>Ga0207006_1034_pt1 | contig 33396 bp, 28 predicted proteins | sample Alteio_BWMinCont_84_FD_153497 | JGI IMG/M metagenome (GOLD analysis project Ga0207006, IMG submission 153497) | Enriched cells from forest soil in Barre Woods Harvard Forest LTER site, Petersham, Massachusetts, United States -... | ecosystem: Environmental > Terrestrial > Soil > Temperate forest >...
TAAATGATTCACCCGTTGAACCTTCAAATCTTGAACGGTAGACGTTGATCTGCCCTGTACCGTCGCAATGCAAGAAATCAACATTGGTTTTAAGATTGAATAGGAATTGCGAATAACTGATATTCCAGTTACCGCAAGCCCCATTACTGTTGTTCTGCTGCATGAACCCGCCGCCCAACGCGCTGCTCCCATAGGATTGTGAATAACCCTGGTCCGCGCAGTTGATATAATTGTTAAGGTCTTTAAGGTTTCCGGGGTCAGGAAGCGGATATTTTTCCATACAACCACCCCAGGCCCACACATCATTGGTCATGCTATTGTTGCCGCCGAATGCCATTAAACCGGAGAAGCTCTGGGTCAAGGAGTCGCCGGCAGCGATCCATCTGCTGTTTGTGTCGTTCCAATTAGTGACCGTCCCATCAAAGTTTACAGAACTCTCCCCTAAATTATGGACCCATAAATTTTTAGTTGTGAAATTTGTCCCTATCATCATAAGGCCGATTTTAGCCCAGGTTGAAGAAGCCGCCGAAGGCCCGAAAGGATAACTGCCGTTGGTGCTGCCGCTGCCGCCATTACCACAGCCATCAGGATAAATACTTGAATTGATCACTTCACCCAGAACGGCTGCACTGCAGGAACTATGCTGGGTTATTTCAAGGTTTTCAATGTCATAATTCCCGCCGCCGGTCAAATCCAGGACCCAGTTGACCCCTTCGGTGCCCCACAATTGGGGCAAGATGCCGTCAGGGCCTGTCAAGCCTAATATATAGGTCAAAGCACTCGAAGAGGTCCCTGCAGGAACAGTTGACATGATACATTGATAGGCTGCCCCTGAGACACATTGTGAATTTGCGGTATTTGGCATCCCATAGCCGACCATGAACTCTGCGCCTGCGACACTTTGGGCAGTATATGTTATTGGAGAAGCACCGCTTCCTGAAACCTTCGTAAGGGTCCCTGAAGACGGCGGTGCCGCAGCTCCTGTCATGGCTATGTTGCCTGAAGTATTTCCCGGCGGCAGGGTGACTGTTACAGTGTACGTAACACCATTTGTCGAGTATTCATCTCCAACGGCAGGCAAGCTTGTTACTGCGGATACGGTGAAATTCCAGGTATTATCGCTGTCACCTACTATGTATAGAGTGTCCCCACCCGCCATTTTAGCAGTCATTCCGGGTGTTCCTATGGCCCAGGCAGGATGGTTAAAAGCACAGGGTTGGGCAGAACCGGAGCCGGGGTATTTTGCATTGGTTGTGCCCGTGCATTGCACAGATGTACCCCCGCCATCACGGACATACCAGGTGGCTGCGTGGGCTTGACCGGCACAAAGGGTAGATGCGCCGAGGAACAAGGACATCGTTAATATTATTTTTTTGGTTTTCATTGGATCCGAAATTTAATTTTATCAAATATTTTACTATAAAAAACGGTCATAGGTCTGAACTATTTAAAATATTAATATAGGGAAGGTTGATGAAGATATGATGAAGCATATATTAAATAAAAGGATTAATAGCTAATCAATGCGACTTTACGAGGCCGGTAGAATTTTCCCGGCTGGCCGTTTCTTTTAATGTCACGGATTGCACAAAAATACCGATTGCCACACTGCTGATGAACAAGAATTCGCGAAATCCTTCCTTTCCATGAACAGCATTAATGATCAACAATGCCCCTAAAAACGAAGAGATCATGATCAAGGTCCAATCAAAAATAATGACCATCAGACAGGTCCCCATAATACCGCCCAGAACAAAGATCAGCCATAAATAGGGGTCTTGCCGGGCCAAGGAAGAAAATATCACCATCAATAAATATCCCCCTCCTAAAAATCCTACTCCGAATATGACCATAAACCATTCAAAACTCACCGTCAGTAAGGTGCCCAGACAACCTAAAACAAAGGCCGTCAGCAATGCCATCCAACCGTCGGTAATACCCAACAAGGCCGTACATTGCCAACCGACCAAAAAACCGACAATCCCCACACACAACCAGAAAAGGGTCCTGCCCGCGAATACTAATAAAAAACCGAATATCAAATCAAGAATGACCATACAGGGATCTTATTTATCTTGGATAATTTTTAATGATTATAAAATAACAAAGATTAATTTAAAATGAATTGGAGATTAAATTTGCGGGAGTATTACCTTGAAGGTGGTGCCGTGCTTGACCCGGCTTTCTACCAGGATTTCTCCCTGGTGAAGTTTGGCGATCGTATTGGCGATATTCAACCCCAAACCGCTGCCGGTGGTATCGCTGTTGGCACGGAAGAATTCCTCAAAGATTTTCTTTAAATTTTCCGCGGCAATGCCGGGCCCGGTATCGGTGATGGAAGTTATGATCTTCCTCTGGTAACAATTAATATGGATATTGATACTTCCCCCTTTGGGCGTGAATTTTACGGCGTTATCGATGATGTTAAAAAACAATCTGCGCAAATGCAGCCTGTCCCCTTTGACCATTAGCGGGGAAACCAGGTTTTCGAGATGCATTTTGAACGCGGTCCCTTTATTAGCGGCCAAAAAACGGTTTTGTTCAACGATCTCGTTAAAAAATTCAATAAAATCAAAATTTTCAAATTTTAACGCTTCGGGTTGATAACCTAATTTAGTCAACAATAATAAATCATCAATGGTCTGCAGGACGCGTTTGGACTCCTCTGTGACGATCCTTAAAGCCTGCCGGTATTCGTCCGCAGTGCGCTCTTTGCGCAACATCAGACCTGTTTCCCCCTGGATGATCGTCAAAGGGGTTTTTAACTCATGGGCCACATGGTAGCTGAATTGTTCGACATATTTAAAAGATTTCTCCAGGCGGGCGATCATCTCATTGAAAGAACCCACCAAGGCTTCCATTTCAGTGCCGAAATGTTTATTCTCGATCCTGGTGCTTAAATCCTGCTGTGTGATCCGGTTGGCCATGTCAGTGATCTCATAGACCGGCCGCAGGATCCGGTTGGCCAGCAACTTTCCGACAAAACTGGTCAGGACCAAGACCAAAGGGACGCTGATCACGATGGAGAAAAGCCATTTATGCAACTGCTGCACGATCGGCTCCTGGGCCTCCCCCACCTGGATCGTATAGCGGCCTACGGACCTGTCTGAAAACGGATAATTGATCATCTGGATGATCTTATGACCAAAATTCAAGGTCCTGAATTCAAGCTGGGCCCCTTGGGGAATTTGGAAATCTTCCAGGAAAAAATACCGCAGCTTCTTGTTCAAATTAGGTGAGCTAAACACCTCTTTGCCGTCTTCACTGACAAAATTGATATAATCCTCGCTTAAATTGAAGAATTGGGACTGTTTGAGCCATTTGTTTGAAATTTTCCAGGTCTTGTATTGAAAAATATTTTCATTTTTCATGGCCATGGTCTTGCCTACAGCTTTTAGGAGGGAATCGTGATTTTCACCCAGAGCGGTCAAATAAGACCTGATGGTCAGGTCAACAGCCTGGGCCTTGACCATAAGCTCATCGTCGATTTGGTGCAAAAAAGCATTAGAGATGAGGAACAAGACCCCGCTGAAAACAATAAGGATCAGGCCTAAAATGGCCGTATAAATGACGCTGATATCAAAATTAATGGAATTAATTTTCATGCAGGTTTTTTAAGCACATACCCGCTGCCGCGCAGGGTATGGATCAATTTTTTCTTATGACCCTCATCGACTTTATTGCGCAGATTGCGGACATGGACGTCAATGACATTGGACATGCTGTCAAATTGCTCATTCCATACGTGTTCGGAGATCATGGACCTGCTGATCACCTGGCCGGCGTGAAGCATAAAATATTCAAGCAGGGCAAATTCTTTGGCGGTCAAGACTATCCCTTTGCCCGTCCTTTTCACTTCATGGTTAAGCTGGTTTAATTCCAGGTCTTCCACTATTAAAACCGGGGTCTTGTTAGGGGTCAGCCGCCTTAATAAAACCTTGACCCGTGCGAGCAATTCTTCGAAAGAAAAAGGTTTGGTCAAATAATCATCCGCGCCGGCATTTAAGCCTGTGACCTTGTCTTTGACGGCATTCATGGCCGTCAGCATCAGGATGGGGGTATTGATTTTTTTGAGCCTCAATTGACGGCAGATGTCCACCCCGTTTTGTTTGGGGAGCATGATGTCAAAAATCATCAGGTCATACGGGTTGATCTCAGCGAGGAACTGGCCCTGTTCCCCATCGTAAGCGATGTCCACGGCGTAATGCTCTTCTTTTAGCCCGCGGGCGATGAAGTCTGCGATCCGTTTTTCATCTTCAACGATCAGGATCCGCATAATTGTATTGTTTTTTCCCAATATTCGTGCATTTTTATAAGTGAATTTTCATAATTAAATTTTTGGTTAACAGTCTCTAAGGCTTTATCGCCCAATTTTTTTCTCAGGTTTTTATCTTGTATTAACCTGATTATGGCATTTTTTAACTCTTCAAGTTTGCCCGGAGTTACAAGCAGGGAGTTTTCATGGTCCAAAAGAAGTTTATCTTCAACCGCGCCGACGCCATAGGTGCTTATGACCGGTTTAGAAGCGGACATCGCTTCAATAAAGACTTTGCCGTAAGTTTCAACATGTGCAGGGTTGACGAATATATCGCAAGCGCCATAATAATTAAACACTTCTTCTTCAGATTTATATCCGGTAAAAATGATTCTTTCGGCCCCCAGGTCATTGGCCAGTCCGGTAAGGCGTTTAAACTCAACTCCGTCGCCAACGATGACTAAATAGCAGTTTTTATGCAATGTCCGTATTTGGACGAAAGCTTTGATTAACTCATCAATTTTCTTGACAGGGGCCAGCCTGCTGACGGAAAGTATGATAACATCTTCTTCGTTTTTGGCTATCTTTTTGCGGACCGCGGCGGATTTCAGGCCATTGGTTTCATGGTTGTAAACGGCTGTCGGCACGGGAATAATTTCGATCAATTTGTTGTTCTTGCCGGCGGAAGTAAGTCCCGTGAGCTGGTCTGCATTTTTTTGGTTTACGCATCGTATGGAATCCGCCTTATTGACCACAAATTTTCCGATCCTGTTATAAACATTATGAATAAGGGGTTTTTCATCCAGCCATTCCTTATTATTAATGGTGTCCGTGTGGTATTCCAGGCTAAAAGCGACCCCTGTTTTTATTTTAAATAAGGCAGCGGCCAAACCGGTCCTGAAAGGGTCTTCGGAGGTTATTAAGTCATACGGATTCTTTTTATGTTCATTCAAAGCTTTTTTATAAGCTATCCATGAGTAAAACATGGGATTGGGAACATAAATAGGCAAAATGCGGACATTGTCTGCTATATATTTATCTTCTATAACGGCATTCTTTTCCCTGACCTCCACGACCACATCTAATCTGTCAACATAGGCGCCCATTCTTTTATTCCATCTTTTAGAATGCCCGTCGATTTCTAACAAGGCCCTGTTATCCAGGCCAAATGCCAACACTTTCAATGGGTTTCTCCTTTTCTTAAGGAAACATCGAGTTAAATTTTTCAATTTGCCTTGCAATCGCATTGCGGCGGGCGTTTAACAGTTCACCGTCTTTGGTAAAATTGGACATAGACGAGGCGATGGAACCATCCATGGTCAATAATTTAACACTTTTATTAAAATACTCCTGATATTTTTTGTCCAGGCTTTTACTTTTTAAGATTTTCAAATCTTCAAATAAAAGCTGGATATATTCATAATCTTCCATGCCGTCGCGGAATATCTCCATGCGTAAGGATTCGATGGGGCCGTCTTTCCCGGGATAGAACAAAAGGCCGTTGCCGTTTTGCTCCCATTTTGTGTTATGGGCATTTTTAAAAGGATCTTCCAACATCCAAAAATTAACACACCAATATAAAAACCCTTTAATATCATATTTCCAGCACAGCCAGGGGATGATCCGGTAATCAATGGAATCAAAATCTATGGCTAAATTCGGCGTGCCGTTGTCCGAAGGGCCGGAGACATACATCCACATTTCCATGCCCATTTTTTGCAAACGGCGCATCTTGGTTTCATCAAAATTATCAATATGAAAACACCAAATATCAATGTCCCGGCCCCAGCCGGGGAAATCGTCCGGGTCCCAAAGACCGTGATAACAAACCATGTTTTTAAGGCCCGGGTAAGCACGATGGACCATGGAAGTGATCTTGGCTACCAGGGGATTTCCTATGTCCCCTTCATCCCAGGCGTAGATATAGGTATCTTGCAGCATATCATTCAATTTAAGGTCTTCCCCATAGGTCCGGTAAAGAGGAAATAACTTTTCAATGGTATCATCATCTTTGGGCCAATTGTTATCAAAAGTCCCCCCTTTTTTGCCGATGGCAAAATTATTTAGGCCATATACAAGATATCTGTCAACATTGCCTAAATCTGCTTGGGACGCGGGGTCAATATTCAAAATCGGGTCCATGCGGTATTTGAGCATCTCTATAATATATTTGTCGTTAAGATCATTGATCCTTGCACTATAAGCTTCTTTAGATTCCTCTTCACCCTGGGGGTATCTATATTTTGTAACTTGACCGTAAAAATCAAATGCTGTTTTCAGATGGCTGGTTTTAGGTAATGTAAAATTATAAACATGGACGGATACGGGAATCGTTTGTATGGTTTTACCATCAGCAATGACCGTAACACTGCCTGTGAATTCCCCTGCTGTTGTTTCGGGGGGCGTGTATACGGTCAGCCAAAAAGGTTGTGTCGCATTGGCCTGGATATTGACCGGATAGGCCGGCAACAAGGGGTCCGGCCAATTACCCACATACTTGACAGCATAATACGGCTGGATGGTAGGCACGTAACCTACTACCCGGATAGAAACATTTTCTTGACCAATCTTTGATCCTGTCTTTGGATTTATAAGATCAGAAATTTTCAGTTCAACGTTGTTTAAATCCCTGCTTTGGGGCTGTATAACGACCTGGAATGATTCGTATTCATTTTTAGCCAAAGAAATCGAAGCCGCAGCATTAAAGGAAGGCTTAAGCAAGGTTTTACCATCCTGAAAAATACGGTCAAGGCTGGAAGCTGTAAATACGGCTATTTGCTCTTGGGCCTCAACAGGCGTGTCGGCATTATAACGGGCAGGACCTGGCCCCCGCTCTGCCTTTTGCACCATTTTTTTTATATCATGCCTAAATTTAGAAAAAAATTTCAGCCCCACGATCAAGAGGCATAGAATGACAAACAAAAGGATTATTTTATTTTTAAACATGCAAACCCCGTCCACTTATAAACGTCTGAACAATTTCCTGATTTTATATGAGTTAATAAATTTTTTATAAGGTTTAAACCTTAACAAAAATGAAATGAACCCCGGATGTTCTATGGTGTCTTTCCAAAGGACCCCTTTGTCTTTTAAAGAGTATTCCCAAACACAACGGTTTTTATAATAACTGTTTGGTAATAACGTAACGCTTTTGCCCAAAATTGAAGATAGTATAGACGAATGAAGCCTGTTGGTAATGACCTTCTCGGCATTAGCGTGCAAGGCAATCCAATCCTCATAGGTTGAACAATATGGGACGGGATCGACCCAAAAAGTCAAAAGGTCCGGCCTTTGAGGCCCAAGCTTTTCTTTGTCTTCACGTATACCGTAAAGCACATATTTTCCTTTCGGGACGTGTTTTATAAGGTCCTCAGCGTGTAAATTCAAAGCAGTGTCATGGTCAAGTAAAAGTTCAAAATGAGAGGGTATTATTTTATTCAAAGTTGAATAAGAAATTTTTTCGCGGCAAAAAATAAAGGTTTTTTTATCGGGATTGTTTGGCATTCTTGAGAAAACCCCATCTTTTAAGAAATGACTGTCTTGAGTAAAGGTCGTGGGGCCCAAAATCACCGCTTTAGCGGATGAAGCCAGTGCTTTCTTCAATTCATCAATGGGCCGTTGGTGGTACATAGCATTAAAAGCGCCCGAACCGTTTATATAGACCGCTGTATCATGAGGGACTTCTAAAGCCATGAATTCAGGATGGTTTACTTTTTTATAACAAATGCGGGCCAGATTAAAAATTTTTTCAGCCCCTTGGTATATCAGAGAATCCCCGTAATTCCCTCCTGGTTCGACAAAAATAAACGGGAAGGATTTATATTGATCAAGGATTTCAAATAATTTTTTTGAAGTTATGGCCTGTGTCATTTTTTAGACAGCACTAAACAAGAAGTCAGGATTGCCAGGTCCTCATGTTTGACTTGTTTATATTTTGGGTCAAGTTTCAAATTTTTCAGTGCGGCCAGAGCTTCAGCATTGACAACGGACTTGTCAGAATCAACTTTGAAACCGCTTTGGTTGTACAGCTCAATATATTCAAAATGCCTTAAACGGTTTTGAAAACTTAACGGATTGAAATTAGAAATGATCCCAAAATGAAAGTCACTGAACTTTAGATAATTCAAGCGGGAAATGGATTTATCATCATGTTCCCAATGGTCGGAATTATCAATGATATGGCACATTTTACCGTTTGCCCTCAGGATACGGCAGGATGCTGCGTTGATTTTTTTAATTACTTCTAACGGTATATGTTCAATGACCTGGCAGGACATGATGATATCTATGGATTGAGCAGGCATTGCGCCGGCAGTAATGTCATAGGGGGCAAGATACCTGATATTAAGTTTATTAAAAATGGCTTCTTCGGACAGTTCTTTCATGTTTTCGATATTTAACATCTCTTCGATCCGGCCGGCGGGAATGCCCAATCTCCGGGACAAAAGATCTTTATAGCCCTTTAATCCCTTGATCGTTTCCAATAATGTATGCCTGTCCAGCAGCCGTTGGATATCGACCGTAATGATTTCCTTACCTCCGGCTATAGAGAACAGCAAAGGAAGCACCGGCTGCCAGCCTGTCCCGATCTCTAAAATTGTTTTGTCCCTAACAGGACAATGGACCGATTCCAGCATTTCGACCTGCCGGATGCCCAGTTCCAATGTCCATTCGTTTATGGCTAAATTATACGGGAAAAATTTTCTTTTTATTTTTCTTAAATGGTATGGAAAAGGTAATATGCCAAATAACGCATTTTTAATAAACCTGAATTGCCATTTCATAATCACCTTCCTTTGAAAATTGCCCTATTTTTAAAATTGAAAATAGATAAACGCCGGTGTATCAAGAGTAAAGCCGATAAAGGCCAGGACCAACGCGGCATAAACCCCTGCCTGGATGACCAGAGGCAATTGGGTCAATCTTAAAAGGCATTTATCAAACCATTCCTTATTGACAAAATGGCTGGCGGCGGCCATCAACAGTATAATAAAGTATAACGGATGTATGGCTGTTCCTCCAGAAAAATGGAACAACCCCTTTATATAAGTCACGAGCTTGTCCCAGCTTGAGATCCTAAAAAGCAGCCAGCTGAATACGATCAAATGAAAACAGAAAATACGTTGGAGGACAACATTATTTAAAATGGAAGGAAGTTTAATGTTTTTAAACTGATGGTACGTGGTAAGCAATAATCCATGCCACAGCCCCCAAAACACAAAATTTAAAGCAGCCCCATGCCAAAGTCCCCCCAGGAACATGGTCATCATTAAATTAAAACGTACCCTCCAAGGCTTTGCCCTGCTGCCTGCGAGCGGTATATAAAGGTAATCACGCAGCCAGGTGGAAAGGGAAATATGCCAGCGGTGCCAAAATTCCTGGACATTTTGGGCTAAATAGGGGCGGTTGAAATTAAGGGGCAGCACAAAGCCAAATAAGCGGGCCGAACCAATCGCAATATCGGTATATCCGGAAAAATCATTATAGATCTGGAAGGAATAGCCGTAAACCGCCATCAAAAGGTCGAATGAAGAATAATTTTCAGGGTGCGCAAAGACTTGAACAACGGCCAGGGAAGCAAGCAGGTCGGCAAAGATGATTTTTTTAAATAATCCCCGGAAGATCAGCAGCATCCCTTCTTTGATATGCTGTTCAATAATGACGGGTGTTTTATGCAATTGCGGCAGGAACACGGCGGCCCGGACTATGGGGCCGGCGATCAATTGCGGGAAAAAGGACACAAAGGTGGCGAATTTGATGAAATCCCTTTCCGCGGGGATGACCCTGCGGTAAACATCGATGGTATAACTCATGGTCTGGAAGGTGTAAAATGAAATGCCCACCGGCAATAGAAGATGATGGTAGAACACATGCAGGTTTAAACCAAAAAAGGAGCTGCCATTTTTGACGGTTTCCATAAAAAAATTAAAATATTTAAAAACCGCCAATAATCCTAAATTATTGACAATGCTTATAGTCATGACGATCTTACGCGAAAGCGGCTTTGTTGTATCGCACAAGAACCTTCCTACAAAATAATCCACGACCGTCGGGAAAAAAAGCAAGGCGGCGTATTTCCAGTTCCATGACATGTAAAAGAAATAACTGGCGGTCAGCAACAGCAGGTCCCTTGCCCTTTCGTGGCGGAAAACCGCCCAATATAGCGTCAGGGTGACCGGTAAAAAGATAAAGTATTCGACAGAGTTAAAATTCATGGGGCTTTAGCCTGTTTTCCAATATTTTTTCAGCGATGACCTGCGCCATCATTTGGTGCCCTTCAGGGGTGAAATGCACGAAATCACGGAAGAATCCAGGCTTTCCGCTTAGATAATGGTTTAAATCAATCACCAGGACATTTTGTTCCTGTCCAATTTGCCGTATATCATCGTTGAATTGATCGATTGTCTTGAACCAACCTGAAGGTGAAAGATAAATATTATACCGCAGCATAAAGTTCTTTACGCCTGCGGGGATTTCTTTTTGATGGTGCAGGTCATGGCTGGTGGAAAAAGTGCATAATATGGGAGCGGCACCCATGGAACGGCTTAAATTTATAAAATTATAAATGCGCTGCCGGAACGCATTGTTCGCATCTTTTCCCAGGTCCTGGGCAAGTATGCGGGATTGAGACAAACGTGCTGTGACGTTTTCTTTGAGCAAGGCATAAACGGTCGTTTTTTCAATAAATTTCTCCCCCCAGTTTACTTTTGGTTTTATGGGGGGTGTCTTATCATGGGCACCATGCTTAATGTTCGATGTAGAAGAACTATCGGAGCAAAATTGTTTTGATAAGTCGCTGATATCAAGGTTCATTTGATATAAAAGAACATAGTCGGGTTTCCATTGTACCCCGGTTTCCTTTAACACTTTTATGTTAGCTTCGATCGTTTGCCCTTCTTGCGCGGCGTTAAGGATTTGGACCCGGAAACCTGATTGGTTCAATTTCTCCCCAAGAAGATTTGGGAATATCCGGGAGGCCTCAAGATAATTATCCTGGGCATAGGATGAAGAAGCGATCCATAAGCGGCTGGTCCCGGGATTTTTTTCAAAAGGCACGATGAGACTGCGAAAAGGAAAATTTTGGGTAGGGCCAAATTGGGTTTGGCCCTTATTCCCTTGCTCCGCAGCAGGTTTAATATTTAACAGTCCGCCAAGGATCGTATTCCAGCCTTTGTGTTGGGCGCGGATTTCCAGGCCTACCTCGACCAAAAGAAGGATCCCCAGCGTTAAATAAATGAGCCTATAAATTTTGATGGTCATTTCTTTTTCCAAACTTTAGGGTTTAACACCGATGATGCGCGCGCCAGGCCATAAACCGTAAAAAGCAGCCATAAAATGAAAAAATTGTTCCATTGCTTTTGCTTTAAAAGGGTTTTTATTGTCATTAATAACGGGACAGTCAATAATCCTAAAGACGATAGTAAAAACAAACCGTCTTTACCGTATAAGGTCCATAACACAATTCCACCCGGAATTCCCAAGATACAGACAAAAGAAATTATCCCAAAAATTATGGCATTATTGATCTCAATCTTAGGGAAATGACGAAAAGAATTCTGTAAGACACCTTCCCCCCGCCATTTTTCTTTAAGGAAGAACTGTTTTAAAGTCTTGGGATTGCCCAGGTGCTTAAAAGCTAATTTGGGATGGGAATAAACCACCTTCCCGGTCTTTATAACACGCTGGCAAATATCTACGTCTTCCGAGGTGATTAAATATTCATCAAAGCCCTGGATTTGTTCAAAAATTTCTTTACGGATGGCTAAATCACCGCTGGGGACCCAATCCATAGGCCCTATTGTTTCTCTCCTGATACCGGTCAAAATGTCCCAAGTCCTTTCGACCAAGGTAGTGTCCTCTGGCAGGGCATACCATGACCCAACAGCCCCGACATGGTCCGGTTGTAATAATAGACAAACTTGCGAGAGCCAATCCTTGGGGGCAATGCAGTCCGCATCAATAAAGGCAAATATTTCTCCGCGGGCTTGGGCAGCCCCCCAATTTCTTAAAGCAGAGATATTGCATTTTGTCTTAATAAGAAGCTTAACAGGGTATTTTTTGGTAATTTCCATTGTTTGGTCCGTAGAGCCGTTGTCTAAAACGATAATTTCAAATTTATCTTTAGGATAATCCTGCAGCAGTAAAGCCTCAAGGCATGGGCTGATCCACTTTTGGGCGTTGAGAACTGGAATAATGATAGATATAAATGGTTGTTGGGTCATTTTATCAATATTCTGTATTTTTCTTTGTATTTGTTAAACATGGCCTGGTCACTAAAAGAGCCGGTCACGTCAGTATATGCCTCTTGGGCCAATTGCCGGCGTTTGTGAGGGTCTTTGATTAATTGCGACAGGGCAAGGGCCAAAGCCTGGGGGTCATTGGGTCCAAGCAAAAGACCATTTTTATTGTTTTGGATGATTTGGCCCACAGCTCCGACACGAGTGGCAATAACTGCTACCTTGCAAGCCATGGCTTCTAAAATGGTCATGGGCAGTCCTTCCGTATAAGAAGCATTCACGAGAATATCACAAAGACCATAAATATCGGGCATATCTTTTCTAATACCGGTCATTATTATATGGCCGGATAAATTTAATTCTTTGATTTGCTCTTGGAGCGTATTTTTCAAAGGGCCGTCTCCGATGACCAATAACTTGATATCAGGATCTTTCTTTATTATTTGGGCCATGGCCTCGAAGAGGATTTTATGGCCTTTTTCCGGTGCAAGCCGGCCGACAATGGCTATGACCGTGCCATGACCAATGCCTAATTCCTGTTTTAACCTCAGATTACCGGGTCCCCGTGAAAATCTTTTAAGATCAATGCCGTTAAAAATAACAGCTAAATGTTCAGGGGAAAATCCTTTCTTTAAAAGGTCTTGATAATTAGGTTCAGACACACAAACGATTTGATTGGCAAATTTTAATACAAATGAATCGAAATTTTCATACCAGCGTAGTCTGGCATCTGTCCCGATCCATCCGTGGACCGTGGCCAACCATTTTTTGCGGGCTTTACGAGCGGCCCAGGCGCCGATCAAATTCGCCTTATAATTATGGGTATGAATAATGTCGATATTGTTTTTAAGGACAAAATCCTCCACTTGTTTAATGGTGCTAAGATCAAAACGGCCTTTGGATTCAAATACCGCGGTATTAAGGCCCCGTTTTTTAGCTTCTTCAATGATTTCCAGATGAGGGTTATGCTGATTGTTCAGGGCCCCAACAAAATGGACAATCCCCTGCGTACACCCGGCCAAGGTCAAGATCACCTGCTCTGCCCCAAAAAGTCCACCGCTGCTGACTAAATGTAAAATTCTTATTGGGCTGTTTTCTTTAAACAATTGATCATAACGCCCTATCATGGCCCCCATGGAGAATTCACCTTTGACCTTCAAAAGGCCGTTTTGTCCCATGATTCGGCGTTTTTCTTTGTCCTGGATAAGTTTTAATAATGCTTCTTTTAATTGCTCCGCATTTTCTTTTTCAACCAGCAAACCATTAAATTCATTTCGGACCAGTTCAGGGTTCCCTCCCACGTTGGTCGCAACAACTGGTTTTGCCGCGGCCATATATTCCAGGATGGCATTAGACATCCCTTCACTTAAAGACGGCAAAACACAGATATCAGCAATGGCCAATAAATTACGGACATCTTTACGTTTACCTAAGAATAAAACATGGTCTTTGGTCCCCATTTGATTTGTTTGGTTTTGCAAGGAACCGTTTAATTTATCTTCACCAACCAGGACCAATTTTACGTTTTTATATTGGGCGGCTATTTTTTTAAATGCCTGTAATAAGAATATATGTCCCTTGATTGGGGCCAAATTAGCCACATGCATAATGACAAGATCTTCATCCTTGATCCCCAGTTCCTTTTTAAAATCACCAGAAGTTGTAGGAGAAATATTAACAGGTATGTCGACCCCGTTATAAATGACTTCAATGCTTTCAGGCACCACTCCTTCGGTTTCAATGACCATTTGCTTGATGGATTGTGAAACCACAACAATTTTTTTGACCCAGCGGTCCATGGTCCGGTAGGCTTTGATATGCCAGGCATTACGCCAAAAACCCATGTCCCTGCGGTTTGAAAGGATGACAGGCACTCCGGCCAAATGCCCCCAGAATGTCCCCCACATGTCGGAACTTAAATGGTAGGTTAAAAGGACATTAATATGATGTTGACGAAGGAAACTGTAAAAGCGAATACCTTGAATAAGACCGGAAAGTCCGTAAATACGCGTTACCAGGAAAATATCCAATCGACAGCCGGTAGTTTCAATCAAATCACGCATGGTCTCTTCCCAGCCAAGGCTGGCGATGAAAACATTGTATTGGTCTTTAGGCAGGCCTTGGGCCAATTCAAAAATTTGTTTTTCAGCCCCGGCGTTGATATCCTTGATACAATCTGTCAAAAGTACCAAATTAATTTTATGTGTCGGTGTATTGGTCATAGATCAAATCAATCATGCTTTTGGCTTGCGTGCTTTTTTTTCTTCAAATATCCCCCGCAAGAGATTGCGAAAGCCCGGCTCAGCATACGTTGCGATCAACCAACCAATAGCAACTACAAATGCGATAGGTATGACCGGCAATAGAAAATCAGGGATAAAAGGCATCCAACGCCCGAGTTTGACAATTAGGGATATCATCATGTTTTGGTGGATAAGATATAAAGGATAGCTGACAAAGCCCAAAAACAATAAAAATTTCGAACCAATGATCGATTGTAAGCGTTCATTCATTATCACGAGCATAAAAAATAATGACATAACAGCCGCCGCCAGCTTGGCGTCCACATTCTTGGTGGGGAGAGAAACCGCGCCGGCCAAGGCCATCAATAGGCCCATCCACAGCCATTTTTTACTTGCGGATTTAAAATAGAGATAAAACATCGCCCCGGAGGCAAACCATCCCATATATTCAGGCGCAAATTGGCCCATCCAAGGGATGTTTAAAATATAGGATATAAACAAACCAACGAGGCCGGCGATTGCCGCATCCGCGCCAAATGCAAAGAAAATTATGCCGAATAGGACATAAAATTTGACCTCGACAAACAAGCTCCAATAAACACCATCAATCACTCCCATGGGAGTATGAAAAATCCGGGCCAGGAGATCGTTGCTTATGAATGTAAGGCCTGGCAAGAGGTCCCTGAATACAGGGATGCCTGAAGGGCGTTCAGGGAACACTGCACGCGCGGTCGTAAACACCAACAGAGAAACAATCAGCATCGCCGGAAAAAGCCTGAGCCAGCGGCGGTACATAAACTGGAAAAAATCAGTCGTCTTCTCAAGGGTCATGAGGATCACAAAACCGGAAATCATAAAAAAAAGATCGACTCCCAGCCATCCGTATTTAAAAAACATGACATCACTATATTTATTTCCGTACGCGACCAAGTTCGGCCAGCGGACATAGGCATGGAATAAAATCACCCACAAAATGGCCACTCCCCTAAGTCCGTCCAGGAAGGATATTCTTTTTAATTTTTCATTCATAAGTCGTAATAACGAAGTTTTTTCCTGGGTTTTTGTACAGGGTCTGCTGTGGTTTTTGTGGTTTGTTGTGTTTCAGGTAAGGTCTTTGGGTCCTGGTCCAGGATGATAAGGCGGGCGACTAATCCCGCGAAAATCCACAAATAAGCGCTTATTTCCATATAGGACCAACGGTCACCAAAAAAATTATTGATAATCAGGACAATAACGCAGGCCATCAGCCCTAATCCCATTCCCTTATTTAAATCATCATCACCTTTTTTGTATAAAGTGTAACCCATGTGCAGGAAACATAAAAAGAGTATTAAAAGAATGACAATCCCTATTAACCCTTGTTCCGCCAGATATTTAACATAGATATTATGGGTATCTGACAAACCAAACCCTAAGTTACGGAATACCCCAAATCCTATTCCGGTCAAAGGATTTTCATGAAACAATTTCATTCCTTTTTCCCAAATTTCAATCCGTCCCTGTGAAGACCCGTCTAATTGCCCGTTTACGTCATGTGTTTGTTTAATACGTTCAATGACTTTTTCAGGCAGGACAGATTGCCAGAATATGCCTAAAAGGACCAAGGGAACCAAGAATTTACGGTTTTTAAAAAGCGATAAAAAAAACATTCCGGCAAAGAGCCCTAAATAAGCACCCCTTGAATAAAAGCCAAGGATACAATAAATATCGATACAGATCAGTGCTATCAATGCCCATTTGACCCTTTTATCTTTGATAAAGGAAGCCATACTCATCAGGATAATGGTATATTGGTTAAAAAAAGCAGCCACTTCATTGACTTTCAGGTATTCGAAGGTCCCGGATATCTTTTCCCGGTTCTCAATGGTTGAAAAGTCATGGATTTGACTGACCGTGTAATAATCAATAATGAGGAAGGCAAGCCCCATGGTCATTAACATGCGGATGATCCAAGTACGGTCAGTGATATGGTTTAAGGTGATATAAAAAAGCAGGGGCATCAAACAAAAATTTTTCAGGTCTTTGACCCTGTCATCAAACACAAATGGGCTGTTAAGATAACCATTTCCTAATAATAAAGAAATGGACATATAAATGATGAGGATGATAAGGATTATATTAAGGGATGAGGGCGTTGACAGGGACTTGTTTTGTTTACTGCAACTGATAAAGCAGCCAATTAATGCCCCGGCAACCAATAGATCGATGAATTGATTGGCCAATGGGAACTCTTGGATTTTATCAACCACATTGCGTAAAGGAATGAGTAAGGTGACCAGCATCAGGGCCCAGCGCCCATCCCCCGCGATGCCTCTGAGGAATAAAAGCACGCCGGTGGTGTATAAAAACAAAGGCCCAAGATGCTTGATGGAAGAAAGGATGCCCATATGCCCTCATGAGGTCGATGCAATGTTTTTCTTGCGTAAAGCTTTAAGGATAAGATCAACATCGATCATTTGGGCTATTTCTTCATCCGTGAATTTAATTCTAAGGTCTTCTTCCAAAGCCAAGATCAAATTCATATGCTGTAAAGAGTCCCACTGTTCGATATTTTCAGCTGACGAGCGCTCATTGATCTCTTGCAGGGGTACATTCATCACCTGGCTGATTATTTTAAAAACCCTTTCACTTAACATTTTATCTTCCATGGCGTCTCCTGGTCCTGATTAATAAATTTTACATATTAACAGATGGATCGATTTTTTTAAAGAAAGCAGGTCCTGCTTTTAAAGGTTGATTAAGGTCAAAAATAAGACCTCCTTCACTAAAGCCATGTTTGGGCAAAAAATCTTTGGCCTGGATATTTTTGGATGTCGGCAGGTATTCTCCGATGACTTCCCTACATCCTCTTTTTTTTGCCAATTTTAATGCCTGGTTAATAAGAGTATCTTCAACTCCGCGTCCAAGCACCCTGCAGGACAGAAGGAAGGTATCAAGGTAGGACCGATGATCTTTATATTTTAAGATACATACGCCGACAATGCCGGAATCACCAAATTTATCCAATAATCTAAGATATAAAACATCAGCGTCCTTGCTTTCTGCAAATGCCTTGATATCAGCATCAGAGTATCTTCTGTTGGTTAAATTAAATTGGTTCGTCTTTTGGGTCAATTGAGCGATCCTGGAGATGGTAAAATCGTCCGTGAATTTGATCTCTACCTCCATTTCCAGGGATTTAAGATAGGATTCCAGGTCCGGGGTCTGGACTTGCAATTCTTTGCGCTGCGCTTCTGCTTTGTACATCAACCCCCGTTGGCGGTCTTCATGGGATATGGTCAAGGTATCAAAAAAACCGCAGGATGCGAGGATTTCTTTATATTCCACGGTCTTGTCTTTAGGCAAATGGATGACTGTTACTTCCGGAAGCTCCTGGCGTATCAAATTGACTTCAAAATCGCTGTCATCAACAAAGACCATGCTGTTTAAACCAATATTCAATTGGGCGGCGATTTTTTTGATGTTGGTCGCTTTATCGTCCCAATTGATCTGGGTGGCGACAATATGTTCTTCTTTTAACACCATGTCCGGATGCTTGCGAAAAACTTCCCATACATCCTCGCTGTTATTTTTACTGCACAGGGCGATCAATATCCCCCGATGGTACAGGTTTACAATTTCTTCCTGGAGCTCATAATAAGACAACCCCGGATGGGTCTTGTCCAGTTTGATGCCGGAAAGGCCGTCTTCACCGATGACCCCGCCCCAAAGCACATTGTCACAATCCAATACCAGGCATTTTTTATTTTTACCCTTAAGGGGACGGATGAATTTAAAATCTTCAAAAGCGATTTCAGTCAGGCCCAACAGGCTATACGGCGCCCGTCCTATGTGCCAATAACGCAGGTCATAAAAGTTTTTCCCCCCGACCCGGCTTATGCACAAGTTAAGGTCAACATAATAAGCATTAGGGAAATCCGCCAAGGCATCACGCAGGGCATTATTCAATTCCTGTATAATCCCGGTTTGACCATGGGGATGTTGGCCATCGGAAATCCCTAAGGCAGGATATAAGGGAAATTCAAAATTATGCCATAAAATCATCCCGTTTGTCTGTTTCCTGATACCTGTAAGGACAATCGGGATCATTTCTTTAATGCTCTGCACTTCTTTTTGGATCTTCTGGGGACTCAAAGCAGCAAATCTTCTGGCCAATTTCCAGGAAAGGCCCTCTAACTTCATAAAAATCAAGACACAATCCGTATCATTCTTTAACAGGCCTTCTTTATGGCCCATGGCTTCCTGGACGATATTGTCATATTCCCCTATTTGGATTTTCGCTTCATAATCCATCTCATAGGCCATGAATTTTATATAAGGGACCATGGATTCGATCATGACGTTCCTTAAAATAGAAATATTTAATTTTCGAAAAAGGCTGAAATCAGCGTTGTTAATGATGTTTTGGATCTCTGAGTATTTCATTTGAAATAGGCCTTTTTATTTTTCCAATAATTCCACTAATCCGACAGAGCGGTTATACATCCAGGCAATTTTCCTGCCTTGAAAGGCGGTGGCAGCCACAGGCTTATGCCTGGGCAAAAACCCCAGAAGACGAAACTTTCCCATCGATTCTTCGATATTATTGACTTCGTAACATACGTGATAAAAACCGTTGCCTGATTTGGCAATAATGTTTTTGGTCGGCCCTGTCTCATCCACATCGCAAATGATCTCAATGGCAGGCTCACCCGGGCGGGAGACAAAAACCAACTTTACTTTTTGGACGGGGTCGATAAAAATTTCCCCGGCCTTATACCCCAAAGCAAGAAAAACATCCATGCTGCGCTGCAGGTCGCTGGTTGCCAATCCATAATGATGAATCTTCAAATGATCCATGATTTAAACTTTCTTTTTCTTGAAATTAAATACCGGGCCGACAACCTTCGCCGGCACTCCAAACACCGTTACATTGTCCGGGACATTCCCGACCACGACGGAATTCGCCCCGATCCGGACATTATTGCCCACCGTAATTTTTCCCAGGATTTTAGCTCCTACACCTATAAAAACATCATCCCCTATGACCGGTGTTCCCGGGCTGCCTCCACCCCGCATACCAATAAGCACACCTGGTCCTATATTCAAATTTTTACCTGCTTTGACCGCTTCATGGATCCTGACCATACCGCAATGACCTATGTAAAGGCCAGGCCCAATCTCAGTCCCGGGACTGATGGCAATGCCAAGTACGATTTCTGAGGACCTAAACATAATGAAAGAGATAAAGCGAAGTAAAATTTTGACGACAGGTATATTAATTAAATACAGCGCCCGGCTGATACGATAAAATATTGTGCCCCAAACGGCCGGCTCGAATATCATATAATATAGGCTTTTAAAAGAAGAGCAATTCCATCTTTTTAAATCTGCGGCGAGAAATTTTAATTGTTCAACCATAGGGTTTTCTTCATGCCATTGCGTAAATTTTTTTCATTTCCTGGGCAAATTGGTCCCAGCTAAAAAGTTTGGCCCGCTCAAAACCTTTTTTAATGAGCTGTTTTCTTAATATTTCATCGGAACATACCTGGTCAATGGCAGAAGCAATTTGACCGTTATTATTAGGATCGACCAAAATAGCGGAATCTCCGGCCACCTCAGGGCAGGAAGACATATTGGAGGTGATTACCGGTGCCCCGCATTGCATGGCCTCCAGAATAGGCAAACCAAACCCCTCATAAAGAGAAGGGAAAACAAAGGCATGACACCCATTATAAAGGGCCACTATTTCCATATCACTTAAAGAACTCAGAATTTTGACCTTGTCTCCCACGCCTAATTCAACAGCTATTTGCCGGTATTTGTCAATTTCCAAACGGCAGCTTAAAACTAATTGGAAATCTTTGACGGCTTTACTTTTAGCGAATGCCTTAAGGATACCATTGATATTTTTGCGCGGAACAGAACCAACAGACAGTAAATATGGCTTTTTGATCCCATATTTAGTTAAGACAGGTTCAATAATATGTGTATCAACCTGGCAAAACCGCTTATCAGCTCCCAGATAAATCACCTTGATCTTTTGTTCTTCCATTTTAAAATGTTTCAATAGGTCCTTTTTGGTGTTTTCAGAGACAACCACACATATATCTAAAGAATTAAGCGTCTTTTTATAATGCGCAATATTTTGGCCCCAAAATTTGTCCCCAATCGTCAGCGTCCTTAAATCATGCACCGTCAGGATCTTAAAAATATTCTTCACGGATGGCATGGTATATCCCGATGGCCGGTGGAATACCCTGCATTTGCTGGCTTTTAGGAACAACGGCAGTGCAATTTTATCCATCAGCCATTGACGGCCGGTAAAAGAAAAGTCAGGGATTCTTAGGACTGTTTTCTTAAAATTCTGTTGATCAGGCCCTGGCATTTGGGATGATTGACGGGTCATGGAATAATAAGCCAAAAAATACTCGTTTTCATTATCATTTTCTTTAAGGCCGTCCAAGAGCCCTTCAGTATATGTGAATAACCCGGAACGGTTATGATGGTTTAAAAGATCTGATTCTATGCAAATTTTCATACGCCCATGCCGGTCTTTTTTTTAAGATAACCTTTAAAAATGGAATTGTCATATTTTATGCTTTCAGCGAAACAGCGCAACATTCCTGTCAGGCTTCCGGCTTTATATAAATAATCACTCGCCAAACGCCACATCGCTTGGGCATAAAGATGATGGTTATTCATGCCGCCTTCATCTGCCAGGCGTTTAAAATGTTTTTTGTAGATTTGCTCTATATAAAGAAAATTCCTTTTTAACTTGCTTTGTTTGGTGATGGAAGATTTTCTTATTTTATAAAAATATAAAGGTTGGGAAACGTAAGAATACGGGACTTGGGTCTCGATCAAACGGACATACAATTCCCAGTCTTCATAATATTTTTGTCTTTCATCATACATCCCGATATTTTGCAGAGCTTTTTTGGAATAAAAGCAAGACCTGAAATGGGCCTTTTGGGTCAGAACATCCATTAATGGATTTTTAGATGGAAGAACGGCCCTTTGAATGATAGAAAATTTGTTTTCCACGCGAAATATGTCCGAAATGACCCATTGAGAATTATTGTTTTTAGCTGATTCGACAAGTTTTTGCATGGCATCAGGCGCCAGCTCGTCATCCGCGTCAAGGCACAGGATATAATTGCCACGGGCCTTTCGGATCCCCTCATTTCTTGCCCCGGGCAAACCCTTGTTTTTTTGATAAAAATAATGGATTTTCTCATTTTTAAGATACGGACCGATTGTTTCTCTGGTGTCATCACCGGACCCATCGTCAATAATGATAATTTCATAGTCCACAAACGATTGATTGAGGACAGAATTCAATGAATCCTGGATATAAGCCCGGCAATTATAGGTGGGGATAATAACGCTGACTTCAATCATAGATCAATCCCCTGTTTGAAAATTTTCTCGACCGCCTCTTTTGAAGCGTGAAAATCATCATAAAAATCCAGCCCCCCAAGACCGACTTTAGAGGGATCATATGATCCGAGGATTTTTAAATCATGCCTTTTAGCAAAGTCTCTATAATTATTCTCGATTTCAATAAGGACCTTTTGTTTGGCGGGCGACAAAAGGGTATTGTAAACAACCGGATGATACGGTGCCAAATAAAAAACGACAGTGACGTTTTTGCTTTGTAAGTAAGATATAAGTTTCTTTAAAATGTTTGACATTCCATGGTCCGGCTTTTGAAAATCATAGAATTCTTTGTTAATAGAGGTGAAATTGTCCATGGCTGTTTTTTCGATCTCTTTCTCTGACCTGCTGCGGAAGGATTTGCTATAAGAGCGCCTGCCGTCTTTGAGTTCTATATCATAATCGTCCGCGATCTCTTTATCCGTGGCAAAGTAGGAATCACCCTCAAATCCCTCCTTGAACACTGTTTGTATTGCTGTTTGGAAATATGAAAAAGAAAAAAGATTGGTCATTTTAGGAGAAATCAATGGTGCCTTAAAAATCTTCCTTGAAGGAAACCCCAGCTTGTCCAACATCGCATAGGTGTCCTCTTTAATGGAGACCCAATCATTGCCAACATTATTTGGATTTAAAACCCATGGGTCAACACAAAAAACAATGGTTTTGGGAATGCCGCCTTTTTGCTCATAATTAAACAATATCCCCAAATAATCAGCCAAAGAACCGCCCGGCACGGAATTATTTACGACAAGTTTATCAGGGAATATATTTGTGCCGATTTGCATGGACCGGCTGGAACCAAGGACGATCATGTCCGGCAACCCTTTTTCTTTGGCTATACGGTATTTTTGTACCAGGCGATGGTCAAAGTTGTGGACATTGGCAACGTTATGCCCCGAAGCCAATATTCTGGCAATGCCTTCCTCATAGCTCTTGCTTTTAAGGTACAAATGCGCCGGGTCTACAATGGCATTGACAGCTACCATAAGTCCGAGAATGGGCAGGAACAGCGCTATTTTCTTAAAGATTTTTTTAGTTTGGTCCATAGTAATTTTTTATCAAAATTGAAAATAGATAAAAGGCGAACGGTTAAATACCCCCAGGGCAATGATTGCAATGACAAGCCCGTAATAAACCAGCCAACGGGCAGGAGCTTTCCATCCCAGTGCCAGTTGCGAGAATAATTTTTCGCCCAAGACAGCTTCGAATATCAGCATGACCACAACCATCAAGACCCCGCAGCCAAATTGAAATTGGTCAGGACCTATTTTATTAAGGATATCCGTTTGTATTATTGAGTAATTATCAGCGGAAGTGATATGGGTCAGCCACCCATAGATCGAGCCATTTCCTTTATAAAATATGTCCTTTAAAATATGGGCCGCTTCACCAAGGTCCTTGGCCCTAAAAAAGACCCAACCCATGCACACCAAAAGAAAGGTGGTCAATATTTTTAATCCATTATGGAGCATGGGATGCCTGCTTAGGCCTGTTTTTTGGGCAAGAGAGTCGCGTATCCCTGATGTCAATCTGCCAAAAACCATGTAAAACCCATTCAAAGCCCCCCAAATGACAAAGGTCCAGTTGGCCCCATGCCATAAACCGCTGATAATGAAGGTGATCATGATGCTCAAGATCCAAAAAGGAATAGTGGTACGATTTCCCCCCAGGGATATATAAACATAGTCCCTAAACCAGGTAGATAAGGAAATATGCCAGCGGTGCCAAAATTCAGTCAAAGACTTAGCGATATACGGCCTGTCAAAATTTTTGATTAATTCAAAACCCATGACCTTGGCAGCTCCTATTGCAATATCGGTATACCCTGAAAAATCACAATAAATTTGGAAGGCAAAGAAAATGGTGGCGATAAGATACGTTATTCCTAAAGAATTATGGTCCGCATAAGCATTGTTCACAAAAATGGCCAACCGGTCGGCAATGACGGCCTTTTTAAAAAATCCCCAGGCCATCAATTTCAATCCGCCGGTGATCCTTTCATAATCGACAGAGTGTTCTTTATAAAATTGGGGCAATAGATGATAGGGTCGTTCAATGGGCCCTGCCACCAACTGCGGGTAAAACATCACATACAGGGCATAAATACCTAAATTTCTCTCCGCTTTATATCTTCCCTTATATACCTCAATCACATAGCTCAAGCTTTGGAAGGTATGGAACGACAAGCCGATGGGCAGCACCCAGCCAAAGTGATATGGTTTAAAGTGCCATCCCAGGAAATGAGATAAGCCGGCAGCTGTATTGTTAAAGAAATTAAAATATTTAAAAACAAACAATGCCGCGCATGTCGAAAGTATGCTGATAATTAAATAAATTTTCCGATGTTCCTCTTTACTTTGTTCGATCATAATGCCGGCGGTAAAATCAATTCCAATGAGCAAAAATAAAAATAGTATATATTTCGGGATAAATGCCATGTAAAACAAACAACTGGCAATAAGCAGCAAAAGCCATCTGAAACGAAATGGTATTAGGAAATACCCTATCGTCACTATCGGGAAGAATATGAGGAATTTAATCGAATTAAAAAGCATTTTTATCCTGTTTTAGGAAAAATTTGATTAAATCAAAAGCAAAATTGGCCAATGGTAATTCCGGGCCGATCCGTTTTAGGGCCCAAACATCTTCAGCATTTCGATTGGTCCCATAACAACCGGTATTTACACTTTCAAACCCGATCTGCCGGCAATATTGGGCCAGCTCAAGGTTAAAGTCTTCTTCACGGCCGTTGGGATACGAGAAATGACAGGTCTTCGATCCCAGTTCTTTTTCGATTTTTTCTTTAGATAAGGCTATCTCTTCTTTTGCTTCTTTAACTGGGATTTTTGATAATATGGGATGCCGCACCGTGTGCGCCCCAAAAGTTATTCCGGCACCTGCCATCTCCCGGACCTGGCCCCAGCTAAGCATGGTGGCGCCGAAATCCACCGGCGGGTCCCCCAGGAGCCTTGAAATTTTATCAATATATTCATCCCTTATCTTTGGGCTGAGATCTTTTAATTTTTGTTTAAAGCGGATATACGCCCGCTGTTTGCCAAACCAACTATTTAACTTAAATTCTTCTGCCGGATATAATTCCTCAAAAATTATTTTTTCGACCTTACTATGGGTTATCAAATTCAATAACTTTTCAAACCAAATTTTTTGGTCTGTCCCGACAAAACCCGTGACCAGAAAAATCGTCGCTGAAACACCATTCTCTTTCAGGACGGGAAAGAGCAGGTCATAATTGTCCTTGTACCCGTCATCGGCAGTGAGGGCGATCGTCGGTTTCTCAAAGATTTTCTTTTCCTTTAAGGTTTTTACCATAACATCCAATGGGACGATGCAAAAATAACGCTTAAGGAATTTTAATTGCGAGCCAAAGTCATCAATGTCCATCCGCACGACCGGCACGTCCTCCATTGTTTTGGCATTCGGCCGCATAAACCCGTGATAATTGATGATAATGGCCGGATACCCTTTCTGCCGCAGGAAAAAATATCTTAAATAAATATGCAAGGCCCCGGAATAATAGGCCAAAGAACAAAACACCGTTTTTAAAAGTTTTTTTGCAATCATAATTATTCTTTTCGCAAGAATACATCGGAATATATTTTCATCGCAATTTCCTTCGGGAAAAGCTTTTTTATAAATGTCCGCATATTTTTTTCCAAGCTTACTAAAAAATATACAAAATTAGAACGCCAGAAAGCGGCGTTGACGGCTATATGGGTATTTTTCGTCCAGCGGGACTTATATTCTTCATTGCCATCGCCATAACTGCCGCGAAGAAAATCAAATTCCCGGTAATTAGATTGAATATCATGTTCAAGGGCCATATATATCAATATGTTTCCGACACTGGAACTTGTCCAGGCCGGATCAAAGCCGCATGAAAAACCATATATTTTACTTTTATAGGTAAAATTGTATTGACCGGCCACGCGCTCTTTGTTGACATTCAGAAATGCAAATTGACCCCATCCATTTTGAAGAAAAATTTTAGATATTATTTTATGAAAATCCACAAAATCTTGGCGCTGGGCATCAAAACTTCCTTTTTCATTTTTCGCCTGTTGCCGCAATTGATGCAGACGGATAAAATCTGCTAAATCCTTTTCGTGGTTCTCAGGTGAAGTAATGATCTCCAAATAAGATTGGTATTGATTGCACAATTTATTTGTATAATTACGGCAATTGGCCCTCATTTTTCTACCTATGACTTTATTCAAGTCTTCTATATTTTCAGGCAGATTTATAAAATAATTGGGCCATTCCTCATATATAGTTACCTTTTTGGCTTTCAGGGTCCAGTATTCCTGGCATAAGCGTAAGTTTTCTGATTCTTTTTTCATGAAAGTAAAGTTTAAAACATCCCACTGGATATTAGGGTTGCTGAATAGTTCATCTATAAATAGGCACAGCAATTCTTTTTCTCTTCCCTTTTTTAAGATGAAATCGAGATAGGCAGAGGATGTTCCTACAGACCCCAAGAATTCAAGGTGCGTGTATTTGCGCAAGCCAAAAAATCTCACTTTTTCGGCATAGAAAGGCGCAATACCGATGATCTGGCCGGCTTCTTGGGCCACCAAGACAACAAGCTTCTTCGATTCCTTAAAATGCTGCCACCACCCCCAGACCCATTCCCATGTCAGGAAAATAGTGTCTGCATTTGAATTCCCCAGCAGGACGTTCCAGCAATCTTTAAGCTTGGTAAATTCTTCGTCATTGTCAATGAGCTGAATTGAGGTTTTGCAATGTGTTTCGTTCATCCACATCCTTTCAATGCCTGGCAATATCTTTTAAAAGTGTTTCAGTTTCCCTTACATTTCGCCTTATGTCAAACAATTGTTCCGCCCGTCCCCTTGCATTTTTCCCCATTTCAAGGCGTTTTGGGGTGTTTTGCGCCAGGAGGATAATTTTCTCAGCAATCATTTTATAATCACCAGGGGCAACGACAAAGCCGCTGACATTGTCCAAAGTGGTTTCTGCCAGGCCTGAATTTTTTGTCACCACCGTTGGTTTCCCGCAGGCCATGGCCTCAAGGGTGGCAATCCCCATGGCTTCGCGCCACTCATTGGGACAATGCACGAATATATCACTGGCCCTGAGAATGTCCGTTATGTCTGCACGCCAGCCGGTAAAAATTACATTTTTTTCCAGTCCGAGCCGTTGTGTTTCTTCTTTCAATTGCTTCTCTATAGATTTGGCTTCGGGATTGACCGCTCCCCCCACAATCAAAAACATTGCCTGAGGCGATTGTTTGACCACCAAATTCGCCGCTTTCAGGAAATCGATATGGCCTTTCCCCGCGCTAAACCGGGAAACAGAACAAGCCACAAATTGTTCCGGTGGAATTTTAAATTCATCGCGTATTTTTAAATTGTTCCCTGATGGTTGATAATCATCAAGGTCGATGCCCTCATATAGGGTGACCATTTTCTTAAATGGAAGCCCTTGCTCTTTATGAAAATCTGCTTCACTATTTGATGAGGCGATAAAAAGGTCCACATAATTTGAGAAAAAACGCTGTATCCGGCTGGCGTTCACAATGGTGCCCTGCCCTGATTTGCGGACTACCAGGAAAATACCGGTAAATTGTGCTGCCAAAAGAGGCGGTATGTTGCCGGTATTGATGACATCGCTGCTGATGAGCATAATTTTTATCTTTTCACTATTGATAAGATAACATATCCTAAACGCCTGGGGCAGGTATTCACCAATGACTTTCAGGACAAACTTTCCCCGGACGATCAATTTGTCGAAACTGTTTTTTACGATAACAGGACGGGTGTTTCCGGCACCTGCCTCCCTCTGTTTCAAGAATTTGACCGTGATCCCTAAGGCCTGTATGTCGCTGATCTTAGAAGCGCCCGTATCCTGATAAAACAGGACAATGGGCTTAAATTCATTGCGGCCCATATTTTTTAAAAAACTATAAAGATAGGAACTGGAACCTCCATTACCTGATCCCATCTCTATAAAAAGTATGTTTTGCATGTGTTCTTGTTCCTTAAATTTTATTTTAAAAAAGCAACTTTAAGGCCCTTACCTTCAAAATAAAACTCTTTTAACATAAAAAGAAATCCAAAATAGATAAGAACGGAAAGTATGGTCATTATAGAAAACAGTATCGTTGGCGTTGTTGTTAAAACCAACCTTGCTATGCTTAATAAGACAATTAATGCCGTAAAAAGTTTTGTCGCGGATAAAAGCGTGGATTTTAACCCGCCCCAGGGTGCTGTAATTAACTTTAACACTATTCCCATATTGATCAGGACCCACAAGACGGCTTGGATCGTATACGCTAAAGAGACCCCGATGATCCCGTACTTAAGGCCAATAAATATGGCTATGATCACATTCAATGTCCCTAAAATTTGCAGCTTAAGCTGTAAATCCACCTTTCCTTTTGCTAAATAGATCGTCCCCGCAGTCGTCCCTATAGATTGCGCGACACCGCAAAAACAGAATATCCTTATTAAGATGATGACCGGTTTCCACTTATCTCCTATAAAAATATGCACAATCTCAGGGGCGACACAAAATAACCATGCCATTAAAGGGAAGGTGACCAAAGAAATGGCCTTGATCATTTTTAAATAATTCAAACGCATTTCCCTGATATTGTCCTGGATCTTGGAAAAGGCCGGAAACATGACCTTGATGATGACCCAGGAAATGTTTTGCAGGGGGTATAGCATGATCTTATAAGCCAGTGAATAATATCCCAAAGCTATCGGACCGAGGAATTTACCGATCAAAAGCTGGTCGAGGTTTCGGGAAAAGTAATTCAGGACATTAAAACCTGTCACATTGGCGCTGAAATTAAAGATGTCCTTGATGTCGGCCATGGCAAACTCGAATTTGGGCCGCCAGGATGAAAGGACCCATAGTAAACATGCATTCATGAGTGTAGTTACAATGAGTTGATAAACCAGGCTCCATACACCAAAACCATGATAGGCCATGATGATGCCAACGATCCCCCCTAAAATCATGGAAATAATGTCCCGTATGGCCAGACTTTTGAAATCCATTTCTTTGGTGAGGATGGCTTGTTGGACTATGGTAAAAGAAGAAAAGATAAAGTTGAAGGAAACAATAAAAAGGATGGGCTTTAATTCCGGTTTTTTGTAAAACCAGGCGATGAGAGGCGAAGAAACCATGAATATAAGTGTCAGGCCGATGCCGACTATAATATTAAGCCAAAAGGCTGAATGATAATGGCGGTCGCGGGTGTCTGTTTTCTGAACAAGTGCCCCGATCATCCCCATTTCACTAAAGATCATGGCAAAATTGGTAAAGACCAGGACCATGGCCAATGTCCCAAAGTCATCCGGCGACAAGAGCCGTGCCAGGATAGTAATGATGATTATTTGGCTGACCTGTTTGCCGCCCTGTGAAAGGAATGACCAGAATATCCCTTTTATGGTTTTTTTGCGAAGGTCCATATTTAAAAATTTCCTCTTTAATTGCTTAACTCCCATTTTATATCCGGAAGGAAAACGGCCTTGGATTGGTTGAGGCCCCCTGTCATTTCTATGCGCAGGACATTTTTGCTATGGACGACGTAAGGGTGGATCATGTTCCTGTCCCAGATGGAAAGCTTGACCATATAAATTCCAGGCGCTAAAACCAACTTGTCCATGATAATGGTCACGTTCCCTTTTCCTTCCATAGAACCTACCCTTATTCCGCATTGGTCTGTCCTGGAAAAGCAGCATAGCACTCCGTCCGCGCGTATGATTTCCATTGTAAACAGGGGATCATCTATTTTTTCTTTTGCGTGATATTCCACATTGATGGCGATAGGATCGCCGACCGTGAATTTTTCTTTCCTGATGTTGACCGTGTTTGAAAAAGTCACTTGCACGATATCAACCAAGGGGCTGGTGTCAATCTTGACCTGGTCATTGAGATTGGTCATCCTGCGTTTGATTTCATCTTCACTGTTTTTATAAATAATGTTCTGGTATAAAGGCAAGACATCATCAATGTGCCCGTCCGCGACCATTTTTCCCTTTTGCAAAAGGATGATCCTTTTACAAAGGCTTTGGATCATGTTTAACTGGTGGGAAATCAAGAGGATGGTGGCCCCGGAATTTAACAGTTCGCGGATCTTATTGGCGCATTTGGCCTGGAACGCGGCATCCCCCACCGAGAGGATTTCGTCTATCAAAAGGATGTCGGGGTCCATATGGGCCGCCACAGAAAACCCTAAACGTGAATACATCCCGGAAGAATACTTCTTGACCGGCGTATCGATGAATTCCTTGACACCGGAAAATTCCACAATGGCATCGAATTTGCCGTCAATTTCCCGTTTTCGCATCCCCATGATGGCACCGTTTAAATAGACATTTTCCCTCCCTGTCAATTCAGGATGGAACCCGGCTGTGACTTCGATAAGGGCAGCCAGGCGGCCGTTGATTTTCAACCATCCCTTGTTTGGGTTCATGATCTTGGACAATAGTTTAAGAAGGGTGCTTTTCCCTGCGCCATTGGGCCCCATAATGCCGACCACTCCCCCTCGCTCGATGTTAAAGCTGACATCTTTGAGCGCCCAGAATTCCTTGTCTTCCAATATAGTACCGGGGTCCCTTTTACGGAAAAAATGAGGTATGGTATCGCGCAAAGAATTTAATTTCTCGCCTTTTTTAAATTTTTTCCATACTTCATGGAATTCAATGGCGTATTTCATTTTTAAATATTTTCTGCGAATAGATGTTCATTTTTATGAAATATGCTCATCCCTAAAATAAAAATACTTACAGATATCAATGCAGCATACGTCGTCCAAAATTTGTCCGGTGCCAGGTGTATAACGACCACCTGGTTGATCCCTTCAAGGATGCTTCCTATGGGATTTAACAGCATAAACGGTTTCAGGCGGCCAAAAGTATTGGCATCGTAAAATACAGGGGTGAAAAAGATCCCGTACATCAAAATGACTTCCACTATATATTTAACGTCCCTATAAAAAAGGTTCGCACAAGATAATATAAGGCCCAAACCTGTGGTAAAAAGTACCAATAGCAGCAAAAGCAATGGCAGCCATAAAAGTGTCAAGCTCAATCCCACATTAAAAATAGTCAGCAAAACCACCAATACTCCCGAACCGATGGCAAAATCAAAAAGACAGGCCAGGATGGAAGACAAAACCAGGATCGCCCGCGGAAAATAGATTTTAGTGATCAGGGACGTGTTCCCCACCAAGGCCTGGACGGAAAAACGTATGGAACTGATAAAAAAAGTCCAAGGCAGGACTCTGACTGAAATGGACATGATCCCCCGGATATTTAAAGATTGATGGGACACAACAGCCATGGCTTGTTTGATCAAAATGCCCGCGCAAACGGCCACGATAGGCATAAAAACGGCCCACAAAAACCCCATGGCCGCCTGCTTATACCTTACCCTTAAATCCCGCAAGGTCAGCATCCAGGCCAGGTCCCGGTACTCAAATATTTCTTTTAACATTTGGACCATAGGGACCGGTTATTTGTTGAACTTTTTCTTAAAATACTCGACCGTGAGTTTTAGGCCTTCTTCAAAATTCACCTTGGGTTGATAATTGATTTTCTTTTGGATTTTGCTAATATCCGCGCTGGTCTTAAATACGTCCCCAGCCCGCACAGGCAATAATTTGGGTTGTATGTTTTTGCCGATAATGCGGTTTAACGCATGGACCAGTTCTAAGACCGTATTTTCACGGCCGTTGGCCACATTAAATACTTCATGTTTGATGCCCGGGGTCGTGGCTGAAAGAATGTTGGCAGAGATGACATTTTCTATGTAGGTAAAATCCCTGGACTGTAAGCCTGTCCCGAAAATGGGCGGCGGTTGATCATGCAAGATGCAATGGATGAATTTGGGGACAACCACGGCGTATTCATCATCCAGGGCTTGTTTAGGGCCGAAAACGTTAAAATAACGCAGGGCCACGGTTTCAACACCGAAGAATTCAGAGAAAATGCAGCAATAGTATTCACCGGTGAGCTTGCTTAAGGCATACGGGGATATCAAAAGCGGTAAATGTTCTTCTTTTTCCGGAAAATTGGTGGTATCTCCGTAAATAGAACTCGAAGAAGCAAATACGAATCTTTTGATCTTATGCTTGGATGCGGCTTGCAGCATGGACAAAATCCCATCGATATTGACCTTGTTGTAACTTAAAGGGTCGTCCAAGGATTTAGGGACAGAACGTAAAGCCGCCTGATGAAGCACATAATCCATGCCTTGGCAGGCCTTGTCGCAATCCGCTGTGTCTGTAATACTCCCGCGGATTAGTTCAAATTTGTCCTTTCCCAATCCTTTGGCAAAATCCAAATTCTCTTCTTTGCCGGAAAAGAAATTGTCCAGCACCCGCACATAATGCCCTTCGTTGGTCAATTTCTGTGCAATGCTTGATCCGATAAAACCTGCCCCACCTGTGATTAAATATTTACTCATTTGTCAGTCCTTTTTTTGGGTTTATAAATAGCGGTATATGTAATTGGGGACGAAATATTCGATGCCGGTCAGCACATGTCCCATGACTTTTGCGTGAGATTGATTGAGGAGTTCATCGGAGCGGCGCACGATGCCGCGCTGGGTCTCTCCGGCCCTGATGACCAGTAAAACCCCATCGGCCTGGGCGCCGATGATGGCCGCGTCAGCAACGGGAATAACAGGCGGCGTATCGATCAAAATATAATCATACTGTAAGCGCATCTGGCTTAAAAGGTCTTTCATCCGTGCAGAAGCCAATAAATCAGCCGGATGAGACGCGACCGCACCGCAAGAGATAAAGTTTAAGTGCTGAATATCAATATTAAAGACCACTTCATCCAAGGAAGCATTACCGTTTAAATATTCACTTAAACCTTTATGGTTTTCCACGCCTAAATAGTCGACTATTTTCCCCTTGCGCATGTCCGCGTCAATCAAAAGGATTTTTGGCTTATGGGTGGCATGAGACATGGTAATGGCCAGGTTAAGCGATGTTACTGATTTTCCTTCGGCGGCGATAGAACTGGTTATGACAATAACGCGCGGCGGTTTGCCTCTGTTAAGGGAAAGCAAATTGTTCACTAAAATTTTGTATTGTTCCGACACCAGGGATTTAGGGTCAAAATAAGGGACCAAACAGGCATCGACCTTTGATTCTTTCATTTTGCGGGCCACGACCTGCTTTTGTTCCTGGATTTTAATGACCTTGTCCAGGCGATCGATGCGTTCCCTGGTGGCTTTTTGA
>Ga0207006_1035_pt1 | contig 32772 bp, 31 predicted proteins | sample Alteio_BWMinCont_84_FD_153497 | JGI IMG/M metagenome (GOLD analysis project Ga0207006, IMG submission 153497) | Enriched cells from forest soil in Barre Woods Harvard Forest LTER site, Petersham, Massachusetts, United States -... | ecosystem: Environmental > Terrestrial > Soil > Temperate forest >...
TTCGACAATACAAATTCTGGCACCTAAACTTTTTAAAGATTGGGCACAGCCCTTGCCTACATCCCCAAAACCTGCAATGACTGCCAGTTTCCCGGCAACCATAACATCAGTGGCTCGTTTAATGCCATCTACTAAAGATTCACGACAACCATATAGATTATCAAATTTTGATTTGCTAACCGAATTATTGACATCAATCACAGGCACTCGTAATAATCCTTTGTGCTTTAGCTCAAATAAACGATGAATGCCAGTGGTGGTTTCTTCCGAAATACCCTTAATATTATTTAATAATTCTGGATATTTCATATGAGCTATTTGAGTGAGATCTCCACCATCATCTAATAATAAATTGGGACGCCAATCTTTTGGTCCTACAAGCGTTTTATCAATGCAATCCCAAAATTCTTCTTCTGTTTCATTCTTCCAAGCAAATACCGGAATACCTGCCGCAGCCATGGCAGCGGCAGCATGATCTTGGGTGGAAAATATATTGCAGGAAGACCAGCGAAGCTCGGCACCCAAAGCGATCAAGGTTTCCATTAATACCGCTGTTTGAATGGTCATATGCAAACAGCCTGCAATCCTTGCACCTTGTAATGGTTTTGCTTTTGCATATTCTTTTCGTAATTGCATTAACCCTGGCATTTCTAGTTCTGCAATACTAATTTCTTTACGACCAAAAGCAGCCAAGGAAAGATCGGCAATTTTATAATCCATGTCGTTACCTCTTACGTAAGAATCTGCTCAATTTTTGTGCCGGCACAAGGCCAATTCCTATATTGTCATTCGCCGCTGGCGCGAAATTACTTAAGACCCGCAGCCTCTTTTAAGGCTTCCGCCATATCGGTTTTTTCCCAGCTAAAATGAGATTCTTCTCGACCAAAATGACCATAAACAGAAGTCTCTTGGTAAATGGGTCTTAATAAATCTAGTTTTTCCGTAATCTTAGCTGGCCTTAAATCAAAAAATTCATTGACTAATTGAGTAATTCGTTCATCACTTAATTTGCCGGTGCCAAAGGTCTCAACAGAAACGGAAGTGGGCTTTGCTACTCCAATCGCATAAGAAACCTGAATTTCTAAACGATCCGCAATCCCCGCTGCCACCAAATTTTTGGCGACATACCGCATCATGTAGCAAGCGGAACGATCTACCTTTGAGGGATCCTTCCCTGAAAAAGCGCCACCGCCATGACGCGCCATTCCTCCATAGGTATCGACAATAATTTTTCGACCCGTTAACCCACAATCCCCCATGGGGCCTCCAATCACAAAACGTCCTGTGGGATTCACTAAATAACGAGTATTGGCGGTTATCCAATGAGCAGGAATCACTGGCTTAATGATTTCTTCAATCACGGCTTCCACCAATTCATTATAAGCAATCTCTGGGGCATGTTGCGTGGACAAAACCACTGTATCAACCGATAGTGGCTTGCCATTTTCATATAAAAAAGTAATTTGGCTTTTGGCATCTGGGCGTAACCAGGACAAAATGCCTTTTTTTCTGACTTCCGACTGGCGCTTTACCAGCTTATGCGCATAGCTAATCGGCGCTGGCATAAGGGTCTCGGTCTCGTTACTGGCATAACCAAACATCAACCCTTGATCTCCCGCCCCCTGTTCACGATCAGGCGTCGCTGTCACCCCCTGGGAAATATCGCTAGATTGTTTTCCAATGGCATTCAACACCGCGCAGGAATTGCCATCGAAGCCTAAATCCGAATGGGTGTAACCAATGTCATTGATAGTTTTTCTCGCTAAAGATTCCAAATCTACCCAAGCATCCGTACTGATTTCTCCCCCAATCAATACCATCCCTGTCTTCACAAAGGTCTCACAAGCTACCCTAGCCAATTTGTCTTTTTCGATAATGACATCCAGGACAGCATCCGAGATTTGATCCGCGATCTTATCCGGATGGCCTTCCGAAACGGATTCTGAGGTAAATAAAAAACGTTTATTCATAAATAATCTCTCAACTTAATAAATATCCAATACCTATCCAATTCCAATACCGATTAAAAATCTGCCATTGTTTCCCTTGTTTCTTTTTCACAGAAATTCATATTTCATATGGAGAAGGGTTGCAATGATAGTTTTTCCCCTGGGTCTGATGAAAACAGGTAATACAATACCATGCTTTTCCCCGCCCTTGCGAAAACAGGCTGCGCCGGATGACGAATTTAGTTCAAATAACCCTTTTGTTTGTGTGACATCAGTAAGTTTTTCATGCTTTTTTATTAGTTGGCTTAATTGTTTTGTGGAAGTAATCCCATTCGCTCTATATGGGCATTTTAAAGTGGAATGCGATGTTTTTAACGATGTGAGGGTTTGATTGAGAGAGACTATGAGAATAAGCTATCCTTAATAATAATCACGACCAAACCAACTAGAAGTAGCAATGACCAACCATCACAATCAACCAAAAACAGCCACGACAATCAACTATGACCAACAATGATTCATTTTACAAAACCATTCGTACACTCTCTGACCGGATTGTCACTGCGCAACGCCCCATCCGAATCCTGGACGCCTTAAAATGGAATGCTGAAATTCGAGATGATTTCTTTAAAAATAACTTTCAAAAACTTCCCCCTGTCACGAAAACCACGTATGAACAAAACCCTTTAAGATTTGATCCCGATAAAAAATTAGAAGAATTCCATGAAATTGAACGAGATATTAAACGATTATTGGGACAATTTAATACCGTTGGTCTCATCATGGCAAGAATGTGTCGTGAATATTCCACTGTGATTCAGATGCTGCGCGATCGAGGCACACCTAATTTTACTAAACTCTCACAACAACTCTATGGCAGCTCCACCGATGCTTTTTATGCAGGCGCTCCTACCCTAAAAGATCTGGCCATATCACTCTCGAATACCCTTGCTTTTGTTCATCAAAAAGAAAAACACCCTGATGATATAAAACAGTATACCAGTGAACAAGTGGTTGAAATTTTATCTAAACGTTTACAACGCTATTTTGGAGATAGCGTCGAAGATAGCGAATTGGGGGGCAGCGAAGAACACGCGCAATCACAAGAACACACGCAATCACAAGCACAAATTCAAACTCAAACGCGAAATCCAGCACGTGTTAAATTAAGCGATGATATTATCGCCGATGCCGCCGCCGGTGCAGAATGCGTAAAAATCCGTAAAAATGCCATGTTTAGTAAGCGAGAACTCCGTGTTTTTGAAGTGCACGAGGGCTGGGTTCATCTAGCCACAACCCTGAATGGCCTAAGTCAACCGCTTTGTACTTTCTTAAGTAAAGGCCCTCCTTCTTCTACCACCACTCAAGAAGGCTTAGCCATTATAATGGAAATTTTTACCTTTTCTTCACACCCAGGCCGCATGCAGGGTTTAACCGATCGCATCACTGCCATTAATATGGCTGAAAATGGCGCAAATTTCATAGAAGTCTTTAACTTTTTTAGAGAGCAAAATTTTACTGAGGAAGAAGCCTATGTGCGAACCAATCGTGTTTTTCGCGGCAGCACTCCCGATGGAGGGCCCTATACAAAAGATTTAGTTTATAACAAAGGATTTATATTAATTTATAATTATATCCGCCTTGCCATTCAAAAAGGTTTGTTAGCCCGGATCCCTTTGCTTTTTCTCGGAAAAACTACCCTAGAAGATTTACATGTGTTAAGTGATTTAGTGGAAGAAGGTTTAATTATACCCCCTAAATATATCCCTCCCCAATTTCAAGATTTAGCCGCTTTGAGTTCTTGGATGTGTTATTCTTTATTTTTAAATCAATTGGATTTAAAACGTTTGGCTATCGAATACAAAGGAATTTTATAAGCCAGACAAAGTAAACTCAAACCAATAACTCCCATTCCTAACCACAAAGAAAATGAAGGAATTTCTAAAAAACAATAATACCCCAGCAACATGCTAAACAAAAACTTAGAAAATCCAAAAGGCATTAAAAAGGTTACTTCTGCTAAAGCATAAGCTTTACCGAAAGAAATATGAGCCAATACCGCTAAAAAACCCAAGGTGATTAACCAAGGCCAATGAGAATAAAGGGGAGTGACCCATTCATAACAAGCAGGAATAAAAGAAACTGGGATCATCCCGAATAATAAAAATAAGGTGAGTTGTTCTGGCGTCTCTCCCGCTTTAGCCAATTGCCGAGTCAATAACTTGCTGATAGCTAAAGCCAAAGCGGACAGCAAAGGGAGTAATGCCGAAAATCCAAGAGCAGTTCCAGGTTTTAATAGCATAATATCTGGGCGGGTGATAATAAAGGCTCCTAAAATACTAAATAAAACGGCCAAAAAACGTTGCCCATCCATCACCTCACCCAGTAAAAGTCGAGCACCAATAATAGTAAAAACAGGCCCTGTAAACGAAAGCGCCACACTTTCAGCAATAGACATTTTTTGTAAGGATAAATAGAAAAATACAATTCCAAGCACTGCTGTGACAACCCGAAAAAAATGCATCTTGGGATAAGCGGTTTTCCATTGCAAATTTATTTTACTTGATTTATTAAATTGATAGAAAAAAGGTAATATTAAAATAAAGCCAAAAACATTTTGAAAAAACAACATGACATTCACAGGCAGCGGGGCCTCTGGGGCAATAGCGCCCCCCCCCTCCCAAATAGCGTACAACCGCGTTTATCCCCGCAAAACAACCACAGGAAACTATCTTCCAAAAAGCGCCTTGCCAAGCTGGGTTCAGCCAAAAATAGTGGGGTTTTAACGCTTTAATGTCATTCATATAAGACCATTCTATGATATAATTTGCTTATCTCAAAATTTTAATATTAGCCCCTCGTCTGGTAGATATACCCAAAGCAAACGAGTTTTAGGCTAGGCGCGCATCCCACCGAGCAAGCGCAGTGTACAAATAGTACATGAGCATTGCGAGAGTGGGTGTGCAACAACGCCTAAAACTCGTTTGCGAAGGGTATACTTCCTAACAAGTCCTTGTCCCATCTGTGGGCGAAGATAGCTGAAGACCAGATGAGAGGGGAAGAAGAGGGGGGTCAGTTCTACCATGATCATCGAAAATATTATGCCCAATCGCAGTCATTTAATGTTGAATATACTCCTATTGGCCTTTCTTTGGGGCCCTTCTTTTCTATTTATTAAAATCGCTGTCGTCGAACTGCCCCCCATCACCTTAGTGGCCCTCAGAATTGGCTTTTCCGCTCTTCTGTTGTTGGCAATCTTAAAATATCAAAAAATTCCTTTCCCTCGCGACTTCAAGCTCTGGAAGCAATGTTTCTTTATGGGTATCGTTGCCAGCAGCCTTCCCTTTGTTTTATTTAGTTTATCGCTCCAGCATATCGATAGTATTTTGACCTCCCTGATTAACGGAACAACGCCTATCACAACGATTATTCTAGCCAATTATTTTTTAAAAGACGAAAGATTTACTTTTAATCGGCTCTTTGGGGTTCTGCTTGGCTTTTCCGGTTTTCTAGTGCTTTTTCTTCCAACAATTTTAACAGGTGATGCTTCGAGCGATAGTTTTGGTATGGCCTGTAGTTTAGGTGCTTCTTTTTGTTATGCCATTGGCATGGTCTATGCCAGAAAAAATATTAAAGCCCCAAAAGAACCTTTAGTTCTCCCAACATTACAATTATTCACTTCACTTATTTATTTAATTCCACTCGCTCTTTTTATCGATCCCCCTTTTAATCCTAAGGCGATTTCTTTAACAGTATGGACCTCCATTGCTGCATTAGGCTTTTTAGGGACCGCCTTTGCCTTTATCGTTTATTACAAAATTATTATGAAATATGGGGCAACTGCTCTATCTACCGTCACTTACATCCTACCTTTATTTAGTATTACCTTAGGCGTCTTATTCCTAGAAGAAAGTTTAAGCTTGCAGTTTTGTATCGCAACAATGCTTATTTTACTTGGGACAATGGTAGCCAACGGCTTAATCCCCAGGCCTAGACTATCTTTCTAAATTTCCCCATCTGTCCTTCAGCCATCTTCTCCCGCAAGACAGGAGAAGGGGTCTGCCAAGATTATTTGTGAGGCCAGATGAGAGGCTCTCCCGCAATACCGGGAGAGCGGTAGAAAAGCATTTTTCACTAGCCATAAATAATATCCACTCCTACCCATTTTTTTGATAGAATCCCTAGCCTTATATCGTCTCTATGCGAAATTATGTTTTCCATCTTGCAAAGAAGTAGTCCTAAAACCTGCCCTCATCCGCCCATCAATACTCCTGGCAAGATCCCTTCTCCTGCCTTGCAAGAGAAGGTGGCCGAAGGCCGAATCAGGTTCCTCTTGGCCAGATGGGGGGTTTGGAACGAAAGCATAAGTGAAGCAATTCGGAGGTTGAACGACTTAAGTTAAATGCCTTAAAGCCGATACATTTGGGGAATTAATTGGCTTGGCTTATTAAAAAAATGGTGATGGAGATGAAGATAAAAAATCTAAAGTTTAAAAACCTAGGCTCACTCAAAGCGTTAGCTGGTCTACTTTATTTTGTTTCACAAACAGTCGCTTCTCTGACTTTCGCGTTGCCAGAGAATGGGGATGTAGTGGGTGAGATTCAGATGACCACGGTTAGAAGAGGCGAATCCTTAAGTGAGATAGGCCGACGTTATGATGTTGGGATCTATGAAATGATTGAAGCAAACCCAATGGTAGATCCCTGGGTTCCAGCTGCGGGCTCCGTAGTGTTGATCCCCACTCAATTTATTTTGCCAAGTGCCCCAAGACAAGGCATTGTCTTAAACTTGGCCGAAATGCGCTTGTATCATTATGATCCGAATAAACCAACAGTGACAACTTATCCCGTTGGGATTGGTAAAAAGGGTTGGTCAACACCTTTAGCTACTACGACTGTTATCGGCAAGAAAAAAGATCCTGCCTGGGTTCCACCTGAAAGCATACGGCGTGAACATCGTGCGAAAGGTGATATTCTACCAGCTGTTGTCCCTGGTGGGCCGGGCAACCCCATGGGACGTTATGCTCTTTACCTAGCACTGGGAGAGTACCGCATTCATGGTACACATAAACCAGGTGGAATTGGGGTAAGGGGCAGTCATGGATGTGTTCGTTTATTTCCAGAAGACATTCAATCCCTTTATTATACTGTCCCTATCGGAACCACTGTTCGGATTATTCATGAACCTTACAAAATTGGCTGGCATAAAAATCATTTATATATTGAATCTCATCAGCCATTAACAGAAGGTCGCTATGCCGGTTCAGATAGTCTCGATAGTTTAAAGCGAGCCATTGAAAGGGCGATTACGGGGACTCATACCGTCAATTGGACCTCTGCACAAATGGCCGCTAAAGCCCAAAAGGGATATCCAATGCGCATTGACTAGAACCAGAGGTTCTTAGAAGTAAAAAGGGGTAAATCTAGGATTTAACCCCTTTTTTTTAGCTGATTATTTTTTATCTTCTTTTTTCATCTCAAAAAAAACCCCCCAAAATTGGGGGGTTTTTTACTTCAAGCAGAAAAAAGGTTGCTTATTTGCAACAAACTTCCCTTTTCATTACTTTGCATGGTTCACCGCAAGGAGCTGCGCAAGGATCTCCGCATCTTCTAGCACAACCACCTAACACAGAACTTAACAATAAACCAAGTACAACTGCTGCTACTGCTTTCTTCATGACGATTCCCCTTTTGAGTTTATAAACTTGTATGCCTAAGCTTAGACAACTTTTTACTATTTGCCAAACTATTCGTTTTACGACAATTCGTTTTACGACGTTGTAGCAAATAATGATTCTAATGCTTCTTTTGGATTAACACCATGTTTAATAATATTAAACACTTGTTCCGCAATCGGCATTACGACACCCTGTGCTTCTGCCAAATGACAGAGCTGTCTTACATTATACACCGCCTCTACCACTTGACCAACTTTCTGTAATGCTAAAGCTTCCGATAAGCCTTCTGCTAAGGCTAAACCAAAGCGTCGATTACGCGATTGATTGTCAGTACAGGTGAGAATAATATCGCCACATCCGGTGAGTCCCATTAATGTATTTTGATCGGCCCCTAAAGATTGCCCTAAAGTTACCATCTCAGCTAATCCACGCGTCATCAGAGCTGCACGCGCATTTGCGCCGAATCCTAATCCATCTGAAACTCCAACTGCAACAGCTAAAACATTTTTTACGACAGCACCCAGTTGAACACCTAGTACGTCTTGTGTCGTATAAACTGCAAAGAGTCGATTACGAAAATAATTAGCCACCTCTAATGCAAACTGTTGGTTAGTCGAAGCAACAGATACTGCAGTAGGAAATCCTCGTGCAACCTCGCGAGCAAAACTAGGGCCAGACAAAACCGCATAAGGCAGGGTATGACCTAAGATTTGTTCTACAACTTGATGCAAAAATTCCCCGGTCTTAGGTTCCAAACCTTTTGTTGCCGTAATAATACTCTGTTTTTCTGTTAACAAGGGCTTGAGTTGCTGGATAAGATTCGAAAAGACATGGCTTGGGACTGCAATCAGAATATAGCGTACACCAGCTAGAGCATCCTTTAAATGAAGATAGGCCTGCAAACCTTTCGGCAATTGAATGCCAGGCAAATATTTACTGTTCAGTCCCTCATTCTGAAGCTCGTTTAATACCTCAGCATCAATATCCCAAATCCGAACGCTATGCCCATTGCGCGCTAAAACAGACGCTAAGGCAGTACCCCAAGAGCCAACGCCTAAAACAGCAACAGAGGATTCTAGGGATTCTGGAGAATCTAAAGATTTTGAAGGTAAAGATTTTGAAGATTCCGAAAATTCTTTCAATGTTCTATTACTCTCTTCCGAACTAGGCTCTTTGGATTTCATTACTACACTATTTCGATTTTCGACTTTCATTGCTTTGCTGTTTCGAGGTCTGTAGCTTTCTTGGTTTGTTCTTGCTGCTGTGCCAAATGCTGAGCGTACATCGCTTCAAAGTTGATGGGAGGCAATAATAATTGAGGAAATCCACCCCGTTGCACTAAGTTACTCACCGTCTCTCGAGCATAAGGAAAAAGAACGGTAGGACAAGCTGTAGAGAGAATATGTTTAGTGGCTTCACTATCAAAGCCCTGCACCACAAAAATGCCGGCTTGCTGCACTTCAATCAGGAATGCTGTGGTGTCATCGGCAAGCTTAACAGTGGAAGTCAAATGAATCACGACTTCATAAAGCCCTTCTTGCTCCTGCCCATTCTGATCTTTCAGCGGAGTTTGAGCCATCTGTAAATCAAAATCTACCTTGGGTTGCCATTCTGCATTAAAAATTGTTGGGACGCTGGGGGATTCGAAAGAAATATCTTTAACGTAAACGGTATTAACTGTAAATAGGGGACCTGCTGGAGATTGGTCATACCCATTTCCATTTACTTTATTGATTGGTTCATTTTTTGCTGTCATATCAATTTCCTATGTCGATTATCAATGTTTAAATGCTCTGTACCCCCTTGCCACTCATGTCACAATATAAATTATTTATGCCCTAAACACATTAGGGTATATATCGCAGATATTGCAAAATTGGAGTCCGCTTGGGGATAGAACCAATATTAATTTTTGGAGAGTGGTAATCCGGCACTACGCCAAGCCGCAAGACCCCCAGATAATAACACGGCCTTAAAACCCTTGTTTTTTAGTTCAGAGACTATTTTTTGACTACTCTGACCTAAAGCACAAACGATAATTAAGTTCCGATCTTTAAATTTTTCCAATACCCCAGCTTTCTTACTGAACACATCTGCTGGGATGTTCAATGACCCTAAAATATGCCCTTCTAAAAAAGCTTGGGAGTTACGGGTATCAATAAGGACAGCTTCTTTATGATTGATCCATTGTATCGCTTCTTCCGTGCTAAGACTATTCGATCCTGAAGATGATCGAAAGATAAGTTCATTGACTATCAGTGCAAGAAGCAGCACCACAAAAATGGTGGAGAGGATCCAATGCTGAATGAAAAATGAAATAAGTGGTTCCATAGGCTTTTTATAGCAAGTAACTAGTAGGGTATCAGAGCACAATTCGTAAAAAGGTACTGAAAATAAAAACTAGGCCTGAGTATATATAAAAATTGGCCTCCCCGCAATGACGATTAAGGGTATCTTAAGTATCTTAAGTCGTCTCTCTAGTCTCTAACACCTTGCTTAAGGTATAATGTTTGGATGAGTAACTCAAAAATTCACTTAAGGGCATCCAACTCAAACATAACTCTCCCAAAACGAAAGGCAGTCGCCTTAATCTCTGGTGGCTTGGATTCGATGTTGGCAACGAAAGCCATTCTCGAACAAAATGTTCATGTCGAAGGGCTTAACTTCTTTACTGGGTTTTGTGTGGAGGGTCATACTCAAGCGCTACGGAAAAAAGATACTCAAAAACAAAAACGCAACAATGCCCTTTGGGTGGCAGAACAACTCGGGATAAAACTTCATATTATTGATATTGTTGAAGAATATAAATCTATCGTCATTAATCCTAAATATGGTTATGGAGCCAATTTAAACCCCTGTCTCGATTGCAAAATTTTTATGATCCAAAAAGCCAAAGAATGGATGCTCGAAAATCACTTTGATTTTATCATTACTGGAGAAGTGATGGGTCAAAGACCAAAATCCCAGCGTAAACATCTAATGCCCATTGTTGCCAAGGAGTCGGGTGCTGAGGATAGACTTGTTCGCCCCCTATGTGCCAAAAACTTACCTCCCACACTTCCTGAACAACAAAAATGGATTGATCGAGAACAGTTATTTAATTTTTCAGGACGTAATCGCAAACCACAAATGAACCTTGCCAATACTTATGGTTTTGCAGAATATGCTCAACCGGCTGGCGGCTGTTGTTTTCTCACCAATGAACATTATTCCAAAAAATTGCAAGACTTATGGACTCACCGCGGTGAAAAACTCTACGAATTAGATGACATTTTATTATTGAAAGTGGGGCGTCATCTTCGTCCTCGCCCTCATTTTAAGCTTATTATTAGCCGGGAAGAGGGAGAAAATCATTATTTGGAAGGCTATTGTCATCAATTTATTCATCTGCGACCTTTAAGTCATCCGGGTCCTATCGCTTTGCTGGAAGGGGAACCTTCGGCGGAAGACTTGCATCTAGCAGCACAAATCGTTGCTCGATTTTCCAGTAGACGAACAGAAGCCTGCGTGACGATTCAAATTCAGCAGGGAAGAGATGATCCTAGGACCTTAGAGGTGATCCCACTCGCCAGCGAAGCGATCCCTGAAGATTGGTATATTTAGCGAGGCTTTATTTAATGGTACCCAATAGATGATTGAATTAGATGTTCGAAAACTACTTTGCCCTCTTCCTGTTATTCGAGTACAGCAGGCCATTAAAACTTTAAAGCCTGGGGATATCTTGTGCGTTACTGCGACAGATCCGGGTGTACTACATGATATTCCTGCTTGGTGCCGTATTCATGGTCATCGTATTCTGACAACACGAAAATTGGAAAGAGAACTACAAATTGAAATTGAAGTTCAGGCTTAAGCTCTGTTACCTTATTCTATACTCAAAGGAGTAAATGTTGACGTTATTAGGTTCACGTTGTTAGGTTATTGTAACATTCGCGAATCAGGGGTATCCTTATTACTTTGTTTTCTGATCATCATTGCAACAACCAGCCCTAACAAGCCCCCGTCTCCCGCAAAGGCGGTAGAAGGGAGCTACTTTTTGGCCGGATGAGGGTTAAAAGGAACGCTGTTATGTCATCTATTGCCAATATACTAAAGCTTATTCAAGATCGAGAAATTCAATTCGTTGATCTGCGCTTCACAGATACCCTGGGAAAAGAACAGCATGTCAGCATTCCCGCAGGTTTAGCCCATGAAGCATTTTTTTCCCAAGGCAAAATGTTTGATGGTTCCTCTATTAACGGCTGGAAAGATATTTCCGAATCTGACATGGTACTAATGCCAGATCCCAATCGTTATTTTATGGATCCTTTCTTTGAAGAAGCCACTTTAATTATCCAATGTGATGTTTTGGAACCTATCACTATGCAAGCCTATGAACGCGATCCTCGTTCTCTGGCGAAGCGAGCTGAAGCTTACTTAAAATCAACAGGCATCGCAGATGTCGCTTATTTTGGGCCGGAACCTGAATTTTTTATCCTAGAGGATGTTCGCTGGGATATTAGTATGAACGGGGCTTATTACTCTGTTGATTCTTCAGAAGCCGCCTGGAATTCAGGCAAAGTGATGGAAGGGGGAAATAATGGCCATCGTCCCCGCATAAAAGGGGGTTATTTTCCAGTGCCTCCTGTAGATTCCTCACAAGATATTCGATCGGCCATTTGTTTAACCCTAGAAAAACTAGGCATAAAGGTTGAAGCACATCATCATGAAGTAGCCACCGGCAATCAAAATGAAATTTCGACAGCATTTAGTGCTTTAACACTTAAGGCAGATGAAATACAAATATTAAAGTATGTCGTCCATAATATGGCACACACCTACGGTAAGACAGCAACTTTTATGCCAAAGCCTCTTGTAGGAGACAATGGCAATGGCATGCATTGCCATCAATCCTTAACTAAAAATGGCATTAATTTATTTACCGGGGATGGCTATGCTGGCCTTTCTGAAATAGCCTTGTTTTATATTGGTGGTATTTTACATCATGCAAAGGCTTTAAATGCTTTTACCAATAGCAGCACCAATAGTTACAAACGTTTAGTCCCGGGCTTTGAAGCTCCTGTGATGTTGGCTTATTCAGCTAGAAATCGTTCTGCAGCCATTCGCATTCCTTATTCTCCTACTCCAAATGGCAGGCGAATTGAAGTGCGCTTTCCAGATCCTGCGATCAATCCCTATCTTGCTTTTTCCGCCATGCTCATGGCCGGTCTAGACGGGATTCGTCAAAAAATTCATCCCGGCAACCCCATCGATAAAGATCTTTTTGAATTAACTTCTACAGAAAAAGGACAAATTCCAACTGTTTGCGCTTCGCTAGAGGAAGCTATAAAAGCATTAGATGCCGATCGTGCCTTCTTAACAGAAGGGGGCGTATTCAGCCATGATTTGATCGACAGCTATATTAAATTGAAACAGGCAGAGATTACTCGACTTGCGATGACAACGCATCCGGTTGAATTTGACATGTATTATAGCCTTTAACCCTATTCTTTAGCCTTACTTTTAATGAGCAGGCCAGCGACTAATTATCTATTGTATATGTTCACGTTGTTAGGTTATTGTAAAATCCGCGAGTCAGGGGTTCGGGATTACTTTTGAAGGGACGCCGTGAATCCATCCATGGAGGCTTGACGACAGCATCCCTGCTGTCGACACCCTTCCAAAGTAATCCCGAACCCCTGACTCTTGCGCTTTAATCACGTAATACCACCATGAGCAACTATTTTCAAAAATAATACCTGAACGATTACTATCTATTTTTCAGGCAAAAACAAACTGATTAAATCATTCAAAAAACGTCTCCCCAATTCGGTGGTTTGAAATTGATTGTTTTGAAAACAAAGTAGATCTTTCGAGCGGGCTTTCTTGATCATGTGCTCAAGCAAACTAAAAGCCAATCCCGTTCGTTGCTCAAATAATTCCAAAGAAAATCCTTTTGCTAAACGCAGGTTATTTAACATAAATTCAAAGATAATATCCTGCTCGCTGAGTGAGCGAAGATTAGTATTAAAAGTATTATTTTTTTTAGTTTCCAGATAATTCTTAGGAAAACGTGTTTTTGCAGTTCTTTGAATAATCCATTTTGAATTTGAGTTTGAACTTGAGTTTGAGCTTGAGTGTAAGCTTGAACTTGAATTTAAGTTTAGGCGAGTGATCTTTCCATGCGCTCCCGCTCCAATACCAATATAATCTCCAAATTGCCAATAATTTAAATTATGCTGACACTCAAACCCCGGTTCCGAAAAGGCAGACACTTCATAATGATTAAAACCTCGAGCTGCTAAAATATCGAAGCCCATATTTTGAATGTCCCAAAGAATATCTTCGTCTGGGAGGGAAGGCGGTTGATGATGAAAAATCGTATTAGGTTCTAATGTTAAATTGTACCAAGATAAATGGGGGGGAGAATATTGTAGGGCTGTTTCTAAATCAAAACGAGCGTCCTCCAAAGTTTGATCGGGCAAGCCATACATTAAATCGATATTGTAACTGTTAAAGTTTGCTTTTTGAATGGATTCAATCGCCTGATGAGTTTCCTGAGCTTGATGAACCCTCCCTAGGGCTTTGAGTTTATCATCTTGAAAACTTTGAGCCCCCAGTGAAATGCGATTCACACCCGCTAAACGATAATCTTGAAAGGGCGTGTGCTCAATAGTGCCTGGATTTGCTTCTAAAGTAATTTCAATGTCAGAGCTAAAGGGATAACGTTTAGCGACTGCGTTTAGAATGGCTTCGATACTCTTTCCGGAAAAAAGACTGGGTGTCCCGCCACCAAAAAAAATGCTGGTAAAAGGGCGTTTATCACAATCGTTTTGAATGGCATCCTGAATAAAAAGATCCTGATCTAAATCTTGGATCAGAGCATCAATATATTCTTTTTCTGGCAAAATATCTTTTTGTGCATAAGAATTAAAATCGCAATAGGGACATTTTTTAATACACCAGGGAATATGGATATAAAGAGACAAGGGGATGTTAATGTTCATATTTCTATATTTTTCACTCACTTTGTGGATTATTTAGTCACTGGTCCGCCATTCCTTAGCCACTAGCATACAATTTCTTGAATTGCGATTGGTTAGAATATTGGGGATGAAAAGATCGAAAGTTTTCTTAAAAGAAGTATAATTAAAGCCCATCATACCACTTGAAAAATTTATGTTGTAAAAAAAGGAGAAGATTCCCAGATCTAGAAAATATGAAAAAATTATACAGGGGAAAAGTGATAAAGGGAACTCTCTTTTTCTGGATTGCTTCAAGAATTTTTCAGGACTCTTTAAAATTTTCGCTTATTTCTCTGGAACGATCTTTGGCAGCCTCAAGAGCCTTTTTGAATATTTCCTGTATCCCCCCTGATTCAAGCACAGAAAGAGCCTTTTCAGTGGTTCCTCCTGGAGAGGCTACTCTTTGTATCAAGGTCTCTAGAGGAATATCGCTTTCCATGGCCATGCGGGCAGCACCCAAAGCGGTTTGAAGCGTCAGAATTTTTGCAGTGGCCTTAGGCAAACCTAATTGTTCTGCTCCTTTTTGTAACGCCTCCATCACTAAAAAGAAATAGGCAGGACCTGATCCTGAAGTGGCTGTAATCGTATCAATATCATGTTCATGATTAACCCAAACGGTTACCCCAACTGCTCGCAAAATAGATTCTGCCAATTCTTTTTGGGATTCCAAGGTCTTGGAATTCGCATAAAGCCCTGTGGCTCCAACCCTCAGAAGAGCTGGGGTATTGGGCATGGCACGAATAATCGCATGATGTTCACCAAGCCATTGTTCTAGTAAGGTGGTGCTAATCCCAGCTGCTATCGAAATAATCAAAGGTTTCTGCTGGGCAATTTCCCCACCCAAACTCTCGACTAGATTCTTCATGTCATTGGGCTTGACAGCCAAAACCAATACTTGGGCCATTTTGACCACTTTTTTTAGATCAGGGCTACCTTCTACACCAAATTTTGACTGCAGATGTTCTGTTTTCTCAGGATTTCGATCATAGACGAAGAGCTGTTTCGCAGGAAAGCCACTGCTTAATAAGCCGCTGATCAGACTAGAGGTCATGTGGCCACCGCCAATAAAACCGATGTTGGAATCTTGCATAGTATCCTCATGCTAAAATTGGGGTCTGGTAGCTTTGAGTATAGGCTGAAGCAACATCAAATGTAACCTAGCGATAGCGTTTTTTCCGTCATGGCGACAAAAGTAATTTCGCCACAGTGACTATATTGACTTAACATCGTCCCCAAGATTTGTTATTTGAAAAACTCATTTATTGGTCAGAAACATGGAAATAACTGAATTACTAACATTAGCACTTACTAATAATGCTTCCGACTTACACTTGTCGGCAGGGGTAGCTCCCATACTGCGAGTGGATGGCGATATGAGAAAACTGGATCTCCCGATTCTAGAAGATAAACAAGCTCGTGAGCTTTGTTATGCCATCCTGACAACCGATCAAAGAAAAAAATATGAGGAAGAACTTGAACTGGATTTGTCTTTTGAAATACCTGATCTCGCTCGATTTCGAGTGAATGTCTTTGAACAAAATCGGGGAATTGCTGCTGCATTTCGCTGTATCCCGGCAAATATCCAGACTCTAGATGAATTACAAGCGCCCGCAATTTTGAGTGAGATAACAACTTTTCCTCGAGGATTGGTATTGATCACTGGGCCAACGGGTTCAGGTAAAAGTACCACGCTAGCTGCCATGATTGATCATATCAATAGGAACCGAGCCGTTCATATTATTAGCATTGAAGATCCCATAGAATTTATTCATCAAAACAAAAAGAGCTTAATGACTCAACGTGAAGTTTTACGAGATACTCAAAGTTTTAGCATTGCGTTACGATCGGCATTGCGTGAAGATCCAGATGTTATTCTCGTAGGGGAATTACGAGATTTGGAAAGCATTCGTTTGGCCTTAACTGCAGCCGAAACTGGACATTTAGTATTGGCGACTCTGCATACTTCTTCTGCCGCCAAAACTATTGATAGATTGATTGATGTTTTTCCAGGGGATGAAAAAGCTATGGTAAGAGGAATGTTATCAGAATCTTTAAGGGCTGTGATTTCTCAAACTTTAATTAAGCGTATCGCTGGGGGCAGAATAGCGGGATTTGAAATTATGATGGTCACCCCAGCGATTCGTCATTTGATCCGCGAGGCAAAAATAGCACAGATATATTCCAGTATACAAACCAATCGATCTCTGGGCATGCAAACCCTAGATCAACATTTACAAGAATTGTTGAAAAACCAGGTTATAGAGAAACAACAAGCCAGAGAACTCGCCGAATGTAAGGAATTATTTAATTAGTTATTTTTTGGCCGATCTGGTTTATTTTTATCATCGCCCCCGCAAGACTTGCGCTTTTTTAGTTCTTTAGCCAAATTAGGTATAGTGAAAAGAATATTTATCAGATAACGCTAACCTTAAGTGCATGATATGTGAATATATCTTGCTTTAGTTGGATAAATAAGGCATCATTAATACATGTAAAATACGACAGACTACTAACGAGGCTTAAGGATGCAACCCACTAGCATAAAACAACTGCCAATAGATATCGATGACTTTAAATTGATGATCGAAGGTAATTATCTTTATGTAGACAAAACTCAACAAATTTATAACCTCTTTAAAGAGGGAGGCCGTTATTTTTTCCTTTCGCGTCCACGTCGTTTTGGTAAAACATTATTAATCTCAACACTGAAAGAACTTTTTGCTGGCAATAAAAAATTATTTAACAATCTTTGGATCGATAAAGAAAGCAATTGGAGATGGGAAAACCATCCGGTGATTCATATGGATTTTTCCGCTATAGGACACACTACAGATCAAGATCTAGAGAAAAATTTGATTTGGACTTTGGAAAAAATTGCTCAATCCTATGAAATTGATTTATCACATCCCCCAACACTGTCTGCTAAAATGGTTTGGCTGGTTGAACAACTGGCGAAAAAAATACGGTGATTTTATTGGTTGATGAATACGACAAACCCATTCTGGATCATATTGCCAATTTAGAGATAGCAGAAAAAAACAGATTAATGCTAAAAAATCTTTTCGACGTTATTAAAGGACTCGGCAGTTGTTTTCGTGCAATTTTTATTACTGGAGTCAGTAAATTTTCAAAAGTCTCTATTTTTTCTGGACTTAATAATCTGAATGATATTTCGGAAGATCCCAGTTCGGCAACACTGTTGGGATATACCGAACAAGAACTTGAAAAATATTTTACCCCCTATATTGATAGGGTCGCAAAAAAATTTAAAGTTGATCGAGCAAACATTCTTCAAGATATGAAGGATTGGTATAATGGATATCGATTTTCTGATCAAAATATGAGTGTTTATACGCCCATTTCAGTGCTTTATTTTTTAGCAAAGCAAGAGTTACGAAATTATTGGTTCACGAGTGGCACTCCTTCATTTTTGGTTGAGTTACTCAGAAAGCGATATCAAAATGTTGGAGATATCGTTGGCAAAACGCTTAATATTGATGATTTAGGTCCTTTTGAAATTAATAATATCCCCTTCATTCCGGTACTTTATCAAACAGGTTATCTGACTATTCGAGATGCTTTTCGCATTGATAAAAAATTGATGTTTACATTGGACTACCCAAATGCTGAAGTTAAAGAATCTCTCACTAAATATCTTTATAGTGGAATTTACGTATCACATGATGGTTACTTTTTGGGCTTGCGGGGCCTGAACGCCCCCTGAAAACCAAAATACGTGAATGCTATATAATTATTGTTCTAAGCGATGCCTGAACAAAAAGCGTGCGAAGCACACCTTTTTAGTTCACTTGAATTCCAATATACCGTATTATATACCCAAAGCAAACGAGTTTTAGGCTAGGCGCGCATCCCACCGAGCAAGCGCAGTGTACAAATAGTACATGAGCATTGCGAGAGTGGGTGTGCAACAACGCCTAAAACTCGTTTGCGAAGGGTATAAGATGGCCTTTGCATCACGATTTAAAGTCACTACAATTAAATAAGGAATAACCATGTTAACGACTTTGAAAGGACGTATCCCCTCTGAGAGCACTGGGGCTGTACAACCTAAACGAATTTTGGCTAGCGAGGCAGATATTGTGCAATCCCCTATTGGTGTCGATAGTTTTCGAACTTTGATCGAAACCCGAGATTTTCAGGGGCTACCCTATCTATTTGTTGATAAATCTCTGTTTATTAAAGAAATATTAGAAGATTTAACGGTAGTCAAATTGATCACTCGCCCAAGGCGTTTTGGAAAAACGCTCAATATGTCCATGTTGCATCATTTTCTGGCAAGTGAGGTTGATGGCAAACCGACGAAAGCTCTCTTTGAACATTTAAAAATAGGGGAGCACAAAGAATATTTAGAAAAGTATCAAGGAAAATACCCGGTTGTCTTTATGACACTCAAAGACATTGTCAGAGAAGATAATTACAAAGCTGCTTACAAAAGTTTTTGCACAGAAATGAGTAAAGTTTACCTGAAGCATGAGTATTTACTTTCAAGTCCAAAATTAGGGCCCTATCAAAAAAAGGTATTCGAATCTGTATTAGAAGAGCGAGCAACTCCAGCTCGTATTAAGACATCTTTATCTGACTTAACACAGGCCTTATATCTAGACCATGGCGTTAAACCTTGGGTATTAATAGATGAATATGATACCCCCATTCAAACGGCACGTGCCGGTGGATATTATAGAGAAATGGTTGATTTCATGCGGGGATTTTTGGGTACCGGGCTCAAAGGAAATACTTATTTAGACAAAGCAATCTTAACAGGGATTTTGAGAGTTTCTAAAGAAAGCATATTTTCCGATCTCAATAATATTAAAACCTATTCTTTATTGCATCCTCGTTATAGTCAATATTTTGGATTTACAGAACCCGAAGTTTTAGAATTATTGGAGAAAACCGAACTGAATCAAAATATCGCTTCGGTGAGAGCCTGGTATAATGGATATCAATTTGGAAATTCAACGGTTTACAATCCCTGGTCTATTATTAATTATATTCAAGAAAAAGGTAAATTAAGCGCTTATTGGGTTAACATGAGCAGTAACCAGCTAATCAAAGATCTCTTGCTTCAATCTAGCACCCATTTTAAAGAGCAATTTGAATTTCTATTACAAAACAAACCTGTAGAGGCGTTTGTAGATGAACATGTCACCTTTAGTCTTTTATCCAATCATCATTTAGAATCCTATGATTCGGCCATTTGGTCTTTGCTACTGATGTCGGGATATCTTAAAGCAACCGTTATGGAAGAAAGAAGCCAAGGCGCTTTATGTCAATTGCAAATCCCGAATCATGAGGTCAAAGATTTATATCGGGTGATGATTGTGCAATGGTTATCTGGTGCCAACAACCCCGTCGTTTTTAATCGATTTATAGACAATCTATTATCTGGAAATATAGAGGATTTTGCCACTCATTTAAAAACGATCATGTTACAATCTTTGAGCGTGCATGATATTAAAGGAAAAAAACCAGAAAAATTTTTTCATGGATTTATGTTAGGCTTGATTGCCGCTATTGATCCCAGGCAATATCAAATACATTCTAATAAAGAAAGTGGTTATGGACGATTTGATATTATTATTGCTCCCAATGATCCCAATAAATTGGGAATTATATTGGAAATAAAAAGCCTAGCTGAAGCGGAAGCAAGCTCGGCAACGAAAATAAAATCAAACACACAAACAAAATCAAAAGCAACATCAAAAACAAGAGCAAATATTAGCGCAGAATCTCTGAAGGAAGAGGCCAATAAGGCGCTGATACAAATTGATGAACGACAATATGCCATGATGCTTCCTCTTCAAAATATAAAAAATTGCTTAAAAATAGGCGTAGCATTTAATGGCAAGGATCTAGCTGTGACACATCGATTAGATGAAATTCAAAATTGATAGAATTGTTTTCACCTGTTGATAATGCTCTATTGATAATATCCAAACAAAAAAAATGGGGCTTCAAAATAGAAGCCCCGTTTTATTTCTAAAAAGCCGGGCTAATGAATGTTAACCACAAGTTGCTTTTGTTGAAGTTTCCACAGTATTGTCATTCTCGTTTTCTAGGCTATCCGTATCCAGTTTTTCGTCCTTCTTGCTTTCTACCTCATCCCTCAGTTTATTACTATTTTTAGCCATGCTTGCTTGAAATAATACGCCTTAAAAGGCAAGTATGTTTTGATATTCTTCTTTCTCTAAAAAGGGAGGCCTCCTGATATTCTCTTTATCTATTTTTTTATCTACATTTAAAAGAAAAGATTAATCGCAAATAGCATCACTGCCCAATACAAAATAGTTAAACCAAAGCCACAACGTACAAAATCTGATATTTTATAACCCCCAGGGCCTAATATCAGCGCGTTGGCTTGTTGCATGGGCAATAAAAAAGTATTGGAGGAGGCAACGGCTACAATAAGAGCAAATATTCTGGGATCTGCCCCGACATTAACCGCTAAATCGAGCGCAACTGGCACCAAAACAATGGTGGATCCTGCGGCTGATATGGCAAAAGAAAACAAAGTAGCAGATAAGGCAAGGCCTGCTTGAATCGCCCAAATCGGTAAATCTTCCCTTAACATTGGGGTATGTTGTGTTAACCAATCTGTCGTTTGGGTAACCTGCATCACCAAACCTAAGGGCATTAAACCCCCTAATAAAAACACGGTTCTCCAGCTAACGGTTTCATAAGCCTCGTCAATGGTTAAGACGCCCGTGGCAATCATACCCACACCTCCTAGCAATAAACCGACGGATACAGGAAATCCTCCTGCCACAATTAAAATAAGTGATAACAAGAAAAAAAATATGGCCAACCACGCTTTCTGTGGACGTAATTCTTCTCGTGGATAAGAAGTGGTTAATACCACAAAATCCGGATTTTTATGAAAATCTGCTAGGGCTTCCCAACGACAATAAATGCCCAATGTATCGCCTGATCGTAAAGTGAGATCTCTCAATTCCTCACCCTGATACACCGTTTGCCCACGATATAAAGCCAAAACATGCAATTGATAATTTCGTTTCATGTGAAGTTCACGAACTTCCCGGCCTATTAATTCCGAGCTTGGTGGTATAACCGCTTCTGATAAGCCTGCTCGTACTGGATGCAACATTTCCGCAAATACATTTAAACGGGGATATAATTTCAAGCCATACTGTTCAGCAAATTCGATTACTTTTTCTTTAATCCCCATGATAGCAATCATGGCATTGGGTTCTATGTTAATTTTTCGAAGGGGAGGGAAGTGTACTTCTTTGCCCTCTATGACAGCAAGTAGAGAGGAAGAAGGATCCAGCTTTAACTCAAATTCTTTTAAATTAATATAGGCTAAGGGACTCGTCGCTGGAACTTTAAGTTCAAAGATATCCCCTCCCTTACCATAGGTTTTTAAAAAATGGGTTTTTGTCGTTCCACTATTAAAAGTGGTCGGCGATTCTTCAGGGAGCAGCTGTTTACCAAACAGAAAAAAATAGAGCACCCCTACCGCCAACAAAAGCATACCTAAAGGAAATACAGAAAATAATTGAAAAGGTTCAAGGGTGGGTATTTTTCGATGGACATCCGGTCCAGAGTTTAAAACACTGTTTAACAAAATAAGGGGACTAGAACCCACCATGGTGAGCGTTCCGCCCAGAATAGAACAAAAGGCCATCGGGATTAATAATCTGGATTTTGGGATACCCGTTCTTGCAGTGATACGAGTCACCACTGGTAATAATACTGCAACTGTGCCCAAACTTCGCATAAAAGCAGACAGAAAACCCGAGGTAATCATCAAAACCGTACTGATTTTAGCGGGGCGTTCACGCCCTAATTTTAAAACCCAACGAGCCGTATGGAGGGCAACACCACTTTTTTCAAGTCCTGCACCAATAATCATAATCGAGATTAAAGAGAAAACGGCTTCACTGGAAAATCCTGAAAACAGCTGCTCTGGCGGAAGGAGTCGGGTAATCCCTAACACTACCAAGACCAAGACTGCCACAACATCGACCCGTATCACGTTTGAAAGGGACAACAGGACCGTAAATACTAAAATTCCTAGTACTAAAACAATATCGAAATTTAGAGCAACGGGGACTGAAGTCACTTTGATATTCTCCCTGGATGAAGGGGTCAGATCTTAAATTTTAAGGTCTTAAAATTTAAGATCTGACCCCTTCATCCATCATTATAGGCATTGCGGATATAAACTGGAAGGAAGTGAGGGATCTTTTTAAATTCGTTCGAACATGAGATCAAAAATAGATCTGCCTACCTTCTCTGCCCGTTTTTCATATTTGGTAACCGGGCGAAAACTTGGGCGCTCTAAGAAAATGTTTGGGCCAGCTTTATTGTGTAGAGCCTTATTTTCTGAAAGAACCGAAATCATATGCTGGGCATAATTTTCCCAATCGGTGGCACAATGAATCACTCCACCGAGAACCAATTTTTCTGAAATTAATTGAATAAAATCGGTTTGGATCAAACGTCGTTTATGATGCCTTGTTTTCGGCCAGGGATCGGCAAAGTATATTTGTACCGCTTGTAAGCTTTGATTGGGGATATGTTCCGAAACCACTTCCACCGCATCTTTATAAATAATTCTAATATTGGTGATGGCATTTTTGACAATGCCAGCCAGCAGTCGTGCTATGCCACGGCGATAGACCTCCACGGCTATAAAATCTTTTTCTGGGCAAGCTTTAGCCATTGCCATCAAAGAAGCCCCATCGCCAAAACCAATTTCTAATACTCGTGGGGCAGAACGAGCAAACAATTCATCAAAATTTAACATTTGTCCTGGATGAAGCGTAATGCCATAACGCGGCCATTCTGTCTCAAAAGTTTGCTTTTGACTCAAATCCAACCGAGTTTCTCGACAACTATAACTGCGGATCTGGCGAGGATAGAGAATAGTGAGATTGTTCATATCGTTATATTATTATATCTTCTTGACCTATACAACATTTCTCATAACATCTGCTAATATTCCAAACTCAAGTAAGTTTATATTCCCATTTCTTACATGGCGATAGGAAGGCACTCGCTTCCTGTTTTAAGTTAAAGTCCTTCGGCATCCTATGAATAGGGAGAATTTATCCTGATTAGTGATGTTACTTTTAAGATCATAAGGAGTTCCTTGGTGTTTAACCTTAGAATTACTAAATTTTTAGTCCAAAAAGGACTTTTGATCTGCACATTATTTGGGTTGCTCAACTTAATTGGCTGTGGGCAAACAGGCCCCCTCTATTTACCAACCGATTGCCCCCCAGAAATCACTAACTGTCCCTCAAAAGTCATTGATTGTCCCCCAGAAGTCGCTGAAGCAGAAAGAGTTTGTGAGGAAAGAGTTTGTGAGAAATGTCCTAAATTTTAACGTAATCGTTCAGGTATTATTTTTGAAAATAGTTGCTCATGGTGGTATTACGTGACTAAAGCGCAAGAGTCAGGGGTTCGGGATTTTACAATAGCCTACCAACGTGAACATATACTTTGGGCTTGTGCTTATATTTTAGCAATAGCTTGCAACTTACCTTAATTATTTTTAAGCTTTATCTATGTTAGTAAATTTTGAAAAAATGCAAGGCTTAGGCAATGACTTTGTCGTCATTGATCTGATCACTCAAAATGTGAGGTTTGAGCCCTTTCAAATTCAACGCATTGCCGATAGGCATTTTGGCATTGGCTGTGATCAAGTGATTCTCCTGGAACCTCCTATTCGCCCAGATGCGGATTTCTTTTACCGGATTTATAACGCCGACGGTCAAGAAGTAGAACAATGTGGTAATGGGGCACGCTGTGCTGCGCGTTTTTTTTATGACACTGGCTTTGTCAATCACCGAACCTTGCAAGCCGATTGTTTGGCTGGCCCCATTCAGTTTCAAATAGAAGAAGATGAAACTGTTAGCGTCAATATGGGAAAACCCATTTTTACTCCAGAACAAATTCCATTTATGCCCCTAATACCCTTAGCCTTACCTCCAGAAACAGATCTGTACTCTATTCAGTTAATAGATCCCCCTTTATTTCAACAAATTCAAAACCCTGAAGTTCACGAATTTTTTTTTAAACCGGAAACAAAAACAATTCACTTCGCAGCACTCTCTATTGGAAACCCTCACGCCATTTTGCAAGTATCCGACATCCAAATGGTTCAAGTGAATGACTGGGGAAGACTGATCTCCACTCACCCTTATTTTCCCAAAGAAACCAATGTCGAATTTATGCAAATTATTGATCAGAATAATATTCGACTACGCGTCTATGAAAGAGGTGTAGGGGAAACGCTGGCTTGTGGAACAGGCGCGGCGGCGGCGGCTGTGGCAGGCATTAAACTTAAGCACTTACAAAGTCCTGTTAACGTTGCTTTTTCAACGGGAGAATTACAAATCCACTGGGCAGGGGCAGATTCCACCATCACCATGAGAGGTCCAGCCCTAAGTGTTTTTGCGGGCCGCTTTCGTCTCTAAACTTTATGAGGGTTACAATAATATCGATATCATCGATATCTATACCCAAAGTATTTCAAGTTGCGACGAGGCGCCGGTTCAGCTCGCAGCGCAGCATACAAATTAGTATCCTCGCTGCGAGCTTTGCCTGCAACAAAGTCACAGCTTGAAAGACGAAGGGTATATGCAGGAGAATGATAGCAATGAAAATAATAGAAACTATATCTATCCCATTATCATTACTAACCCCTATTGAAAATTTTTTAAAACATCTTTCCCATGAACGCAGGCTTTCAAAACACAGTCAAATGGCCTATGAACGAGATCTCAAACGTGCCGCTCGATTCTTTTCCAGCCGAAATTATGCGGATTGGGCCAGCATTCAAGAAAATCAACTGCGTGAATTTTTAATTTTTGAGCGCAATCGCAAACAATCTGCTCGCAGTTTGCATCGACAATTATCCGTCTTAAGAACCTTTTTTACCTATCTTATTCGCGAAAAAAAATTAAACCAAAATCCAGCAATGCAAGTCAACGCCCCTAAACTTGGCAGAACATTACCGAACACTTTAGATGTCGATGAGATTACACAGCTTCTTGCTTTAGATGCCAATGATTTTTTAAGTATTCGAGATTTGGCGATTATGGAATTACTGTATTCCGCAGGTTTACGTCTCTCTGAAATCCTTTCGCTCAATCTAACCGATCTCGATTTAGGACAAAATCAAATGCGAGTAACCGGAAAAGGTCAAAAAATGCGTATTGGCATTATTGGCAAAACTGCTAAAAAAGCCTTGCTTGCCTGGCTCAAAATTCGTCAATCCTTGTTAAAATCAGCCTCTTCAGATCCTCAGGCCTTATTCCTGAGCCAACAAGGGACTCGTTTAAGCCCTCGTGCATTGCAATATCGTTTAACCTTACGTGGAAAGGGGCAGGGGCTTAACACTCGTTTATACCCACATCGTTTACGTCATAGTTTTGCCACTCATCTGTTAGAATCCAGCGGTGATTTACGGGCTGTGCAAGAATTATTGGGTCATGCCAATTTAACCACCACCCAAATTTATACTCATTTGGACTTTCAACAATTAACACGTTTATATGATCAATTCCATCCTAGAGCTTCGAAGCAAACACAAAAAGAAGAAGAATAAAAATAAAAAGATATAGACATTACCATTGCTAATACGCTTGCATAAAATTTTTAGGCTTAGAATTTGCCAGCCTCCGAGGCCCTTTCTGTTTGCAAAGTGAGTTTATTAAGGCGCTTGTTACTCGTAACGCTTTTTCCTCTATTCAACAAGGAGGGGGTGGCTATATTCAAGCCAGTTATATTTTAACGGGAGAATCTCGAGAATATGATTTTAAAAGCGGAACCTTTGGTAGGATACGACCAGACACCAAGATTGGAGCCTGGGATATTGCTTTTCGCTATAGTTATCTAAACTTAGAATCTGCTAATCGTAGAGGAGCGGTGGAGTGGAGCAATCCTTTTGCTCTAGGGTGGACTATCAATAACCATGTCCGAATTTTTGGAAATTATATTATTGCCAGAAGCCATCTATCGAAAGGTCAAAAAAGAATGATGGAAATCTTTGGACTTCGTTTACAATGGTTATATTAACGTGTAAGGAAATTTATGTATTTAGCTTTTTCTTTTCGCCAACTCTTTGCCTTCGGAGCTTTGCTTTGTTTAAGCATTCTTGGCTCTGCCTATCTATTGGAATATGCGAAAGAATTAAATCCTTGCCCATTATGTTTATTACAACGCTATATGCTTTGGTTACTAATGTTCGTCTTTGTATGCGGAGCCATCTGGCCTTATAGGCGGAAACTGCGCTTATTGTTTTCGAGTCTGATATTGATAGGTTCTGTACTTGGGATCCTACTGGCTGGTCGTCAAGTTTGGTTACAAAGCCTTCCGCCTGATCAAATCCCCCCTTGCACAGCCGGTCTTGAACGACTACTTACTTTTCATTCTATTCCTAAAGCCTTACAAATAGTCATCAGTTCTTCTGGGGAATGTGGTGTGGTGGATTATCAAATTTTTGGATTTTCCTTGGCAATCTGGTCACTAAGCGTTTTTACTCTATTAATTTTTTATGGTGGAATTTTGTTTTACTTAGAAAAGAAAAGGCGGAAATAAATCCGCCTTCTCGGATTGCCATCCTTGCATCAATTGACAATCCTTGTCAGCTAATCCTTTAGCTTCATCCTGGTATCCAATCCTAGATATAGCCTTAGAATATCAAACTTACTCAATGTCACAAGACCCCAATTTTTTAAAAATAATTTCATTTTTATTTTTGCAAAGTCAGGGCCAAAATTAAATACTTCTATTTTTCAATCGGTTAAATATACGAGACAAGCTCTTACCTGAAATCACTGACATCATTAAAGTCAATGGCGGACTCAACCTTAAGAGATCTCTTACAACATAACGCTTATTATTCTTAAATTACAAAATTTTCAGCGATTGAGTGACTTGACCGAGATGATTTCTTGTATTACTAAAGAAACATACCCCCTATATCTGGTATAAGGAGCAAGCCCTTGAGTAATCCCCCCAACAGGCCCTTCACCTGGAACTTTAATCAACTTCGATCTCGTGGCAATCAGTCCCACAAAATTATTGTAAAATGGCTTAAGGAAAGAGAAGAGCTCTTTAGACTTTATTTCGAAAATGTATCTTCTATGCCTTTACCAGGGAATATTGATGCTCAAGAAACTTGGCAAGCTTTTGGACAAGTGTTAATGGACTACCTGAGTACTGGGCATTTTCAAATTTATAGTGAGTTTGAAAAAGTAGGTAGCCCTCAATCTAGTATTGATCAGTCCATCTTAGCTGAGCTTCGAGAAACAACTGAAAAGTTTGTTGATTTTCACGATAAATATTTTGACCTAGGGCCTGCAGAAGATAATGACGAATTGCTAGCCTCAAACAATATGAGTGGGGAAAATTCCTTTGCTCAACAGTTAACTAGGCTATTTGAAGGGAAAACGCTTAGCGCAGAAAACGAGGCCCAGCTTTTTGCAAAGCTTAGTCAGGACTTATCAAACCTCGGAGAAACCTTGGGGAATCATGTTGATCTGGAAGATAAGCTACTCGCCCATTATCTAAGGCATGCAACTCAAATATTACCTTCCCTTATTTTATCTAGGCATTCTGGTCCTCTAACGAAATCAAATGAGCCAATTCTTAAACCTGGTTTCCAGAATCCTGAACCTTCGATTGCTGATAAACCTCCTAGACCCAAACCGCGAGCAGGAGGATAATTGCGCTTTTTCGTTGCATTTTTAAAGCGACCTTGTCGAAAATCTGAGCGCATTTCGTAAATGCAGACACCCTACTTGAACAGTCAATGGTGTCAACTTAAGCCAATCGAATTTAAAAAACCAAACAAAAACATATTGTTAGCTTTGAGTTATCTCTTAAATTTTTGCTTAAGTTGACGCCATTGCTTGAATAGTTATCCTCGATCTAAGTACTGCAATTTATTAGGGACCCCTTTCCACTCTTCAGAGTCCGGTAAGCCACCCTTATTATGGGTAATAACTGGCCATAGTTTGGATAATTCAGCATTAATGGCTTGGAATTGTTTTTGATCTTCTGGAAGGTCATCTTCAGAATGAATGGCATTGGCAGGACATTCTGGTTCACATAACGCACAATCAATACATTCATCTGGATCAATAACTAAAAAATTAGGCCCCTCTCTGAAGCAATCAACAGGGCATACTTCAACACAGTCAGTAAATTTACATCGAATACAATTTTCTGTCACAACAAAGGTCATATTCTCTCTCTCCAGTCGTTTGTGGGTATATGTTCACATATGTTCACGTTGTTAGGTTATTGTAAAATCCGTGAGTCAGGGGTTGGGGATTACTTTTGATTCGCGCCATCCATGGCGCTCACCCTTCGGGCGCACTATCGTGCGTCTAAAACTGCTTCCCATGCAGTTTTGTGAAGGGTGTCGACAGCAGGGATGCTGTCGTCAAGCCTCCATGGATGGATTCACGGCGTTCCTTCCAAAGTAATCCCCAACCCCTGACTCTTGCGCTTTAGTCACGTAATACCACCATGAGCAACTATTTTCAAAAATAACATCTGAACGATTACCTGTTCACGTACGTCATTCCCGCGAAAGCGGGAATCTATTGTTTTTAAAGGCATTTTCTGGATCCCCGCATTCGCGGGGATGACGATCCATTTTTGCAATACTTTGATTTCACAAGAAATAAAAACTGGCCTGAATAGTTACGACACCCATAATAGTAAGGGGCGAGGAAAACTCATCAAACCAGCAGGGTTCACACTCACACCAGCATTTTTGGACACGGCCCCAAATAATATAACGAAATTCCTGATAATCTGCCATCGCGTATTAACATCTGTGTCACCGTCTAGCGACCGAGCAATCGAGCAATCGAGCAATCGAGCAATCGAGCAATCGAGCAATCGAGCAATCGAGCAACAGAATAGGACCAATGTTACAAAAAGCATAGCAAAAAACGTTCTAGGGCCCGAAGCAATATAAACAACAATTCAGCCACAGGACGTTTTTTGATCGAAATTAAGGGTTTTGTGACCCATTTTGCCTTTGTCCCCACAATAAGAGCAGCCAAAATACCTGTTAGTAAGCGGTCATCGATCACTAGAATCTCCCCCGGCAAAACTTTCGTTTTTTCAATAATTTGGTATAAGCCATCGGGATAAGGTTTTTTCCTAGATACCTCAACAAAGCGCATCCCAGGGAAATGCTGTAAAAAATATTCTTTTCGCAAAGTACTAGATCGATTGGTATAAATAAAAATATTGGCCACAGTCCACTGTTCTACACAACGACTTAACCAAGCTGCTAAAGGATCCGTTAATTTATTTTCCCCATAAGAAACCATGACTCCATCTAAATCGAGCGCTAAAACTTTTATCCCTATATCATTTTTGAGTGAGAGCAAATCTAAATCTAAGGGGGTATTCACTTGTAGATCTGGATGCGTCATAAATTGTCGAAGCTGATTTCGATAGTGCCAACCTTGCTTTACTGCAAATAAAATACGTGCAATCAACCCTTCTCTCCTTGCTCCAATTAGGTAAGTATGGTACTCTTTAGACTATGAAGAGCGCAAAATTTTTACATGAATTTTCAAAACAATTTGCAGATGCTTTGCCTCCTCCTTTGAATAGTTTACGTCAAGAATTTGAAAAACAATTTTATCACGGTCTCTGCCAGGTTTTTGAAAAAATGAAGCTTGTCACCAGAGAAGAATTCGATATTCAAACGGAACTACTGGCACGCACCCGAAGCAAAGTCGAACAACTAGAGCGCAAGCTTGATTGGCTCGAGAAAAATTCGGAAGGATAACGCTTCCTAAAATAGATCTAATCGATTGATCTAATTCATTTTTCATATCTGCTTGGAATCTCACATTGCTGTCAAACTGTGAAATTCACTCATAATAGCAGCATAGTAACGTATCTGATATTTAAAGGGACTCATCCATCACGAAGAGATTGTGACGCTTGGAAAGTGGAAAGATAAAATGGAACATTTTGATAATATTTTGATATTACTGGCTTGGGCGGTGGCCATTGTCGCTCTTTTTCGCCGTATTCATCTTCCCCCTGTCTTAGGTTATCTCTTTGTCGGAACACTGATCGGTCCTGGAGGTTTAGGCTTTATCCAAAGCCTTGAGGAACTGAGTATCTTTGCAGAATTTGGCGTTGTTTTCTTGATGTTCATGATTGGCCTGGAATTTTCTTTCCCTAGGCTTATGGCCATGAAACGTGCGTTATTAGGTCTTGGAGGCCTACAAGTACTCACCTGTACCTTAACCGCCGGTTTGGCCGGATGGTATTTTGGTCTTTCCCCTCAAACAGCCTTTATTGCCGCTGGCGCTTTAGCCCTTTCTTCTACGGTAGTAGTAGCAAAACAATTATCAGAACAAAATGAACTCCACACGGTTCACGGTCATTTATCCATTAGTATTCTACTTTTTCAAGATCTTGCCGCTGTCTTGTTTCTAATTATTATTCCCGCCATGGGCAGGCGGGAAGAATCTTCCCTTTTTATTCCCTTGTTTTTTGCCTTAGTAAAGGGTATTGGTGTCACCGTGGCATTGGCTTTAGCCGGTCAATGGATATTGCGTCCATTACTCCATGAAGTAGCAAAAGCCCATTCCACAGAATTATTTATGTTGGCAGTCTTGTTGGTCGCTCTATCCGCTGCTTGGATCACTCAACAACTAGAGCTCTCCTTGGCATTAGGGGGTTTTTTGGCTGGACTGATGCTCGGCGAAACAGAATTTCGTCACCAAATTGGGATAGATATTCGTCCCTTCCGTGATGTGTTATTAGGATTATTTTTTATTACAATTGGTGCGCTTTTTCAAATCACGCTTTTGTCGCAACATTGGATCTGGGTCTTGTTAATTTTGGCTGCCATTATCTGTCTAAAAACTCTGATCATTATGGGGCTTACCATGCTGGTCAGCCATGTTTCTCCTGCCAAAGGTTTTCGAACTGGACTCATCTTGGCTCAAGGCGGAGAGTTTGGTTTTGCTATTTTAACCGTCGGTATTAATCAAAAACTGATTGATCTACAGCAAACTCAAGTATTGGTGGCAGCCTTAGTTTTAAGTATTTTCGCTGCGCCATTGTTAATACGCTACAATAAAGCCTTAGCCAATTACCTCTTTAAAAGTGCCGAAGATCCCCCGCAAGAGGAACCCCATCAATTGGCGGAACATACTGCGGAATTAAAAAATCACGTTATCATTTGCGGTTTTGGTCGGGTAGGACAAATTTTATCTCGCTTTTTAGAGCATGAAAAAATTCCTTCTGTTTCTCTTGATCTAGATCCCACGCGTATTTCTACTTCGACTTCTGCCGGTGAACATGCTTTTTATGGGGATGCTCGTCGTGCTGAAGTATTGGCAGCTGCTGGTTTGGCACGTGCTCGAATGGTAGTGATTAGCTTTGCAGATGAACCCGCCGCCCTTGAAACTTTAAAACATATCCGAGATCTACGTTTAGATGTCCCCGTTTTTGTTCGCACCAGAAATGATTCCAATTTAAAGGCCTTTCAAAAAGCGGGAGCAACCGAAGTTGTGCCAGAATCTTTAGAGGCGAGTTTAATGTTGGCCTCTCATTTGCTGCTTACTTTAGGAGTACCAGCTTCTCGTATTTTATTTAAAATTCGCGCCATACATGCCGATCGTTATCGAATGATCCAAGGATTCTTTAAAGGAGAGGATGACCCAACGCTCTTAGACGATGCAGAGAGTCTGCGGATGAGCTTACACACCCTTACAATTCCTGAAGATGCTTATGCCATTGGCAAAACGATTGAAGCCCTTAACCATGCTGAATTAACTTTTACTATTAAAACTCTCATTAGGGGATCGGTCCGTTTTTCCGAACCTTCTCCAGATATGGAAATTCAAGCCCGAGATGTATTAGTGTTTTATTCTACCCCAGAAACATTTTATATTATGACAGAGAAAATCCTGCGAGGGATATAATATACTCAAAGCAATTGGATTGAACCCAGAAAATAATAGGATCCGCCAAAAAGCGGATTGCACTTATCTTTTTAAAACTCAATACTCTTTAATCATTTATTGGTTAGGGTTATTAGGAAGTTTTTCTATGTCATTGGCTGTGGTCTATAGCCGTACCACTCTTGGGATCC
>Ga0207006_1012_pt2 | contig 31835 bp, 21 predicted proteins | sample Alteio_BWMinCont_84_FD_153497 | JGI IMG/M metagenome (GOLD analysis project Ga0207006, IMG submission 153497) | Enriched cells from forest soil in Barre Woods Harvard Forest LTER site, Petersham, Massachusetts, United States -... | ecosystem: Environmental > Terrestrial > Soil > Temperate forest >...
ACAGGGCTAAATTGGAATGATTTACAAATTTTATCAACGACAGGCATCAATTGGTCGGATTTAGGCAGTTTCATGAACACCTTATCTGAGGCGGGAATTAATTGGAGTGATCTGGCGGTCATGACAAAGATCGGCATGAATTGGAGCGACTTGTCGGTATTGACCAAGACCGGGCTAAATTGGAGTGATTTTGGAGTGATGAGCAAGACGGGGATCAACTGGAACGATTTTGGGGTATTGAGCAAGACCGGACTGAACTGGAATGATTTTCAAGTGTTAAGCCATACGGGAATCAATTGGAATGACTTTGGAGTGTTGACTAAGACAGGGATCAACTGGAACGATTTTGGGGTATTGAGCAAGACCGGACTGAATTGGAATGATTTTCAAGTGTTAAGCCATACAGGCCTTAACTGGAACGATTTGCAGGTCTTAAGCCATACAGGAATAAATTGGACTGATTTTGGAGTGTTAGGCAAGACAGGGGTCAATTGGAATGATGTGAATGTGGTCAGCCGCACGGGGATTAACTGGAATGACTTTGGGGTCATGAGCAAGACCGGGGTCAATTGGTATGATTTTGGGGTCCTTAGTAAGACTGGAATTAACTGGAATGATGTGAATTTGGTAAGCCGTACAGGTATTAATTGGAATGATTTTGGAGTGATGAGTCATACAGGCATCAACTGGACTGATTTTGGGGTGCTAAGCAAGACCGGAGTCAATTGGAATGATGTGCTGGCATTGTCAAGGACGGGCATTAATTGGTCGGATTTGGGCAGTTTCGTGAATACATTATCTGAGGCGGGAATTAATTGGAGTGATTTGGCCGTGATGACGAGGATCGGCATGAATTGGGGTGATTTGTCGGTATTGACCAAGACCGGGCTTAATTGGAACGATTTTGGGGTGATGAGCAAGACAGGTATTAACTGGAATGATTTCGGAGTATTGACTAAGACGGGGATCAACTGGAACGACATGAATGTGGTGGGCCGGACAGGTATTAACTGGAATGATTTTGGAGTATTAAGCCATACGGGAATCAATTGGTATGATTTTGGCGTGTTAGGCCGGTCCGGAATTAACTGGAATGATTTTCAGGTGTTGAGCCATACGGGAATTAATTGGACGGATTTTGGAGCGCTAAGCAAGACAGGAGTGAATTGGTATGACATGAACTTGCTGTCCCGCACGGGTGTTAATTGGAGCGATTTTGGGGTGTTAAGCAAGACAGGGGTGAATTGGTATGACATGAATGTGCTGACCCGCACAGGTGTTAATTGGAATGATTTTGGAGTGATGAGCAAGACCGGGGTCAACTGGAACGACTTGGGAGTATTAAGCCATACAGGACTCAACTGGAACGACATTTATACGGTAAGCCATACAGGGATCAACTGGACAGATTTTGGAGTGATGAGTAAGACAGGCGTTAACTGGTATGATTTCGGGGTGTTAAGCCACACAGGGCTAAATTGGAATGATTTACAAATTTTATCAACGACAGGCATCAATTGGTCGGATTTAGGCAGTTTCATGAACACCTTATCTGAGGCGGGAATTAATTGGAGTGATCTGGCGGTCATGACAAAGATCGGCATGAATTGGAGCGACTTGTCGGTATTGACCAAGACCGGGCTAAATTGGAGTGATTTTGGAGTGATGAGCAAGACGGGGATCAACTGGAACGATTTTGGGGTATTGAGCAAGACCGGACTGAACTGGAATGATTTTCAAGTGTTAAGCCATACGGGAATCAATTGGAATGATTTTGGAGTGATGAGCAAGATAGGGATCAACTGGTATGATTTTGGCGTGTTAAGCAAGACCGGAATCAATTGGAATGACATGAATGCGTTAAGTCGCACAGGCCTTAACTGGAATGATTTTGGAGTGATGAGTAAGACGGGTATTAATTGGAATGATTTCGGGGTGTTGACAAAAACAGGCCTTAATTGGAATGACATGTATGTGTTGGGCCATACGGGAATCAACTGGAATGATTTTGGAGTGTTGACCAAGACAGGGGTCAATTGGAACGATTTAACTGTAATGAGCAAGGTGGGTGTGAATTGGTATGACATGAATGTGCTGACACGTAACGGGATCAATTGGAATGACATGAATGTGTTGACCCGTACAGGGATCAACTGGAATGATTTTGGAGTTTTAAGCCGTACAGGAATCAATTGGAATGACATTAATACGGAAAGCCGCACGGGCATTAATTGGAACGATTTCGGGGTTTTAAGCCATACAGGAATTAACTGGAACGATTTTGGGCTTTTGACCAAGGCAGGGATCAACTGGAATGACTTGAACGTGTTAAGCCGCACTGGCCTGAACTGGAATGATTTTCAGGTATTGAGCCATACAGGTCTCAATTGGTATGATTTTGGAGTGATGAGCAAGACCGGCATCAACTGGAATGATATCAATGTATTCAGCCGTACCGGTATCAATTGGAATGACTTACAGGTATTGACAAAAACGGGAATTAACTGGTCGGATATCGGCAGTTTTATGAACACACTATCTGAAGCAGGCATTAATTGGAGTGACTTAGCGGTTATGACCAAGGTCGGTATGAATTGGAGCGATTTGACGGTATTGACCAAGACCGGGGTCAATTGGAATGATTTTGGAGTGATGAGCAAGGCAGGAGTCAATTGGAATGATTTTGGAGTGTTAAGCCATACAGGAATCAATTGGAATGACATAAATGTGGTAAGCCGTACCGGGGTCAATTGGAATGATTTTGGGGTTTTAAGCCATACAGGGATCAACTGGAATGATTTTGGAGTATTAAGCAAAACAGGGCTAAACTGGAATGATATTTTTGTGGCCAGCCATACAGGGATTAATTGGAACGATTTTGGAGTGATGGGCAGGGCAGGGATTAACTGGTATGATTTCGGGGTGTTAAGCCACACAGGGCTTAATTGGAATGATTTGCAAGTTTTGTCAACGACGGGCATTAATTGGTCGGATTTGGGCAGTTTCGTGAATACATTGTCGGATGCGGGCATTAATTGGAGTGACTTAGCGGTAATGACAAAGGTAGGCGTAAATTGGAGCGATTTGACGGTATTGACCCAGACATCTGTTAACTGGAGTGATTTTGGAGTGATGAGCAAGGCAGGAGTCAATTGGAATGATTTTGGAGTGTTAAGCCGTACAGGAATTAATTGGAACGACATGAATGTGGTAAGCCGGACAGGCATTAACTGGAGTGATTTTGGAGTGTTAAGCCATACGGGAATAAATTGGAATGATATCGGACGCCTGTCGAAAACCGGGATTAACTGGGACGATGTCAATGTGATAAGCCGCACAGGTGTCAATTGGAACGATTTTGGTTTGATGTCAAATTCGGGTATTAACTGGAGTGATTTTGGCCGTTGGTCTAAAGCCGGTATTAATTGGAATGATTTTACAGTGTTGAGCACCACAGGAATTAATTGGAACGACTTTGGGGTATTAAGCCGGTCAGCGATTAATTGGAATGACCTGGGCTTAATGAGCAAATCAGGGATAAATTGGAACATCTTTAATGTCATAAGCACCACAGGCATCAATTGGGGTGATTTGGGAGTGCTTTCAAAGGCTGGCGTCAACTGGTCTGATCTGGGAGGGTTGACGAATGACGGTGTCAACTGGGTCGCCTTGGCGGTATTTACCCAGGCAGGTGTTAACTGGGAAGGAATACAAGTCATAAGCGGCTCTGGTGTCAATTGGAATGATTTCGGGGTGCTTTCCAACAGCCATATCAACTGGAGCGACATGTATACATTAAGTTCCACAGGTATCAATTGGAGTGATTTTAATGTCGTCAGCCGTACAGGCATTAACTGGTCAGATTTCGGGGTATTATCAAAGAGTGGAATAAACTGGTCATCACTGACCTCGCTCAGTTATGCAGGTATTAATTGGAGTGATTTGAATGTGATGACCAAATCAGGCGTTAATTGGGTTGCTATTGGCAGTTTGTCACAAGCAGGCGTTAATTGGGAATCACTCAGCCTTTTGGCGGATTCCAATATCAACTGGACATCTTTGTATCAAATTTCCAACGCGGGGATCAATTGGGCGGGGTTTGGGGTCTTATCAAATGCCAATGTCAATTGGGACGACTTCGCGGTCTTGAGTAAAGACGGCATTAATTGGGACGATTTTAGAAAGATATCTTATACCGGCATCAATTGGAGCGATTTAAATATAATGACCAAATCAGGGGTCAATTGGAACAATATCAATGAACTGTCTACCACCAATATTAATTGGCAGGGAATTGGAGTGCTTTCCTATACAAATGTGAACTGGTCCGGCGTCAGCCAATTGTCAAATGCCGGCATCAATTTTGAGAATTTAAGTAATTTGTCAAACTCGGGTGTTAACTGGCAGGACATTAACGTTGAATCCAGGACAGGGATTAACTGGGCCGATGTGGCCTCAGAGAGCCATGGCGGGGTCAATTGGGAAGATTTGGGGGTGTCCAGCACTTCGGGCATTAATTGGAGCGGTATCAATTCACTGATGACCAATATGGAAAATGTGTTTAACAGGGTCGGGACAAGCACTGATACCGGCACAGACACCTTGTTTGGCCAGCTGTATAATATTTCCCAGCAAGTGAGCAATGTCTCATCAAGCAGCACGGTCAGCCAGATTTATACAGCGGTCCAAACGATCCAAACAGCGTTAGGGACAAACAGCGATACAGCCGCCAGCACGACGGTATTTGGAAATATCAAGGCCGTGTCAGGGCTGATCGGTGCGCCTACGAGCACATCGACAAGCACGCTCTTTGGTAATTTCAACAGTCCTAATAGTGCTGTCAACCAGGCCGCCAACAATGCCGCCGCGGCCATGAGTTTTGCCCAGCAGATCGTCAATGATTTGGGGGTCAATGGGGCAACGCCGAATGTTTACGCGAAGTTAAAAGACATGGAAGACGCCATTCAAAATATCCAGACAGCCGCGACCCAGCTGGTCAATGGCACCAATAACGCCCCAAGTCTGACCCAGGACACCATAGACAAGTTGACTAATTTCCTCAACAAGCAGGCAGAGCAAGCGGGCCTGCAAAAGACACTTGGGGTCCAGGGTCTTTCCGCGAAAGAATCCCAGGACATGGAAAAAGTAAACAATAAATTAGAAGAGATCAACGCCAAAATCGACGCCCTTCGCGAAGCCCTGAATGTCCAGGATGTCGTCGTCAAGAGCTATTACGAGAGTGAGTAGAAAGTGATAAGCGTTAAGTGATAAGAGGTAAGGAAAATAGTTTTCCGTCATCCTGAGCGCAGCGAAGGATCTCTAAAAGAACAACTGGAAAGTAAAATTAATGCATAGATACCCTTTCAATAATAATTTTAGGATTTTTACAGCCTCGATCATTCTTTCTTTAGTAATGATGTCAAGGGGTTTTGCCGACATTTATATCAATGTGGTGGCCGTTAATGGCGCGGACGCCCCTAAAACTTCATCGATCCATTTTGACCTTCCCGGCGAGCTTACGGCCGACGATATCCTGGACACCAACGGCCTGCAGTTGGATTATAGCGTTGATGACGCGGATTATTTTGTGTACGGCGCTGTGGACCTTAAGCCCAAAGAATCCAAGACCTTCCGCATCCATGTCAAAGATAAATGGATGGTCACGCCCGACCAGGTGGATGATCTAAAGAAGCAGATTGAGCAGGGCTATGATACCCTGGGCAAACCGCATGATGCCCAAAAGGCGGACATACTCAAAGACCGTTTGGATAAAAGGATCGACTATATTGTCAACCTGCAAAGCTCCAACACCGACAGCATTGATAAACGGATTGATGCTTATAGGGAATATTCCAAGGAATTAAAAAGGCTGCAAAACAGCGCCTTGGATGTGGCCTATTGGCGTTCCGATCCGGCTGAGGACCAGACGCCCAAGATCATCCATCTGGCCATTGATGTAAAAAACCCGACCGGCAAGATCAAGCATTTTAAGCATAAGGATTACCTTCCCGCGGAAGTCAAGCCCGAAGATGTGGTGGAAGCCGAAGATTTTGAAGTGCGTTTCGACCAGGTAAAGCAATTATCATTTCTTTTTAAAGAAGAAGACCTCAACCCCGGCCAGGACAAGAAATACTCGATCGGCATTTTGGACATTTGGACCATTGGACAAAAAGACATCGATTATTTGACCACCCGCGCCAAATACGCTTATGATTTTCTTAAAGACTCCAAATATGAGGCAAGCGCCAAATTTTTATATGACCGCATAACAACCAATTTAAGTAACATAGGATCTTCCCAGGCCGTGCAAAGGCCGGTTTTGGAACATATCAGCGCCTATCGAGCTAATAAGAGTTTGTATAATGACACTGAAAAGGACGTGGAGACCCTGGAGAAATTGCTGGCTGTCTACCGTGAAGACCTGGAAAAGAGCAAGGTCGAAAATGTACTGCAGAAAATACAATCACTCAAAGGGGTTTCAGACATATCCAAGGTGATGTTCAACAAGAAATTCGAACAAAGCACGGCGTGGAGCTATATTGGGTGGATATTGCTTTTTGTGGCCCTTTTGACCCTGGTCAATTTCGTGGTTTGGCTCATGCGCTCCAAAGATAAAAAGATAAAAGACGAACCTAAAAAATAGGGGATAGGGGGTAGGGATTAGGGATAAGTAAAATGGATTTATTAATCAATACGACAGTCCCTAGTCCCTAACCCCTAGACCCTATCTTTTAAACATAGAGGATTTTATGGGCGAAATCAAATTACAATACACCGAAGTCGGCACCGTCAAAGCCATGCGCGGCTGCATTGTCCTGGTCCGGGGCTTCCGTAATTGCATCAACGGCCAGCTGATCAAATTCGGTTATGGCACCATCGGCATGATCGTTGGGTTTAATGAGCAGGAAGCCCAGGTATTGGTCATCAAGGAGACGGACAAGATAAAGACCGGGGACAAGGCCGTTGCTTCCATTGAACCGTTTGAAACGCCCGTCGGAGAAAAGTTTATAGGGCGCATTTTAAGCCCTTTGTGTGAGCCGTTGGATGGTTTGGGCCCCATTGAGTATGTACAAAAGAACCCTATTTTCCCGGAATCGCCCCCCATCCTGGTGCGCCAGCCGCTTAAAAAGACCCTGGAAACCGGCATCAAGGTCCTTGACGCCATGATCCCCATCGGTTTTGGCCAGCGTGAATTGGTCATGGGTGACAAAAGCACAGGGAAAACCACCTTTGTCACTGACACCATCCTAAACCAGAAAAACACGGGTGTCATCTGCATTTATTGCGGCATCGGCAAGCCGCGTTCGGCCCTGGCCAAGATTGTGCAGTTATTCAAGGACCATGAATGCTTTAAATACACCCTGATCGTTTCCGCCGGGGCATCGGCACCGCCGGGACAGCAATACCTGTCTCCCTATATAGCATGTTCGATCGCGGAATATTTTCTTCACCAGGGAAAAAATGTGTTCATAGGTTTTGACGATTTTACCAAGCATGCCTGGTGTTACCGCGAAATCTCACTTCTTCTGGGCCGGCCGCCGGGACGCGATTCTTACCCTGGAGACATCTTTTATCTGCATTCCAAGATGATCGAGCGCGCCTGTTATCTGGACGAAAAACGGGGCGGTGGCTCCATCACCTTTTTCCCGATCGTCGAGATCTTGGAAGGTGACCTGACCGCCTTCGTGCCTTCAAACCTGGTTTCCATGACCGATGGCCAGATTTATTTAAGCGCGTCGTTATTCGGGGAGGGCCAGAAACCCGCCCTGGACCTGGGGCTGTCGGTGTCCAGGGTCGGCTCCAAGGTCCAATGGTCCGCGATCAAGAACCTGTCCGGCCCCCTTCGCCTGGAATACCTGCAATACCGTGAATTATTGCGCATTTCAAAACTAAAGACCAGCGGGCACTCTGATGAGACTTTGGAAAAACTAAAACGCGGGGCCATCCTGACGGAGATCCTGCGCCAGGACAAGGACAAGCCCGTTCCCCAGGAGGTCCAGGTCATTATCTTTTACGCGTTCAATAAAAAAATGATGAATGAATTGACCATTCCCGAAGTGCGTGTTTTTCAGGAAGAGCTTTTTGCCTTTGCCAGCAAGACCAACCCCGATCTTTTGAAATTGATCCGTGAGAAACGCAAGCTCGAGCCGGAGATCGAAAAGGGCATGACAGACCTGGTGGGCCTGTATGTCCAGGACATTTTTGCAAAACGCACCAAAGACACGCCGGACAAGTTCGATGATTATGTGGAAACCGGCAAAACAGAACCCGTCGCTGCGGGCAATAAATAAAAATGGCCAAATACAAAAACAGTTTTCGCTGCGTCATTATAAGCCCCAAGAACCTGATTTTTGAAAATGAAGTCAACAGCCTGTTTATAACGGGGGACCGTACCGAGTATGAGATTTTAGCGTACCATTATCCTTTGATAGGATTGGTCCAGCAGGGGGACATTGTCATTGATTGGAAGGTGCGGGTACCGGTACGTTCGGGGATTTTACGGTTTTTTGCCAATGAGTGCACCATATTGGTGGAAGAAACCAAAAAGACAATGTCCGCCGCCCAGCAACCGGCGGATCAAGCTGTTAAACATTAATTATAAAGTGGGAATAAATCAATGATCGCCGAAACATTTATAATTTTAACAATAATGTTTATCGCAGTGATGGGCCCGTCTATCGTCATCGCTGTTTTGGGTTACGCGGTGATCAAGGCTTTAGGGCGCAACCCTTCAGCCGCGTCAAAGATTTTTGTGGGCATGGCGATCATGCTGGTTTTTGTGGAAGCTATTTCCATTGTGGCGATCCTGATCATTTTTCAATTGTTTTCGAACAAGCCGCATTAAGGAGAAATTTAAAGTGGGTTTCAAACACTGGTTCCAGGGTCTCGAAGTCATCTTGATGTTTTTAGTGGTCGTGGCTTTGCCGTGTTTTTTTATAGCTTTATGGGGGTCCAAGATGGTCAATGATTTGGGTAATAACCCTTCTAAAAGCGCGCAAATCCAGGCATCGGCAGGGTGGAAGGTTTTTTTAGTTGAAATAGTTTCTTTTGTTTTATTGATAAGCTTGTATATGTTTTTATATAATCTCCAAAACGCGTGATGAAAAAATTACAAATCACAAATTACAAATCACAAACAAATCACAAACTACAAATTACAAAATCCTCTGTTTGTTGTTTGTTTATTGTTTCTTGTTTGTAATTTGTGTTTTGTAATTTGTGTATTGAAAAGGAGCGAATATGGGTTGGGATTTAATACTGGAATTCTTAGGTCTGACGGTGGTCATCTCCGGCGGGATCATATTTGCCCTTTACATGGTCTTGATCAGGACCGTGGACGGGGCCAAACAGCGCCTGGACCGTGATGCCGAGGCCGCCCGTCAAAGGGAGGCGGAATTAAACCAGAAGATCAAGGAAGCGGACGCAGAGTTACAGAGGCGCAATAAAGAACTGGACATCATGGAAAAGAAAATGCGCCAGGAACTGGAAGAGCAGACCAATAAACAGAAGGAAGAGATGATCACCAAGGCGCGCACGGAGGCGGAAGAGATCATCACCAAGGCCCAAAACGCCCGCGAGCAGATCCGCCGCGAAGTGGAAAAGACGATGGAGATCAAGATCATTGATTACGCCTCGGGCATCACCTCGGAGATCCTGAGCGTCAAGGTCAAGGAAGTTTTGGATAAATACCTGGTTTCCGAATTTATCCAAAAATTAAGCCAGGTGGACATGAGCCGCATCAGCGTGGACATCAAGGTCGCCGATGTGATTTCCGCTTCCCCCATACCTGAAACTTTATTGGTGGAAATTTCCAAGGTCTTTAAAGACAAGCTTTCCCGTGACATCAAGTTAAACCCGAAGATCGACCCTAAGGTGGTGGGCGGTGTTGTTTTAATGTTTGAAAGCCTCCAATTGGACGGCAGCCTGCAAAACACCCTGAAAGAATCAGCAAACGCCTTAAAACAGCAGGTTGAAAAACAATATACTAATTAAAAAATGGGAAAAGCCAGCAAGGTCAAAGTCGAAGTCGGTGAAGTCCGTGAACTGGTGGACCTGATCCAGGTGCTTAAAGACGTCGCGGACATGAAATACCATGCCATGGCCTCTCAGCGGGTCAAATTCAACCGTTTTAATGAATCTTTCACGGAATTTTTCAGTCTGGTCAGTTTTTCCCAGGTCCAGCACCCTTTGGTCAATAACAACAATCCCAACACCATCATCCTGGTGATCTCGACGGAACGCGGGTTCGTCGGTGACCTTAACAGCCGTGTCGTCGGGCGGGCCATGGAGGAAAAAGAAAAAAACCCCCAGTCCGAATTTGTGGTGGTCGGGAAAAAGGGCGTGATGAAATTGGATGGCTTGGGGCAAAAATTACTTAAAACCTATGAAGATGTTGAGGACCGCGGTTTTTACGAAGTGGCCGTTGACATCAAGACCTATTTGGTCAAAGAAGTGATGGAAGGCAGGGTCGGGCGGGTCATTATCGTTTACCCATGGCCCAAAGATTTTACCACGACCAAGCCCCGCGCGGTCAAACTGCTGCCCTGCGAAGACCTTATGCCCAAGCAGTCCCAGACCATCGAGAAATTCCGCCAGGTCATTGAAGAGTCCGACCCCGTGGACATGACGGGATATTTGGCGGACCTGTGGCTGTCATCCAAGATTTATGAAATTTTCTTTGATACCAATCTGGCCGCCGCCGCGGCGCAGACCCAGCAGCTGGACAACAGCCTGGGTAAAATGCGCAAAGAGCGCGATGTGGTCAAATTAAAGTACCGCAAAGCCAAGCGCAACGACATTGACAAAAGCCTGCGCGAAGTCTTCTCCGCCAGGATGATGGTGGCTAAATAAGATAGTGTCAAAAGGCCCAATTGCTTTGTTTGTCTATTAGTTTGTGTCAATATTCCCTGTTTCTTCGACGTCGGACTGTTTGGTGTCTTTGCGGGGAGGGATTCGGATTTTTTGCTTCCCGACGAAGCAATCTTAACAAAATTTGTCATCCTGAAGAATAGTCATCCTGAGCGAAGCGAAGGATCTCTGAAAGAACAACCTTAATTATATCAAAAGAAATTGTTTTGCCAAACATGAGTCAAGGGAGTAGGAATATGGAAAAAGAAAGATCGAACGCGCCGGTCCCGGAAGAAGAGCTGTCTCCCGGGGTCATCAAAAATTCCGGCCGCATCGCCGCGGTCCAGGGCCCGGTCGTTGACGTGCGTTTCCCCGAGGACGAAGAGGCGCCTGCGGTGTATGACTGTATTTTAACGCAAACCTTCGACGGTAAAAAAGTGACCTTGCAGACCGCCGAACATTTGGGTCCGGGCCTGGTGCGTTGTGTTTCTTTTATGGAAACTTTGAATTTGCAATTAGGGGCGCCCTGCACGAACACCAAGCGTCCGACGACCATTCCCCTGGGGGACGGGTGTTTTGGCCGTGTCATGGACGCGGCCGGCCGCCCTTTGGATGAAGCCGGGCCTTACGACTGTCCCGGAAGGGTCCCCATCCGCAAACCGGTGGCGCAAGTGTCCTTTGATCTCAAGAAAAAAGGGCGTGAAATCCCGGAACTTTTGGAAACAGGCATCAAATATATCGATCTGCTTTACCCGATGATCAAAGGCAGCAAGACCGGGGTCCTGGGAGGGGCCGGTTGCGGGAAGACCGTCGTCATCCTGGAACTCATCAATAATATCGTCAAAGCGCACGGCGGTGCCTGCGTGTTTACCGGGATCGGCGAGCGCATCCGTGAGGGCAATGAATTGTACTATGAATTGGAAGAAAGCCATTTGCTGCCCAAGGTCATGCTGGCCTTCGGTCAGATGGACCAGCCTCCGGGCGCCCGCGCGGAAGTTGTCAACGCGGGGCTCACCATGGCGGAATACCTGGTTTCCAAGAACAAAGACGTGCTTTTGTTCATGGATAATTTGTACCGTTTTATCCAGGCCGGCCAGGAAGTCTCCACACTTTTAGGCCGTGTCCCGGCGGAAACGGGGTATCAGCCCACACTGGCGTCCGAGGTCAATATTGTCCAGGAGCGCATCAGGTCGATCGAAGGCGGAGGGTCCATCACGGCGATGCAAGCCGTGTACGTGCCGGCGGACGACATGACAGATCCCGCGGTCGTGTCCATTTTCGCGACCCTTGACGGTGTCGTGGTGCTGTCCCGTGACCTGGTCCAGCGCGGCATGTATCCGGCCATTGACCCTTTGCAAAGTTCCTGCACCAATTTGGACACCAACGTGGTGGGCCGCCGCCATTATGAAGTCTCCCAGCAGGTCATCCAGCATTTTAACAAGCACAATTCCCTCAAGCGCATCGTGGCGGTCATCGGCCTGGAAGAGTTGAGCAAGGACGACCAGAAAATTTACAAGCGGGCGGAAAAAATGTACAATTTCATGACCCAGCCTTTTACGGTCTCGGAAGTTTTTACCGGCAAAAAAGGCGAATACGTCCCTCTGGAAGACAATCTTATCGGCTGCGAGCGGATTTTGCGCGGGGATTACGACCACATGGAAGCGCAAGACTTCTACATGATCGGCAAATCCCCCAGGATTTAGCATGCCTCGTGACGAGGAACGAAACTCCATGTCATTAGATATAAAAAAATAAGGGCCGCATTTTTGCGGCCCCGGTAGCTTAAGGATAAGCTGTCTTCCACCGAAAAATCATGGAAAATATTACACGTCAACAAGGTAGTGTCAATAACATAAAAGAAAGAGGGCAAGATGAATGTCACCTTGCCCCAATACTATCCGATAGCCTAATGGATAGACGTCCCCTGCCGAAGAACGATATAAATATATCATCATTTTCAAATAGTGTCAATAGCGGAAAGCGTAAATGTCCCCTGCCATGTCTTTACGCTTTCCATCAGTACGCCCCAGGTGGGATTCGAACCCGCATTTTTACCTTAGCAGGGGAACGTCTTATCCAATTAGACGACCGGGGCGGCCTTAGTTTTAATAATAAATTAATTATGTTTGATAATATATCAAAATATAAAAACGCTGTCAAGTTTTTAAATTAAGCCATGTCCAAACCCATAGCCAACAAGGTCCTCGTCGATGTCCTGGTCAAGTCCGGCCTTATCAGCGCCGAAGACGCCGAGAGTTATGTCCATTCCGCCAAGCAGGAACATAAAAACCTCACCAGTTACCTGGTCCGCCAGGGCATTCTGACGGAGCGTGAGATCGTCGATGCCCTGTCCAAGGAATTGAACATCCCCATCCTGGATTTAAAAGAGACCCAGATCCCCCAGGCCGTCATTGACCGCGTGCCGGTGAAATTCGCCTCTTTTTACAAATTCATGCCCGTGGCCGTGACCGGCAATATCCTGACCCTGGCCATATCCTCGCCGCTGGACGTGCGCATGGAAGATGATATCAGGGTGCACCTGGGGCTTGAGCCCCAGGAGGTCCTGGCGCTTCGCAGCGACATCAATGAGGCCTTCAAGAAATATTACGGCCTGGCCTCGGACACCATCGACCGCATCCTGACCAAGGACCCGAACAAACGGAAAAACGACGGCAACCAGGAAACATGGGTCGAAGACATTGAGAAAAAAAGCGAAGACCCCTCGGTGGCCAAGCTCGTCAACCAGATCATCCTGGAAGCCTACCAGAAAAGGGCCACCGACATCCACCTCGAGCCCTACCGCGACAAGATGCGCCTGCGCTACCGCATTGACGGGATCTTGATGGACGCCAATTTGCCGCCGGAGGCCCGCCATTTCATGCTCCCCATGCTGTCACGCATCAAGATCATGTCGAATTTGAGCATCACGGAAAAAAGATTGCCGCAGGACGGCAGCACCGTCGTGCACACCAAGGAGCAGGACCTGGATTTGCGTATTTCGACGATGCCGGCCCTTCGCGGGGAGAGCATGGTCATCCGTATCCTGCCCACCAAGTCCATGCGCACCCGCCTGGAAGATTTGGGCCTTAATGAGCAAAACGCCCGCAAGTTCAGGGACTTGATCCAGCGTTCGCACGGGATCATATTTGTGACAGGCCCCACCGGCAGCGGGAAGACAACGACCCTTTACGCGTGTTTGCATGAGATCAACCGCGACGATATCAAAATAATCACCATTGAAGACCCCATCGAATATGAGATGGACGGCGTCACCCAGATTGCGATCAGCCCTAAGTTGAATTTCAGTTTCGCGGAAGGGCTGCGCAACATCCTGCGCCATGACCCGGACATCATCATGGTGGGTGAAGTGCGTGATTTGGACACCGCGGAAATAGCCATCCGCACGGCATTGACCGGCCATTTGGTGTTCTCGACCCTGCATACCAATGACGCGGCCAGCGGCATTTCACGCCTGATCGACATGGGCGTCGAGCCATACCTGGTGGCCTCTTCCGTCGAAGCCTTTGTGGCCCAGCGCCTGATCCGTTTGATCTGTACCCAGTGCAAAGAACAAGACAAGAAAGTCCCTGATTCGGTCCGCCGGGAGATGGCCGTCTCGCTTAATCTCCCGCCGGACGAGGTCAAGGTTTACCTTGGCCGCGGTTGTGATGTGTGCAACAAGACCGGTTATTTCGGCCGCACGGCGATCTATGAAATCCTCCAAATGGATGAATCCATCCGGGCCATGCTGACCTCCAAGCCCAGCACCGAAATTGTCAAGCACGCGGCCATGAAAAACGGCATGGCCACCTTAAGGCAAAACGGCTGGCAATGCGTTGCCAACGGCATCACCACGGTCTCAGAGGTCCTTTACGTGACCTCCAAGGACAATTGGTTCGCCATGCCCTCTGCGGACCTTTTTCCCGTAAGCCGCTGATTTGTAGACTCGCCCCTTGTTTTTCCCAAAATATATGGCATACTTTCCTTATATAAATTATGTCTTTAAAAATTAATAAGCCTATGTTTACAAAAATAAACAAGACCATTTCCATAGCCATTTTGACAGCTTTTATCTCCTCCTCTATTAATGGCCCTAGCTATGCGCAGGCCGTTGATCCCATGCCGCGCATGCCAACGCCCGGCGTCATGGTCCAGCTAAGCCCGGAATTTACTCCGGCACTTTTGAAAGGCATAGTCATCCATCCCGAAAACGCCCTTAAATTCGACTTCATTGTCTATAAAGGCGACAAAATCCTGACCAATGCCCAAAAAAGGATAGAATATGCCAAATTGACCAAATATTTTCTGGCTTCGCTGGCCATTCCCGACGAAGACCAATGGGTGAATCTAAGCCCTTATGAAAAAGACCGCATCATCAAGGATGATTTCGGCAAGACAGAAATGGGCCGCGACCTGTTGGCCCAAGATTACCTGCTCAAACAAATCACCGCTTCTTTGATTGATCCGGAAAATAATTTGGGGAAGGAGTTTTGGGATAGGGTCTACGCCCAGGCCCGGGAACAATTCAAGACAAGCAATGTTCCGGTAAATACCTTTAATAAAGTATGGATCCTCCCTGACAACGCGCTCATCTACGAAAAAGCCAACATCGCCTATGTTTTAAGGAACCATTTAAAAGTAATGCTGGAAGAAGATTATCTCGCCCTCAAAAAGAACCAACGCCAACCCGGGGACATGGCTTCAGCCGTGTCCCCAAGCACGTTGCCAAACGAGATAGGGTTGAATGCGAAAGCGCCTCAGGGAAACCACCTTAACGCGGTTGAGGCCACGCACACCCTCAGTTCCCAAATCATCCGCCAAATCATCCTCCCCGAATTAGAACGCGAAGTCAATGAGGGCAAGAATTTTGCGCCCCTAAGGCAGGTCTACAGCGGGATGCTCTTGGCCGCCTGGTACAAACGTGCGCTCAAAGAATCCTTGTTAAGCAAAATTTACGCCGATAAAGCCAAAATCAAAGGAGTTACATATACTTCCAGTGTCATTGCGAGGAGCCCGAAGGGCGACGAAGCAATCTCTAATAGAACAACCAATGACATTGAAGCCATCTACCATCAATACCTGCAAGCCTACAAAAAAGGCGTTTTCAATTTCATCAAAGAAGACGTGGACAAGTACACCCATGAAACAATCCCAAGGAAATATTTTTCCGGCGGGACAACAGGCTTTGGCAGCAGCACGTATTCCAAAGCGGTCCATATCATCACCTCGCTCAATGCCGGCCAAAGTGCTGTCATGACGGCGGAAATCCGCGGCAACAAAATGGACCTGGCCCAAGTGGCTGCGGAAGAACAAAGCGTCGCTGACAAAGCCCAAAAAACAAAAAACAGCCGGCCCCCGGCGGCAAGAAAAGACGCGGCAATGAGCACCACCATTAAGGCAATGTTCCTTTATCGCGCAGGTAAAAAGGGAGGTTTGAGAAGTGTTCCTGAGATAAATGGAGATGCCCCATTTGATTTTTACAAGCTCAAGGCCATGGCTTTTTCAACCATCCCTGAAGTGCAGCAAGAAAATTTAAGCAGGCAAAATGATTATATATTGATACCCTGGGGCCAGCCATTTCAAACCCTTGCCATCACCGATGATGAAGGGGAGTCAGCAATACAGATCATCAAGGAAAATGGCGGATATGCCCAAGTGACGAGTGAAGGGGAAATTGTCCCTATTATCCAAGGGAAGGAATACGATGAAGGGAATGGTTTTAAATTTATCCACCAAAAAGACGGTGTTTTGGTCATCACTAAAACAAACCCAACGCCTACGGACATTTCCATCACTTTCTTTGACGTGGCAATGACGGCCGTTCCCGTCCAAAGTTGGACAGCCGGGATAGGTCAGCCATTCACCATTGTTGATAGGCAAGGTGAAAGCAAGGTTTTTAGTTTCAAGAAACCTGTTATCAGCGATTTGTATTTCCTCGAAGATGAGAAGGGGGAATTTAAAGTTTTTAAAAATAGCCTCACGATTAAGGGTCCCGGCAAAACAAAATTTAAAATCACGGTTTCCAAAGATTCGAGGACCATTTTAATAGTCAATGTCAAACCGTATGTCCCTTTTACGGTGCGGGAAGCCTCAGGGTGGGAAGGTCCGGTCATTTGGACAGCCAAAACAGGGCAAGAATTCAAGATCATCGATTGGCAAGACCTGGCTAAGGGGTTTCGTATCATGCGGAAGAATAAGTATTCGTATGGCATCTTGGATGATACAGGGAGATATAGTTCTTTTAAGAGTGGTGAGATACTTGCCGGACCCGGCGATACCGAATTCAAAGTCACGGTTTCAAAAGATTCAAAATCAATTTTATTCGTGAATCTCCAGCCCAATGTTCCATTCAAAGTGCTTGAAGCCTCAGCGCTGGAACCGGTGAATATATGGACGGTCCAACAAGGGCAACAGATCACTATGGTGGATTGGCAGGGTCAAACGATGAGTTTAAGTTTCTCAGGGCCAGACATAGGTGGCGTGTATAAAATCAATGGACATGGTGGGTATAGTTTGTTTAGGAGCGGTGAGACAATCCGTGGTCCCGGCGATACCTTGTATAAAGTCACAGTTTCTCAAGATAAGCAGTCTTTTTTAATAGAGAATGTCAAACTGGAGTTTCCATTGAGAGTGGTGGCTTTTGACCCGGATTGGATGAATTTTAAACGGGGTAAGGACAGTTTACGGTCGATATTAAATGGGGGGCAGGAAACAGATAAGGAGGCATTATTGGCGTTGTTAGAAAGGATCCGGGATGTGGACAGTCTGACGGACTTTGCTTTCGATGTAAGGGCAAAAGCATTGCAAGACTTTGGGAATGGTTCCTCTTATTATCAACAGCTGGCAGAGGTGTATGATGGGCTTTATCGTTTTCAAAAACGAGACGTGGAAGTAAAAAAAAGGGCGATTGGTGACAAGGCCCAGGCCGGCCATGACCCGCTCGGCGGTATCGACTTCAATGCCGCCAATTTGGATTTACAGATCAAGCGCGACGGCAAAGGGGTCCCGCTGCCCATCGCTCAACAAGACTTGGATAAGATCAAGATTGATGGATTGATACCCATCATCATAGATATCATACCCGCCCAAGACTCACCGCTCATATCCCAGCTCCAAATTTCCTAAGCAATATTTTTTCTATTTTAAGGTAAAAGATCAAGCAAGCGTGTTATAATTGCTTATGCCTTCCTATATTTATAAAGCCAAAAAAGACGCGGTCAATGCCATCAGCGGGCAGGTCAGCGCCCAAAACCAAGAGGACGCTTTGGAACTGATCAACCAGCTCGGGCTTATCCCCGTGTCCATCGAAGAAAGCAACGCGGAGGGTGTTTTATACAGCAATATCCGTGAAGTCACAATCAAGGACAAAGAATTATATCTTTTCAGCAAGCAGTTGGCCAATCTCCTTAAATCCGGGGTGACTTTGTTAAAGGCCCTGGAAGTCTTGTCCGAACAGACCAAGACCATTTATTTTTCCAGGGTTTTAGGCGATATATCCATCGGTGTCAAAAGCGGGCGTTCCTTCTCAACATGTCTTGAGGATTATCCGGCCATTTTTTCGCCTTTGTTCGTGGCCATGGTGCGCGCGGGTGAGGAGATGGGTAAATTGCGCCAGATGCTCAACAGCGTCGCTGATTTTCTAAAGGCCCAGGAAGAATTCTCCTCGAAAGTGCGCTCCGCCTGTGTCTATCCGGCCTTTATGCTGCTCATCGGCGTGGCGACCGTGATTTTTATTTTGACCTTTGTGATGCCTAAAATGGCGGTGATTTTTATGGACGCGGGGCAGGCCTTGCCCTGGCCCACCAGGGTGGTGATGGGCACAAGCCATTTTTGCAAAGCGTATGGGACGTGGGCCGCTGTTTTTGCGGCCATGGGGTTATTGGCGTTCAATCGCTGGCGTTTATCGTCCCATGGTTCGGTCTTGACCGGCCAATTGCTGTTAAATCTCCCGTTTGCCCGGGACCTTGTTTTAAAAGTGGACCTGGCGCGTTTCACCCGGACCATGTCGTTATTGCTGGAAAGCGGACTGTCCATCATCCGTTCCATCGAAGTGGCGGTCCCGACGATGAATAATCCCCAATTAAAAATGGACCTGCTTGTCTGCGTTGAGAACTTGGCCGCGGGGGAAAATTTGGGCCATAGTCTGTCTAATTCTAAATTGGTCCCGTTGATGATGGTCCAGCTGATCACGGTGGGTGAAGAATCCGGGTCCCTGCAGGAGTCCCTGAAGGACATCGCTGAAAGTTATGAGGCCGATATCAATGAAACGACCAAATTGATAACCACGGTCCTGGAGCCTGTGATGATTTTGGCGGTGGGCCTGGTCGTCGGATTTATCGTCTTTGCCATGCTGCTGCCCATTTTTTCAATGGACATCATGGCGCGCTAGATGGGCCTGTCATTCTTAAGCGAAGCGAAGAATCTCAAATATTTATACAGAAACCCTTTACATTACCGGTTTTTTGGTTAAAACTTATGGAGTAGATGAATTTAAAGAAATGCACTGTGTTTATAAAGGATAAAAATATGAAAATGAATACGAGAACCGGCTTTACCCTGGTTGAGATCATGCTCGTGGTGATCATTATCGGCGCTTTGGCGGCGATGATCATCCCTCGTCTGGCCGGACGGGGGGAAGAGGCCAAGTCCAAGGTGGCTAAATCCGATATTGAAGCTAATTTGGCGACCGCGTTAAGGCTTTATGAATTGGACAACGGCTCCTATCCCACCACGGCCCAGGGGCTGGAAGCCCTGCTGGTCAAGCCGAATACCAACCCATTACCAGAAAATTGGAACGGCCCTTACGTCGAGAAAGAGCCTGTTGATCCCTGGGGCCACCCTTATATTTATGTTTCCCCCGGAGACCACCGCGTAGACTATGACCTGTCCTCGAAAGGCAAAGATGGGACTTCCGAAATCAGCAACTGGCAGTAAAAACCCCCTTTGTCATTCCCGCGCAAGCGGGAATCCAGGTTTTACATTCGTCGAAGTCATGGTAAGTTTAGTGGTCCTCTGCTGCGGCATCGTATTGATCTATAAATCTTTTTTTTTGTGCGCCGATTATTTAAATAATTTGACCTGCCGCCTTTACGCTTCTTCCCTGATCGATGAAAAGATCGGCGATATCTCCGAGTCCTTTGCCGAGTGGCCGGCCAAGGACTTGAATTTAGGGGACAATACCGTCACGCTCGCGATCAACCATAAGCCAGTCACCTTCACCTACAAAATCAATTTAGCGCCCCTGCCCGATGTCAACAGCGTCTGGCAGTGCGATGTCAATCTCTACTGGGCCAACGGCCCCCGGAACATGCACGCCGAGCGTAGTGCATATATGATAAGGTAGCGAAAGGCCGGAATATTCCCTGTTTCGCGGGAATCCAGAACATGCATGCTATTTGGCTTCAATTTGTTTTTTCGTTAATTTTATTCTATTGCAAGCAACATAATTAAGTAGACTTTTTATGCCAGCTTGATGGCCTTTGAAAATCATTTTTTCAACCACGGGTTGGTCGGATTGACCGACACTCACAGTTGTTCGTCTTTTTCCGACAATCTTTTCTAATCTTTCAGAAACACAACGCCCCTTCGGGGCTGTGTTTCTGAATCGGTGTTGAAGATTGTCGGGACAACAGTGGTATTCAAAAATGATTTTCAAAGGCCATCACCTATAAAAAAGTCTACTTAATTATGTTAGCGGATCTAATTGAAAGCTATATCAATGCGTCATTGCAGGTGATAAATTTGTGTGCGCCAAGGAAGCTGGCATAAACGAGTTGGAGAAACCAACCTGATTAAAGGCTAACCACCAGGTCAGAACGGAACCTCGCAGGCGAGGAGGCAACGAATCGCATGGAGCCGGGGGAAAGGTGCTGTTCATCTATAGCGAAAGCGAAGGGATAGAGCCCCGATATATCAGATAAGTAGAGGGCCAGGGGTTACAAATTCCTGAAGCCAACAACGAAGTATGCGATAGGGTGAGCATATGGAGTCCTACCGGGGTCAGAGACCATAGAGGGACGGAAAAAAAGTTTAAGTCGGAACTTGGGAGACCCCGAGCCTGGTAATCGAACTCTCGACAAGCGATAAAGCGAAGGAAAGAGTGGGGGCAAGGGGAGTCGGACTAACTCATAGTAGAGGCACAGGGTAACGGCCTGTGAGGTTGATGTAAGACCGCTCGAAGGGGTTAGCAATAGGACGAGGAAGAACAGGGGAACATGCAGTTATTCGCAGAAATAACAGAAAGCGTGGGAACGAGACTGGGCTTCATAGCAGAGCGAGCCAAGAGGGACAAGAAGGCGACCTTCGATAATCTGATGCATCTGATTAACGAAGAATCTCTTAAGGCAAGCTATCAGCAGTTGCGAAAAGAATGCGCTGTTGGAGTAGACGGAATAAGATGGGAAGAATACGGGAAGGAATTAGAAAATAATATCAAAGGGTTGATGGAACGGATAAAGAGGATGAGTTACCGTCCGCAAGCGGTAAGACGAGTTTATATACCGAAGGAGAATGGAACAACAAGACCAATCGGGATACCAGCGGTGGAAGATAAAGTGGTACAAAAGGCCATGAGCTGGGTCATGGAAGCGATATATGAGCAAGACTTCTATGAAGATTCGCACGGGTTCCGAACAGGCAAGAGCTGCCACCAAGCACTGAAACGTATCAACGACCTGTTTAAAGACAAGCCAATCAACCATGTTATCGAGGTTGACATTAAAGGTTACTTTGATAATGTGGAACACAAGAAGTTAATGGAATGGATAGGCATCAGGATAACGGATGAGCGATTCAAGCAATACTTGGTACGATTCCTAAAGGCGGGATACATGGAAGAAGGAGCCTTCATGGAGACGGTGAAAGGGACGCCGCAGGGAGGTAATATTAGCCCGATGATAGTCAATGTGTTCTTGCATTATGTAATGGACGAATGGTATGAGAAGGAAGTAAAGCCACGGATGAAGTGGCAAGGGTATGTGGTGCGCTACTGCGATGACCTTGTGGTATTAGTACAAAGCAAGGAAGAAGCGGGGATGATACTCAAGGAATTGAAACAAAGGCTTGCGGATAACGGGCTGACGGTGAATGGGGATAAGACGCATGCCGTAAGTTTTGGGCGATACGAGAAAGAGAATGCCCTAAAGGCCAGACGCAAGATGAATACGTTTGATTTTCTGGGAATTACGCACTACATAGGAACAAGCAGATGGGGCAAGTTCAAGGTAGGTCGCAAGACCAGCAAGAAGCGGCTCCGAAGGAGCTGCGTAGCGATAAACCGATGGATGTCGACGATACGAAACGCTCTACCGCTCAAAGAGTGGTGGGAACAATTGATTACGAAGATGAAAGGCCACTATGCGTATTATGGTGTCAGCGACAATAGCCGAAGTCTGAAAGCATTTTATCAGGCGGTAGTCAGGCTGGCACATAAGTGGATAAATCGGCGTGGTCAGAGAGTAACGATGGGATGGCAAAGGTTTAACGAGTACCTGAAACGACACCCATTACCAAGTCCAAGAATAGTGCACAAGTTTTACATATGTTCCGTATAGCTTTGTAAGGCGACCTATATGAAGAGCCGTATGCGGGAAATCTGCACGTACGGTTCCGTGAGGGGTACTGAAATATGTATCTACTCGACTGTAAACCGAAGCGGACGGCGAAAATATCCCGTGCCGAGTACATAACACCTGTACATCCATAACGTAGTAAGGAACCCAGGAGCGAAAAGAATAAATTTTATCCCTTACAATGTTGCGTCTAAGAGGGTCATGAGAAACCGCCGTCAAGGATTTACTTTAACAGAAGTGCTCTTGGTCTCGGCCATGTTCGCGGTCATAAGCCTGGCGGTGTTCAACGCTTTTTCCAACGGGTTTAAATTATGGGCCCGCGGCCAGCATGTCATGGCGGAAGGCAACACGGCCATTTTCTTAGACCGCTTCAATGAGGACTTGCGCCAGACGGCCGTCATCAGCGGCGTCCCTTTTAAAGGCGACAGCACGGAGATCTCATTTCCCGCGGTCATATGGGCCCCGACGGACAGCAATGGTTCCCGCGCCAGGGAAGAGTTCGGCGACCAGCTTGGCGCGGTGCGCTACGTCTTTGAACCTTCCGAAAAGAAAATCCTCCGCTACCAGGCCACCTACGGCCAGGCGCTCAAAGGCCATTGGTCCTATCCGCTGGAGGCGGCTGATCTCATAGAGGACATTTCCGTGCGCTATTATTTTACCGCGGACCGCGGTCTTGAGGTCAGAAATGAAACCAGCGAAGGGGTCCCAATGGGGATCATGATCGATGTGGAATATTTGGTGGAAAACCAGGCCTGCCATATGCGCAGGTTCCTGCTCATTCCGGTGGGTGGCGGCCTATGAAGGCCCTGCGGTGTCAACGAGGAATGGTCCTGGTCTTTGCATTGTGGGTGCTTGGGATTTTGACGATATTGGCGGTGAGTGTCGCCGCGGGTATCCGCCAGAAGATTTTCTTGGTCGGCCGCTTGGATGAGCGCGGCCGCATGACCTATCTCCTGGAAGCGGCGGTCAAAAAAGCCGCGGGTTATATCCATCAACAGATGGAAGTCTCGTCTTTTGTTTTTACACCCGCGGTCAAAGTGGATTTGCTTAACAATTCCGGTGAATTGTCTTCGATTGTTTTGGGCCGGGACACGGCAGGTGTCGGCTATGTCCCCGTTGATGGGGACAGGACATCCCTGCGGTGGGGTGTCGTCGATGAAGAGAGCAAGATCAACCTTAACAAAACAGACCAGCTGACCCTGACCATCTTGTTGATCAACGCGCTGTCGCTCAATGAGGAAGATGCTTCCAAGCTGGCCGTGTCGCTTTTGGATTGGCGGCAATACGGCGAAGGCGAGCTCAGCGGTTTTTATAGCGAGGATTATTATTCTAATTTACAATACCCGTATCCTAAAAAAAGCGCCGATTATGAGACCTTGGATGAGATGCTGCTCGTCAAGGGGATGAATAAACAGATGTACGGCAAGCTGGTTGATTTTGTGACCATTTACGGGGATGGTGCTGTGAATATCAACACGGCCTCCAAAGAGGTCCTTTCAGCGCTGGGGCTGGCGGACAGTCTTATCGACAAGATATTAAGCGTGCGCCGGGGCAAAGACGAGATTGACGCCACGCCGGATGACCATGTGTTTTTACAAACTTTTGACATAGCCGCCGAGCTCAATGCCATCGTCCCATTGACGTTAGACGAGGCAAGGAGCATTGACGCCTTGAACATGAAGGGGCTTTTGACCGCCAATTCTTTTTATTTTACAATTGAAGCGACCGGCAAACTTGCCGGCAATCCCAACTTAAGGTCAGTGCGCGCGGTTTATTCATCCCGGCAGGACAAAATCATATACTGGAAAGAAAGATAAAATATTTTCTTTTCTGATGGTTATGCCCTGAAAAATAGTTATAATAAATTTAAATTATATCCCCCTCTTTTTTAAAAGAGGTGTCAGGAAGGTTGAAGTCAATGTTCGGCGCCGACAAAAAATATTTAACCATATCCATCAACGACGGCATCATCAAGGCCGCCCAGGCCTCCTCTTCGGGTAGCCTCGAGCGTGTCGCCCGCGCTTCATTCACCCCGAACCCCGGCGGGGAAGAAGCGTCTAAGGCGCTTAAATCGTTATTGGTTTCCTTTGACCGCAAGGCCTCCGTGATTTGCGCCATCCCGGCGAGTGTCGCCACCGCCAAGAACATTGAAGTCCCCTCGTCGGACCCCGAAGAAATCAAGTCCATCATTAATTTGCAGGCTTCCCGCCACACGCCGTACTCGAGGGAAGAAGTCCTGATCAGTTACATCAATTTAGGCGTCAATACCGTTAATAATACCCGCCTGCTCTTGGTGATCGTGCACCGCGACATGGTCAAGGAGCGGATCGCCCTCCTGGAGAAATCGGGCTTGGCGGTGGACAGGATCATTTTTGTGCCGGAAGCCCAGGCGCGTTATTATTCCAAAGCGCTGAATTTAAAAAAAGAAGCGCCGCCTTTGGGGATCATTGATTTTTCTTTGAACTCCACCAGTTATATTGTCGTCTCCAGAGGTACTTTGCTTTTTGAAAGGAACGTACCCATCGGTATCAAGGCCATTATGCAGGGGGCGGACACCGCGGCGAAACTGCAGGAAGAGATCAAGAAATCGATGGAGGCTTTTACGCAGGAGGACGGCAATGAGGCGCCCAAGTCTTATGTGGTGACCGCGAAGAATGAAGCCGTGGACAATATTTTGCCTGCTTTGAAAGAGGGCCTGAACATTGAATTTCAAGTCAACGCCTTTTCGAATTTTGTGAAGGGTTCCGGGGCCGTGCGTAAAAAATTACAGGGTGATTTTGGGGACGATTCTTTCCTGGACGTGATCGCGCCGGCCATGAGCACAAACAAATGCGAAGTCAATTTGATGCCGGAAGAGATGATCTTAAAAAAGACGGTGGACCTTCAGAGCAAGGAGGCCAGCAAATCCGGCGTGGCCGCGATTGTCATCATGCTGCTTGTCGGTGTCATGATCATGAGCAATATCTATTTCAAGGACACATTTTTAAACAAGAATTTACGGGAAAAATACGCGTCACAAAAGGCGCAAGTCAAGGCGCTGGAAGCGCAAATGAGCAAGGCCAAATTGGTGCGCGAGTATATCAAGGGCCGCATGCTCTCTTTGGACATTGTGCATGAGTTGTACACCATCACCCCCAACACGGTTTATTTGAGCAATATCACGGTGGATGATGAGGGTACTGTGACCATTGACGGTATCGCGGATTCCATGTCCTTGGTTTATTCTTTCGTCAAATCGTTTGATGATTCGACGATGTTTAAAGGGGCCAAGATCAAGTCCACTTCGACCAAGAAAGACAACGGCAAGGACGTGGCTTCTTTTGAAATTGAGTTTAAGCTGCGTTCTTCCAAGGAGCCGTCGTGAACGAGATCAACAAATTTATCGCTGGCCTGAATGATAACCAAAAGAAACTCTTGGTCATCGCGGTGGTGATTGTGATCGCGGCCCTTTTTGACCGGCTCTTGATCGCGCCCACGATGTCCCGTTTGTCGTCGATTGAAGAGGACATCACCAAAGAGGAAGCGTCGATCAAGCAGGACCTGCGCTTTTTGGGGTATAAGGACCGCATCCTAAAAGAGGCCCGGGACATCGACCCTTATTTGACCAGGAACAAGTTGACGGACGATGAGATGATCGCGGCCTTTCTTAATAAGATCCAAAATCTGGCCAGCCTCTCAAAGGTCAACCTGATCAAGATCAATCCCGGCACCGGTGAGCAGGACGAGCAATATTGGAAATACCAGGCGGACCTGGAGTGTTCCGGCCAGCTGGCGGATGTGGTCTCATTTATGCATGCTGTTAATTCCGACTCTGATCTGATGAAGGTGGACAAATTTGATTTTAGCGGCAAAAAATCCGACACGGACGAGATCAAGGCCGCCATGACCATTGAAAAGATCGTGGTGACCGACAAGCCCATGCCCCATAAGGCCCAAGATGCCAATGCGCCACCAGCAACCCCACCCGCTACTCCTTAGCGTCATTGTTTTTTTCATTTGTGCCTCTATAGCCCACGCCCAAATGGACGCCCTCAAAGACCTTTATCAGCGCGCCATCAATGCTTACGGAAAACAGCAGTATGACCAGGCGATCGCGTTGTTTGGGCAGATCGTCAAGGTTGCCCCCACATTTGCCCCTGCTTATAACGGGATGGCCCTGGCCAACCAGGCCGCTTCAGGGGACGAAAATAAGACCATTGAATATTTAAAGACAGCGATCAGCTATGATCCTAAACTCGTCCAGGCCTATGATAATCTGGGACGGATCTATTATGGCCGCCAGGATGTGGACCATGCCCAGGAGTATTTTGAAAAAGCCTTGAAATTAGACCCCAACCTTGCCAGTGCCCAATTAAGCCTGGCCTGGATCAATTTATTGGCCAGGTCAAGGCCCTTGACCGCGCTCAAATATTTTAAAGAGGTGGCGGCCGTGGAACATGACCCTAAAATTTATTTCGGCATGGGTTCGGCCTATTTTGCCAGCAATCAAAGGACCCAGGCCCTGGAGATGATCACGAAATTGCATGAGTTGCAAGAAGAAGACATGGCTTCCCGCTTGGAAGACTCGATGCGCCAGAACGCCCAAGTCAACACCCAGACCGGTGCCGATGCCAACGGCAACCCGGCAACCACGCCCGCGGGCCTCGGCCCCTTGCCTGCCACCGAAGACAAACCCACCGGCATCAAGGTCCACTTAAGCGGCAAACTCTCCGATTATTAATTAAATCGCATGTCATCCTGATCTACGATTGTCATCCTTAAGCGAAGCGAAGGATCTCTAAAAGAACATCCTGATTAGAAGTCCACTGTCATTCATACACGCGTGATAGTTGTTCCCCACTTTATTTTTCATGGATGGCTTCGGCCTGCGGGAATACCTCTTTGAAATGGCGAAAACAATTGCTTCTCGCGGGTATATGGCAGACCTGCCGGGATATAACGAGGCGGCCCTCAATCGCCATTGGCAAAAACTCTTCGAGCTCCTCGATAAGATCAAATAAATTCAGCTTGATTTCCCTGGGGAAAAAAAGTATACTTATTTCAGTTAGTATACATTAGAGTATATTATCTGAAATGAGTAAAAAATGCGTTTTGAAGACTTTTACAAAGAACTTGCTGATAAAAAATATTACGTCTTTTCCTGTGAGGATTTGTGTGCTTTTTTTTCCGTGCAAAAGAAGGCTTCGTTCAAACAGCACCTGTACCGTTGGAAGCAAAACGGCATGGTCTCTTCCTTAAGACGGAATCTTTATGAACTTACCTTTCCTAAAGCCTATGATATTCCGGACATGTTCCTTGCCAATAGAATTTATGCGCCGTCCTATGTTTCTCTGGAGACCGCCCTTTCTCATTACAGTTTGATCCCCGAAGTTTCCATGGCAGTCACTTCCATCACTGCCAAGACCACCCGGCGGTTTAAAAATAGGCATGGTCTTTTTATTTACCGGAGTGTCAAAAACCAGGCATTTTGCGGTTATACCGTTGAAAACCATAATGGTTTTGATGTTTTGATCGCGGAAGCTGAAAAAGCGCTGGTGGATTATGTTTATTTTAAGGCTTCGCGCGGCAACAAACCGGATATAGAAGCATTGCGTCTGGATAAAAAGAAGTTGGCCGGGTTAAATCGAAAAAAAATCGAAAAATACAGCCGTATTTATGGCATTAATATGGAAGGTATTCTTCATGGTTACTTACGAAACTTTGGTCAATCAGGCCAAGCAACGCGGTATGCCGGGAAATAAAACCCGCGGTATACTGCGGGAGTATCTGCAAGTGCTGATTTTGAAAGAACTTTACCGTGTGCAAACGGTGGAAAATTTTTTCTTTACCGGCGGCACGTATTTGCGCCTGGTCCATCGGACAAAACGGTTTTCTGAAGATTTAGATTTTAACACTTCCAGGCTTACTAAGGCCGGATTTGAAGGGACGTTGAAGAAAATCATATCTGCGCTTAAAAATGAAGGGATGGAATCACGGTTGGAATTTGACCATTGGCAGAATTTATGGGTCGCCCGGATTGTTTTCCCTGATATCGAAAATTTCTATTGGAAGCCATTCTTAAGCGTGTGCAAAGTTTTACCCAAGCAGAGCTTAAACATCAGGCAGAAACGCTTCAGCCGTTTCTTTTTGATGAAAATGAAGCTAAATTACTTGTTAGCGCCAAAACCATTGTCCCTCAATTAATAGAACAATACCCGCCGGCGAATTAATCCAAAATTTTCTCCAACTGGCATTATCTAAATAAATATGTTACGCTTTAATAATCATGCAAAGATTTGTATCTGTACTTATAATTATCTGTTTTTTAATTACAAGCGAGACAGGAAATTATTTTGTCTACGCTCAAGGCATTTCTTTGCCTGCCCCCGGCTCCATGGTATCCTTAAGTCCGGCATTTGACCCAGCCAGCCTTAAGGGATTAAGCATCAACACCCGTGACCCCTTCAAGTTTGGTTTTATCATCCAGCGCGGCAATGATCGATTAAATCAATTTCAAAAGCAGGAAGAATACACCAAGCTCATCAAATATTTTTTGGCCGCTCTTGCGGTCCCTGAAGCAGAGCAATGGGTCAATCTGTCTCCGTATGAGAAAGACCGCATCATCCCTCAAAATTTTGGGGCCACTGAAATGGGCCGCGACCTGCTGGCCGAAGATTACATCCTCAAGCAGATCACCGCAAGCTTGATCTATCCTGAAGAAAAGATCGGCAAAGAATTTTGGCAAAGGGTGTACGCCCAAGCCCAAGAGAAATTCGGCACGACCAACGTCCCCATCAACACCTTCAACAAAGTCTGGATCATCCCTGATAAAGCAACAGTGTATGAAAAGGGCAATACCGTCTACATCCTGGAAAGCCATTTAAAAGTCATGCTGGAACAAGATTATTTAGCTCTCGCCAAGAACCAATCGCCAATCCAGGGACGCCGGCCTGGGGACATGTTCCCCGCCCGCAGGCGGTGTACGTGTCCCCAAGCCGGTTGCGAGCTCCTGCGAGTGTCCGGTATGAGGACCCAAGCAAACCAACTATTGAATGTGAAAGCACCCCAGGTAAACCACTGTCCGACAAACACCCTAGGCTCCCAAATAGTCAGAGAAATCATCCTCCCTCAACTCGAACGTGAAGTCAACGAAGGCAAAAATTTTGCGGCTTTAAGGCAGGTCTATAGCGGCATGCTTTTAGCGACCTGGTACAAGCGGGCACTTAAACAATCCCTATTGACCAAACTTTATGCCAATAAAAGCAAGCTCAAAGGTACCGAGTATACCGCCACTGTCATTCCCGCGACCATGCCTGCGGGAATCCATAAAAAGAACGACATAGAAAACATTTATCAAGCATACCTGCAAGCCTACAAAAAAGGCGTCTTCAACTATATCAAGGACACAGACACACCCAATGGTGTGTCTGGATCCCGTAAGTATTTCTCCGGCGGCATGCAAGGCTTCAATACAGTGCCGATCAATGCCGTCAAAAATATAGATCCTGCCCAATTAAGCCGGGTCCGAAAAGAACTGATAACCGCGGATTTGGCCCAGGTGGTATTAAAAGGGCCGGACGATGAATTTGAAAAAGAAATAGCTGAATTGGAGAAAGAGGCCGGCAGGCTACCGCCTCAAGAACAGGTCCGGTTTTTGGAAGGCCAAGCAGAAGCGTACACAGAACTGGCCAAGACCGACGGGCTGTCCCAAAGGATCTTGGCCTGGATCAAAAGCAAAATTGCAGCAGGTCCTAAATCCCTTGGTTCACTACAGGTAAATCTTCGTACAATTAAAGAGCGCATCCAAAAGATTAAAGAAGAAATAAAAGCTATTTCCGCAAGCATTTCCCCAAGAGAAGTATTGCCGCAGGACCAGATTAAAGTAGAAGCGACCCTGGAAGGGCATACAAGTTGGGTAAGTTCAGCCCAAATGCTGCCCGATGGCCGTATCCTGACGGCGAGTTTTGATAAGACAGCCAAAATATGGCAGGAGAAGTCCCTTGGGCAATGGGAAGTAGAAGCGACCCTTGAAGGGCATAAAGGTTCTGTAATTTCAGCCCAAATGCTGCCCGATGGCCGGGTCCTGACGGCAAGTAGTGATAAGACAGCCAAAATATGGCAGGAGAAGTCCCCTGGGAAATGGGAAGTAGAAGCGACCCTTGAAGGGCACACAGACGTTGTAATTTCAGCCCAAATACTTCCCGATGGCCGGGTCCTGACGGCAAGTGATGATAAGACAGCCAAAATATGGCAGGAGAAGTCCCCTGGGAAATGGGAAGTAGAAGCGACCCTGGAAGGGCATACAGGCTATGTAATGTCAGCCCAAATGCTGCCCGATGGCCGGGTCCTGACGGCAAGTGGTGATAATACAGCCAAAATATGGAAGGAGAAGTCCCCTGGGAAATGGGAAGTAGAAGCGACCCTTGAAGGGCATAAAGGTTCTGTAATTTCAGCCCAAATGCTGCCCGATGGCCGTATCCTGACGGCGAGTTATGATAATACAGCCAAAATATGGAAGGAGAAGTCCCCTGGGAAATGGGAAGTAGAAGCGACCCTTGAAGGGCATAAAGGTTCTGTAATTTCAGCCCAAATGCTGCCCGATGGCCGTATCCTGACGGCGAGTTATGATAATACAGCCAAAATATGGAAGGAGAAGTCCCCTGGGAAATGGGAAGTAGAAGCGACCCTGGAAGGGCATACAAATTGGGTAATTTCAGCCCAAATGCTTCCCGATGGCCGTATCCTGACGGCGAGTTATGATAAGACAGCCAAAATATGGCAAGTTTTTAAACCTCAAATAAATCCTGTCACTTCCTCACAAATCATTAATCTTGAAACCAGGCTCAGGGCTCTTCAGGAACAAAAGCGGCAGGTTGAGAAACTAGTTCGTCTTAATGAAGAAATCATCCAAGTGCAAACTACATTACAAACAGCCAGGCAATCCTCAGGCATTTCCCCAAGAGAAGTATTGCCGCAGGACCAGATTAAAGTAGAAGCGACCCTGGAAGGGCATACAAATTGGGTAAGGTCAGCCCAAATGCTGCCCGATGGCCGTATCCTGACGGCAAGTAGTGATAAGACAGCCAAAATATGGCAGGAGAAGTCCCCTGGGCAATGGGAAGTAGAAGCGACCCTGGAAGGGCATACAAATTGGGTAAGTTCAGCCCAAATGCTTCCCGATGGCCGTATCCTGACGGCAAGTGGTGATAAGACAGCCAAAATATGGAAGGAGAAGTCCCCTGGGAAATGGGAAGTAGAAGCGACCCTTGAAGGGCATAAAGGTTCTGTAATTTCAGCCCAAATGCTGCCCGATGGCCGTATCCTGACGGCGAGTTATGATAATACAGCCAAAATATGGCAGGAGAAGTCCCCTGGGCAATGGGAAGTAGAAGCGACCCTGGAAGGGCATACAAATTGGGTAAGTTCAGCCCAAATGCT
>Ga0207006_1036_pt1 | contig 31769 bp, 31 predicted proteins | sample Alteio_BWMinCont_84_FD_153497 | JGI IMG/M metagenome (GOLD analysis project Ga0207006, IMG submission 153497) | Enriched cells from forest soil in Barre Woods Harvard Forest LTER site, Petersham, Massachusetts, United States -... | ecosystem: Environmental > Terrestrial > Soil > Temperate forest >...
GTGAAGTGATCGGCAGCGGCGGCAAAGTGATCCGCGAAATCTGTGAAGTAAGCGGCGCTAAAATTGATATTGAAGATGACGGTACGATCCGTATTGCCGCGATCAATAGCACTGCCAGTGAAAAAGCGCTGCAGATGATTAAAGATATTGTCCTGGAAGCAGAAGTCGGCAAAATTTACAGCGGCAAAGTCGTCAAAGTCGTTGACTTCGGTGCGTTCGTGAACTTCCTAGGCAGCCGTGACGGACTTGTCCATATCAGCGAATTGGCAGAAGGACGTGTCGCAACGGTGAATGATGTTGTCAAAGAAGGTGATGTCGTGAAAGTCAAGGTACTGGGCATGGATAACCGTGGCAAAATCAAATTGAGTCTGCGCGATGTTAACCAGGAAACTGGCGAAGATATCAGCGCCACCATTAAGCGCGGTGGTAGTGAAGGCGGTGAAGGCGGCAGTGGTGGTGGTAGTTCATCATCACGTGAAGATAAGCCTCGCCAGAATCGTGAGTCACGGCCTAAGTCGGATGATAGTAAAGAACCTAAACGGAAGTATTTCACGTAGGCTTAACACCGATATTGTTATATATCAGACTAAAGCGTTCCTGAGGGCTATCCCTCAGGAACGCTTTTTTATTGTCAGCAGGCTCCCTTGCTTTGCATAAGCCGCATTTACGTTGCTGATAGCCCTCATAGAGAATTGCCGCGCATAGCCTCTTTAGATGCTCTAAAGGAGGAGCCGCTATCTTTAAATGCTCTAAAGAGCATATGCTCACAGTTTCGGACTCATCATCTCAATAGTTCTTTTGCACTACAAAGGAAAATCACCCTCTGCCAGCAACTTTCTATCTTCGCTTTCCTGGGCGTGATAGGTTATATGGAGGGTTCCTGTGGTCAGGGCGACACCCGCTGGTATATCCGGGGCTAAGGATACTTTCCTACGCTCTGTCGAGCGGTAGATAGCAACGCCGGCAATATGCTTGATGACATATTGCTTACCTGATGGGTTGGTATAGGTCACATCGATATCACCCATCGATGAGCGGTTTCCCGTTCTCAGGAAATTAATATCAATAAATGGTGTTTTCTGGCCGTTTTCTGAGGTTTCATATCGTATTTTCGCAGCCGTTATTTTTATATCATAAAATGTTTTGCCATGACGGATGATGATCGGAATGATCGTGGCAAGCCGTGCTTTTACCTGGATACCCATAGCATGTTCTTTAGGCACTGGAAGGTTCTCTCCGACATTATCGTTTACCATGGTGATCCTCAGATGGGAGCGGTATTCGCCATCTTCGAGATTTTTTGGTTTACGGACCATGAGACGGATATTCTGGTTACTATTCGGCTCGAGGGTAACGCTCCGCGGGGAAATACGCAGCATTTTGATAGCGGAATAAGGTATCACGGCATCCTTATCCATAATAACGCTGCTTCCCTGTTCTTTCATATCCATATCAACGAGATCAACACGATAATTACCGGTAGCATTGCCGGAGTTTTTTAATCCGATTGTTGCAATATTATCACTATCATCAAGAATGATACGTGTGGGATAAAGTAATAATTCTGCTGCGGCACTCACTTTGTGTGGTATAGCAAGGACAGTGAGGATGATTATTAAATAACCGAAGATCATTTTTGGGGTACGCAGATTAATCATAGTTTATTACCAAGTCAAAAGTCATTGTATAGGTTTGTTCTGTTACAGCCGGGGTAAATTGCAGTCTTGCCCCAAGATATAATGTCTGGCCAACATTAGCCGGTAAGGAAAGAGTTGTTATAGGAAAGCTGCTGATTGCCTGGCCGGCCAGGACTCCTTTAAAGCTATCAAGCGTCAGCGCGCTCGATCCCGTACTGATATTTTGAATATCGATGCTGATGGTTTGAGATACGGTGCCGGTGACAGTATATTGTCCCCGGCTGCTGGTATCGTTGATAACAATAGCGTTTCCGCTTAATGCCGCGCCATTTTCACTGACAATAACGTAGGATGATGATACTGGGATGGTCAGGACGCCAAAAGACATGGGAACTATTTCCGCAATAGTTATGGTAGCCGTACTATCGCTAGCGAGTGTCACCAGTCGCAATAATAATGCGATACTGATAATCATGGGGCTATATTTTTTTATAATACTCACTCAATCGCCCTGTATCGAGGTTGGTTTTGTATAATTTATGCAAAAATATCCGTTCTTTCAAGTAAATAAAAATTCCTCAAGACCATGCCTGAGGAATTTTATATCAGAAATCGCGTAGCGAATAGTTTAGAAGACTATCCGCTATCCGAATAAGATGTTTAGTTATAAACCACGGTTACGGTAAAACTTGGTGTTGCGACCGTACCGTCTGCAACGTTAGCCGCAGTAATGGTCATGCCTAAACCAAGCGTTGTACCGGCAGCACCAGGCGCAGCAGCGCCAGTCATAGTCGCATCCGTACAGAGTACTTGGGATGCCCCACCATATTTACAGACAGCAAGGGAAGGTACGACCGTGTGATCGGTGGTATAACCCCCTACACTGATATCGATGGTCTGTGTCGCTGAACCGAGAATCTTCATGCTGGCCGAAGCCGGCGTGCCCCCGACAGATGCCCCGGGACCGGAAGTGACGGTGACGGTATTGGCCGTATCGAGCGCATAAACCGTAGAAGCTACCGCTGCAGTCACATAACCAAAATTAGCATTTACGACGGTTGTAATACTAAGGGGTGTAAGAAAAGTAACGGTGGCTGAGATCGATTGTGTTATCGCATTTGCATTAGAAACTGCAAATCCAGATAATGCAATGATGGGGATGCCGATAGTAAGATATTTTTTAAGTGTTCGTTTCATTTTTTTCTCCTAATTAGAGAGTTAAATATAAGCTGTTTAGTAGGACGATTTCAAACTTCATTCAATAACAGTAACATAGGGTTGGTTAAAAAACGGTTAATCGTGGGAATCCTCGCGAAAAACAGTAATGCTAAGTTGCATTTACTAGGAAGATAATCTAGCAAATGTTCAGGAATTCTGCGAAAAATAGCGTGTTTTTGTTATTAAACTCATCAATGCTTTTTTAAAACCTTAATGACCTTGTTAGGTGCTATGAGCATCAAAAAAAACGTATATCAGCTATTATATAGTTTTAACGTCCTCACATATAATCGATAATTCTCAAAAGGCTCTTTTGAATTTCGAGTGGGTAGCAGTATTTTTTAACCTAACCCCAAGCGGCGTTGCTGCATGGGTTGTACTCACCTCATTCTCGGTGGCCGTTATTGTGAGGAGAGTAGCAATCTGAAAGATTGCGGAACGACGCGGCAATCCACACGGATTCTCCATGAACTCCTACATTGCTGAGATCTATCACGGATTGCCGCGCCGCGCCGCGCTTTAGCTCTGGCGTAGCGGGTCGCAATTGACGGCCTCTATGAGTACCATCGCTCCATGCAACAATGCTGCTCTCGCTCAAAATTTTCTACTTACAGTAGCAATAATAGCGACTATAGTAAGCAATATATTAATACTTATCAATATTGTTTCTTTATGGTATTTAGGCAAAAATCGTAAATTAGTGATTGTCGCAGAATGCGATGCCACTATGGGTGGTATTTTGGCGATTACTGAAAATGCATATGCCGCCATCATCCATGTAAGGGTACTTATTGAAAATAGGTAATTATGTCCGCCTTTTTTGCAAATGCTGAAGAAAAATTGATCGAGTATCTAGAAAGGGTCCATGCCGAACGGCAATCATGGAAAATGGCGGTATTTGTAGGCAACAAAACTAGCAGAGAATTCTCTGAGTTGCTATATTCCCAAGAGAGCGATGTGCATTTTGTGGATGTGGCAAATGAAACAGAAGCGGTAGTTTTTCGCTGCCATGATAACGAAGTCGTATTTCTGTATAGGCAGACTTCTGGATTGATGCTTCCCCGTCTGAAACGGCTGATGCATGATGTTTTTACCCATATACTGGAAAACGATATCGATTTCAGTAGCGCCTTTCATCTCTATGACTTACGCACTGAATTTGATCAGGCAATGGGGTTTGCCTATGAAAAGCTGCGGCTGGAAAAATACCGGGAGCAATTTTTGAATGGTACGCTGGAGCCGGCTATTCCTACTTGGGATGATGCCGTGTTTCGGCAAGCGCTCCATACACGTTTGATCCGCAAACGGTCATTGATTGGCCTGGTGGAAGATGAATCGACCATACGCCATACGGCCGGAATGATCCTCCGCAATAAATATGATGATGTCATAACCGCGGATAATGGCAGCTCCGCCCTTGATCTCTATAATGGCTATGCTCCCGACCTGATGTTCCTTGATATCAATATGCCGATCATCAACGGCATGGATGTATTAAAGCGTGTCCTGCGGGCGGATAAAGATGCCTCCATCATCATGTTTACCGTCCATAACGGGTGTGATGAGGTTAAATCGGCATTGCAGATAGGAGCCAAAGGCTATGTTGTTAAGCCGTTTACGGCCGACGCATTGTTAAACCAGGCAGAACATATACTTGGGCAATCAGTCAAATAGTATTTTGTGTTTCATACAGGTAACACTAAAGTGAAGGAAAATGATAAGAAACGAACGGTTAAGCCTAAATCTTTCTATACTTTGCCCCATCTTTGGTTGTATATAGGGTGTAGAGGAATCTGCTGCTATAAGAGATAATACATTCTCTAATGAATGACAGCACTTATGAAAGGGGATGGAAATGATAAGAGGTTTATTATTTTCAGGAATTATTTTCCTTATTTGTTGCAACATTGCTAAAGCCGACACTGCTCATGATCCTGATTTTGATCAGATTCTTTCCATGGATATTTCCCAGCTTACCGTCATCTCGGTATCAAAAAAAGAGGAAAAGCTGAGTGATGCGGCGGCAGCTGTTTATGTCATCAGTGGTGAAGATATAAAAAGAATGGGCGCAACGACCATACCGGACGCCCTCCGTATCGTGCCGGGATTGCAGGTGGAGCAGTTCAATTCCCATAGCTGGACGGTGTCATCCAGAGGTTTTAACAGCGGCCTCAATAATAAGTTGCTGGTGCTGATAGACGGTCGTTCAGTTTATACCCCAGTTTATGCCGGGGTGTATTGGGATGACCAGATCGTCATGCTTGAAGATGTCGATCGGATCGAGGTGATACGCGGTCCTGGTGCCAGCCTATACGGCGCTAACGCGATGAACGGCGTCATCAACATCATCACCAAAAAGGCCTCGGAAACCCAAGGCGGCTATGCTTCTGAAACGGTTGGCAATGTCGAACACCATGATACCGATGTCCGATATGGTGGAAAGATCGGGGATGATACCTATTACCGCATCTATGCCAAAGAATTAGCATTTGGTGATAGCGGTATCCAGCACAGCCAGCAAAATAATTTTGATGCATGGGATCGGCAGCAGGCTGGCTTCCGTATGGATACCGAGAAGAAATCCGATGATAATTTTACCTTCCAGGGCGATATGTATGGCGGCAATCATGATGAATTAAGCCTCGTACAGAACTCCACCGCACCGTTTTCAATGCTGGAAAGCCGGGATGATGCCGACTCCGGCGCCAATCTTCTCGGGCGCTGGACGCATACGGTTTCCGATACGGCAAGCACCAGCCTGCAAATCTATGTCGATCATTATGACCGTGATGAAATCGTCCTCAAGCAGAATGTCACGACCATGGATGCCGATTTCCAGAATAACATCGCCTTAAACGATCGGAATAATTTTGTCTGGGGAGCCGGCTATAGGTACGATGTAGAAGATTTAACCGGCAGTCCCAGCCTTGTTTTTCCTGAAGGGAGCGACAAAAATTATGATGTCTTGAATGCATTTTTGCAGGATGAATATGCCATCATCCCAAATAAACTATTTTGGACGCTTGGCTCGAAATTCGAGTATAATAATTTCACTGGATTTGAATTAGAGCCCTCTACCAGGCTTTCCTGGAAACCTACTGAGGACCAAACCGTGTGGGGTGCCATTTCCCGTTCGGTCCGCATTCCGAGCCTGATTGAGGAAGATCTGGATGCATTATCGCAAACAGTGGTGATCCCTGGTATTGCCGACCCGGTCGCCATTCATCTGCTGGGGAATAACAATCTCAACCCGGAGAGATTGATATCCTATGAGCTGGGCTACCGGATTGAGCCAAGCAAAACCGTATCGTTGGATAACGCCATATATTTTAACCACTATGACGCCCTGGTAAATGGGCGCTTGGGGACCGCTTTTGTCAATGGCGGCGAGCTCGATTTCCCGGTGACGATCACCAATGGCGGTTATGGCAACACCTGGGGATTTGAAACTTCCGCCAACTGGCGAGTGACGCCCTCATGGCAACTCACCGCCGGATATTCCTTTATCAAAATGGCTCTTAATGTAGAAGGCGATACCACGACGCTTGATGCGACTAACACACCTGCACCGCAAAACCAGTTTTCCATTAGGTCGTATCTGGATCTGCCGCATAATCTGCAATTCGATAACACCCTCTATTATGTCGAAGAAATCGATACTGCTCCACCCCGGATACCGTCCTATTTCAAGCTTGATGTTCGGCTTGGTTGGAAAATAGCGCCGGGGCTTGAAGCAAGTATCATCGGACGAAATCTGCTCGAACCCAGCCATGCGGAATATCCAGAGACGCCAGTCACTGCCGCAATTGACAGGAGTTTCCTGGCGAAGATCGCCTATAAGTTTTAGTAGTTATAGGCAGAAGGGAGCCTGCGGCGCGGATACTTTTCCACAAGACATTTCGACAAATCCCCATTATAAACAATACGCAACTATTATTTATCGCAGGTATCTCTATGTCTAAAAAGCCGCCCGTTTATGAACGGCAGCGTCCTCCCTCTGAATTGCTGCAGGGCAGTTCGGTTGTTCCCTCGCCATTTAACGACTCGCTGCTCCGCAAAGCAATGGAGCGTGTGGATGAAACGCTCGAATTGCTCCGCCGTATCCATACGGGTAACCGCCCGGCGCTTGATAGCGGTGAGGGGCGTGGGCGTAAATGGGTGCGTGCCCAGATTGAGATGGAAGCCGGGCGCGGATATCTGCCGGAGCATCCGACGGCTTATTATAAATTGACGGAAAAAGAGCCGCTGATCGGCTATAACCCAGCACCGCATTTACTGATAGAAAGGGCGGCCCATATTGAGAAAGCCTTGTTAAAAGAGCAGGTGCGCCCACGTGTTCTTGGTACCAAACGGCATTTGAGTATCCAGCAGTTAAAGCCGCTGCAACGTATCAGCGATGTGCTGATTGCGCTGCCTGGTGATATCAAAACCGATCTGGAACTGACTGAAATTATTAAACGGAAGCTGGAAGGTGCCAGTTTACCGCCACTCATTATTGAAAATCACGATCATTCCCATGACGCGCTACTGGCTAATTTCCAGTTGATGGAATTCAATCAATATGCGATGAATCCGAATAACCGCCGCACCTTCTTAAATGCCGACGGCCTCGCCGATCATTTCGGGATTTACCTGACCGGTTCGCATGAGGAAACGATTCAACTGGCGGTGACGCTTACCAATAAACGCCAGGCGCAAGCTTCGCATATCCCTATGGAAACGGTCAGTTTTCCTAATTTTATCCCGGAAGGGGCGACAGTGTTTGTCGCGACCGCTACCCGCAAAAAATATAAGGAATTATCGGCGATCCATTCAAGGCAGGGCTTGCGTATCAATATCCTGCCGATTGATATTCTGGTCGATAGCTATCTCAGCCCGAAAGAAGAAAGCGGCTCCTATGAAGGCAATGCCGCCGAGAAAATCCACGCGGCCTTTAACGCCTGGGAGCGGATGAAACCGGCGACCCAGGTGCGCCGCCTGACGGAAATCGGCAAGCGCCTACACCGTATCGGGCGCAGGAAAGAGGATACGCCGCTTGAGATGGAAGAGATTTTCCTGATCTCGGAAGATTCTGGTTTCCATTTTGTGCAGATGAACCCGCAAAACCGTTTTAACCTATCCACTGAGATGGAATTTGCCGATATCGCCCATAAAATCGATCCGCGCGTCCCATTTCCCGGAGTGGAAACGGGGCCCGGCATCCTCGGCAATAATGGGGTGACGAATTTCTTCGCCAATGTCGGAAAAATCCTCGACCGTTACCGTGAGTTCGGTTATCCGTCCACCCGTGAAGTCATCAATAAAAGTATTATCGCACTCGCCCAATTACAGCCGAACCCTGGTACCTATGACGCCCATATCAAGGATAAGGCCAAGAAAATCGTCATGTATATGGCGGAATCGCGTGAGATATTCCAGACCTTCCCGCAGCCTGCTACCGGCTCGCTTGAAATCGGCAATTTCCTGCTGCCGCTCGGCTATACCCGCACCGAGGCCGAGCTTGGCGAAGCCTGGAGCGTCGAGGAAAGCCCCCGGGCGATGGCCTGGAAAGCGCTGATCGCCGATCAATCGATCCCCTGCGATCCGAGTAACTACGCGCCGCCGATCAGCGAGAAGGATTATCATGTAGCGATTATCCGTGATAATGAGGCGACCGCTATCCATGAGGAAGTGATGAAACTCGCGGCGCTCAACCAGATGCCGGAATTCCATATCGCTGCTATTGATGCTCAGATCTATCGGCTTTCCGATGTGCAATCCAATATGCTCGAAGGCTATGATGCGATGGTCTTAGCCTTTGATCCGGCATCGTATGTGGCGTCGTTCTGGCGTAACCTCTGGATCTATGCCTCGATGATCGTTGCCGAGCAAACCCGCGATAAATATAAACTGGAGAAGCCGCTTTATCTGGTCAATCCGAAAAACGACCAGCAACACGGCGCGTTTGATTATCTGGAAAAACTCACCCAGCATCTGCATGTGGTAGGCACCATTGCGCAAGATCCGGAAACGCTCTATCATTCAGTAGGCACCATCGGGGAAGCGGTATCGCGTATCATGCATGAACGCAATGACTACCTGCGTTATGAACCGCCGGAATATGCGAAAGGCCCGGCGATTGAACCGATTGGCGAGGAATCGGCGAAGGGTTTCAATGTGGTGATTTTCGTCTCCGCCAGTAATGAAAATGAATCGATCTTAGAAATCGGCAAGCATCTCGCTATCAAGCTTTCGGCGCTAGGCTTCGGCGTCTATTCCGGCGCTGGCTTATATTCCGGGATGGGAGCCATCACCCGCGCTTTGATGGAAATCAAGGATGAATCCGATACCCATCATACCGGCTTTAACGTGCCGCATATCATGGATGGTGGCGAAGTGCGAGGCAAGAACATCGTCGATCTGGTCGATCGCTTCCATTTATGCCGCGATATCTATGAGCGGATTGAAGGGTTGCTCGGTGCCGATGCGGCAATTGTCGCGCCAGGAGGGATGGGGACACTCCAGGAATTGGCAGGATTTGCGCTGCTTAAGGAAATGACGCTGAACGATCCCAAGCATCCTTATCACGAGTTATTTAAAACCAGTGAGCTGGTGATTATCAACTCACCGATTGAACTGGCAGGCAGGAAATGCGGGTTTTATGATCTGCTGATCGAGGTGATTCCGGAGCAGGATTATGCGCGGTTGGGGATGCATGTGGTCGAGGATAGCGAGCAGGCGATTGCGAAGATGGAGGAATTGCGGAGGGGGAAGAATGACGGATAATGAGATAGGATCAAATGAAGTAAAGGCAAAGCTAGCGGAATCGCAAAAGGATGATGTGGCAACAGCCGTTGCGTACCTCTATGCATGGGGTTGATATCAAGGCACTTATTGAAGACGGGCGGGATTGATGCAAATAACAGCGCCGCAGGCTACCCTCTCCCTAAGGGAGAGGGTCAGGGTGAGGGGCAAATAAATAGATTGAGCGTAGCGATTCAATATTATTATAAGATGAATCGCTCTGCTCAGATTTTATAATTAATCCCTCATCCTAACCTTCTCCCAGAGGGAGAAGGAAGCCTGCGGCGCTTTAACAATAAACAAGGAACAAAATCATGGACTTTGAAGAAACACTGGCGCGGAAAGAAACACTGATGCGGATTGAGAAGATTGAAAAGAAGGTCAACATGGTTGGCAAGATAGTGGTTAAGACAATAGCTTTAGCGGCAGTTTTATATATATATATATATATATATAAATATAATTGATCTCTACCCCAATATACGAGGTGCTATAAGTGTGTTTTCTACTGCATTATGTGTTGTTATAGCATATTTCGTAATCGACAGATACTTCACCACCCCCAAAAAATAACCTCATGACCATTAACAATAAACAAGGAACAAGACCATGAATGAAGAAACACTGGCGAGGATTGAGAAGAAGGTCAATATTATTGGGGCGATATTACTTAGCGTAATCGCTTATACATTAGTATTATTAATATTACTTACCGAACTATATATGTTCCAAATATATCGCATCTCCTTACCTTTAGCAGCAGTTATCCCTATGCTTATATTAATAGGCTTTGCATGTGGTAAGTTAATCAACAAATTCTTCACCACCCCCAAAAAATAACCCCCATGCCTCATCTCTCCTACTCCGGCACCGAACTCCGCAAGCACGATAACGACCGCTATCTCTGCACCCTTTTCGCGCCCGCCGCCATCCGCGAATCCCTCTTCGCCCTCTTCGCCTTCAACAGCGAAATCGCCCGTATCCGCGAAACCGTCAGCGAATCGATGCTGGGATTGATCCGTCTGCAATGGTGGCGGGAGGCGATCAGTTCGATCTATAGCGGCAATCCGCGCAAGCATGAAGTGGTGACGGCATTGGCTAGCGCGATTCATACCCATCAGCTCCCCGAAGTCTTATTCTACACCCTAATCGATGCCCGCGAAGCCGATCTCGACGATGCGCCGCCTGCGACTATGTCTGAACTCATCCTCTATGCTGAGAAAACCGGTGGAGTGCTGCTCGAACTGGCAACCATGATTACCGGCAACCATTCCGAGCAATCCCTCAAAGCCGCCCATCATCTAGGAACCGCCTATGCATTAATTGGACAATTGCGGGCGTTGCCATTCCGCTTAGGCCGATACCGTATCATGCTGCCCGCCGATCATCTCCCTATCGAGGAGATCAAAAACGGCAAATCCCTGGAAACCATCCCTCCGGTTATTCTAGAAATTGCCGGTATCGCCCGCCAGCATTTAACCGAAGTCGATAAACTCCGAGCCGATATTCCCAACTCCGCCTTATCCGTCTTCCTGCATTACCCTCTCGCTTCAGCGTTTCTTGGCCGTATTAAAAAATTTCATGGCGATCTTTTGACCCATTCCATTGAAGAGCCAAGACTGCCCATTCAGCTCCGCTTATTCGTTAACGGCCTCTTTTCCCGTTTCTAAATATAACAAAAAACTAATGCGCTTAAGCGTTAAAATTTTTACTTTTTTTATAAAATTGCCCTGTTTTGTATATGTCTTTCTTACAATGTCCGGCAGATACTGATTTGCATAACCCCTTCCACACTAGTATTTAGACAAAAGGAGCGTTTATTATGTCACAATCTTCCAATCAATCCTCTAAATCACAAAATCAACAAAAACAAGGTCAATCGCCTAATAATCCACAATCGCCGCAAGGCAAGCAAAGTCCGCCGAACCAACCAAGCTCACGCTAATTTCTAAAACAACTACCTAATTTAAGGGGTTATTAAGTGAATACACACTATTGAGTGGGGGGATGATTATGTCCTCCCATTTTTTTATGTTTGAAGCAACTTCTCAATGATCTGATCCAAATCAGTATTCTTGCGCGGTAAAGCAATCACAGGCGCTGTAATAAAATTCCGTAAGCTCTGGGTAGTCTCCGCAAGATCGACCGTGCTTCCCTCTGTCTCATTGACAATCACCGCATGTAAATGAAGCCCCGTCAGCGTTTTAACGGCGGTCAACGTATGGCTCAAACTGCCCAGATACGAGCCTGTCACCAGGATTACCGGCGCGTCAATCAGACGCATCATATCGAGCATGGTTTCAGTGGTGTTGATCGGTACCATCACCCCGCCTGCACCTTCAATGATCACATAATCCGCTGTTTTATCCTGGCAGTATTCTGCAATCTCGGCCGCGCGTAATGTTCTCCCTTCTTTAGCCGCAGCCATATCCGGCGATAAAGCTGCCGAAAAACGCCAGGGCGAGCAGGCATTGATAGTTTGTGGATTGATGGGCAGATCCAGGCTGCGGAGCAGTTGAACCGTATCGTTATCACCCTCCTGCCAGCCACTGATCACCGGCTTGAATGCGCGAACGCTATGACCTTGCCGTACAAGGTAACGGCATAGGGCAGTGGCGATATAGGTCTTACCGATATCGGTACCGGTTGCGGTAATGAAAAAGGATTTAGGCGGCATGAGCGGCGAGGAGGGGTTCATAATACGAGACTACCATCGCTTTAACTTCATTCGGGTCGGTCAGGCGGTTGATACGGCTGCGGAATTCGGCTGAACCATAGAGGCCGCTGCTATACCATCCGAGATGTTTGCGTGCCATACGGACGCCACCTTCGATGCCATAATGTTCAAGCATTTCATCATAGTGAGTGAGGATAATGGTGAGTTGCTCCGACAAGCTCGGATCACGCAGCCTTTCTCCGGTCTTAATATAATGCGCCGCCTGGCTTGGCAGCCATGGTTTCCCATAAGCGCCACGCCCGATCATAATGCCGTCGGCTCCTGATTCTTCAAGTGCACGCACCGCATCTTCCAGCGTTTTGATATCGCCATTGGCAATCACCGGGATGGAAACCGCTTCTTTAACATTCCTGATAAATTTCCAATCCGCTTCTCCGTCATACATCTGACAGCGCGTACGGCCATGCACGGTGAGCATCTTCACCCCGCAATCTTCGGCGATCTTCGCTAGATTCGGCGCATTACGGTGCAGCGCGTCCCAGCCGGTACGCATCTTGACGGTGACCGGTACATTCACTGCTTTGACCGTCGCTTCCATGATCCGCGCCGCCAGCATTTCATCCTTCATCAAGGCCGAACCGGCATTGCCGCCGACTACTTTCTTGACCGGGCAGCCAAAATTAATATCGATAATCTTCGCCCCTTTATCCTCATTGAGCTTCGCCGCTTCCGCCATCACTTCAGGATCGCATCCGGCAAGCTGGACGGAGATAGGCTCTTCAATTTCGGAGAAAGCGCATTTCTGTAATGACTGGCGCGTTTCCATAATCATTGCCCGGCTGGCAATCATTTCTGAAACGACAAGTCCGGCGCCAAACTGCTTGACCAGCTTGCGGAACGGCATATCCGTCACACCTGACATCGGGGCCAGGATCACTGGATCGTTGATAGTAATATTTCCAATGGAGATAGGCATGTTGTTAATTTAAATAGTGGGTTATAGTCGCAGCAGTATAACGTTAATAAAGCTAAATGCAAGTATTACGAACTATACAAACCACTCCACCTCTTTCCATGAACCGGGCTCACGCTTTTTCGCCTCAATACGATCGTGCCAGCCGCCACTATGGAGTTCCAGCTTATGGCCGTCAGGATCGAGGAAATAGAAGGATAATCCAGGCGAGTTATTCTCTTTGAAGATGGTTGTGCCCGAATCAATAATACGTTGTTGAAGCGGCTCAAATTCTTCCGGCGAGACCGTGAATGCGTAATGGGTATAGCAGGTATTCGGAACGCGCAACGGATCGACATTCAAGCAGAACCATAAATCTCCGGCTAGAAAATAAGCTCCCTTATTCCAACGGCAGAGCGGTTTGAATCCTAGGATATCGTGATAAAATGCAAATGACCGGGAGAGATCGATCACCGCTAGCGTAAGATGGTTGAGTCCGCTAATCATCCTTTCAGGCGTGCCATCACCTTATCATAGCCGATCAACGGTAATAGCTGCTTTAATTCCGGCCCATGTTCTTTGCCGGTTAGCGCCAGGCGTAGTGGCATGAATAATTGCTTGCCGCTGCGGCCGGTCGCATCTTTGATCGCCGCAGTCCACTGCGACCAGGTGGATTCGTTCCATGGTTCAGCAGGCAGCATCTGGCGGCAAGTGCCTAAGAATTCTTTTTCTTCCGCAGGCGGTGTCAACGGCTTGACGCAAATATCCCACCACTCACGGAGATCACTCAGCCGTTCGATATTGGGCCGTACCGATAGCCAGAAATTTTCATCAATGGTGATGCCCATCGCCTGTAAATACGGGGTGATATCGGCAAAGGAAAGCTGGCTGACATATTTATGATTAAGCCGGGTCAGTTCGGCCTCATCGTAATTGGCAGGCGAACGGCCAAATTTCCCGAGATCGAATTCCTTGATCAGATCCTCGAGGCTAAAGCGGATTTCCGGCGCTTCCGAGGTGCCGATTTTAGTGAGCAGGCTGCTGATTGCCATCGGCTCAATCCCATTTGCGCGTAAGCCGCGTATATCAAAGCCGCCCGTCCGCTTAGAGATTTCCGCTTCCTTGGTTTTGATCAGCGCCAGATGGGCGAATTCCGGTAGTTTGCTGCCGATCGCATGGAATATCTGCACCTGGATTGCCGTATTGCTGACATGGTCTTCACCACGGATAATATGGCTGATGTCAAAATCCATATCATCGACCACCGAAGTGAGGATGTAGGTCATCGTCCCATCTTCACGGATCAGGATTGGATCGCTTAAGTGGCGTCCTTGAAATACCGTATCGCCGCGAATCAGATCGTTCCAGCGTATCTCTTCATCCTTGAGCATGAAGCGGTAATGGGGTTTACGGTCCTCTTGCTCGAATTTATGGAGCTGTTCGGCGGTTAGTTTTAATGCTGCCCGGTCATAGAGTGGCGGCTGCCCGCGGCTCACCTGCATTTTCCGTTTAATGGTCAATTCTTCCTGCGATTCGTAACAGGGATAAAGCCGACCTTGCTTTACCAACTCCTGCTTGATCGCTTCGTAGCGCGGCAGCCGATCCGATTGACGGGCGAAAACATCCCATTTGAGTCCGAGCCAATGGAGATCTTCCTCGATATGGGCGGCATATTCCGCCGTCGAGCGCACCAGATCCGTATCATCCATCCGCAGCATGAATTTGCCGCCATGATGGCGGGAAAAAAGATAGTTAACCAGAGCGGTACGGACATTGCCTACATGGAGCAAACCGGTAGGGCTGGGGGCAAAGCGGGTGATGATAGACATTAGTATGTAATAATCGTTGATAAGGTTCATCCGTATCATAACAAACAATTGGGATAATGGAATGGTTTTGTTTGAGAATGTGATATGGTGGTAATCTTAAAAAATAATCTATTTTATAGGATCAAAATATAAAATCATGCATGCCTAATTCCCTTAATCCGGCAGTAAGTAGCACAACACTGCCTATCAATACCAACACCGCCGTCACTGGTACGGGCAGTGTTTTCCTGCCAGCTATATTAGGTGCAAGGCTTATCAATAACAGGGGAATAATAGGAATCAGGTACCTCCCTTGCATCCCATCAATCGTGGGAGAACGATAGGGCGTCCACACAATATAATTTGCCAGCGTCATCAGGATAAAAATACCTCCAAATAATCCGAGTAACAAAAAACGATCCCTGGCTTTTAATGAGAATGATAGAGCAGTGTCGGTTTTGGCGAATAAGGTAAAAATAATGACGAGTATGGCGGCAAGGGCAATAAATGATTGATCGATCGGTCTGTCCATTAGCCCCATATTAGCAACATAGGATGCTATAAGAGACTTTATATAACCAAGACTATGCAGGTAGTTATAAAGCGCCTCTAGGTAAAAATGAGGGTGCCAGAAGAGGTCGTACTGTTGTTTGTCCGGATCTACTGTTGCGGATGGAAGGACTATACTCGAAAGATGCATAAATACGTTAGGCTTGGCAATACTCGACCATCCCGTCTCCAGGATAAAAGCGGGGAGGGTGATCAATGATAACGTCCGTATATAACCACTCAATTTATCAAATTTTTGCCGGGGAATGATCAATACGGCCAATAACATCACCACATAAATCGACTTGCACATCGCAATGCCTATGGCCATTATCGAGAGGGATAACAGCCGTTTGCGCGATATAACTTCCAAGGAGGCTGTCTGAAATAGCAGCGCTGTAAATAAAAAAGCCAGTGCGGCGGTTAAACTATCTGCGCTGAGAGAGCTACGCAAGTAAACGGGTGTTGGCAATAAGGCGATGAAACATAATGCCCACTGGTTGGTGGGAATGATGCGGATACTGATATAGGTGAGTAACGTCGCCGCTATAAAAGCAAAGAACCTTCCCATATACATCAATAGAACAGGCGAAAGATTGCAGGCTTTGCCGATCATAAAAGCCGCGATTTGCGGCAGATAGGGAACAGGACTGTATAAATCGTTGTAAAACCACCTGACCAGTACCAACTGATCTTTTAACAACGGAATCGATGCCATTGCTATAATCCGGCTAATTGTATAGCGTCCATTAATCGGATCATGGTTTTGTGCGTAGGCTTGTTTGGTAAAATCATCGATGCCTTTCGCTATTCTGCTATCCTTAAATTCCCCTTCGGAAAATTTGTATATTTTGATCATATGCGCACGTTCATCAGGTGTGCGTAGTGGTGGAGAGGCAACGATATAGATAAGGCCAAACGGAATGGCGATGAGTAAGAAGAGGTTATAGGGTTTGAGAAATAAGGATGCCATGAGTTGTAATAATCGGTTATGTTGAGGTCTGATTTATACCTGTTTTACCTGAAATGCAAGAAGCAATACTAATTTACACTCGATGGAAGAACATTCTCCATTGGACAAGCTGAGGTGAATCGATTATTGTGCTAACTTAAAATAACATCGGGATCGAATTTTTTGACTAATCACATCGTTAATTCCTATGATAAGGAACTGGAGCGTATTACTAAGCTCGTCGTTGAGATGGGGCTTTTGGTGCGCGATTTGCTACATATCGCCGAGCAATCGCTGAGGGATCCAGAAGCGGATCTGCTGCCGCTGGCACGGGCGACCGATAAGAAGGTCAATGCGCTCGATACGGAAATTGAACGGCAGGCGACGGCGATACTTGCGCTGCGTCAACCGATGGCGATTGATCTGCGGATGGCGATATCGGCGCTGCGGATTGCGGTGATTATGGAACGGATGGGCGATCTTGCCAAGAATACCGTCAAGCGCCGTGCTAAAATGACCATGCCGCTTTCGGAAAATATCACCCGCCAGGTCAGCGCGATGATCACGATTATTGCATCGATGATGGAACATGCGCTGACGGCGTTTCAGGAAAAAAATACACAGCAGGCCTACGAAGTAGTCTTGCGCGACGGAGAAGTCGATATTATCTATCATCAGCTGATGGATGAATTGCAGCAGGATCTGCTCAATTTTCCGCAGGCGGCGCTTTCCATCCTGCAGGTTATTTTTGCAGTGCGTAATATTGAGCGTATTGGTGATTATACCAGTAAAACCGCCAATATGGTGCATTATATCCTGGCCGGTGAAAAAGTCGTCAAACCAAAACTAAAACCTACACCTCCTGAGTCGTCTTAAAACCATGTTACGTGATCATCGTCAGCGTCCCAAGCCTGTTTTATTGTGCATATTAGATGGCTGGGGAATGAATGAAAACCCGGAAAATAACGCCATAGCTCAAGCGAATATCCCATTTTGGGATAGTTTGCTCAAGGATTACCCCTATAGCCGCCTGATGACGTCCGGTCTGGATGTCGGATTGCCTGCGGGGCAGATGGGCAATTCCGAAGTCGGCCATATGAATATCGGCAGTGGTAGGGTGGTGATGCAGGAATTGCCGCGTATCGACCAGGCGATTAACGATGGTTCCTTAGCGAAAAATCCCGAGTTGCTTGCCTTGATTGCAAGCCTGAAGAAAACCGGCGGTACGTGCCATTTACTCGGGCTTCTCTCCGATGGCGGTGTCCATGCGCATCAGCGCCATATTGCGGCACTGGCTACGATCATCAGTGCTCAGGGGATAAATGTCGCTATCCATGCATTCCTCGATGGGCGTGATTGCCCGCCTTCTAGTGCAGAAGAATATCTGCGGCAGTTTAAAAAGGATATTGAAGGACATAGCCGTATCACTATTGCCACCGTCAGTGGCCGCTATTACGCGATGGACCGTGATAACCGCTGGGACCGGGTGAGTAAGGCCTATAATGTGATAGTTTCAGCGGAGGGTCATCATGCCGCATCGGCAGAAGAGGCGGTGAAGCAAAGCTATGCGAATAAGCTGACCGATGAGTTTGTATTGCCGGCTGCTATCGGCAATTACAAGGGAATGCAGGATGGTGATGGAATCGTCATGGCCAATTTCCGCAGCGACCGCGCCCGTGAAATCCTGACGGCGCTGGTCGATCCGGCGTTTAACGGATTTGCGCGCAATAAAGTTGTAAAATTCTCAGCCAGCCTGGGGATGGTGGAATATTCGGTGGAATTAAATAAGCTGGTAGCTGCATTGTTCCGCTCTGAAAAAATGGAGCATATACTAGGGGAAATTATCTCCCGCGAAGGGCTGAAGCAGTTACGTATTGCTGAGACCGAAAAATACGCCCATGTGACGTTCTTTTTCAGTGGTGGCCGCGAGCTTGAATTTCCTGGCGAAGATCGTATCTTGATCCCGTCGCCGAATGTTGCGACCTATGATATGCAGCCGGAAATGTCGGCCTATCTGGTGACGGAAAAATTGATTGAAGCCATAAAATCTGGTAAATATGATTTCATTGTTGTGAACTACGCCAATAGTGATATGGTAGGCCATACCGGGGATATCAAAGCGGCGATACGTGCCGTAGAAGCGCTGGATAAATGCTTGAGCCAGCTCGTTCCCGTGATTACGGAAGCAGGCGGGTTGATGCTGATTACTGCCGATCACGGCAATTCCGAACAGATGGTAGATCCGGAAAGCGGTGAACCGCATACGGCCCATACCATGAATCCGGTGCCGCTGGTTGTAATCCCAGCTGCCAAGGATACCCGATTAAAGGACGGACGGTTATCGGATATCGCCCCGACCATCCTCTCACTGATGCAGCTGACGATACCAAAAGAAATGACAGGAATATCGCTATTACCATTATGAAAACTATGAATGCAACGACACCATCCGACCGTATCAGCAAACCAGAAAAAAAAGAAGATTTCAAATCGATGGCGAAATCCCTGGCCTGGGCATTGCTCATCGCATTGATTTTCCGGAGCTTTTTATTTGAACCATTCCATATCCCATCTGGTTCGATGAAACCGACGTTGCTGGTTGGCGATTATATTTTTGTATCCAAATATTCTTACGGTATTAGCCGTTATTCCTTTCCGTTAGGGTTGCCGTTATTTAATGGACGGATTGGGGAAATACACCAGCCGGAACGGGGCGATATTGTCGTTTTCAAATATCCGGGTGATACCAGCGTCAATTACATTAAGCGTCTGATCGGCTTGCCAGGCGATCGTATCCAGGTGCGTGACGATCTGCTCTATGTTAATGATAAGCCGGTGAAGATCCTGCCTGATGCCCCATTCCTTTATCAAGACGATGATGATGGGAAAGTGCGTGGTGATCCTCGGCTGGTGACCCGCTCTAAGGAAATATTGCCAAATGGTGTCAGCCATAGCATTCTCACTGAACCAAAAGAGGAGTTTCCTGATAATACAGAAGTTTACACCGTTCCTCCCAAGCATTATTTCTTTATGGGCGATAACCGCGACCATTCCCAGGATAGCCGTTTTCTCGATAAGGTAGGTTATGTGCCGGAAGAAAATCTGGTAGGACGTGCGGAACTGGTGTTTTTCTCAGAGAGCGCTAATCTATTCAAACCCTGGACATGGGTGAGTTCCTTGCGCGCCAACCATGAATATCCGGCCTCAAGCCAGTAGTGTCTATGGAAAAAATCGCGGCGCGTCTCCAGTACCAATTTAATAATCCGCATTTGCTTAAAGAAGCGCTGACCCATCCAAGCAGCCATAAAGATAAGCGCAATAAGGCCGTCTTTAATTATGAGCGGTTGGAGTTTTTAGGTGATGCCGTCCTCAGCCTGGTGGTCACCGAATTCCTGATCGAGCATTTTACAACGGAAGATGAAGGTGACCTGGCGAAGCGCCGTGCAGCGCTGGTATGCGGTGAAACACTTACCAAAATTGCCGAGACCCTCGATCTTGGTGCTTCCCTGATTATGGCAAGCGGTGAAAGCAATACGGGCGGGCGCAGTAACGCCGGTAACCTGGAGAATTCACTGGAAGCTATCCTTGGTGCGATCTACCTTGATGGAGGCTTGCCTTCGGCGCGTCAAGTCATTCACCGTTTCTGGCTGCCGCTTGCGAAAGACATGGCCTTACCGCCGCGCGATCCGAAGACAACGTTGCAGGAATGGGCGCAAGCCAAAGGCAAAGCGATCCCGAATTATCAGGTGACGGAGACCACCGGCCCAGCACATGCCCCATCCTTTACCATTGCTGTATCGATAGTGGGACTGGAAACGGTGACAGCGACGGCCTCCTCGAAAAAGCTGGCAGAGCGGGAAGCGGCACGGAAATTACTTGAACAAATCGGAACCACATGAATAATACAGAGCAGCATTCCGCCTTTATCGCCTTACTCGGCAGCCCGAACGCCGGGAAATCGACCTTGCTCAACCAGTTGATCGGCGGCAAAGTAGCGATTGTCAGCCCGAAAGTGCAAACCACCCGCACCACAATGAACGGGATTTGTATCGAAGGCAATGCGCAGTTGGTATTTATTGATACGCCAGGGATTTTTATTCCCTCAAAACCCCTTGAACGCGCCATTGTCAGAGCCGCCTGGGAAGGCTTTAAAGCCGCGGATCAAATCGCGGTGATTGTCGATAGCAAGCGCGGTATATGCAAAAATACCCGCCAGATTATCGAATCCCTCCAACAGAAAAACGCTCGCGCCATATTGGTACTCAATAAGATCGACCTGATCAAGCCCCATACCTTGCTCGCACTTGCCCAGGAATTAAACGGCTTCGGTATCTTCGATGAAACCTTCATGATCTCCGCGCTAAAAGGCGATGGAGTGCCCGATCTACGGAAATATTTCGCCAAGAATGCCCCCGTCAGCCCCTGGCACTATGACGACGATATGATGACCGATGCTCCCCTGCGCTTCCTCGCGGCGGAAATTACCCGGGAGCAGTTGTTCTTAAGGCTTAACGAAGAGCTGCCTTACTCGCTTTCGGTGCAGGTTGAAAAATGGGAGGAAAAAGACAATGGCAGTGTTGCTATTCATCAAATGATTTACGTAATGAAAGAAACACAGAAAATGATTATTGTAGGAAAGGGGGGAAATATGATAAAGCTTATTGGTGAAAAGGCACGGAAAGAAATCGAGAAGATGCTTGGCCAGAAAGTACATTTGTATTTGTTCGTGAAAGTTCAGGAGAATTGGACGGAAGAACGGTTTTTAGGGAATATTGGATAGGGGAATTATTGATGGCAAGCTTAAATAGAATTTTAGAGTCTGCGGGACTATCAACGCCCGATCAAGCGATTGTGACGGCGCGTGCGTTGATTAAAGGTACAGAACAACCAAAAGGGCAAGCCGATCCTGAAACCACTACCCGCATTTTTAATGAATACAACAAATATGCCGTTCCACAATTTATAGATAATTTACCCTATGCGCAAAAAGTGCTTGCCGAGTTGATACAGGCAGGCTTGCTTGAGGATATGAATCCAGATCATGTTGCCAACCGTCATTATTTAGATAAAACGGTGTCACCACTTGATGATACAGGCAGTGTTCCGCAATTCGCTCTATTTTCCGGCCGCAGGCAAACCGCCGTTCCGCTTGCAATGCTTGGGATGCAGAATGTTGGAGCAGAGATGCAGTATCCTGATCGTGCTGCTAGTGGACAAGGACAGATTCGTAAGGAGTTTGAGAGCGAAGCGCCACTGCCTCGCACATTTACGAGTGAACAGGATTTAGAAAAATTACCTGAGACATATAAATTTAGACTTAGAAAAATGCAGCGTGATCAAAAAAAGAGCTTTACCCAAGAGGATTGGCAGTTTCTGATACGCATCGATAATGGCGAGAAATTATCTGAAGTAGACTGTATGCATGTAGCTCATAAAATATTGCCAAAAATATATAGTTTAAAGCATGTGGTTAACCCTGCTCATGCGGCTTTTTTCCGTGAACAAGAAGCAAATGGCGATAAAAGGGCGGAGTATACGGCCAATGCCTACGACAATGGACAAAGGATCAATCATTTTGCTTTCGAAGTGTCAGACGTAGCTGAAGCTTCTAAGGTTCTAAAAAACAGGTTAGAATTGCCAATGGTACCCGATCAAGGGATTGGTACTCCATTGCAGCAAACCGCAGTTCAATCGATGGGTCATCTCACGTTTCTTGAACTTATCCACCGTGATCCCGTTCGTGATGATAAAGGAAATATCCAGCTTCAGGGAAATGGTTGGCCGAAACGCATAGAAAACGCGTTTAATCTGAATGCTAATGCTATTTTTGCGGCTACTGCCAAGGCCATTGACATTGTAGCTAATGCTGTGTTTGGTAAACATACCGGTAATGCTGTAGCTGAGCGAACAACAATAAACTCCTGGTTCTGTAGATAATGTCCTTCCTCTCCACCTTCAAATCACGCGGTTTTTTCCATCAATGCACCGATGAAGCCGCCTTAAACAAACTCATCGCCGAAGAATCGATCGTCGGCTATAGCGGCTTTGACTGTACTGCGCCATCGCTCCATGTCGGTAACCTGATGCAGATCATGGTGCTCAGGCATCTCCAGTCGCATGGGATCAAGCCGATTGTGCTGGTGGGGGGGGCGACGACCAAGATCGGTGATCCATCCGGTAAGGATGAAGCGCGGAAATTGCTGACCGATGAAGATATCGCCGTCAATATGGAAGGCATCAAAGACGTGCTGAAGAAGTTCATCCGCTTTGGTGACGGGGCGACGGATGCGGTGATGGTTAATAATGACGACTGGCTGGCGGGGATGGGCTATATCCATTTCCTGCGCGATTATGGCCGCCACTTTTCGATGAGCCGGATGCTTAATTTCGATAGCGTCAAATTGCGCCTGGAACGTGAGCAGAATCTGAGCTTCCTCGAATTTAATTATATGCTCCTGCAAGCCTATGACTTTGTCCATCTCCACCGTCTTCAGGGCTGCCGTCTGCAGATTGGCGGCTCCGATCAATGGGGCAATATCGTCAATGGTGTCGAGCTTGGCAGAAGGCTGGGCGAGAAAGAATTATTCGGCCTGACAACGCCGCTTATTACTACGGCTTCCGGCGCTAAAATGGGCAAATCCGTCAGCGGTGCGGTATGGCTGCGGGCGGATATGGTGTCGCCTTATGATTACTGGCAGTTCTGGCGCAATACCGAAGATGCTGATGTCGGACGCTTCCTGCGCTTCTTTACCGAGCTTGGTGAAGAGGTGATTGTTGCGTTGGAGAAGGGTAATATCAACGATGCTAAAAAACGCCTGGCCCATGAAGCGACAACGCTTTGCCACGGGGTGGAGAATGCGCTGGCTGCTGCCGAAACGGCGCGTATTACCTTTGAAGAAGGCGGCGCTGCCGTAGGATTGCCGGTGATTCATGTGCCTGCTGATGAGCTGGTGCAAGGAATCGCGGCCTATGCGTTAGTGCAACGTACTGGACTCGCAGCATCTGGCGGTGAAGCACGCAGGCTTATCCGTGGTAAGGGAGCAAAAATGAATGATGTGGTGATCGGGGATGAGAATCAGCTGATAACGATAAAGGATAAAAATCCGGAAGGGGTAATTAAATTATCAGCTGGGAAGAAAAATCATGTATTGGTGGAGATTAGCTAGATTAGGAATGAGTATACCCATTTCCTTTGCCTGGAGCCTGAATCGTAAGTCTAGCAGTTTGTCGACCAATTTGCCGACCCGCACGAAATTGTCCAAATTTTGGTAAATTTGTATTGAAATGCCCCTTAATAGCATCTGTCTGACTAAGCGCCATTTCTGATACTATTGCAAAAGGTAGCGGTTCTCTTTTTATTGATGCGTCATTGCCAGCCATAATTATTCCCCTATTTTCCTTTTACATTCGTCTATAGCACCATAGATCTTATTCAGCGAAGTTTCCAGTTTCTTTTTGCTCTCTTCCGTAAATTCTTTGTTATCCTGCGCGAGAGCCGTATATTCCTCAACCAGTTCATCCGTCGCCTCGGCGATATGCTCAACATAAGGCTCGACATGCTTCAAATGCCTCTCTGGATCTTTCACCGTATGGTGAAAAGTCGTCTCAAGCAGCGTCTCGGCCAGATCATAAAGTTGGATAATGGCCTCGAATGTTTTTTTATGGTTCTCTGATGTCATCATAATACATAAATATTAATAATATACAACTATATTTTAATAGTATCTCATTTAAAACCTAATTGCAAGCATAAAAAGTAAAATATTATTAACACGTTATTTATAAATTCCTTTAAGGGCTCGATTTTTAATTGACGCGCCATATTGATTGGTATATACATTAATATATATTTAAGAATTTTGTAAATATTTAGCTAATTTGTGTTTAAGTGAAACGCAAATTAGCTATTATGTTCGGATGTATATATGAAGAAAACTTCGCCTGACGCCAGTAATAATATTCGCCTCCCGATTCCATGCAAAAAATCATCGTTCAGCTTCAGTGAAGCGGTTCTAAACCATTTGAATACGGTGGGAGCGATCGGGGTACTTATGGCTGTTGCGTTATCTGACGCGAATGCTGCAAAAAATATTCTGCTTGCTTCGACCATTTTATCGGCAACATCTGCTGCCGGCAGCACTTTACGGAATTTAATTTTTACCGATATAGGTAACAAAGGGCACGCGGTAAAAGATTACGTTAGCGCGGTTAATAATGGATTGGTGACGGCGGGCGCGGTGATCAGCCTGTCAAATTTTGGTAAAGAAGATAGCACTTCAGAGGTGCGAGGATTGGTTGGGCCTGTTGTTTCGGCTATCGGGGGCATCAGTTCTCTGGTTTATACATTCTGCCGCGACCGCCGTAAAGCGCCGCATGAAAAAAGGCATGCCGAAAAAGCATCCCTATTGGCAGATGCGGCTGATAAAACCAGTGGTCTCGCCGGGGTGGCCGCACCGGGACTCAGTACCGCAAGCAAAGTGATCAGCAGTCTGCCGTCCAATACTCCCGCAGTCGTGCTTGGTAGCGTTGCATTTGCCAGTATTGTCACCAGTATCTTCGTGTCCTCCATGTATTATCTCAAAGGCATGCGCTTTGCTCGCCAGGAAAGCTATGATGAGGCGGTTAAAAGAACCTATCCGGTAGCATTTGACGATGGAAGGAATTCTCGTGAGATGGAAACCCTGATCCGGCATGATAAGAAAGGAAAAGCCCATATTTTACGCATCACGCGTGATGATGCATGTTTGCCGGACGCTATTTTAAAGCATCCTCCCAAGTTAAAGCGGTCACAATCATTCTCGTTTACAGAGATGGTGCGAGCATCCGGGGATCATGAGAGGTTGAAGCGGATGGCGATGTTTTTACCAAAAAATACGGATCACCATATTATAGACATACATCGTTGATAATCATGTCATAAGACAAAGAGGTGACTTGTAAAACGTAATTTTCTAATTATACTACCTCTCATGTCTGATTTATTTTCCAAAACTGTCCGCGTCCCACTAAAAGAGGACGACTATACCGCTAAAGATATCGAAGTACTAGAGGGGCTTGAGCCGGTACGCCGCCGCCCTGGGATGTATATCGGCGGTACCGATGAAAACGCCTTGCACCATCTGGTTAGCGAGGTGTTTGATAATTCCATGGATGAAGCGGTAGCTGGCTTTGCCACACGTATCGAGATGGAACTGGCGGTCGATGGATCGCTGACCGTTCGTGATAATGGCCGTGGTATTCCGATTGACCCGCATCCGAAATATCCGGATAAGTCGGCATTGGAAGTGATTCTCACCACCCTCCATTCCGGCGGTAAATTCAGCAGCAAAGTCTATGAAACATCGGGTGGGCTGCATGGTGTCGGGATTTCGGTGGTCAATGCCTTGTCCGACCGGCTGGACGTGGAAGTTGTCCGCGATAAGCAGCTATGGAAACAAAGCTATAGCCGGGGTGAGGCTATGACGCCGCTTATCCAGGCAGGGGCGATCAATAACCGCCGTGGTACCTCTATCTGTTTCCATCCCGATGCGGATATATTTGGCGCTTCAGCGCGGTTTAAACCAAAGCGGCTCTATCAATTGGCAAAATCGAAAGCTTATCTTTTCCGCGGTGTGGAAATACGCTGGTCATGTGATCCATCATTAGTAGAAGGCACCGATATCCCTGCCAGTGATGTCATTCATTTCCCGAATGGCCTGCGCGATTACCTGGCTTCGCGGCTCGAATTTACCCCATCGATCACCCCGGATGTATTTGCTGGAGAAGTTGATTTTGCCACCTCGATCGGACGCGTCGAATGGGCGATTGGCTGGCAGAATAAGGAAGACGGATTTATCCAGTCTTATTGCAATACCATCGTTACCCCGCAGGGTGGCAGCCATGAAACTGGTTTTAAAAATGCGTTGCTGAAGGGAATTCGTAGTTACGGCGAACTGGTAAATAATAAAAAAGCCGCTTTGATAACGGCGGAAGATTTGCTCGATAGCGCCTGCGCGATTTTATCCGTCTTTATCAGCGAACCGCAATTCCAGGGACAGACGAAAGATAAACTGAGCAATCCGGAAGCGGTGCGGCTCGTTGAAAATGCCGTGCGCGACCATTTCGATATCTGGCTGGGCGGTAACCGGCAGAGCGCCGATATCCTGCTCACCTTCTTGATTAATATTGCCGAAGACCGTTTAAACCGCCGTGCTCAAAAAGAAACCAGCCGGAAATCCCCGGTGCAGCGGTTGCGGCTTCCTGGGAAACTCACCGATTGTACGCGCACAGTTCCGCAAGGCACGGAATTATTCCTGGTAGAAGGGGATTCGGCGGGCGGTTCGGCGAAGCAGGCACGTAACCGTGAAACGCAGGCGATCTTGCCGTTGCGGGGGAAAATCCTCAATGTGGCAAGTTCGACGGATGATAAAATCCGCGCCAATCAGGAATTGGCGGATTTAGTACTGGCGCTTGGTTGCGGCAGCGGTAAGAATTATACAGAAAGCGCACTCCGTTATGAAAAAATCGTTATCATGACCGATGCGGATGTCGATGGCGCCCATATTGCCTCGCTGCTGATGACCTATTTTTACCGGTTGATGCCACAGCTCATTTTAAAAGGCCATCTCTATCTCGCACAGCCGCCTTTATACCGTATTACCCAAGGCACCAAAACCCATTATGCACAGGATGATGCGGATAAAGAAAAACTGATCAAGCAGCTCTCCAAAGGCAAAGGCCATCTAGAGATTGGCCGGTTTAAGGGGCTTGGCGAAATGACGGCGCCACAGCTCAAAGAAACAACCATGGATCCAACAAAACGGCGGATGTTGCAAGTAATGCTTGCAGAAGGCGATGTAGATGCAGATAATTGCGTAGAGAACCTGATGGGACGCAAACCCGAATTGCGGTTCCGTTTTATTCAGGAACAAACTGCGCTTAAAAAGGAATTGCTAGAAGATACGCTGGACATTTAAATGACCCAACTTGCTAATGATAATGCGCATTTCGATAGTGCAACGCCGTTCCTGATTGACGATACGAATATGCGGGGCGTATTGGTACGGCTTGATTATGCGCTAAATACCATATTACAGAAGCATGATTACCCGGAACCGGTATCGCGGTTACTCGGTGAGTTGATCGTGCTGGTAGCGATGCTTGGGGAAATGCTGAAATTCGAGGGAATTATCACTGCGCAGATTAAAGGCAGCGGTTCACTCGGATTCCTGGTGGCCGATTATGCGATGGGCGGCAAAATCCGCGGTTATGCCAGTATCGATGAGGCGCATTATAAGCATGTGCCGGATGACCTTAATGATGATGAGTTGTTTAAAGCTCTGCTTGGCAGCGGTTATTTAGCCATCACCATTGATCACGGTGAGGATATGGAGCGCTATCAGGGGATTGTGCCGCTCGAAGGCGGTAGTATTACTGAACTTGCCGCGCATTATTTCAGCCAGTCGGAGCAGCTTGAGACAGACTTTAATATCCAGATCGGCCAGCAGCTTAAAGATGGCGAAATGCAATGGTGTGCAGGTGGCATGATGGTGCAGCAACTGCCAAATCCCAATAGCGATATCATCGAAGTCGATATGGCGGATAACTGGGAAAGAATACGCTTATTCCTGAAGACCGTCCATGTCGATGAATTGATCGACCCCCTGCTTTCCCCGCAGCAACTACTCTATCGGCTATTTCATGAAGATGGCGTTTGGGTCTATGAACAACGCCACCTGGAACATCGCTGCCGCTGCTCACGGAAACGAACTGAGACGATTATCCGTGGAATGCCGAAAGAAGATAAAGCGGCAATGCTGGTCGATGGGAAGATTACGGTGACGTGTCAGTTTTGCAATAACGAAGAAGTATTTACAGTGGATGAGATTTGATGTAAGGTGCGTCCTAACGTCATTTTATCATAGGAATTATTGTGTCCCAGCCAATTACTATACCTGCTCCAACCATACCTGATATCATCCCTAATAATATAAATAGACTGCCACAACAGGTTGATAATGCTCATCAAGGTTCATGGCATGCGCAAATTATAGCGAGACGTCAGGCTCAACCATTTTATCATACTCAATAACACCGACGTGAACACCAAAAACACCATCGTTATGGCAATGCCGAAAGGCAGGATCGCCGAGGAACTCATGCCCGTCCTGACCAAGGTCGGTATTACCCCGGAGGCTGCTTTTTTTGATAAAAACTCTCGGCTATTGCAGTTTAAAACCAATATCCCCGGCTTTACGCTGGTACGGGTAAGGAGCTTCGATGTGGCGACGTTTGTCGCCTTCGGAGCCGCGCAGCTTGGCGTCGCAGGCAGCGATGTGCTCATGGAATTCGATTATCCTGAAATCTATGCACCGCTTAACCTGAAGATCGGTGAATGTCGGCTATCGGTTGCCGAAATGGCCGAACTTGCCAGCCGCGATGATCCGACACGCTGGAGCCATATCCGTATCGCGACGAAATACCCTGAAACCACCAAACGGCATTTTGCCGCCCGTGGGGTGCAGGCGGAATGTATCAAGCTCAATGGCGCGATGGAACTGGCGCCGACGATGGGGCTTTGCCGTTATATCGTTGATCTGGTGGGAACCGGGAAGACGCTTACCGAAAACGGACTGGTGGAAATCGAGCGGATTGCGGATGTTTCCTCCCAGTTAATCGTCAACCGCACCGCGTTTAAAACACGGATGACCGAACTGCAACATTGGATCGAAGCATTTAGCGAGGCCGTCAATGGTTGAGTTTCTAAGGACAGAAGATGCGGGTTTTGAAGAGAGATTCGCCGCCTATCTCGCCCATAAACCGGAAACAGGCGGCGATATCCGCAGTGATGTGCAGAAAATTATTAGCACGATCAAAACGCGTGGCGATAGTGCGCTGATCGAATATACGGAAAAATTCGATAAATGGCAGCTAGGCAAAGCGGAGGCGCTGAAAGTCAGCAAGGATGAGATTGCCAAAGCGCGTTTGAGCTGTAGTGAGGAGGTTACGGCTGCCCTCCATTTTGCGGCGGAACGTATACGTGTCTATCATCAGAAACAAATGCCGGCTGATTTTTCCTATACCGATGATCTAGGGGTCACCCTCGGCAACCGCTGGACACCCCTCCATTCTGCCGGGCTTTATGTGCCAGGCGGTCTTGCCAGCTATCCAAGTTCGGTATTGATGAATGCGATCCCGGCGCTGGTGGCAGGCGTCAAACGTATCGCCATGGTCGTTCCGGCCCCGCAAGGACAGTTGAATCCGGCGATTCTTGCTGCGGCGGATATCGCCGGTATCACCGAGATCTATAAAATAGGTGGCGCACAAGCCGTAGCTGCGCTTGCTTATGGAACGGTAACCATCCCAAAAGTCGATAAGATCGTTGGTCCCGGTAATGCTTATGTTGCACAGGCGAAACGTGAATTATTCGGGGAAGTGGGAATCGATATGGTGGCAGGTCCATCGGAAATCCTGGTCATTGCCGATAACCTGACCCCTCCTGAATGGATTGCCGCCGACCTCTTATCCCAGGCCGAGCATGATGCGCAAGCACGTTCTATCCTCATCACTGATGATGAGCAATATGCAAAGGCCGTTGCGGGTGCAATAGAAAAAATACTGCCATCCCTGAAGCGGGAAGCCATCGCCCGTAAAAGCTGGGAAACGCTGGGGCTGATCATTATCGATAGAAATTTCAGCCAGACCGTCAAACTTGCCGACCGTATCGCCTCCGAACATGTCGAGCTTGCCATCGAAAACCCGGAAGTAATGGCCAGCCGTATTTCCAACGCTGGAGCCTTATTCCTTGGTAGATACACTCCAGAAGCCATTGGTGATTATGTGGCCGGTCCAAGCCATGTCCTGCCCACTTCCGGAACCGCCGCTTTCTCTTCCGGCCTTTCCGTATTTGACTTTATCAAACGGAGTTCTATAATATGCTGCAGTGCAGCATCATGTGATGCGTTAGCGGATGCGACAGCCATTCTTGCAAATGCAGAAGGGTTAGGCGCACACGGGCTTTCAATCAGCTTGCGGAAACATGGACGGCAATCATATAATAAGCTTAGTGCTGGATGATAGTACGCTTAATACGACCGATCCCACCCATCGGCATGATCGGGATATTGCCATTAGTGATCTTCTAGCTGAAAATTCCTTTCATCCCAATGGTATAAATAGCGGTCCCTACCATATCACGCTCGGTTTTGCGGATAACCGGCTGATGATTGATATCGCGCCTAAGCCTGGCCGTATTACCATTCCGATATTACCGCTCAAGCGTATCATCAAGGATTATATGCTGATCTGCGAAAGCTATGCCAAGGCAGTGGAGACGGCTGATCCACGCAAAATTGAGGCCATTGATATGGGTAGAAGAGGGCTCCATAATGAAGGCTCAGAATTATTGCAGGAACTGCTAGAGGGCAAGGTTACTATCGATTTCGATACGGCAAGGCGGTTCTTTACACTGATTTTCGTACTACATCTGAAATAGCTCTTTTACGGGCGCGGATCGGTATATTCCCGGTTCCCATCACTGGCGGAATAAATATTATTTAAATTCTGCATGGATTGAGACATCACCTCTTGATCGGCCTCGCTCCCCTTCGTTCGTTCTTGTAAGATAGTCCTAAGCTGCTCATTGACATAATCGGCGGCGGATTTAGCCTGACTTTCGGTGATTTCATTCCTATCCCAGCGCTGTGCTATCTCGAGATTCTTGCTGTTCCTGATCTGGATTAAATCCATATGCTGATAATGGACTTTTTCATAAGCCTGAACGATCAGCGGATTAGAGCATTCCACGCGTTGTGTATGGCTGGTATATTTTTCTTTGCATGAGGCAATCGCCGCCTTTGTTTCATCCAGCGCCTGACTGCCTGGAGAAGGTTTCTTAGCCTGGCTATGGCTGCCGCAGCTTGTAAGGATAAGGGCGAGGAGGAGGATATATTTTTTCATAGGGTAACCTGATTTAAAGACTAAGCGCATATAAGGAAATCGCCGCCGCGTTCGAAACATTCAAACTCTCCACTTTTGGACTAATCGGCAGTTTCACCAGCAAATCACAATGCTCCCTCGTCAGCCGCCGCAATCCTTTTTCCTCCGATCCCATAATCAGTGCTGTTTTGGCATAACGCGGCGCATTGCTGATAAGGTCCGTCGCATAACCATCCAGCCCCAGAATCCAAAATCCAGCATCTTTGAGTGCCTCAAT
>Ga0207006_1037_pt1 | contig 31343 bp, 29 predicted proteins | sample Alteio_BWMinCont_84_FD_153497 | JGI IMG/M metagenome (GOLD analysis project Ga0207006, IMG submission 153497) | Enriched cells from forest soil in Barre Woods Harvard Forest LTER site, Petersham, Massachusetts, United States -... | ecosystem: Environmental > Terrestrial > Soil > Temperate forest >...
GGAGACCTTGGTGGGCAATAATATCGTCTTATCCATCTACAAGATGGTGGACAACCCGGAATGCCGCCAGTATCTGCTTCGGCAGGCTTTTGAAGAGGCCATTCACGTGCATACTTTCCAATATATCGTGGAATCCCTTTCCCTGGATGAAACTGAGATATTTAATATGTACCGTGAAAACCAGGCCATTTATGAAAAAGATGAATTCTCCATGAGCTGTACTGACGGCATTATTGATTCCAATGTCGATCTGTCAACCATCGAAGGTTTACAAAAATTCATTGATAATTTGGTGGCTTTTTATGTTGTGACCGAGGGGATATTCTTTTACAGCGGTTTTGTGACACTTTTATCTTTCGGCCGCCAAAACCGCCTGCCCGGTACCTGCGAGCAGATCCAATATATCCTGCGCGATGAAAGCATCCACATGAATTTCGGCATACAACTCATCAATACCATCATCGAAGAAAACCCTTATTGCTGGACCCCCGGATTCCAGGAATATCTTATTCAACGCATCAAGCGGGCGGTCGAATTAGAGTGTAATTATGCCCAGGAATGCCTGCCTCGCGGGGTTTTGGGCCTGAATGTGGCCATGCTGCGTGAATATGTGCAATATATCGCCGACCGCCGCCTGGAAAAACTCCGCCTGCCTCGGCAATACAACAGCAGTAATCCCTTCCCCTGGATGAGCGAGGTCATTGACCTGAAAAAAGAGAAGAATTTCTTCGAAACCCGCGTCACCGAATACCAAACCGGCGGCGCGCTGGAGTGGTAATCCCTTGTTTTATGTGCCATACTTAAATTGAGGGCCCAGTATGGCCCAAAACATAGGAGGTGCTTTATGAAACGTATAATCTCTGTTCTTATTGCGTTAGCGGTGGTGAGTTTATCGTCCCCTAGTTTTGCTGATACTATGCAGAAATTCCAGGGCGGTGTTCGTGATGTCATGATGTCTCCCCTGCAAGTCAGCGACAGTGTGAAGTCGGAGACGGCCAATGCCAAGTTTTTGCCGTTTGCTCTTGCCGGCGGTTTTCTTAAAGGAAGTTTTTATATGGCAAAGCAAATTGTGACAGGGACCTTGGATATAGTCACTTCACCATTGGACATGATCCATAAATAAGATGTGAGTTTTGCCAATCGACCCCGCCAAAATTTGAGGCGGGGTCTTTTTTATCGATAAAATCCCATTGATACCTTATAATACCCCACCATGGTCAAATCTAAAACCGGCGTATTGGTCATTAATTTAGGCACTCCTGATAGTCCGTCTGTGTCTGATGTACGCAAATATCTCCGAGAATTTTTGATGGATCGGCGAGTCATTGATATACCCTTTTGGCGTAGATTTCTCCTGATTAATTTGATCATTGCGCCTTTTCGTGCCCCTCAATCTGCTAAGGGTTATCAAGAATTGTGGACAGCCCAAGGGTCTCCTTTAAAAGTTTATGGTCAAAAGCTTGAAGCGTTGTTACTAAAAACATTGGGTCCGGCATTCGAAGTGAAATTAGCCATGCGTTATCAAAGCCCCGGCATCAAGCAGGTGGTCGCACACTTTAGGGACAAAGGCTTTAAGCAATTGGTCGTTATCCCTTTATACCCGCAATACGCTTCATCCTCAACCGGCTCAACGATGGAAGAAGTGATGGATGGGATCAAGGGTTGGGAAGTGATACCCGAGATCAAGATGATCAGCCAGTTTTTTGACCATCCGCTTTTTATCAAGGCGTTTGCGGAAAACGGCAGGAAGCATATGGCCGAAGCGCGCTTTGACCATTATTTATTCAGTTATCATGGCTTGCCCGAGCACCACATCCTCAAATCTTCCTGTGACAATTATTGCCGTCTGGGGGAATGCTGCACAGTATTTAATGGTAAAAACCAGTATTGCTACAGGGCCCAATGTTTTGAAACGACACGATTATTAGTCAAGGAGCTTGGTATCAAAAAAGAAGATTATACAATTTGTTTTCAATCCCGATTAGGTAAGGCTCCCTGGATCAAGCCTTATACGGATGAAATCATCAAGCAATTGGCTGGGCGTGGTGTCAAAAAAGTTTTGGTGTTTTCTCCGGCCTTTGTGGCGGATTGCCTTGAGACCACCATCGAAATCGGAGTGGAATATAAAAAACTTTTCTTAGAGCATGGGGGAGAGCAATGGCAATTGGTTGAAAGTCTTAATGTGCAAGCTATCTGGGTTGAGTGTTTAAAGCAAATAATTATTTCTCATTGCGAGGAGTGAAACGACGAAGCAATCACTCAATTTATGAATAAAAAATTTTCTTGGTCAGGTGTTATTGTTGTTTTGATTTGTCTTGCCTGCATGTTGTATTACTATCTTATTTTCCGTCATACGATTGAAACTCAATTCCATCAGCACCGTGTTATATTTTATAATACATCAATATAATAATTGACTTATTAACATATATTGGGTAAACTTGTCCCATGTCTAATAAATTAATTGGTAGATATGGCGAATCATTGGCACGTGAGTATTTGCAAGCCCAAGGCTATCGGATATTAGAGGAGAATTTCAAGAATAAATTAGGCGAGATCGATCTGGTTGCCCAGGACGGCAAAACGGTCTGCTTTGTGGAGGTGAAAACCCGCCAGTCCTTAAGCCAAGGGCAGCCTTATGAAGCTGTGAATGCCTGGAAAATCCGCAAACTCTCCCAGATGGCAACGATTTATCTAAAGTATAAATATTATTCCCTGGAGATCCCGTCAAGATTTGATGTGATCTCCATTGTCCAGGATAAAACAAGCCCCCCTAAAATACAACACATCAAAAATGCGTTTGATTCAACGTATTAAATCGACTTGTCAATTTTTAAAGCTTTTGATAGTAACTCCAAATTTTGACTTTTTTGATGAACGTGTTAGACTTGAAGTATTATGAAAGCCTTTAAGCTGATTACAGCTTCTGTCTTGGCCGTCTCCATGTTCGTGGCAACGGTTATTTGTTGTTGCATTGGCGGGGCTCTTATGGCGCATTTTCAAAAGCCTTCCACCATGTGCTGTGAAAAGAAGGATGCATCCAGCCATGATACATCCAATCCAAGCAGCGCTTGTTTAAATCATTTAACAAGTGCTGAATTTACCCACACACCTACGACCATAGATAAGCCCGCAGCTGCCGGATTTGGTTACAATAGTCATCCAAGCACATATCAAACTGATTTTCTTTATTCTTTCGACCAAATCTATCCTCGCGGCAGTCCGCCACTGACCGTAAGCCTCATTCCTCTTTATCTTAGAACGTTCACCCTTCGTATTTAATTTCCTGTTTTAAATCATCTTTACCTTTCATACATTTGTCTGAAAGGTTTTTGTGTTTTTAAAACAAGGAAAGCCTATGAGTACAAAAAATATTTTACTTATTCTTGGAGTTTTGGTGATTGCTTTAGGATGGTTTATTTCAAGTGATCAAAGACGAGTTACTCACCATGTCAGGGCAGGGGCTCAAGTCTGGCATTGCCCTATGCATCCGTGGATTAAAAGTGACAAACCAGGCGTATGCCCGATTTGCGGCATGGCCTTAGTTTTAGATCAACTGCGCCATCGGATTTTAACTATGGAGATACCGGGTCACGTGCCTGTTGAAATATCCTCTCAGAAGCAAAAATTGGCAGGAATCCGTACCGCCTTGATTGGTCGTGACAATGTTATCCCAAAAGATGCAGTCATGGATACCGGTGTGCGCAAGATCGTATTCGTGGAAAACAATGACGGAGAATTTGAACCTAAGGAAATCCATACGGACAAGGAAATAGAGAATGGTTATGAGATCAAATCCGGTTTAAAGACAGGTGATCGTCTCGCCGTCAGCGGTATTTTCCTTTTGGATTCCGAAAGCCAAATTCAAGCAAGTTTAGAGGAGGACAACAGCCATGTCTAATATAGAGAAGAAAGAAGGATTAATTGAAAGGCTGATAGGCTTCTCGGTCCGGAATAAATTTATAGTGATTATACTGGTGGCTGCTTCTTTAGTGGCCGCCATTTGGTCAATTCAAAATATTCCCCTTGATGCCATACCCGATCTTTCGGATACCCAGGTGATCGTCTATTCCCATTGGGATAGAAGTCCGGATATCATGGAGGATCAAGTCACCTATCCAATCGTTTCATCACTGTTGGGTGCGCCTGGGGTCAAGGCCATCCGCGGGTTTTCTGATTTTGGTTTTTCCTATGTGTATGTCATCTTCAAGGACGGGACCGATATCTATTGGGCCCGCAATCGTGTGTCTGAATATTTAAATAGAATCATTCCCTTATTGCCCGAAGGTGTCAAAACCCAGCTTGGGCCGGACGCCACCGGTGTTGGCTGGGTGTACCAGTATGTCTTGGTCGATAAAAGCGGCAAACACGACTTACGGCAGTTGCGCAGTTTTCAAGATTGGAATTTGCGTTACCAGCTTCAAAGCGTGCCCGGAGTGGCAGAGGTCGCCTCACTTGGGGGTTTTGTTAAACAATACCAAATTACTGCTGATCCCAAAAAGTTATTGGTTTATAAAATTCCTTTGAGCAATCTCATTGAAGCCGTTCGCGAGGGAAACGGGGAAACAGGGGGAGGATTGATTGACTTGGCCGGAGCAGAGTACATGGTGCGCGGGCATGGACTGGTTAAATCTATTAAGGATTTAGAAGATATTGTTGTCAATACAGGCAGCCAAGGCAGGCTGATTTTGGTTAAGGACATTGCCCATGTCAGCATAGGTTCCGAGCATCGACGTGGTCTGTCGGATTTGGATGGTCAGGGAGATGTGGTGGGCGGCACGATTGTGATGCGATTTGGTGAAAACGCCCTTAATGTCATAAATCGCGTCAAAGCCAAACTTCAAGAAATTAAATCTTCTCTGCCGTCAGGCGTCGAAATTAAGGTCACCTATGACCGTTCCGATTTGATTTTAAGAGCTATAGAAAATCTACGGCATCAATTGACGGAGGAAATGATCATAGTGAGCTTGATCATTCTTTTGTTTTTATGGCATTTCCCATCGGCGTTTATCCCGATCATCACCATCCCAATCGCCGTGATTTTATCGTTTATACCGATGCTAGGTATGAAACTGACCTCCAACATCATGTCTTTGGCCGGTATTGCTATATCCATCGGAGTGCTTGTGGATGGGGCCATTGTACAGATGGAAAATGTTTATAAACATTTGGAATATTGGGAGGCCACAGGACGCAAGGAAGATTACCGATTGGGTGCACTTAAAGCTCTTAAAGAAGTAGGCCCAGCAGTATTTTTCTCCTTGCTTGTCATTGCTGTTTCGTTTTTTCCTATTTTTACCCTGGTGGACCAGGAAGGCCGTTTATTTAAACCATTGGCTTGGTCTAAAACCTTTGCTATGGCAATCTCAGCGGTTTTGGCGGTTACCTTTAATCCCGCATTGAGGATGCTGCTATTAAGGATCAAGCCTTTCAACTCAAAAATTGCCAATGCATTGATTGTGGGCAAATATCACCCAGAGGAAAAACATCCGGTCAGCCGTATTTTGTTTCGCCTGTACGAGCCTGTCTGTCGGTTTGTTATGAAATATCCTAAACTAATCGTTATAGGGGCAGTGGTTTTGTTTTTGGCGACAATACCCGTGTATTTGAAATTAGGCTCAGAGTTTATGCCGCCTCTTTGGGAAGGCAGTATTTTATATATGCCGACCACCATGCCTGGAATTTCAGAGCATGAGGCGGGTAAATTACTGCAAACCCAGGATGCCTTGCTAAAAGGCTTTCCAGAGGTGGAGAGTGTTTGGGGAAAGGCAGGCCGAATGGATAGCTCAACTGACCCTGCCCCGCTTTCCATGATGGAAACAACGGTGCTTTTAAAACCAGAGAAAGAATGGCCAGCTCACATTTCCCATCAGCAACTGATCGATCAAATGGATCAGGCGCTGCAGGTTCCGGGTGCAAGCAATGCCTGGACCATGCCCATTAAAAACCGCGTTGATATGTTATCAACGGGAATAAAGACCCCCATTGGCATCAAGGTTTTGGGTTCGGATATCAATGAGATCGAGCGCATTGGTATCCAACTTGAAGGCATCATTAAAAATGTTCCTGGTACAAGGACTGTCTATGCCGAACGCACGGCAGGAGGGTATTACATTGATTTTGACCTGAAACGCGACCAATTGGCCCATTACGGGATTTCCGTACATGAGGCGCAAATGACAATTGCATCAGCCATCGGTGGGGAAGATGTGACAACCACCATCGAAGAAGGCCGGGAGCGTTACGCGGTCAATGTCCGGTATCCGGATAATTTAAGGAACAGCATTGAAAAGTTAAAGCATATATTAATTGATACGCCTTCGGGAGCACAAATTCCAATGGAACAAGTGGCGGATATCGAGGTGCGAACAGGCCCGTCAATGCTCAGGGATGAAAACGGTATGCTGGCAGGTTATGTGTATATAGATGTAACAAGTCGAGATATAGGCGGATATGTCAATGAAGCCAAGCGTATTGTTGAGCAGAAATTGAAATTGCCCGAAGGCTATAGTCTTCTTTGGAGTGGTCAGTATGAAAATATGCTTCGGGTAGAAGAGCGTCTAAAGGTGGTGTTACCTTTGACGCTATTTATAATCGCCTTTCTTTTGTATATGAATACCCGTTCGATGGTACAGACCGGTATCGTGTTATTGTCCGTGCCGTTTTCATTGATTGGCGCAGTTTGGCTTTTATGGGCGCTTAGGTTTAACGTATCTATTGCAGTGTGGGTGGGGATGATCGCGCTTATGGGGCTTGACGCTGAAACGGGGGTACTGCTTCTTTTATTTATGGAATTAGCCTACAAAGAGGCGATTGAACAAAATCGGATGAAAACGGACAAGGATTTAAAAGATGCCATTCTGCAGGGTTCTGTCAGGCGGCTTAGGCCTAAGATGATGACGGTGGCGGCTGCTTTCGTGGGTCTGTTGCCCATCATGTGGTCAACGGGGGCGGGGGCGGACGTGATGAAACGGATTGCCGCGCCAATGGTCGGGGGATTAATCACATCATTTTTGCTTGGTCTTTTGGTTTATCCGGCTATTTATTATCTTTGGAAATCTAATTTCGAATTAAAGGAAAGATCCGATAAAAACATGGGAGGAAATATGAAGAAGATACTTACATTAGGGTTTATTTTTATTGGTGCGGCTTTAATTTTTGCTCAACAGACACCGCCAATGTCTCCATTAAATCAATCAACATCATCCCAACCGGCGGATGTCGGAAACACAGTTTGTCCTGTGTCCGGCAGGCCGATTGGGATAATGGGCCCCGGCGTTCAAGAGGTATATAATGGTAAAATATACCACTTATGCTGTGGCGGATGTATCAGCACATTTGAAAGTGATCCTGAAAAATATAGCAAAATAGCCGAAGCACAATCGGCACAAAAATACAAGAAATGGACAATAAAAACACCTTTTTGTGGCAAGCCCGGATGTCCGGCTTGGCCGTAATGGCACTTAAAAGTCTATCTGTATTCCTGGGTTTAACCAAGAGCCTATAAACAAATTAAGAGGTTGGAATTTTAATTGCAGAAGAGGGGATTTTGATATATCACTCTAAGTGAGTAAATTAAAAAGAGTGATCACTATGCGAAATGAAATTTCCATATCAAATATTCTGAAATTAGAAGTTTCAGAAAGGATCCAATTAGTAGAAGATGTATGGGATGGTGTCGCTGTTGTCCCGGAAGCGATTCCATTGACAGATAAACAGATAAAAGAACTTGATCGACGCTTGGCTGCCTACCATCATAATCCATCCGCTGGTTCTCCCTGGAAAGAAGCCAAAAAAAGAATTTTGTCTAGAAAATGAAATATGATCTCATTATTCGACCGGAAGCTGAGTAGGATATGCAAGGCGCATTTGGTTGGTATGAGGATCGTGTCTTGGGGCTTGGCAGAGAATTTTTACGTTGTGTTGATGTATCCATAGCTCAAATCAGCCGTGCCCCGGAAACGCATCCAGCCTTACATCAAAATATTCGTAGAGTTTTGACCCGTCGTTTTCCTTTTGGAATTTTTTATATCTTGGTTGGTCAAAAAATTATTGTACTTGCCGTGCTTCATGCGCGCAGAGATCCAAGTTTATGGAAAAAAAGGAAGTTTAATAAATAGTAAGAATTAACAAAATGGACACATTTTGGAGTGCGCCCACCAAGCTTTAAATTAAAAAATAAGAAATTTTTATTACCATAAGTAATTAAAACTAATAGGTTTATAAGGGTCGGTAGCTCAGTTTGGGAGAGCGCGTCGTTCGCAAAGCCTTCCAGCCAATTTTCGTAAATCCTTCCAATTCTTGCAAATAGGTATGCTACCAATAAGTTATAGAAAATCTGCAGTGATAAAAATTGATACATTTTGGCAATTTTTAGCACATTTTATAGCACGTTTTTAGCACATGCATTTTAGGCCTGGTCGCGTCATACTTAGTGAAACGCACGGTCTTTTTAGGCATGTGTAAAAAAAAATGTGTTAAAAAAAAAGTGTTAAAAAAAAGTGTTAAAAAAAAAGACCATTGACGAAACAAGTTATAAGTTGTACACTTTAAGTGTATAGAAAGGCGGCGGATGCTAAAGTCTATAGGTTATTTTATTGATGATCGCGGTGAAAAACCGGTTAAAGAGTTCATTGACAAATTGACCAAGAAAGAACAAGCGAAAGTTTTCGCCTATCTAGATGAACTTAAGAGGCAGGGGCATAATTTACATAGGCCGATGGCAGACTATCTTCGAGATGGGATTTATGAATTGCGTCCTCGAGCTAATAGGATATTTTATTTCTTCTTTTTACGGGAGAATGTTGTTCTGCTTCATGCTATAAGGAAAGATACAGATAAAATCTTGGAAAGTGATTTAGATCTCTGTATAAAGAGGCGAAAACAGGCTGAAGCCAAAGGGAATATTGAGAAATTAGATTTATAAATATTGATACTACAAAGGAGTGATGCTATGTCAAACGTTCGTATAGAAAATATTGATGGTCATTTTCAAGAAATGATGAAGGACAAAGAATTCCGTCGTCTTTATCAAATAGAGCGAGCCAAGGTGGCTTTAGCCCAAAAGATCGCCGAAATGCGAGAGGATAAGCATCTTAACCAAAAAGAATTAGCTGCCAGGCTTGGAGTGACACAGCAGTTTGTTTCACAAATAGAGACTGGGGAGGGTCGAAATTTAACTTTAGCTACGATTATGCGAATTGCTGAATCTTTGGGGCATAAAGTGCGTATTTCATTTCCAAAGAGCGTGGGACATGGTATGCATCTTGAAGTAGCCTAAATTTTGATTAATATATTATGTCCAGATATGTGGACTATGGTATATCAAGTCTGATTTTTGAAAATGCCATTAATTGATTATACGAACTTTAGAAGCTTAGAAATAAAAATTGTAAAGAGTTGTTTGGTCTGATTTAGGGAAATATAATACTAAAAACCACAACTCCTTCCTTAGTTCATCGGATGGCTTTTAGAATTTGGATGTTGTATACTCTAAATTAAGGGGTAGTGGTGTTTAATATAGCCTCTCTAAAGTGGTTGTTTGACCGTGAAAGGAGCTTTTTAAATGGATTTTTCAGCCTCCCAAATGATTTCAGCAAATTCCTTTCTTGAAACCTCACCCCTAAGCAAGCAAGCAAGCAAGCAAGCAAGCAAGCAAGCAAATCACAAGAGCCTAATTCCCTAATTTTAAATGAATTTCAACGCCAATCCTTTCCAGGCGGAGCTCTGTCTTTCTCCGCATTTCTAATTCTGTTTTGCTTACTAGCCAATCCCGCCTCTGCTGCTATTGCAGAAGTGGCAGGTGCAAAGGCTCAACATGATAATATTTCTACTGGTGGAACTCAAGCCTTTGGAAGCAGCCTTACTGCTGGCGATACCATTCTTATTATAGTATTAACTTATGGTTCTAATAGTGACACTATAAATACTCCAACAGAATCTACTGGAACGGCAACATTGGGAACGGTAACTCTTGATGAAAGTTCCGGAGTTCAAAACGGCACTTCAGAAGCTAATATTTATCATGCTAATGTCACAGGAAGCGGCACTTGTACGATTAAAATAACAGGCATATGGAATACGGGTAGTGCCTATTTAATTCTTGATGAGTTTTCAGGAATGGCATCGAGTCCTGTGTATGGTACACCTGTTACAGCTGCAAGTGGATCAAGCGGCACAGAGAATCCAGGGACCATCACTACTCCTAACGGCGGAATGGCTGTAATGGCATGGTCTGATAGTTCAGGAGGGTCTGCTGGTTCTTATACAATCACTGGCACAAATATTGAGAATGAACCTGATCCTTCTAATGTCACAGGGGGAGCCCAGTATACTTTGACAACTACCGGCGGTTCGCAAACATTAACAGCCTTGGCTGTTAGTCCTCTTACTGTTTCTGCTTGGGTAGCTTCTGGTGTGGCGTATAGCCCAGCATCGCCAACTACTACTTATAGTGTTATTCATGGTATGTCGACGATTCATGGACTATCAACTATACATTGAGGATAATTGTCATGAGAATACACAAAATAATCACAGATATCTGGCCTAATCATTCAGATAAAACGAAGGGTTGGGCTTTTTTATTTTTGATTCTTGTATCTTTTATATTTACAGACAGTCTTATAGCACAAGCAGCTACCTACTATATTTCGAAGAGTTTAGGCTCGGATTCATACACTTCTACCCAAGCCCAGTCCAAATCAACTCCGTGGGCACATCTGCCGGGAATGCCCAGCGCGACCGGAAACGCTTCCGCTCATACACCGAGCGCCGGGGACAGCTTCATCTTGTATGGCGGTGACACCTGGACTGCCAGCGATCTGGGTATCAACTGGACCAATTACACGGGCAGCGCAGCCAATTGCGTCCTTCCCTATGGCTCCGGAGCTACCAGTTCCTGTATCTACGTCGGCGTGGATAAGACTTGGTATAAATCATCCACTTGCGGCTCCTCCTGGTGCCGTCCCATATTCAATGCGGGGGGGGGCTTAACCAACCCCAGCAACACCGCCGACTTCATGGTGTGGTTGTGGGGCTCCAGCTACGTGGTGTGGCAAAACATCGAACTGACGGGTCTTCCCTACAAGGGGGATGGCGGTTACTTCGGGATCAACGGCACCTACACCGAAATCTCATACATGTACATACACGGCTGGATCAACGACACTGGAGGGAGCAACAACTCCGGCTATGCCATTAACGCTGAGGGCAACAACGGCTACTCGGGCGTGGGCACGTATTTCCACGACAATGTGATCGACGGTTCCGACACCAGCGAGAACACGATGAACGGATTCGGCCAAGGAGATCACATTTATAACAACGTCATCCGCTATGTCGTCAGCGGCCTGCTCGTTGGGGTAAATGACTTCCATTCGAATCTGGTCGAGTATAGCATCACCAGCAACTCCGGAGACCACTGCAATATGTTTTTTGCGCAGGGGATGCTCTCCGGTACGACAATGTACATCTACAATAACATTTTCCGCCACGAGGCTTGTTTCGGGGGAGCGATCATGTGGTTCACCAACGACGGGGGGTGTCCCAGTTGTGTGTACTATGCCTTTAACAACGTTGCCTACGACATTGCCTCCTCCTTCGGCGCTTTTAGTTGTGGCTATCATGCCAGCGCTGGGAACACCGGTACTTGCTATATGTATAACGAGACCCTGGATCTTGGCGGCGGTGCGGGAGGGACCCCGTTTGGAAACGGTGAATCCGGGGCCAGTTCCACTCAATACTATTCCAACATTCATGCCATCGGCACCAGTGGGACGCTGTGCACGACCACCGGGGCTACCTGTATAGACAAGGGCAACGAGCTATTGCAGACGGAGGTTCAGGCCAACAACCAGGGGTATACCCCAAGCGAGATTTACGCCTACTCACCAGCCAGCGGCTGTACTAACTCTACCTGCTCCACAGTGCAAGCCGGAGCTAATTATTATTCATCTTTTTGTTCCACCGTGGCAGCCGGGAATAGTGCTGCAGGGGCAGCCTGCCAATCGGATATGACCTATCCGGAGGAGAACACCACGAACCACACCGTCATCCTTCGAACGGTGAATGCCCGCCCATCCAGTGGCGCTTGGGACATCGGGGCTTATGAATATTCCGGCAGTGCATCATCTATAACATACGGCGATCTCAATGGTGCTGCAAATGGGGCAGTGACAATATATGACGCAGAATTGGTAGCGCAGTATGTGGTGGGATTGATTACATTGACACCTGCGCAAATCCAGGAGGCCGAAGTATCATCAGCGACTGAGACAGCACCAACGATTTATGACGCGTTTCTGATTGCCGAGTATGCAGTGGGTTTGATTACGCAGTTCCCTGTGCAGTAATAGGGAATGAAATCAATGACCTACAATCTTATATACAGTTTGTATATGCCTTTGTAGAAAGATTTTTTATATTACTCTTTATTTTCGATTTTCGATTCCATGATTTACGTCATACGTTTGCTTCTTCGCTTGTGCGTAGTGGTGTTGATTTGTATACGGTTCAACGTTTATTGGGCCATACCACACCACATATGACCCAGCGTTAAGCGCATTTAGGTGAAGACCAGATGAGGGAAGCTATTGAGAAAATCAATATACAAGCAAAGGATTTATTGTATAATTCGACGATCAATAAAAGTAAGTCTTTAGATTTTGTTTTCATATAATTTTTTTGATTTAGGGTCGGGCCGTATTTCTGTGAACAAATTTAAGGAAACGGCACCAGCAGTTAGATTTTTCTATAGGTATTTAAAAAATAGTTCATGGTAACGCGGGTCGGGTCGATTCTCTTGAAAAGATTTAAGGAATCGACACAACGACCCAAGTTTCTCCATGTAGGTTTTTTAAAGCTGTAGAAACTTGGGTCGGTAGCTCAGTTTGGGAGAGCGCGTCGTTCGCAATGACGAGGCCGGGGGTTCGATCCCCCCCCGATCCACTTTATCCCGCCGTAAGGCGGACAATTTCCCTCCAAAGGTCGTGACCATGTACCGTTTTTATTGCCCGGAAGCTGATTTTTCAAAATCACCGGTTGTTATTACCGACACTCATGAGATCCATCACATCAAAGATGTTCTCCGTCTCAAAAAAGGTTCCTTGGTCCAAATTTTTAATGCCAAATCCGAGCAAGCGGATGCGGTCATTGAACAGGTCAATGAAGCAGCCGTTCTGGTGCATGTAAAAACGGTCCAAAAAAGTGAAGGTACGAAAGCTAAAATCATTTTGGCTTGCGCGCCGCCCAAAAAGGGTAAATTTGAATTCATCATTGAAAAATGCACGGAATTAGGTGTTGATGAGATCATTCCTTTGAAGACCAAACGCACGGAAGTTGTCTTTAAAGACGATCAATGGCCCGGCAAACTTAAGCGTTTTGAGGCGGTCGCGGTCAATGCTGCCAAGCAATCCAAAAGGACCAAGGTCCCGCACATTTATCCGATGACCTCATTACCGCAAGTATTGAAAACCCTTGATCCTGATGCTGTGCACTTATTCCCGTCTCTTCACAATCATTCAAAGCATATTGCAGACGTGCTTCTGAAGGCCGGAAAACAAAAGCCAGTGACCATATTTATAGGTCCGGAAGGTGATTTTACCCCTGATGAGCTGGATTCGGCAGTTAAACACGGTTGTGTGCCCGTATCTTTGGGGGAGTCAGTTTTAAAGGTAGAGACCGCTGCGATAGTTACCGTTGCTCTGGTCAAATTTCTATGCAGAAATTAATTTCCGTTGTATACTACTAACCATATAATTTCCACACCCCCACGGGAGTGTCCGTTAAGAGGACCATTCCCTTTGGAATTGACAATATAACCCTCGACAAGGTATAATTTTCAGCTTTATTAATGATATAAATTATTTGGGAGGACTCATGGCTCACGACAAAACAGTAGCAGAAAAAAATGAAAAAACAACCGGTGACAAGGCGGCTGACGCTTTGCGTGACAACCGTTTGAAAGCTTTGGACCTTGCATTGGCGCAAATCGAAAAGCAGTTTGGCAAGGGTTCGATCATGCGTATGGACAGCAATGTTTCAGCGGACATTCCGGTCATTCCGACGGGTTCATTGACCCTGGATCTGGCCTTAGGGGTGTGGGGCATTCCCCGCGGCCGCGTGATCGAAATTTACGGGCCGGAGTCATCCGGTAAAACGACACTGACTTTAAGCGTTATCAAGCAGTTACAACAAACCGGCGGAGTGGCGGCTTTTATTGATGCGGAACATGCTTTTGATTCCAATTATGCCAGGACCTTAGGCGTCAAATTGGATGATCTGCTGGTTTCACAGCCGGACACCGGCGAGCAGGCCCTGGAAATCGCTGAAACGCTGGTGCGTTCCAACGCCGTTGACCTGGTTGTCATTGACTCGGTCGCGGCCCTGACCCCGCGTGCGGAGATCGAAGGCGAAATGGGGGATGCGCACATGGGCCTGCAGGCGCGTTTGATGAGCCAGGCTTTGCGTAAACTGACCGCGGCCATCAGCAAATCCCATTGCTGTGTGATCTTTATCAACCAGATCCGCATGAAAATTGGGGTCATGTTCGGCAATCCGGAAACCACCACTGGCGGACGCGCGTTGAAATTTTACGCCTCGGTACGCATTGACCTAAGAAAAATTGAATCCATAAAGTCCGGTGAAGACATTATCGGCAACCGTGTCAAGGCGAAGGTCGTTAAGAATAAAGTGGCATCACCTTTTAAGGAAGCGGAATTTGAGATCTATTTCCAGGAAGGTATTTCTGAAGCCGCGGATATCTTGGATTTAGCGGTGACCCATGAGGTCATATTAAAAAGCGGGGCCTGGTTCTCGTTTGAAAATGAGAAGATCGGCCAGGGCCGGGAAAGTACCCGCAAATACCTCAAGGATAACCCGAAGATAACGACCAAGATCAAGAAGCAAGTCATTGAAAAAATCAAGGCCAAGCCTAAAGTTTAATGAGTAAGAGTGTTAAAGCCGCGGCCCTGAGGTTTTTAAAGATCAGGCCGCGCAGCATTGGAGAATTAAAAGAAAAGCTTGGAAAGAAAGGCTTTTCTTCGACGGAAATAGAAACAACCGTACATGACTTAATAGCGTCGGGATTATTAGACGACCGGGCTTTTACGAAAAGTTGGATCAATTATCGTTTAGCCCGGCCGTTTGGTTTTAGAAGGATCATCCAGGAGCTTAAAGACAAGGGTATTGATCAGGAGTTAATTGAGCAGGCTGAGGCTGAAAGCAAAGACAGATATAGCCCCCAAAAAGTGGCCTTGGATTTGGCCCAACGGCGCTGGCAAAGATTGCCGGACATTGGCCCCGAAAAAAAGAAAAAAATGGTCTTGGACTTTTTACTGCGACGAGGATTTGACGCGAGTATTGCATTGAATGCAATAAAGAGACTGAAATAGATTTTGTAATTGTTTACAAAAGCTGTTTCAGACGCATTTATGACAACAAACGAAATCAGGGCGAAATTCTTGGAATTTTTTAAATCCAAAGGCCATAGTATTATTGCCAGTGACTCTCTGGTGCCTAAGGATGACCCGACGGTTTTATTTACAACTGCCGGCATGCAGCAGTTTAAGCCGCAGTTTTTGGGGCATATTGACGGGTTTACCAGGGCTGCGACCTGCCAGAAATGCCTGCGCACGGATGATTTGGATGTTGTCGGGAAAACAGATTTTCACCATACTTTTTTTGAAATGCTGGGGAATTTTTCTTTTGGTGATTATTTCAAGAAAGACGCCATTCATTGGGCCTGGGAGTTTCTGACACGTGAATTAAATCTACCTGAAGGTAAGCTTTGGGTTTCCGTGTATCAAGAAGATCAAGAAGCTTATGAGATTTGGGTCAATGAAATCTTGGTCCCCAAGGAACGTGTTGTCAAATTGGGAGATAAAAGTAATTTCTGGCCGTCGAATGCCAGGCTCAACGGCCCCAACGGCCCTTGCGGTCCTTGCTCGGAGATTTTTTATGATTATGGAGTAAATCCTAAATGCCCAAATGGTCAAGATTGTAATCCTGATTGTTCTTGCGGGCGTTTTTCGGAAATTTGGAATTTGGTTTTTACGCAATTTAACAGAAAAGATGGCGGTGTGTTAGAACCTTTGCCGGCGAAAAATATTGATACTGGTATGGGTTTAGAGCGTCTGGTTGCTGTAGTGCAGGGAGTAAAGAGTAATTATGAGACGGATAATTTTGCAGCGATTTTAAAGGTGATCAAAAATGCTTTTGCGGACAATGGCGCCAAAGCAACGGAAAGTGAATTTCGGATTATCGCTGATCACATACGTGCGGTCACAATCGGAATTGCAGATGGGGTCATGCCATCCAACGAAGGCCGTGGCTATGTGATGCGAAAGCTTATTGTGGATATGAGTGATTTAGCGATTCGTGCTGGAATTGAAAAATCTATGATTTATTCTTTTGTCGATATTGTTATTGAACGTTTAAGCGGGCCTTACCCGGAATTATCAGGTAAAACTATTGAGATTAAGGAAATAATTAAGAGGATTGAAGAAGGATTTATTAGAATCCGTAGAGAAAAAATTCCTGAACTTGAAAACAGTGTTAGGAATGCGGCAAATGATCCTAAAAAGTTAGGTGAAATATTTTTTTTATATCGTGATACATATGGCTTGCCATTTGCGACCATAGTTTCGGCCACGACAAGTACAGGAGCTGTTTCTATTATAGTACAAGAGCAGGGAACTAAGATTTATGAAGCAAAAATGGAAGAGCAGAAAAATCGTTCTCGAGCTGGCAGCAAAATGACTGGTGAAGTATATGCAAATCAAGATTTTGCTGTAAATTTACCTAAGACAGAATTCCTGGGTTATAAAGAAACTAAAGCTGATGCTAAGGCGATCCAAGTTATTGGTGAGGGTCAAAATATCAAGGTCATTTTAGAACGTACACCGTTTTATGCCGAATCCGGTGGTCAGGTGGGTGATACTGGTTATTTGATGGGTTCCAATGGCAAGATGCATGTGACGGATACGCAAAAGACCAATGATATTTATATCCATAGCGGTACAATTGAGCAGGGAAGCATTAAGACAGGGGATAAGTTGCAGGCAGTGATTGATGAACCACGTCGCATGGCGATCATGCGTAATCATACAGCTACTCATTTACTACAATCAGCTTTACGCGAGGCATTGGGGACGCATATCAAGCAGCAGGGTTCCTTGGTGGAAGAAGGGCGTTTGCGTTTTGACTTTACGCATCCTGTAGGAGTTAAGCCAGAAGAGTTGAGAAAAATAGAGAACAGGGTTGAGGAATTTATCCGACGGGCCGATCCGGTGAAAACCGAGGTTTTGGCCCTTGAGGAAGCCAAGAAGAAAGGCGCATTGGCTTTTTTTGCTGAAAAATACGGCCAGATGGTTAGAGTAGTTTCTATCGGTGATTATTCTAAAGAATTTTGCGGGGGGACGCATGTCTCCAAAACGTCTGACATTGAGGCCATGAAGATCATCTCTGAAGGATCGGTTGCCCAAGGCATACGCCGTATGGAGGCTGTGACCGGAAAATCCAAGGTCGATGAATTTTTAAAAAAGAAACAGGACGAAGCAACAGCCATTGAAGATGCCCAACGCAGGAAAGCGGTAGAATTAGAAAAACAAAATATTTATTTTGAAAAGCTCAAATCATCCGTTGATGATATGATTAAAACCGGTGAGAATATTAAAGGGGCCAATCTCATTATCCGTTCTTTGGAGAACATCGATATCGCCCTATTGCGTAAACTTTCTGATCTGCTCAAGCAAAAGGTAAAATCCGGTATTTTTATTTTGGGCGCCAAGGGGCCCCAAGATGCTTCTGTGGTCCTTTCGGTGACGGATGATCTGGTGGCGCGGGGCATTAAAGCCAATGAATTGATGGGACAAATTACGCCATTTATGGACGGCAGCGGCGGTGGAAAGCCGCAGTTGGCCCAGGCCGGCAGCAAACAACCGCAAAAATTAGACGGCGCACTGGCCCAGGCGCGTGAAATAGTGAAAGCCAGACTATGAAACTCATTAAACAAACAGGCCAAAATATCGAAAAGCTTTATAACCGCAGCAGGATCGCGCGTAAAAAGTATATCGAGGAAAAAGTGCGCACCATCATCGATGATGTGCGGTTAAACGGCGATGATGCGCTGCTTAAATATACCCGGCGTTTCGACGGGGTCAAATTAACTTCCCGTCAATTAACGGTGGATGAAAGTGAAATATCCGGTGCTTTTCAGAACATTACCCCTGAATTTGTGGGGCATTTAAAGACCATTATCAACAATGTTTCGACTTATTATAAAAAACAACTCATAAAACCTTGCAAGGTCAAAGGCCACGACGGAATATTGCTTAAAGAAGAAGTGCGGCCTTTGGATTCCGTGGGTATTTATATTCCTGCCGGCACAGCGCCTCTGGTGTCTTCGGTGTACATGACGGCGGTCCCGGCCATTATCGCCGGTGTCGAACGTGTCGTCATTGTCACTCCGCCAAATAAAGAGGGTAAGGTCAATCCTTATATTTTGGCGGTGGCAAACTTATTAAAGGTCAGCGAAATATATAAGGTGGGGGGCGCTCAGGCCATTGCGGCCCTGGCCCTGGGCACTAAAACCATCCCTAAGGTGGACAAGATCATCGGCCCGGGTAATTTGTATGTCACAGAGGCCAAGCGCCAATTGTTCGGTTATGTGGACATTGATATGCTGGCAGGGCCTACGGAATTGGTGGTCATCGCCAACCGTTATAGCAATACGGATTTTGTGGTGGCAGACCTGGAAGCCCAGATGGAGCATGTCGGCGGCTTGTCGATTTTATTGAGCACATCCAAGCAATTGATCAAAAATGTACGAACGCGCGTGGCCAATGGTTATTGCATTTATTGTAAGAATATGGATGAAGCCGTTGAGATCGCCAATCAAATTGCCCCTGAACATTTGCAGATCCTGACAAATAACGCGGTCAGTGTTGCCAAACAAGTCAGGCATGCCGGGGCGATCTTTTTAGGGCCGTACAGCCCCACTGCTTTGGGTGATTACGCCGCAGGACCGAGCCATGTACTGCCGACGATGGGTACGGCCAGGTTTTTCTCGGGGCTTTCTTTATCAAGTTTCACCAAGACCAGCCATGTGATCGCCTATAGCAAAAAAGCGCTGGAAAAAGTCCGCGAGCCATTAGAAAAAGTGGCCAATTTAGAGAGCATGACCAAACACGCGGAATCGGTGAATGTAAGGTTCAAATAAAAAGGATAAAATATGCAACGTAAAGCACCTATTCAGCGTAAATCAAATGAAACACAAATTGATGGTTCCATTAATATTGATGGGACCGGGAAAACTAAAATCAAAACTCCTATTGGGCTTTTATCTCACATGCTCGAATTGTTTGCGTTTCATGGGTATTTTGATTTAGAACTCGAGGTTAAAGGGGATACTCACATAGATATTCACCACACTAATGAGGATATTGGCATTGCATTGGGAAAAGCGTTTAAAAAAGCCCTTGGAGATAATAATCTTGGGATTAAACGTTTTGGCTCTGCCTTTGCGCCGATGGAAGATACTTTGGGACATACTGTCGTTGATATTAGTGGTCGGGGACATTTAAAAATTTCTTATAGTGAGTCTCATGTAAGAGTCGCTTTAAGAGATGAAAATGGTTATACGTTTGAATATTTAAAACATTTTTTAGAATCGTTTGCTAAGAATTTAGGAGCTACTATTATTGTGACAATACAGAATCCGCCAAATTTTGATGATCTTCACACAGTTTTGGAAACAGTCTTTAAATCTTTAGGCATGGCTTTAGATCAGGCCACGACTATTGACCCGCGTCGACAAGGTCAAGTGCCTTCGACGAAAGGAATCATTGATTAAGTTTGGAGATTTTTGCGGAAGGTTAGATGGTGTTGTGGACGAAACAATCAGGGATTTTTGGGCAAATGTCCGCAAGGATTTACAACAAATTTTTTCCAAATAAAGAGAATCTATAGAAAAAATTTGTTGTAAACCGTAGCGGACGGCCCAAATATCCCGTTTCGGGAACAACACCATCTAACCTTCAGCATGCAATGACTGGATTTTGAGAAATATGATTGCAATCATCGATTACGGCATGGGGAATTTGCGTAGTGTGCAAAAGGCGTTTGAAACTGTTGGAGCCAAGGCGCAGGTGACTTGTAAGGCCGGGGATATTTTATCTGCGGACAAGGTGGTCTTGCCCGGCGTCGGGGCCATGGGGCCGGCCATGCAGAAATTGCAGGAATTGGCATTAACAGGCCCGATTGGCAAGGTCATCCAAGACGGCAAACCATTTTTAGGGATTTGTTTAGGCCTGCAATTGCTATTTGAAAGAAGCTCAGAAGGCGGTTTTTCCGAGGGCCTAAAAATCCTTGAAGGCAGTGTGGAACGCTTCACCGAATTGAAGGTCCCCCATATGGGATGGAACCAGGTCGAGATCGATCCCGCTGGCAGGGCAATGTTCGCAGGCCTGCATTCAGGTGAAAATGTGTATTTTTGCCATTCCTATTATGTAAAGCCAAAGGACGCTTCCATCGCTGCCGGTATGACCGAATATGGCGTATCCTTCGTTTCTGCAATTGTAAAAGAAAATATTTGGGGCGTGCAATTCCATCCGGAAAAAAGCCAGAGGGCTGGCTTACAAATATTAAAGAATTTCGGAGGGCTATGATCCTGATCCCTGCCATTGATATCAAAGACGGCCAAGTGGTACGTTTGTTCCAGGGGGACTTTGACAGGCAGACGGATTATGACGCTTATCCTTTGGTAGCGGCAAAAAGATGGTGCGATATGGGCGCTCAATGGCTTCATCTGGTTGATTTGGATGGGGCTAAAAACGGGGTCATGAGTAATAAGGAACACATCATTTATATCATCCAAAAACTCAATGTTTCAATACAGGCCGGCGGCGGTATTCGGGATTTACAGACGGTGTCAGATTTGATCAAGGCAGGTGTCAAGCGGGTGATCCTGGGAACAAGGGCCATTGAAGACCGTAAATTTTTAAAGAACCTGCTGGCCCTTTATGGCGAAAAGATCTGTGTCAGCCTGGATTGTTCCAACGGTTTTGTAACACAGCATGGCTGGGTTTCCGTCACCAACATAAAAGCCGTTGATCTGGCCCTTGAATTTGAATCCATGGGCCTGCAATGGATGATCTATACGGATATTGCCCGGGACGGCGCCTTATCAGGGCCCAATTTTGTTCAAATACAAAGAATGCTCAATACGCTCAAGAAAACAAAATTAATTGCCTCCGGCGGCGTTACGACCTTGGATGATGTCAGGCAATTATCGGAAATGAAAGGTCTTGCCGCGGCCATTACCGGCAGGGCGATTTATGAAGGGAACCTTGACTTTAAAAAGGCAATTGAATTATTAGATGCTCAATAAGCGCATTATTCCATGTTTGGACGTCAAGGACGGGCGGGTGGTCAAGGGGGTCAATTTCGTTTCCCTTAAAGATGCCGGCGATCCGGTCGACTGTGCCAAAGCTTATGACCAAGCAGGCGCTGATGAACTTGTTTTCCTGGACATCACGGCCAGCCATGAAAACAGAAAGATCTTTCTGGATGTGGTGCAAAAAACAGCGGAGTGTGTGTTTATGCCTTTGACTGTCGGAGGCGGCATCAGCAATGTCAATGATGTCCGTGATTTGCTTAATGCCGGCGCGGACAAGGTCTCGATGAATACATCCGCGGTCAATGAGCCCGGGTTGGTCCGTCAGGGCGCCAATAAGTTTGGTTCCCAATGCATTGTCGTGGCCATTGATGCTAAACGCGTCGGGGACCGTTGGGAAGTCTTTACGCACGGCGGGCGTACGGCCACCGGAAAAGACGCGGTCAGTTGGGCCAGGGAAGCGCAAGCCCAAGGTGCCGGGGAAATTTTATTGACCAGCATGGACGCGGACGGAACCAAGAACGGTTTTGATCTACCCTTGACCAGGGCAGTGACAGCGGCGGTCAGCATTCCGGTGATCGCTTCAGGCGGGGCAGGGACCCTGGAGCATTTTTATCAGGTTTTTTCAGAAAGCTCGGCAGACGCGGCCCTGGCAGCGTCGGTTTTTCACTACGGTGAGATTTCGGTCCCTGAAGTTAAAGAATTTTTAAAACAACAGAAAGTGAATGTGCGATGAGCGGCAATCCTGAAATAGAAACAATCCAAATCACCAAGGACAATCTTGATAAGCTCAAATTTAATTCCGAAGGGCTCATCCCTGCCATTGCCCAGGATTTTAAGAACAATGAGGTCTTGATGATGGCCTGGATGAACATTGATTCGCTGCGTGATACCTTAAAAAGCGGCAAAGCCTCATACTGGTCACGGTCCCGAAAGACGTATTGGGTCAAGGGTGAGACTTCAGGCCATTTTCAACATGTGAAAGAAATATATTATGACTGCGACTGCGATGTGCTTTTATTAAAGGTGGACCAGATAGGTGCTGCCTGCCACACCAATCAACGCAGTTGCTTTTATAGGAAGATAAAATGACATCTGACGAAATGTCAGATGTCATCCTGAGCCAACTGGCGAAGGAACTTTACAAAATTAATTCTATAAGAGATTCTTCGCTTCGCTCAGAATGACATTATGAATTTACAAGAATTCTTAAAACTAAGCTCACAGGGTAATTTGATCCCTGTTTACAGGGAATTACCGGGGGATTTGGAAACGCCGGTGTCTGCGTATTACAAATTAGCCAAACACAGCGCCTATTCATTTTTATTAGAATCAGTGGAGGGTGAAGAAAAAGTCGCCAGATACTCTTTTATTGCCCGCGATCCTGAGTTGGTCTTCACTTCCAAGGCCCACGAAGCCCGGATCCTGCGTTTCGTCAAGGGCCGGCATAAACCTGAAGATATTTCTTTTACCGGCTCCCCATTGTCCGTGGTGCGTGAATTGATGAAAGATTACCATGCCGTGGAGGTCAAAGGCCTGCCGCGTTTTTATGGCGGCATGGTGGGATATTTGAGTTATGACTGTGTCCGTTTTTTTGAACATTTGCCTGATAAAACCAAGGATGATCTAAATTTGCCTGATATATGTTTGGCCCTGGCCCGTCATTTGGTGGTCTTTGACCACCGGCACCATACGATCAAGGTGGTCAGCTGTGTGCATTTATCCAAAATGGACAGCAGGGGGGCAAAAATCAAGAAATATAAGGCCGCCCTTAAGATCATTGACGGCCTGGTTGCTGATTTGCAAAGACCTTTAAAAGTGCCGGTGCCAAAAAAGACCACAAAGAAAATATCCGTGACTTCAAACTGCACCAGGGCGCAATATGAAAAAATGGTCATCAAGGCCAAGGAGCATATTAGGGCCGGTGATATTTTTCAGATCGTATTGTCCCAACGGTTTAAGGCTGAAATCAACGTCGATGCTTTTGAGATCTACCGTTCTTTGCGTGTGCTCAACCCTTCACCATACATGTTTTATCTGGATTTCGGCGGTTTACAGCTGGTGGGTGCTTCTCCTGAGCTTTTGGTGCGCTGTGAAGGAGGTTTAGTTGAAACCAGGCCTATTGCCGGCACGCGTCCGCGCGGGGCCGGTGAGGCTGAAGACCAAGCTTTGATGAAAAGTCTGTTGGCTGATCCTAAAGAAAAGGCCGAACACATCATGTTGGTTGATTTAGGGCGTAATGACCTGGGCCGTGTCTGTGTTAAGGGGACTGTCCGGCTTTCTGAATTCATGGGAGTTGAAAAATATTCTCATGTGATGCATATTGTCAGCAATGTCCAAGGGAAATTGCGTAAAGATATGGATGCTTTGGATGTTTTGGAAGCGGCATTCCCGGCCGGTACAGTTTCCGGTGCGCCAAAAATCAGGGCCATGGAACTCATTGAGGGCCTGGAAACCCATAAACGGGGCCCTTATGCGGGGTGTGTGGGATTTTTAAGTTTTTCGAAAAACCTTGATACTTGCATAACTATACGTACAATAGTGGTTCATAAGTCACAGGCTTATGTCCAAGCTGGGGCTGGAATAGTAGCTGATTCCGATCCGGCCGCGGAATACATTGAAACCATGAACAAAGCCAAAGCGCAAATTAACGCAATTGAGTTAGCTCATTTATAAGAAAGGAAGTTAAATCACATGGAAGTTAGAATCCGATTACAAAAAGCAGGTAAGGCATCCAATAAGGCTTACAATTACCGTGTAGTTGCCATGGCGGGAAAAGAAGGCCGTGACGGCCGTACCCTGGACATTTTAGGTTATTATGACCCTGCTAAGAAGTCCTACTTTTCGCTTAAGAAAGAAAAGATCACGGCATGGGTCGCTAAAGGCGCTCAGATGAGCGATACTGTTAGAAGTTTAATGAAAAAAGCTAAATAAAAGGACAGGTATGCCTCAACAGTCGGGTTTGACACAGATTTTGTTCATGTATGTCCCTATTATCGCGATTTTTTACTTTTTGATCATCCGTCCCCAGCGCCAGCAGCAGAAGAAAATCAAAGAGATGTTGGCCAATCTTAAAAAGAATGATGAAATTGTTACAACATCCGGGGTCCACGGCACAGTGGCCATTGTCAAAGAAAAGACCGTGGTTGTTCGCGTGGATGAAGGTTGCCGCATTGAGTTTGACCGCGAATCCATCGCTTCCGTGACAAGCGGTGAGGTCAAACCAGAGGTGGTCAAGTGAGCCCCGAACTGCGTAAACGGTTTTTCATCATCGTGGCTGTTATCATCGGGTGTGTCGCTTCCCTGATTCCCATCAATAAACGCATAAATCTCGGGCTTGACCTTAAAGGCGGCATGCATTTGGTCTTAAAAGTCCAGAATGATACTCTTCCCACGGCACAGGCCCGTGAAGATGCCGTTTTAAAATCCATGGAAGTTTTGCGTAACCGCATTGACGGCTTGGGAGTGGCTGAGACCTTGATCCAGCGCCAGGGGGAAAATCAAATTTTATTGCAGCTGCCTGGTGTCACTGACCGCGATAAAGCCCTTGATATGATCGGCAGGGTCGCGCGTTTGGAATTCCATTTGGTTGACGCTGATGAAAGCCATTTAAAAGACGCGTTGGCCGGCCATGTGCCTGATGGCGAAGAGCTCATGGTCATGAAAAAAGAAGACAGCGCGCCGATCTTGATTTTTAAAGAAGTGGCCATGGGCGGTGAAGGCATTAAAGATGCGCGTGTGGATTTTGACCGTACCGGCATGCAGCCTAAAATTACCATGGCGTTTAATAATAAGGGGACAAAAGATTTTGGTGATTTGACCACCGCGCACGTCAGTGAACGTTTGGCCATTGTCTTAGACAATGAAATTCTTTCGGCCCCGAATATCCGCGAGCCGATTTTGACCGGCGATGCGGAGATCACCGGTGATTTTAAATTTGAAGAAGCTTCCCTTTTGGCCCTGGCCCTGCGTACCGGCGCCTTACCTGTTCCCATGACTGTTGAAGAAGAGCGCACCATTGGGCCACTCTTAGGGAAAGATTCCATTGAAGCGGGCATCAAAGCCACGATCTTAGGCGGTATTGCGATCGTGTTTTTTATGTGTGTTTATTATTTTATCGGCGGGTTTATTGCCTCGATCGCCTTGGCCATCAATTTGTTGATGATCATGGGAAGCATGGGTTTGTTGAATATCCTTATGCCTGATTCCCAGGTGACCCTGACCTTGCCCGGCATCGCGGGTATTATTTTGACCTTGGGTATGGCCGTCGATGCCAACGTGCTTATTAACGAGCGGATCCGGGAAGAAATTGATAATGGCAGGCCGCTCGCCGCCTCTGTCAGCACAGGTTATGCCCGCGCCTGGTCCGCGATCCTTGATTCCCACGTCACTTCGTTGATCGCGGCATTTTTCCTCTTTCAATTCGGTTCCGGTCCCATCAAGGGGTTTGCCATCACCTTATCAACAGGTTTGATCGCCAGCTTGTTTAGTTCCATTTATATCACCCGCACCTTTTTCAATTGGTTGATTGCCGACAGGGTCATCAAATCATTGCCGATGATGCATCTTTTTAAGAAGCCCAACATCGACTTTTTAAGCCAGAAATATATTTGTTTTGCCCTTTCAGCATCCATTATCGTTTGGGGTGCGATTGATTTTTTCCATAAAAAAGACGCGGCTTTCGGCATCGATTTTGCCGGAGGACAGATCCAGGAATTTAAATTCGCCAAGCCGATCACGGCCGATGAAATTCGCGGCGTGCTCAAAGAAGGGAAACTGGGCAATGCTGTTATCCAGACCTTTCCCAACGCTCCTGAAAATGTGATCATCCGCACCCAGCAGGACACAAGCTTTCAAGTGCCCGGCATATTTAAGGAGAAAATGCCGGACAATGCTTTCCAGGTCTTGCGCGTTGAAAAGGTCGGTCCTGTTGTCGGCCAGGCACTGCGCGTTAAAGCCATCTGGGCCATTATTTTGGCCATGGCCGGGATGCTGGTTTATATCGGCGTTCGTTTCAAGCATTTTTCCTTCGGTGCCGCTGCGGTGGTCGCAATTTTTCACGACGTATTGATCACTTTAAGTTTACTGCTTATCTTTGGACGGCAGATAGACCTTTTGGTCGTGACCGCGATACTGACGATCACGGGTTATTCCATTAATGACGCCATTATCATTTACGACCGCGTGCGTGAGAACGTGCCCAAGATGGGCAATAAAAAATCTTTACCGGAAATTATCAATGAGAGCATCAACCAGACCCTTGCCCGGACTGTTTTGACCACCTTTATGACCACCTTATCAGCCCTGTCATTGTATTTTTTTGGGGGAGAAGTGCTCAATACCTTTGCCGTGGTCTTGATCCGCGGTTTTCTGTTCGGGACCTATTCGACGGTGTGGATCGTGTCCCCGCTCTTTTTGTGGTGGCAGGGCAATAAAAAGTGGTGAAAACTCACCATGTTCAAGTCGCTTGAATTTTTGGTTGGCCAAAAGGTCAACATGGATGACGTCATTCAAACTCTCGTCGCCTTTGGGTATACCCGGGCGACGAAGGTTTTTAGAGAAGGTGAGTTTGCCTTGCGGGGGGGCGTGCTGGATATTTATCCGGCTAATTTTGAGGTCCCTCTGCGATTGGAACTGGAAGATGATACGGTCCTTGCCATCCATGGTTTTGATCCCGGCAATGGCGGGTATATCGACGAGCATACCATCGTCCTGGTTTTGCCCTTCAAGACTTCCTCCAATTCTGTTTTTTCCTCTGATGTCCCTTTAAATAATTTTGTCGACATCCGGCATGGCGATTATGTTGTCCATAATAATCATGGCATAGGCCGTTTTATCGGGATCAAAGAATTTGACGTTGATGCCAGGAAAAAAGAACATCTGGTCATTGAATATAAGGACGGAGATAAATTATTCGTCCCCAAGCATGATATCCATCTGGTCCAGAAATATGTTTCTTTCACCAAACGCCCGGCCCGCATGCATAAACTGGGAAGCAAAGAATGGCTGGCCACCAGGCGGGGGGTAGAGAAGAAATTGAGGCTGCTGGCCGCTGAACTTTTGCGGACCCAGGCTTTGCGCGCTCAATTAGCGGGCTTCGCTTTTTCTAAAGACAATGAATGGCAAAAAGAATTTGAAAGCAGGTTTCCTTATAAAGAGACCCCTGACCAGATAAAATCGACACTCGAGACCAAGGCAGACATGGAATCCCCGAGGCCGATGGACAGGCTGATCTGCGGGGATGTCGGGTACGGAAAAACGGAGGTGGCCTTGCGCGCGGCATTTAAGGCGGTGATGGACCATAAGCAGGTGGCTATTTTAGTCCCTACGACCATCTTGGCGGAACAGCATTATTTTAATTTCAGCAAACGCTTGGAGAATTTTCCGGTCAAGGTCGGAATGTTGTCCCGGTTTCGTACCAAGCATGAGCAGCAAATGATCGTCAAGGAGACCGCTCTAGGCAAGGTCGATATTGTCATCGGCACGCACCGGTTACTGTCTAAGGATGTTTCATTTAAAGATCTGGGGCTTGTCATTATCGATGAAGAACAGCGTTTCGGGGTCAAATCCAAAGAAAAGTTAAAACATTTCCGGTTATTGGCGGATGTGATGACGCTGACGGCGACACCAATCCCCAGGACCTTGTATATGGCACTGTCCGGTGCCCGTGATATGTCTGTGATCTCATCCCCGCCGACCAATCGATTGGCGGTGAAAACCCAAATCATCGGCTTTGATGATCAGATCATCCAGGAAGCCATCAAACAGGAATTGGCGCGCCATGGCCAGGTATTTTTTCTGCATAATCGGGTAGAAAACATTGATGCCATTGCCAACAGTATAAAAAAACTGGTCCCCCAGGCACGGGTGGCAGTGGGGCATGGACAGATGAGCGCTCGCTTCTTGGAAGAAATTATGTTAAAATTTCTTAAGCATGAGATTGACATTTTAGTTTGCACGACAATCATCGAATCCGGCATTGATGTGCCCAGGGCCAATACCCTGCTTGTCAATCGCGCAGATAAATTCGGGTTGGCGGATTTGCACCAATTGCGCGGCCGGGTGGGCCGCATGGATGTGCAGGCCTATGCGTATTTCATAGTGCCAAAGCGGGAGCTCCAATCCGAACTTGCCCGTCAGAGGCTGAAAGCCATTGAAAAGCACAGTGATTTGGGGGCTGGTTTCCATATTGCTTTTGAAGATTTACAGATCCGGGGCGCCGGAAATTTGTTGGGTTCCCAGCAGCACGGGTTTATCACCAGCATTGGTTTTGACCTGTACTGCCGCCTGTTAAAAGAATCCATAGAGCATCTAAAGAAAGAGGTGGAGATCAAACATGAACCGCAGAGTGCAAAACATTAGTTTATTGGCCCTTGGAATTCTTTTTTTTCCCCCCTTTGTCCATGCCCAGAACATCCAAAGCGATGCCATCATTGCCATCGTCAATGACGATGTCATTACCTTAAAAGATTTACGCCAATATGTAGCAAGCATTGCCAGTCAATTAAGGGTTGAAAATAAGTCGCGTGATGAAATCCAGCAGATCATGGGTGATTATGAGCAAAAAGGCCTGGATAAATTGATCGAGGACAAATTGATCCTGGCCGCGGCCAATGATAAAGGCCTGGATGTGCGCCAGGATGTCATAGATAAGCAATTGCAGGAAATCAAAGACCGGTATCCCAGTGAAGATGAATTTTTAAAAGCACTGAATGCCCAAGGGTTGACAGTCAGCGACTTGCAGCAAAAGTTGACGGACCAGCTGAAAGTTAAATATGAGGTTGATCTGGAAGTCCGCGATAAGATCTTTATCAATCCTCAAGACGTCACTGACTATTACAACAAACATAGGGGTGAGTTTAGCCGTAAACCCATGGTGAATTTGCAGTCCATTTTTGTTTCATTTGACAAGCACAGCAAACAGGAGGCCCGCACCCGCGCGGATGAGGCGCGTTCGCGATTGTTGGCAGGCGAAGATTTTGATAAAATTTTTCAGGAATATTCAGACGGCTCTTCTGTCGGGAAGGTTGAACAGGGCCAAATGTCGGAAGCTGTGGAAAATGTCGTTTTTAGTTTAAAACTTGAGGAAGTATCAGACCCTATTGAAGTTGAGAATGGGATCTATGTTTTTAAGGCCATTGGGATTTCACCGGGAAAACAACAGACCCTGGCGGAAGTCAAAGACCAGATTTATGGTAAGCTCTTGGATGACCAATTTCATCTAAAATTTAATGAGTGGGTCGATAAGCTGCGCGAAAAGGCCTATGTCGAGATCAAGTAAAAGGACCCAAAGGCCCAATACCCTCGCAGAGCGCCCTACTGTTGTAATTACTATGGGGGACCCGAAGGGGATAGGCCCTGAGGTGATCGCCAAAGCCTTGTCCCATAAGTCCCTTTTTGCCCAGGGCCGTTTTATTGTCATCGGAGACCAGAAAATTTTAAGACGTATTCCTTCTTCGGTTGAGGTGGTAGATGTGCCCTATAAAACACCGGGCGAAGGGGCGCTAAAATTTTTGGACAAGGCGATTGAATTGATCAAAGTAGGGCTCGCCGGAGCCCTGGTAACTGCACCATTGTCTAAAGAAGCTGTCAGCCGTTATTCCGGAAATTTCGGTCCTCAAGGTCGTATTGACCGACACTCGCAGTTGCTCGCCGGACACTCACAGTTGTTCGTGGGGCATACGGAATATTTGGCACAGGCTTTCAAGACCAAGAATTTTGATATGATGTTTATTGCCGGTCAAGTGCGTTTGACGATCGTGACCCGCCATGTACCATTAAAAGATGTGCCCAAATGGATCACCCCCAAAGCCGTATTTAATTCCATCGCTTTGATGGCAAAAACATTAAAAGAAAAATTCAGAATCAAAAGTCCCAAAATTGCCGTGCTCGGGCTTAATCCTCATGCAGGGGAGGGTGGAATTTTAGGTACTGAAGATGTTACATGTATTTTACCTGCGATCAGGGAAGCCCAAGCCAAAGGTATCCACGCCACAGGGCCCATGCCGGCAGACACTTTTTTTGCTTATCATTTGAATCATTACGACGGCATCATTGCTATGTATCATGATCAAGGATTGACACCTCTCAAAGGCATGTTCATGAATGAATTGGTCAATTTCACCGCAGGCCTGCCCTTTGTTCGGACATCCCCGGCCCATGGCACCGCCTATGACATTGCCGGAAAAAATAAAGCCGACCCTTCATCCATGCTCAGTGCCCTTAAACTCGCCTGTCAATTAGCATGACATCTGCCCATCAGCCCAAAAAAAGCTTAGGTCAACATTTCCTTATTGACATCCGTATGCAGCAGAAGATCATTCAGGCCTGTGAGCTAAAGACCGAAGATGTGGTCGTTGAGATCGGTCCCGGGCAGGGGGTCTTGTCGAGGTTGATTGCCCCTCAGGTCAAAAGGCTCATCTGTGTGGAGACTGACAGGGACTTGATCGGGCCATTGCATATGTTACCTGTTCCTTTGCAGTCGAAAGGACAGTCCCCTTCAATAGAAATTGTCCACGCTGATTTTCTCAAATGGGACATGGGCCATTTGCCGCTGGGGGTCAAGGTCATCGGAAACATTCCTTATTATATTTCCACTCCGATAATCGAGAAATTAATCGAAAATAGGATGAAGATTTCTACTGCTTTTTTAACAGTGCAATTAGAGTTTGGGCAACGCCTGACGGCCAAAGCCGGAGGCAAGGATTATGGGTCTTTAAGCTGTTTTGCGCAGTATTTTGCGGATATCAAGGCGCTATTTAAGATCAAGAACACCTGTTTTAAGCCTGCCCCCAAGGTGGACTCCTGTTTTTTACGTCTAATGATGAGGCCTCAACCGCAAGGACCTGCGGCAGACGAAGAATTTTTGTTTCAGTTGATCCAAACGGCTTTTCAACAGCGGCGCAAGAACATCGTGAATTCCCTCAAGGGTCTGGTTGGAAAAGCAAAA
>Ga0207006_1038_pt1 | contig 31058 bp, 23 predicted proteins | sample Alteio_BWMinCont_84_FD_153497 | JGI IMG/M metagenome (GOLD analysis project Ga0207006, IMG submission 153497) | Enriched cells from forest soil in Barre Woods Harvard Forest LTER site, Petersham, Massachusetts, United States -... | ecosystem: Environmental > Terrestrial > Soil > Temperate forest >...
GACACTTTAAAGTGTCCCCTTTTATTAAGGGGACACTTTAAAGTGTCCCCTTTTATCTGCTTTAAAATATCCTTGATTCGGGATTTGGAAAAACTGGAAATGATTAGATAGTGTTTTTGGTGGTCAACGGCCAAAATGGTGTCGTAAAATCCGAAAAATAAAGAACCGTCATATCCCAAATACCCGACTGCTCCAGCGGGAAAAAACAGGCCCTTACGGGAAAACCGGTATTTATCAAATACCCTCTTGAAGCCGGACAGGTCTCCACCCCTCACCGTCGTAAAAGGAGCAAAGCCGATATAAGAAAATTGGTTTTGGGTGCGGTGCAGGCTGCTGTCTAAAAAAAACACATGCGGCTGGTCCTTGAAAGTATAAAAAACCTTAAAGGCATCGCCATCGAAGGGGATAGTATGTTGGTGTATAAAAGACATGGGCTAATTTGAATATTAGCCTGGATGAATGGCTATTATATGTGAGGCACAATCAGGAATTTTTCGCCAAATGTTTGCGAGGATTTATGATAAAAATGTTCCAAATGAAGGGAATCTTTAGAACATTTTTATCATAAACCGAAGCAAACGGCGAAAATATTCCGTGCCGAACATATAATAGCCATTCATCCAGGCACGCGTATACTAGAAAAGCGATGCTTGGGATTTCTGATTTAATTTAAAGCTGGGCTTTTCGACACCGAATAGGTCCAAGAAAACAGAGATTTTCTGGATGTCCTTGTCCCCTGCCATTTCCATCAGGCGCAAAAATACCGCGACGGTGAGTTCAACATCCGCCATGGCGCGGTGGGTCTGGTCAACGACCACCCCCAGGGAACGCGCCAAATAAGCCAGCTTATGGTTGCTTAAATAAGGCAGTAAGTCGCGGGACATTTTTAAGGTGTCCACGGCCGGGGTCTGGTCATGAAGGCGCCGGCCGATAAGGCTAAGTTCATAACATAAAAAATTAAGGTCAAAGCGTACATTGTGCCCGGCCACACAAGCACCGCCGATAAAATGGATCATTTGCGGAAGGATGTCAGAGGCCACAGGCGCCGTTTTGACCATGTCTTCGGTGATATTATTGACCTGGGTCGCTTGCGGCGGTACGGACCTTTGAGGATTGACCAGGGAATAAAATTTATCTATTGTTTTTCCGTCTTTGACCTTCACAGCGGCAATTTCAACAATGCGATCACCGTCAGCGGGTGAAAGGCCGGTTGTTTCCACGTCGAAAACCACGAATTCAGTAAGCTTGATATTCATCATCACCCCCACCTGGCCTCCCCCATCAAGGGGGAGGGAATTCCATTACAATGATACCGTATATGAAGAAATTAATTCCGAAGGATGATACGACTGTTTGGCACGGGCCACATTCGGCATGGTAAAATCATCCATGGTATTGATCCGGCTGAAATTTCTTAATTGCTCATCAGCGCAAAAACTCTTAAACATGTAAGCCGCGCTGCCTTGGACCTTCAAATCCGCGATTTCCGCGTAAACGCAAAACGTATTTTCATCCACGCCAAAACCAAAGGTATAGCCGATGATCTTCCCATCCACCTTCAAAACCCTGGCGAAAAGCCCCAGAGGTTTCCAAAACTTCAATAAGCGCGCGTGCACCAGGCGGTTTTCCTGCAGCATGGAACGGTACACATCGTTGCTGTTGCTCCTCGCACGGTCATCCGCCCAACGTTCAAACAAAGCCATGCAGGGATCAAAATCAGCATCGCTGTAAGGCCCGAAAGAATGTACGCCATGACGGGCCAAAAAAACAATTGCAATCATGCCGCTGGGACTTATAGGCATTGCCTTTCAAGGCAATCAAATCCTCTTTGCGATACACGTATTCCGCGGGCTTTAAGTATTGATTATAACTACCCTGAGCAAAGGCTGACAATAAGTTTCCGGGAATATTTTCTATGCGGTTGACTGCCTTGGGCTTGTTATCTGGGGCCATATAGGCAAAGGCACGTTCTATCGTCGATGAATCAAAACTTTTTCCCAAAGGCGGCAAATACAGGAAACACCCGGAATCCCCATGGGCAAAGATACACAGGCAGCCGTTGATTACTTTCAACTCGAAATCAAAAAAATCACACCAGGCAAAAAAAACCGGCAAAAGAAAAACTGGATAGGGGCCGAGGGCCGCCATTGAGATATGAATCCACCCACGGTTTTTCATCAAGCAGTGCTTTGTCTACCATTCCAGGACTTGCATTTTGGCTTTAATAGTAGTATTCTTTTTCAGGATATATTAACACATAATCGACATTTTCATTGATGAATAATTCAATTGTTGAAAAAGACCTGGATTATATAATTAAGAAATTCGGGCAAGCTGGACTTTTTAAAGATAAAACCGTCCTTATTACGGGATGCGCGGGCTTCATTGGGTTTTATTTTGTGCAATTCTTCTGTAGAATAGCCGGGCAGATGCCTTTGAAGCGTTTGATCTTATTGGATAATTTTATGCTGGGGAAGCCCCCATGGCTGGAAAAGCTTAAAGACAAGCCTTTGGAAGTAGACATACGCGCGTTTGATATTTCCAAAGATGATATTGCCGCTGTCCCTTCTGCCGCGCAAGCGGATTATGTCATTCACATGGCTTCAATCTCCTCTCCGGTATTTTACCGTCAATACCCATTGGAAACCCTGGATGCTAATATTTTGGGCTTAAGGAAACTTTTAGATTATTATGCGGATAAAGCTCTTAAAGGGTTTTTGTTCTTTTCAAGCAGTGAAATTTATGGGGAAGCGCCGGCAGAATCCATTCCTACCAATGAGGAATACCGCGGCCATGTCAACAGCATGGGGCCGCGCGCGTGTTATGATGAAGCCAAACGTTTCGGGGAAACCCTTTGTTATGTGTTTGCGCAAACCCGCCATCTTCCTGCCCGTATTGTCAGGCCTTTTAATAATTATGGGCCTGGCATGCGCCTTGACGATGGCCGCATCCCTGCTGATTTTGCTAAAGCGGTGATGAATGCCCGGGACTTGGTCATGTATTCAGATGGAACGCCGACACGGACGTTTTGTTATGTGGCTGATGCCATCGTTGGTTATTTGAAGGCGCTGGTGTATAAGGATTTTGATTATTTTAATATTGGGATGGATAAGCCGGAAATATCCATGAAGGATTTTGCCCTGATTTACTTACAGCAAGCCAAGGGGCTTTTAAATTATCAAGGCAAGGTCGCGTACGCTATTGCCCAAGATAAAGATTTCCTGACGCATAACCCGTCACGGCGGTGCCCTGATATCAGTAAAGCCAGAAAGCTGCTGGGGTTTTCCCCTCAAATAACACCTGAACAAGGGGTGGCGCACTTTCTGGAATATCTTGTTTTGGAGAAAACCAAATGATAGGCGTCATAGGGCTTGGTTTCGTTGGATTAACAACGTCCCTTGGATTTGCGCATCAGGGGTATAAAGTTTATGGGTATGATATCTCTAAATCCCGTCGGGATGAATTGCGCCGGGGCCAAATGCCATTCCATGAGCCCCATTTGGGGAAACATTTAAAAGAGCACTTGGGTCGGAATTTCCATCTTTGCGAAAATTTAAGCGGGCTCATGGACCGCAGTTCGGTCATTTTTTATTGTGTGGGTACTCCAAGCAGTAAGCAGGGCCAGGCTGACCTGTCCTTTCTTCAGGCGGCCATAGAAGAAAGTCTCCGGTACGTCAATTCCGGACTCCCCCGCAAAACCCTTGTCATCAAGTCCTCGGTGCCGCCCTTGACGGCATCAGAAGCGGTTTGCTCGTGGATCCGTAAAAAAGGATTAAAACCCGGGGCCGATGTCGGTTTAGCAAGCAATCCGGAATTTTTACGGGAAGGATGCGCGTGGAATGATTTTATCAAACCGGACCGGATTGTCATTGGAGCAGATGACCCGCTAAGTGCCAAGTCCGCAGCCGCTCTCTACAAAAGGTTTGGCGCCCCTGTTCATTCGGTTTCCCTGAACTCTGCGGAATTCATTAAGTATCTTTCCAATGGCTTCCTGGCAAGCATGATCAGTTTTTCCAATGAGATGGCCATGTTAGCGGAAACGATCGGGAATGTGGATGTCTCTAAAGTTTTTCATATTTTGCATGAGGACCGTCGCTGGAAAGGTAAACCGGCCCCCATGTCCGGTTATGTTTACCCGGGCTGCGGTTTCGGCGGGAATTGTTTGCCCAAAGACGCCCAGGCCCTATACTATCTGGCTTATAAAAAAAATTGCCCTATGCCGATCTTGAAAGGGGCCATAGACAACAATGAACGGATTAAAAATGAGGTGGTCCGCAAAATCACCTGTCAGGCCGGCAAGAAAGACGTCATAGGTGTTCTCGGACTTGCCTTCAAAACCGGCATTGATGATGTCCGCGGTTCTCCGGCGCTATTTATTATACGAAGACTGTTGGCCCTTGGATTTTCTAATATCATTGTTTATGACCCATTAGCAGCAGAAGTATTTCGAAAGTCGTATGGACTTCCTGTGAAGTATGCACCGACATTGGAAGATGCGGTGAAGCATTCAAAGGTGCTGGTGCTGTTGACGTCGTGGCCTGAATTCAAAAAGAAATCTTCATTGTTTAAAACAAGGGTCCTTATCGACGGACGGTATTTTCTGACTTCTAAGGTTTCGAAGCAAAATTCACACGTTCCCTCTCGATGACCAGAGGTTTGTGCCTGACCTGATTATAGATGGCATAGATGTATTCCCCCAAAACTCCCAGGAAAAATAATTGCACCCCCCCGAAGAAGAACAGCGCAATGACAATTGTAGGAATTCCTCTTGGATCATGCAGGAATCCGAATACATTCAGCAGGAAAACACTGACAGAATAGATGAGGCTTATAATTGAAATGATCATTCCTATGATCAGCGCCATACGCAACGGTGCCCCGCTGAAACTGACGATCCCATTTAATCCCATGTCGAATAAATAGGGCAAGCCAATACGGGATTTACCATGCTTGCGCTTGCGCCAGGTATAGGAAATGCCAAAGGATTTAAAACCACAGTCAAAGGTCATGATGCGCATAAAAGGCTGGACATCATCGATCTGCCGCATCGCGTTCAACACACATTTGTCAATTAGCTGAAAATCACCAACGTTGGGAGGATAATTCACATATGTCAATTTGGAGAGCATCTGGTAATAGGCCTTGCGCGCCCTCTCTAATAAAAAATTTTCTTCCCGTCTCGCGCGGATCCCATAAACAATTTCATAGCCTTCTTCCCAGCGTTTCACGAACGACGGGATCAACTCAGGAGGGTCCTGAAGGTCAGCCGGCATCATAAGAATAATACCATCCCCCGTTGAGCTTAAAATGCCATTGTAGGTGTTTTTTAATATTCCGAAATTGCGTGAGTTGACAATGATCTTGACGCAGGGATCATGAAGGGCGATTGCCTTGAGCAAAGGCACAGTGCGGTCAGACGAAGCATTATCACAGAAAATATGCTCCCGTTCATATCCGGAAAGTTCGGTATCAAATATTTTCTTGATGGTCTCGTAACATTCGACTATTCCTTTTTCTTCGTTCAAGCAGGGCGTGACGAGGCTGATTTTCTTCTTTTTCATCTGCATGCTCCTTTGGGTATTTCAAGTCCGGTCTTTTTTTCAATGAGATGCCACAAGTCATTGGTGGCACGGTACCAGCCATAGGGCGTCGTGTTTTCTTCATATAGCGAACGGCACAACCGGTTGAGTACGGGCACGCGGCGGTCGTTACCGTCCGGCTTGTCAGCATCAATTTCGGGATCAAAAGGGTCTTTTAAGTCGACGAGGACCGTGGTATTGCCACCGCAGTTTTGTTCGATGAGGAACTTATTTTTTGCAGCTCTGATATCGATGAGGACCCTGCATTCAGGCAGACCATTTCCATTAAAAATTACGGTCCATTGTTCAATGTCATCCGGTTTCGCCGCAAAAGTCTGCGACAGGGACACGTCCTCATAACCAGCCTCGGCCATTAAGGCAATGACCTGGATCCCGTAAAACCGGACCACCCCGCCACCGGTGGAATGGGACCTTTTCCAATTTTTTAGGTCATTTTGAAAATGATGCGCCATTAATGTCCAACGGATGGAGAAGGAACAAGACGCATGCTTCGAGGTCAATATTTCCAATAACCGTTTGCCCCAGAGGGTATGCCGGAAACTGTAACCGATGCGAAAACTTTTTTTTGAACATAGGAGCGTGTCCAGGAGCTTGATCGCAATTTCAGGGGAATGGCCAAGAGGTTTTTCAAGAAACAGGTGTTTAACTCCGGGATGGGCCAAACAGCGGGGAAGCCATTCTTCCTGAGTGGCCGGTGTCAGGGCCAATACAATCCCTTCAGATACATCCAGCGCCGCATTTTCGTCAGCCATCCATTGTATTTTGCCCCAAAAGCGGGCCAGTTGTGGCCGTTGTAAAAATTGGGAGCGGTAACGTTCAGGCAGGGCGACCTGTTGCCCGCAACCTTCGATCAAAGCGGGCATATATCCGTAAAGTCCAAAACCTGATCCTAAGATAGCGAACATACTCATTGCTTCGATGGAAAATCTTCAATATTTAAAATATCAAGCACCGGCCCGTTGCAACCGTGTTCTTTAAGATAGGTGCGGATTTCGCGGGGAATATGCCAGGCCAAATTCAACAATGGCGATGTTTTATCTGGTAGGGCAAAAAGCTCATTGTCACTACAGATGGGTATACGTGTACCGGGGACATAATAGCCGATCCTTAGGGAACCGGTTTTTTCGTATACGGCAGAGAGCAGGTTTTCATTGAGCTCTAATAACCTAAGTAAAATGGCAGCACGTCCGGGAAAAGCTTTTGCCTTAAGTTTTCCATGTTGCCGTACCTGTTGCTCAATAAAGATCTTTTTGTTCTTGCGCCATAATGTCATATTAGTACGCAAAGTAATAAAATCGTCTATAAAACGATTTTCCCGCGTGTTGAGTTTATTAAGGTCAACGGTATCTTGGGCGGCACTGGCAATATTTCCCATAAATACCCGGATATTCCCGCCATGTTGTGAAGGGAATTCCGCTCCCAGGATGGAAACACCCAGAAAGCGCGCTATATGGATAAATGACGTATAGCTGTAGGCTCTTAGGTGTTCATGATAAAATTGATCAAATTGGTTATTATCTAACACCGACCCTAAATAGTTGTTTTCTATAATGACGACGGTATGCGGGGACATTAAGCGCTTGATGGAGTTAAGCACACCTTTAAGGTCTTCCATATGGGCAACGGCATTGGTGGAGGTGATAAAGTCCGGTTTACCATGTGCAAAGACAATGGCATCGGCGCTTTTTTCAGTGAGAAAATCATTGAAGATAACGTGTCCTTTTTGTTCGGCATCAAGATAGGCATCGGTAGGCTCAAGCCCGTAAGTCACAGCACCTTGTTTTTGGAAGAAATCCAGCAAGCTGCCGTCATTAGACCCGATATCGAGGACTTTTTTTCCGTCAAGGTCACCAAACCTTTTTTTACAGGAAGCTGCCAATCCTTCCATCCCTTTAAGTAAATCTGCTGTAAAGCGCGTACGGTAATGGTAGGTTTTAGGAAACAAATCTTGTTGGGGGACCTGAAAATGCTGGTGGGCGGTAAAACATTGTCCGCAGAACATGATCTCGATACGGTATTCACGGCATACCCGGGAGTCCCCGATGGGGACTAAGTCATCACACATGGGATGGGGCCCAAGATCAAGTACGCAAGTAAGCTCTTTACTCCCGCATACTTCACAGGCATTGATTTGATTGACGGGATGGGCCATTACCATGCCTTCCATGGAATAAATTTATTTGACATAATTAATTGAAATAATATTATAAATGCTAAAATTAATTATTGGAGATTTATTTTAACAGAGGTACTATATTGCCTGTTTCTTCATGCCTTGTTTGTCCGTCAAAACAGTCCCATCATTGCCTTACATTACAGACTCCCGCCGGAAAAATTGCTTATTTTCAATGTTCTGCATGCTCCTTGATCTTTAAGGACCCTGGAGTTCCATTTAAAGCAGAAGATATCTATAATGCCGATTACATCCAAATAAGAAGCCAAAACCCCGGGAATCCCAACATTTCCGGGCCGCGTGAAAAAACTGCGGAACATTATATGCGTTGGGTGGAAAAATATGTAACCAAACAAAATTTATTGGATGTCGGCTGCGCCACCGGCTTTGCTTTGAAGGTCGCCCAAGCCCAAGGTTGGAATGTCTTTGGTGTGGAAGTTAACGCAAAAGCCGCCCTCATAGCTAAAGATGTCTTAAAAGCTGATGTCGTCCGGGTGGGCCATTTAAATGACATGATGTTTCCGGATGAATACTTTTCTCTGGTGACATTATTTGATGTCATTGAACATATCCAGGATCCTGTCCAATTTCTTTCCATTTTGCGCAAAAAAATTGCTCCAGGGGGCAGTATTTTATTGGTCACTCCTAACATTGATACCTTGAGTTTTAAAATACTAAAAGAAAAGTGGCCGCACTTTGTGCAGGAGCACCTTTTTTTGTTTTCACGCAAAAGCATGGATCGATTATTAAATGAAACAGGATTTATGACTAAAAAATACGGATGGGCAACAAAATACATCAGTTTTGAAATGTTGCAATCACATTCAAAGAACCAACCTAATCCTTTTTATAAGCCCATGAGCCGGCTATTAGGCAGAATACCTTTTCCTGCCCAAACTGTTTTTCCCTTTAATCTCGGCGATATGTTCGTTTTAGCAGAAAAAATTGCTTAATACTTCAGAAGCCAGAAGATAAATCGAATAAATATAGCAATTCAGGAGCATAAGGGCTGTAATCATGAAACATGGCCCTATTGCGCAACAAAAATCCCCTGATATCTTCCCGACGGAAAAATCCTTTCAAATAAGCCACATAGGAATCATAATCCGCATGCGGCAGATGGTCCTGGACATAGGGGCAGCTCAGATGCACATAGACTTTAACGGCAGAGGATGTCTGGGAGAGAATGAAAGGATATAAGGAACATTCAAAAGGCCTCTTGGCATAAATGCCGCAGGTGTTGTCCCCCCTATTAAGAAATTGACAAAAATGCTTTCCGCAATCCCGAATGGTTTTGATATACCCTTGGGCGTCCAAAACATCCCGTCCGGTTATTAATGCGGCCAAATCCGCCTGGTCCTCTGCGCCTGATTTAGGCCGCCAGGCAGAATCCTCATCTTTGTAACGGCAGCATCCGTCACATTTAAGACAAACTTCTGAAGGGACAAATTGTTTGAGGGACAGTTGTGTCATTGCTCTTTTAACCAGACAGAAGGCAAAGATTTATAAATTTCAATGGAATCGAATTCCTTGATCTTACGGATACCTGCCTTCTGGGCCCACTGGGCCATCTGGGACAGCCCCTCTTGTAAACTCACATGCTCCCGGCGGCCAAAAAATTTCCTGACCTTGTCATGATCCGCATAAGCGTGCTTAACTTCATTCCTGGCATCAACGTGGACAATTTCAACCTTCGCATTCATGGCCTTCATCACCGCCTGGGCAAGTTCATTGACCGTATAAGGCTCGTCAGCACCGATGTTAAAAATCTCCCCGTAACACTGCGGAAATTCAATGGACCGGGCGATCAATGGGGCCACATCAGAAATATGGCTAAAGCCCCTGGTCTGCTCTCCATCGCCGTAAATGACCAAGGAGCTGTTCTTCATGATATTATTCATAAAAATCCCGACCACATTACGGAATTTATCACCGATGTTCTGGTTTTCTCCGTACACATTATGCGGACGGAAAACAATATAGTTAAGGCCGAACATTTTGCAGCTGATCTTTAATTCCATCTCAACGGCCAGCTTCGCAATCCCATAAGAGTCTTGGGGCATGGGGACCATTTCTTCATTTAATGGCGCCTGGTTTTCACCGTATACAGCAATGGAAGATGTAAAGACAAAGCATTTGATATTGTTCTTGACCGATTCATTGATCAGGTTGACCGACCCAATGACATTGTTCGTATAGTTAAAACGTTTGATAAAATGGCTTAAGCCCTCCGCCGCATAGGCTGCCAGATGAAACACATATTCAAACCTGTATTGGGTAAAGAGTTTCTCAAGCAATTGGACATCGTTGACGCTTCCCTCGATAAATGTTACTTGGGCCGGGACATTTTCTTTGAAACCGCCGCTCAAATCATCCAGGACAACGACCGGATACCCTAAAAGCAAAAGTTCCCGGGCCACATGGGAACCGATAAACCCGGCGCCTCCGGTGATGAGTACTTGCCCTTTCGAGTTATGCATCATTTTTCCCATTCCAAATGAAAACTTTTTGTTTATAAACCCCGGTCTTGTGAAGTAAAAATAAAAATACCGTACGCATTATCGTCAGACCGTAGACCATGGCTTTAGAAAAAGGCATTTGGGAATTTTCCTTCCTATATCGTGTCGGATGAGGGATTTCTCCTATTTTACACCCGCGGATGGTCCCTTGAACAATAATATCTGTGTCAAAGTCAAATTTATCGGACAATAAATCTAAAGGTACTTCCCGCAGAAACTTTGCCGAATAAGCCCTGAAGCCATTATGATAATCCGTAATGCGGCTGCCAAAAACAAGGTTCTCCAGCCACGTCAGAAACCGGTTAGGGACATATTTCCACAAGGGCATGCCTTTTTCCAATACATCTCCCAATATCATGCGAGTACCTGTCACTAGATCGCACCCTTCATCGGTTATCTTTCTGACAAAAGCCGGGACCAGGGAAGGGTCATATTGATTGTCCCCATGGACCATCACCGCAATATCCGCATTCCTTCGAATAGCTTCTTTGTATCCTGTTTTTTGCGCCCCTCCATAACCGGTATTTTGCGGGTGCACGACAACCCAACACCCTAAATCCCGCGCTGCTTGGGCTGTCCCGTCACTACTCCCATCATCAACAACAATGATCTCATCGTAAGAACCGGCAGGTATCGCAGCAACGGTCTTGCCTATAACATGCGCTACATTAAAAGCAGGCATGACAATGATCACTTTAGCCTTGGGCATAACTTAAGATCCTTCGCTTCGCTCAGGATGACGAATATAGTGGTTCTCGTTTAATACTTAAAAACATTATCCGCCAAAAACAGATGAAACTTAAAACCATGGAAATAAAAATCCAAAAGCGTAAATGAGTCTGCGGCCAGTACTGCAATAAAACCTGGTGCCTCCCGCCTGAAATCGGGGCCCCGATAAAATAGTTGTTTACTTGAGACAAGGGGGTCTTGAGGCCGTCCACGGTCAATTCCCATTTCATGTCATAGGGATAATTAAAAACCAGCCAGCCTGCTTTAGGCGCTTCTAGCGTCAAACCCAAATCATCATAAGTGTTCTTCCAAACCCCAAGGACCCTATCCGGTAATTTTACTTGAAGCTTTATATCTGCCTGAGGTATTTTATCAGGCAAAAGGATGGTTAATTTCTTGTCTTGGATATTCTGCACATCATACGTATACGGAGTTGTTAGTTTCCCCTGCATCGGACCTAAAACGCGGCCATTAACGACGAGCTTCCAGGCGGCATAATCATTTGTAAAAACCGTCGTAGACAAATAAAACGGAAAATCTTTGGGCAGGTCAAGGGTGTACTCCCATCCTGACGGGCCCTGATGAATGGCGGCTTTCATCCAATCCAAGGAAACATCATAAAATTTTTCCTTGAAATCCATCGGGGGGACATAGATCTTGCCTGTCGTATTTAAAAAAGCCCTGTTGAATGCTTCAGGGTTGACCATGATCACCCGCTGCTGGAGATTATAACGCAATATATCGAACAATCTTATATTCCTGGAATCAAAAGCAAAATCAGCAAAGAAAACCGTCCGTGGGTTCATTTTTAAATATTGCTGGATTTCAAGATCAGGGTAAAGATCTTTATAGGCGGCATGCCTCGGTTCATAGATCGTCCATGGATGGAAAAACCGGCCTATGGGTGTATATTGATAAAAAGCCCCGTACATATTGTTTTCAGAGTAAATATCGGGAAAAATGATCTCATTGTGTGTATTTAAAAATTCTCTCAGCGGTAATAAACGCGGATTTTGGTAATCAGGGACCACCGCCTGGCGGGTATAACAATAACTAAGCCGGGTCGGGACGGCATTGGCAGGATAGTCCTTCTGGTATACTTGAACATATGTCATCAATGCCGCAAAATCAACAGCAAAAGCAAGCGCCAAAATCAATCCTCCGACCCACCTTCTTGGACCAGAAAAGAAACCCGCCATTAAAATCAACAAAAAGAATATTGTTCCTATGCTCAAGATATATACTTTTAAAGTTTGTGCCGCGCTTTGACCTATGTAATAGACGTCCAAGGTCTGTGTCCCGCCCAATAGGTCCCATAGAAGGATCAAGGCATATAAAATCAATAAAAACCATCTTCTTTTAAAATAGATAGACTCAACACTCCCCCGCCACAAGCAAAGGCACGAATCTAAACCCATGGCCACCAGCGGTAAAAACAAAATTGAGACTAAAAGTGACGCCATATGAAAACTTCGGACTAAAAAACTAAACGGGTTGGTCAATGCGTTGATCCCATGGGCAATGGATGAAATCGTCAACCAAAAATACAGCATCAAATCACCACCATGAAACCCTCCTGCCCAAAACCCCGGAGGGTTCTGTAAGGCATATTTGATGTATTGCCCTAAAGCAAAGAAATTGCCGGGAAAGCAAGCGGTATTGATCAAAATCACCGCAAAAATAGTCGACGCAAAAATGTATTTCCTTCTGTCTTTTGAAAGGACGAGACCGGCCAGTGCTAAAAAAAATGCACTCCCGCCGATAAAAAGCCATGATGATCCCCAAACATTATGATGATAATCCAGGGATGTCCCTAGAAATTCCAGGGGATTGGCAAACGCCTTTCCTTGCACATTAAAATATCCGGATAATTTAAAAATATTATTAAACCTTCCTTGGGTCCCCCCCAAGCCGGACCCATGCACATAGCAATCATGAAGAGCTTGCCCCCACCAGGCGTAGGGAAAAATAATCAAGAAACAACAAGCCACTAACCCCATGTTCTTAAGATATTCCCGCCTGGGTAATGGATGGCGTCCGAGCAATTTACGCCATCCACGTTGGCACAGGAAGCCCACGCCGCAACTAAGGATAAAAAAATGGACCACTTGATAAAAATATCCTAATGTGAAATAAGGTGAACTGACTAAACATAAGGCCATGACCAGCACGGCCAACAAAAAAGTCCTTAAACGGAAATCCTCGAAAAAACAAAGAATAAAATACAGCAATAAAGGTAGGAAACTGTACACGCCTTGCTGCTCGAGACCTGGTGTCATCATATAGCCCGTCAGGATTGTATTTAAATAAAGCAGTGAAATAAATATGGTCCATGTGTTGGACATCAATTTTCGCAAGAGGACATACCCGCCCATGGTCATCATAAAGTATGTCACGCCATAAAATACAAATACGTGCGTGTGGTATAACGCTTCTCCCGGATGGGTAAAAAATGGGGATAGGACAATAAAAATAAGGGCAGCCGTGACATTCGCCACGCCATAAATCCCATTGGATGTGACAAAATAGGCATTGTTCATCTGGTCAAAACGGTCCCAGAGCTGGATGCCGCCGTGAAAAAAATGCGAGACCAAAATATACGTGCTTTCCAACGGTATGGATGTTTCATGGGAAATGAGCAAACGGCGGGTATGATAAAACCAAACATCCGGATATAAAAAAGACAAGAATATAAACGATACGGCAAATACGCCCAATATAAATAAAACTGTGTCCTTAAAAGATTTGGTCATAGGACAAGGCTTCAAGGAACAGCCGTGGCAACCTTTCGTTTAAATGCGATTAAATACGGACTGCTGCCAATGGGCGCATAGTCCTTTTCGATTTCAAGCAGGACCTGGACCATCGGAGCTGGAATGCCATGGTAAGAGGCCGGTGTTGGAATTTGAAATAATTTTCTCTCCACAAAAATGACCGGCGGTTTCTGGTTTTTGATCTGGCCTAATGTCCTTTGAAGCTGATCAATGGTCCATAATTGATCCGTCGGCCACCACATCCGTCCGATCTGATCTGAGCATATAAGCGGAAAAACATAAAAAAACGGTTTTCGACGGCTTTTGATCAATAGCATCACTTCATGCTCACTGACGATGGGGACACGGTCCATTGGAGCGGTCAGCTGTTGTATTAAATTGACATCTTCACCAAAAGCATAGGTTTTATCAAAATATTCTTTCAAATAGGAATTGTCCACGGTGGGGAGCAGCCAGACATTCGGATGGAAAATATTTGGATAGGATTTCCATTTTGGATCATTAAACAATAAAAGGACTGCTCCTATTAATGTAACGATTGAGAGACGCTGTTTAAGGAAGCGCGGACAGCGTTCGATCAAAATATCATACCAGATAAAGACAAGGAAAAGCTGCACGGATTCATTGCGATCGATAACACCGGGGTCCGAAACAAAGATAAAGTGTTGGTGAAATAAAAGGCCATAAAACGATAATAGGACAATCAACATAGGCCGTACATCGCCAAATCGCCTTTGAAGGACCAAACAAACCGCCGGTCCTATACTCAAAAGGTATAAGGTGATAAAACTGATGGAAAGGAAAAATGTGCCGGGAGCGGTAAATAAATTAATAAGATACGGGCAGTTTGACCAGCCGTTTTTTAATACGTCTAACAACATCAAATATTCACGCCAAAATGAAGCATGAAGCAGATGCCCACCGTAGAAAAAAAGCATTATGGACCCGTAAAATGCAACGCTTGAAGTGCCTGCCAGCAAAGCATCCCTGATCGCTTGATTGGATGCCAATGGTCCGGATTTCAGAGATGTGACTACATATAAAAAAAGATAAAGGCCAAATAATAAACAAAGTATTCCGCCTGTGTTGGTGATTAAAAATAATTGGAATGCACAGAAAAAACCGGCCAATAGGAACCATGTCCTTTTCCTTGATGACCAATGAGCGCAAAGAGCCGCTAAAAAGAAAACATCCCCATAAAATCTTAAAGGGCTGGCATTCCAACTGATGAAAGTGTACATCGCCCCTCCCTCAAACGAAAATAACCGGAATTTCAAAAACAAAAACCATACGGCCAAAGCAAGTAAAGGGCTTCGAAAAACCCTGGTATAAAGGACAAACCAAGCCAAGGCATAGGCAATAATAAGCCATAAAACAACCTGGAATATCATCAACCAGTCAAATGTTCCGGCTAATTTACAAATTTGCCCAAAAATGATCGGCCAACCAACCCCGTAGAACACCTCGACATCAACCCCTGGAAGCCCGCCGTAAAAATTGGCATAGGCCCCGGCGATGGCAAACTCCTGGTTAAACCGCTGTCTTTCCCAAAAATAGACGGCATCGAATAGCGCGTGCATATCAGGGATGAATAATTCCAGGATGCAAAATAAAGAAATAAGAATGAATAAATAAAACCATCTTCGATGGTAGGGTGCAGATTGATCATTGACCGGCGGTCCAATCCATTGGTTAGAATGGTCATGTCCATAGGCACGGGAAATACAAGAGACAACCCCTTTGAGGAAAATTTTAGACATCAGCGTCAAAAACATTCCTATCATAAAAAGCCTATGAGGACTGGCGATCACTTGGTCACCGATGTGCTTTAAATGTAATCCGGCAAAAAGAACTGTTAAAACAAGGATTTCAACCAGGATTGCCCCATAGATAGGTGTGTATCCAACTTTTTCCGGTTTTTGGACCTTGTCCTTTGGGGTGTTTTTAAAAGCCATCAAGGCGATTAATAAAACCATCGCATTAAAAAATAAAATACCCAGCCAATATATTTGAGAAGTCCTTAGCGGGTGCCAGTCCGGAACATTCCAAAGGTCAGGAATAAAGGCAATTTGGGAAACGGTTGGGAAGAATGATAAGAAATAAGAGATGAGGACAACAAATTGAAACGTTTGTATTAAAACCAAAAAACCAACACGAAGCCATAGGAAAGGTGAAAGGGAAGATATAAAATCCAACATTTTCATCGCCACCATGGTCGTCTTTTTACACTGTCATTTGACAATACTGCCTAAGGTCATTTCTTTATCGGGCATCAACAGGGCCATGCCATCAGCATCCGACGCGGCTAAAAGCATCCCGTTGGAAGTCTCGCCCCGAATGACCGCGGGATCCATATTGGCGACCAGGACGATAAGGCGATTTATGAGTTGCTCAGGAGTATACGCTTTACGGATACCGGCCACGATCTGCCGCACATCCCGGCCCGTGTCCACCTGCAAAACATAAAGACGGTCCGCGTTAGGATGTTCCTTGACCTCCTTGATCCGGGCCACCACCAATTCAACCTTCTTAAAATCTTCTACCGTTGCCATAAAAACTCCCCTCCTATGTCCTGATTTTTTGTTCCCATCTTAACGCTATAAAAATCAATGCCGGTAATCCAAAAGTCGTCAAAAGGGCTGAAATCAAAAGTAATATCCTTAAAGGTGAATGCGGCCAGTATTGGATCAGTATCTTATGCTCTCCCTGGACCAGTGGAAATCCGATAAAACTTTTATCCACACGATAATAGGGAACCGGTTTTCCGTCTACGGATATCCTCCATTTAGGATCATAAGGATAATGGCCAACCAGCCAGCCGCCCCTTTTGGCCCTGTACGTGAGACCTAAATTGTCGAATTGCCTTCGCCACAGATCTTCAACACCCTGGTTTTCTTTAGATGGATAAAACAAAACACACCTTTGATAAAGCGGAAAATCGTTCTTGGGAAAAGCCGCCTTCAGATCACCTTCCTTGATATTCTGCACATCAAAGGTGTAAGGAGTGACCAGTTGGCCTTGTGTCGCCTGCAGTTCTTTCCACTGCCCACCTGCACCTCCTACAATAAAACGCAGGTAACGCTGCTCCGAAGGAAACCAGGAACTCGCCAGGTGCGCGGGGAAGCCGGAAGGTAAATGCAAGGTATATTCAATCATGTCCCCCTTGAGTTGATACTCCGAATGGTCGGTGATATCTTCCAATGACCCTAAAATCTGGCTATACTGCAGGTCTTCCTGTTTTTCAACGGTGATATTCCCAGGCCATTGGTCGGGCAGTTTCAACTTATGCTTGGGGTCCTCCACCTCTATCACCTGTCGGGCCAACCCCGCCGAACAGATCCTGCCCAACGCATCCGGGGAAGCGTTGATCGCTGACTTGGCTAAAAAAATAAATTCATTGTTCTGTCCAAGGTAGGTCAACATTTGCGGGTCAGTCAACCAATGCGCAAACTCTGCATGCCTGGGATTATATCCGTTGATATAAAGAAAATTCAATCCCTGGTTGATCACATGGTGCATGGAAGAAGATAATCCATGGGGATACCATATAAAGGCCTCGTCCCTAAAAGAGAACTGAAATGTGTAAGAGTACCTGTAAGGAAAAATCGAAGGGTTCTCAAAATCATAATCTACCATCTTCGACTGAGGTGATGCGTCAAGAACAATGGACTTAGGACAACTGGGAGCTAAATTGCTTTTGGTTTGATGGATGATAAAAAGAACATCGATAAACGCCAAAAAACATATGGTCCCTGCCAAAATTTTTCGCGCACGCGGTGTATTCCTGAAATGGACCCAAGCAAGCTCCCCCCAAAGACATGCCGTACTCACCATCAGATAAACACGGGCATCAAAAGGTAAAACAGGAAACCCGTTTAACACAACGACCAATGTCATCAGCCCCAAGAGGCCCAACTTAAAACCGGAATATTTCTTCCCCCGGTATAATTCCATGATGGCTTCAATTCCCATAACGACCAATGGCATCATCAGGTAAGGAAGTATGGATTGGCAGGCAAAATAATAAGAACGGGGTACGGCCTTTAAGGGATTTGTCAAAATATTGATCCAGTGGGCGACCAGACCGATGTTCACCCCTGTAGAGGGAAAACTTAAGAGCCATAAAAAAAATACCCCCAGTGCGAAAAAATACTTTAATCTGTTGCGGCTTAAAATAAGACCGGCCAAGGCCAAAAAAAGAAAGGACAGTCCCAAATAAAACATATTATCTACCTGTCGCATATTTAAAACCGCGCTGAAAAAAACTCCGGGACTGCCTAAGTCTAAATCCAGATTATGAAAATACCACTGAGGGTTAAACGGATGGGTGATGCGGCTGTTGGCCTGGCCAAAAGCAAGATCAGGAAAACCAAATTTCACAATAAACGCATACGGCGCCAAAATGAGGACAGCGGCCGCGATGGCCCATGCCGCATTCTTCCATCGAAAAGATTTCCAAAAATGGTCATCAAAAGGATTTTTTGACGGGGAATCAAAGAAAACCTTCCATAGAATTCCTGAAATCATAAAAAAATGCATGGGCAAATACATGTACGCGCCCCAATGGATCCCATTGCCCAAGCTGACGGCAAAAAATAAAAAAATGGCCGCTAAATACCGCCATTGGAACTCCTGGAAAAAACGCACGATAAAATACATGCCTAATGGAAAAAAACTGATATAAAAACTTCCCTTCATTAAGGCCCATTGACTGAAAAAAACAGCGAAAATGACCGTTCCAACGGTCAAAATAATACGGTTTCTCGTCACCAGCTTCAACAGCAGAAAAATCCCGATGGTCCTTATGAATAAATACGTCATCAAATTGGCCCAGACAAAAACATGGTGGAAAAGCTGTCCGGAATCCTCCGAAAACGGGGCCAACAGATAATAAATCATGGCTGTGATCACATTGCCGAATTTAAATAAACCAAATACCGCGTAGGCGTGAAAAAAAGGCATTTGACCAAAAAAATTCCATAACTGAATCCCGCCCTGATAAAAAAAATTGGTCAAAATAAAAGTCAGCGTGTAATCCACGTTATAATCGCCCCACCTGATGAAGCTTGTATTAAAGCTGACAAATAGTCCGGGGTAGATCGCAACGAAGATCAAGGCAGCCGTCAGAAACAAAATAAGCACTGTCACAAAATTTGATTGAAATAATTTTTTCATAGGACCTATTTTCTAAAATCTTTTCCGAGCATATACATCTCTAACGCCAACGGACAATTGGACAAAACGTTTCTTAAGCACCTTGGCCAATAAAGGACTGTTATTCAGAAATGCCAAATTCTTGTTCCGGGTAAACAAATAAAACCAACTGACAAAACGGGCATGTTTCTTATGTTCCAAAATTTCAAAACCGCATCGCTCAAGCAAACCCAGCAATGTTTTTGAAGTAAAATAGATTTGGTGCATTTCCATCAAAAAAGGGTATCTCTTGGCCATCAAACGGGCGGAAAAACTGTCAAGAACAATCGTGCTTAATCCCAAAACTCCCCCGGGTTTCAAAAGCTCCGCTGCTTGTCGGAGCAGCTTGACAGGATCAGAGACATGCTCAATCACGTCCCAAATGGCGACACAATCGCAGGTACCGCTTCGAGCGGCCGGGACCGACCCGATTGAAGAACGCAAATCAATCCCTCTTTTTTTAAAAGCAATGTCACGCGCCCAGCCGGACAACTCAATGCCGTCAACGGACCAGCCGTCATTTTTAGCCAATTCTAAAAAAACCCCTGTATAACTTCCAAATTCAAACATCAGGCCTTTGGCCGGACAAAAACGGTCCAAGTCCTTCAGGGCCCGGCTGAAAGTCCTGACCCTGCCTTCTTCCTGGTCACAATAAAGCGGGTCTTCAATTTTAGAGTACAGCTCCTCCAAATCCTCTTGAGAGGGATGGACACCGGCATAGATCAAATGGCAGTCACGGCATTTCATTAAATCAAAATAAATGCCATACGATGATGCCGTGCAAGCATAATCTCCGGTCCCCGCGTCCTTGGCCGCATGGTCCCCTGCCGTACCCTTGTAATATAGCTCCCTGTTTTTGGAATGGCATACGGGACAATCTTCAACGGGCAAATACTTCATGGACGAAGTTTTCTCTTAAATACTCTTTGGTGGAAAAAAAGAAAAATAATTTTATTAAAACCGTGGAAAAACTCTTCCAAGCTGACCTTCGTTTTCCCGCGGGTCCTTTGGTTAAATGTGATGGGCACTTCCGCGATCCTATATCCCTTCCTAGACGCCCATGACAATATTTCAACGAGAAAAATATATTGGCGTGATCCCGCGTTCTTATTGACATCCAATTCATTTAACATCCGGGCCCTGTAACATCGAAACCCCGAGGTGCAATCCGACGCCTTGATGGCCAACAGGGTTTTGGCGTACCAATTACCGCCCTTGCTCATCCAGCGGCGCCATAATTCAAAATTAGGTATTTTCCCACCCGTACAATACCTGGACCCAATCACAAGATCATTGTCACGGCTTTTAGCGATCAGGTCGTTGATGACGATGGGATCATGGGACAAATCGGAATCCATCGTGATGATAAAAGGAAAACCCGCCTCGATCCCTAAAGAAAAACCATCCCGGTAGGCAGAGCCGAGGCCTAATTTACCGCTGCGTTTAAAGACCTGCAGGTATTTAATGTCCTTCGCGAGTTGCTCGACGATAATTGCCGTCCCGTCAGGAGAACCGTCATCAATGACCAGGATCTGTAAATCAAGGGAAACATCCCTTTTGATCCTTTCAATAAGTTCTTTGATGTTATCTGCTTCGTTATAAGTCGGGACTATGACAAGAAATTCAAGTCCGTTAGATCTTTTATTCTCCTTCATTTCTTTAAGAACATTGTCCCTGATGGCCACCCAAGTCCCCTTCTTCTAACAATTTTTATCGCATTTAGCCTGCATGACGGCCAGGTCGGCATCTACCATCATTTTTACCAATTCCTTGAATTTAACTTTTGGCTCCCAGCCCAATTTTTTCCTGGCTTTCGAATAATCGCCCAATAAAATACGGGTTTCAGCCGGCCTGAAAAATTTCTTGTCGATCTTTACATACTTCTTCCAGTCCAGGCCGGCATGGGCAAAGCCAAGCTGGACAAACTCTTTTACAGTGTGCACCTCTGCGGTCGCAATGACATAATCATCAGGTTTGGCCTGCTGTAACATAAGCCACATGGCTTTAATATAATCTCCGGCAAATCCCCAGTCCCTTTTTGCTTCCAAGTTGCCTAGCCTTAATTCCTTAGTTAGACCAAATTTTATTTGAGCAACGGCATTGGTGATCTTGCGCGTGACAAACTCAAACCCTCTTCTGGGAGATTCATGGTTAAAAAGGATGCCATTACAGGCAAATAAACCATAACTTTCCCGATAATTACGCGTTAAATCAAAACCAACGACTTTTGATATGCCATAAGGGGACCTGGGATAAAATGGTGTATTTTCATTCTGAGGGACCTTGCTGACCTTCCCAAACATTTCGCTGGATGCGGCAAAATAAAATTTACAGCGCGGGGCCAGCTCCTTAATGGCAGCCAGGATATTAAGCGTGCCATTGATGTTGGTGCTGATGGTGGAGAATTCATCCTCAAAAGAATAACTTACAAAACTCTGCCCTGCCAAATGATAGCATTCGTCGGGTTTTATTTTTTGGACGAACCTGAATAAACTTGTAAAACTTTCCAGAGAGCTGAAATGCAGGGTGATTTTATCTAAAATATGCTTTATTCTCCAAAGCCTGTGCTCAGGGTCCTCCATAGCGACTCTTCTGACAATGCCGTGGACCTCATAACCTTTTTTGAGCAGGAATTCCGATAAATATGAGCCGTCCTGGCCGTCAATTCCTGTAATAAGGGCCTTTTTCATCTTACTCCCCCATACCTTGCCATAGATTACAAACAAATTTTTTTCAAAAAAGCACTTTAATATACGCCTAACTTTTAAGCAAGGTAATTTATTTTACCGCTCCCGCCATTTTGCGCTTCATGGCAACTACGTATTCTCCCATGATATACGGCGCATAATGCGCACGCACATAAGATACAATGGGGATCAAATTTTCCGGTTTATCCGCGTATGCTTTCGGGAAATTATACAGGAAGATCTTCTCTAAAAAAATATATTCCGGTTGGGCCACCCGCAGCTGGTCAATGGTCCTGCGGTTAAAGAGCGCAACATTGGTATAGGAGGAATCAAGAGGCATGGTCCGCATGTGCTTGGAGCGTGAATAACTTAAAGGGAAATAATAAAAAAACGGCGGGCGGTCGGCCTGGATCAATATCTTGACTTCAAAAGAGCTGATCAGCGCCGCTTCTTCCCCCGGTTGAGTTAAAGACCGGATAAGCTGGGCGTCTTTGCTAAAATCAAAATCCTGATGATAATATGCCGCTAAATCATCATCAGAAGAAAAATTGCCCTCGGTATAAAGCTCCTCATTCTTGGACCCCAGGGAATTGGCGGGGAGCTTTAAATCTTCGGGGGAATTTCGGTAAAGATGGTTAAAATAGGTCGTCAGGTCCGCCGGTAAGGGCTGGGCTGTCAAGGGGTCAACCATGGGATTATGCGACCAGTTGAAAACATTAGGGTACGACATAAAATTATGGTTGGTAAAAAGAGCATAAAACGATACGGCCAACAGGACCAAAACGGCATTGGACCGCTTGCGCCGCGGCCAGGACCAAAATAAAATTTTTAACCAGTACCCGCAAACAAAAATAAAAGGCAGGGCCGTCACATAATACGTGGTCAGGACCGCGCGCATGATATAGTAATGGTTAATGCCAAGGCCGTAGACACAGACCACGATGATAAAGATATTCCGTCGGGAAAATTTCTTAAAATAACACATGGCCCCGACATATATAATGGTAAATACCCACACCGCCGGAATGATAAGTCCCACAAGGCCGGCCCAGAAATTATGGTATTTAAAATTTTCGTATATCGGAAGGGTCCCTTTGCCGGTCAATAAAAAATATTCCGAAAATTCAGTTAAATTGCGCCAAAACTGTGCCGTAAACAGATGCTGTCCCGCGACCATGTAGTAAAATCCAAACGCCGCGGCCACAGGCCAGAGGAAATAAATGGCCAAAACTACAAGGTCCCGTGGGGTTTTATAAAGCACGGTACGGGTGTAAGGCATGATCAAAAGGCATACGAGATACGCATAAAACGCGGCAAGAAGAAAGACCCCGGTCGAATCCATATAAAATACCGCAAAGCCGCTTAATAGCCCTGCAGCCCATAACCATCCGGGATTTCCCCGCTGCAAATGACAGAAAATGGCCGCCAGCACGAAAAGGTCAAAAAAATAACGGACCACGGTGGCGCTGGGATACGTAAAAATAAAAGGATATACCCCGGGATGGAACATTTGCACGCGTATGCCCCATAGCATCATTGCCAGCGTCAGGGCAGCACTTTTAAACCAGCGAAGGGAAAACCAGAACATCAGCACATAATAAAATATGACCGCAGTCATGAGCACTAAAAAGACATGTTCGTGGGAAAAGCCCCCCATCCAGCGGGTCAGTTGGGCAAATACATAGGGCATGCCCATCCCGTATTGGGAAATTTGGTCCACATAAAAAATGTGTTTATTGAACGCCGCCCATCCGGTGGCCATCACAAACATCTCATAATGAAGAAATTGCTCGCCCATGTACATCCGCGCCAAGACCCTTTGATTATCCGGTACAAAAATGATCAATGCCAAAAGCAAGGTCCCTCCTACTACAATCAATTGCCCTAAGATTTTTGAATTGCTACGATCATAAAGCAGTGCATATATCCGTTTTCCCGCTCCACTGATTTGGGGCCAACATAATTTGTTCAATACGGCCAGCATCAAAAGTACATCGAATGCCCGGCGGGCCATCTCAACGCGGTAATCATAAAAAATCATTTTGACCCAGCCACTCAACAAAAGAAAAGTCAAAATTGCCTCCACGATCAAATAAGCCCGCAGATTTTGCCCTCCGGCCGCTGTTTGCCTCTTACGAAAACAATACGCCGCAATTATTTCTCCGACGATAAAAAATATCAGCCAAAAAAGAAATAAGACCACTTGGGGGCACGGAGAAACAAGATCAACAGCTGTCTTGACCATCAATAAGGCCTGGATGCTCAAAAGCAAAACAATGCCCGAAAGCAGCCACCAAACCTTCAACTGTTCACTTTGCATGTTCTTCATTTAATTCTCTCTAATGGTGAGGAACACAAGGGTATATTTTTTCAAAGGCTACGCTTGCCCCCCATCCCCCCAAGCTCGCCGCTCCGGGGCTACTCTCGTAAGCAGCCCCTACGCGGCTGGGAGGAACGAAGGCCTTTAAAAAAATATACCCTTGTATTCCTCTTACGCAAATCTTGCATTCCTTAATACAGGCTAATGTTCGTTTTTCATTGTTAACAGGACCAATGGATCGCTCTGCTGTCCGCTGTATTGATAATGCGCTTTTATGTAATCAATCAAGGCATTAAGCGGCGTATTGCCTGAAGTGTTCAAGATCGATTTTTGGACAAACACCTGCTTGGGCTTGTTTTTATCCAACTGATTTAAAAGCAGCTTTATGTCCTCAACGCCCATCAAAGGCAGGCCGCCATTAAAAAAAGGCCTGCGGCCTGCCTGCATTAATATTTGTGTTGCAAAGCTGCTGATCAAGGCCACCCGTGACCCGGGCAATGTCCAGTACCAGACAAAATTAGCCTCTTTTTTAAAATTAAAATTGGCCCGGTAAATGGATTTTTCCTGGTCCCAATTTTCCCCGGACAAATTAAAAACATTGGGATAATAGGTGAAAATAGAATTGGTAAATAAAGCGATGGCGGCGAGAAAAACAAAAATTAATCTGACCAAAAGCTGCCGCTTTTTTACCGTCCCCTCAAGTACCTGTGTCCCCCAAAAGCATACACAGCCAACCAAAGGCAAAGGAGCCATGTAATAGTAGTTGATGGAAGAATGCCATAAAAAAATGGCGTAAACCCCAAGTCCGTATACACTCAAAGGGATTAAAAACAATTTATCAAATGTCCAGCGGCGAAAACTGACCATGCTGACAGTGACCACGATACCAGCTGCATAGATCAAGGGGGGAAAAAACGAAGCAAAAAATGCGAAGAAATTCCTGTCCTTTAAGCAAGAATAAATGGAAACGGCATTTTCGCCTTTGGGCCATCCGGGAACAAAGGAGCCAAAACAAAAAAATAATATAAGGACCATCACCAGCCACGGCAATAAACCCACTCCAAGGACTTTACGCCATTGCCTGGGGACAGGGCATAATAAAGAACGCGTATCTTTAAATACCAAGAGTGCCGCCAAGTAAGCATATAAGGCCCCAAGCATGCAAAGGCCGGTATCAAAAACGAGGCCTAAGGACAGTCCCACCGATGCTCCGGCCAACCAGAGAAATATTTCCCACTGCCCTCTGGAATAAAATAGCAGGCATAAAAATAACGCCACATCGGAAAGATGGCGTAAAATACTTTGCCCGGGATAAATCCAGATCAAAGGTGAAACACCCGCATGGAACATCTGCAATTTGACCGCCAAGAGCACGCCGAAAGCCGCGGGCAAAACCCCCAGCCAAAAACGCAATAAATAATAAAATGCCGTATAATAAATGATTGCCAAAAAACAAAGAACCCCTATCACATGGTCATAAGACACTCCACCTATAAAACCCGCCAAAAAATGGACTAAAACCGGCGCTCCCCCGTTTAATGGAGGCGCCATTAACCATTGGTCAAAATGATTATTGCCGTCAAAAATCGCCAGACGCAGCAATGCTTTTTCGGTATCAGGGACCGCTATCACTGACAGCAAAAGAACAATAATTCCGCCGTCCGCCAGCTTGTACCAAACCCCGGGAATGTCACTTTCGATCCAAATCAGAAAGCGTTTGAGACTGCGATTTAATTCCGGCCAAAAAATTTTCGCCAACAGGGCCGCGGCAAAACCGGCATACCATAAAACCCAGGCCCAACCGGGGCCTTGGTTTTGCAGGACCTTAAACATCGCAAATAATTGCCATAATACCCAAAAAGTTTCACAGATAAGGAAGGTACGGATTTCTGTCGCCAAATCAGGAGAATCCAAACGCTTGCGAAACATATAAAGGACCGCTGTCTGGCCGATGATCGCCGCGGCAATAAAGGCGTGATAAAAAAAGTCATTGCGGTTAGGTTGGTAACTCTTCAAGAGCGCCTGAGGGACCCCCTCGGCAATCGAAGCCATTGGCAAGGGGACATACTGGTAGACAAATATGAGTATGATCAATACCTGCAAAGAAAATACAAAAACAAGCAAAGACAAATATAATATATTCTTCATTTACGACCTAAAGGAGTACTTGGTATGAGAGTACGTTTCATGGCTGCAAGGTATTTTCCGGTCTCTACCGGCTCGTATTTCGAACGAACGTACTGAATCAACGTGACCAGATCCGGGTAATCATAAAAATAATTCAGAGGGACCTGGGGGGTCAAAAAAATCCTTTCCATAAAAACATATTCGGGTTTTTGGGTCTCCATCTGGTCGATGACTTTTTGGACTTGGGGATAACTAAACAGCCCCGTCACCATAAAAATGCGTCCGGTCATCAGCACGGAATTAAGTAAGGGATAGTAATAAAAAAACGGCTTGCGGTCGGCCCTTTCAAGGAGCAGCAGTTCAAAACTGCTTAATACCGCCGCCGAAGCTCCCTCGGGAGTCAGGCGCCTGATCAAGGCCGCATCTTCGGGAAAGGACGTCTCTTTTTCATAATAGGCTTTCAATGCCGCGTCGTCGGCAAAATCTTCCGGGAATTTCAATTGCTCGTCCTTCTCACCTATGGAATTGAACGGTAATTTATACGCATCGGGATAGGACGTCAGCATCTGGTGGAAAAAAGGGATATTATGGTCAGAGCCGACGCGAAAGGCCGTACGGCTGTCTACGATGGGATTGCGGGAAAAATTCAATAAATTCGGATACCCCGTAAACATGCGGTCGGTCACAAGGCAATAAAGTACCGCCACCACAAGTCCCCACGCGATCCTGTTGCGCCAGAGCAAAGGGGCTTTCTCCAGGACCTTTCCTATCCAATAAAAAAACACAAAGACCCCAGGCATTCCGACGGAATACCATTGGGAAGCAATCTGTATATAATACGAATGGATCTCCAGCCCATAAAGCGCCAAAAGTCCGGCCATGACATCGCGCCCTTGCACCCGTCCCAGGGCCGCGTTGCCTGCCGCATATAAAAAAGTGGAAAGATACAGCACCGGATAAAGCAGGCCGACGATGCCCATGAAATATTCTTTTCTCACAAGCGGAGTGGTCAAAAGATCCGAAAAAATGCCCCGGATAAAATAGCTGTTATATTCCACCAGGTTTTGCCAGAAAGCCCCTTCTAAACAATGTTTCCCCACCGTCAGGTAAAACCACAGGCCGCTCCAAACAAAGACGCTGGCCAAGACCAAGGCATGGTTGCGCCACAGCAGGCGGTCGCGTCCGCCTCCCAAGGCGGGCATAAATGCCGACGCGGTGACGTATAATCCAAACATTAAAAACATGCTCAGGCCCGTTGTCAGCAAATGGTACAAGCCCAATGAAACAAAAAACGCCCCGGCCGCCAGGAAAAATATCCGGCGCGTTTGGATATGCATCCACAACATCCAGAAGATCCCTATGTCAAAACAATAGCGAAAGACCGAGGCCATCACCACCGACCAGACAAAGGGTGCCACCAGCAAATGGAACATCTCCATGCGCATGGCGCAGACAATGGCGGCAAAAGCCAGCAGGCCCGAGGCCAAAAAACGCCTCAAGAGCAAGAACCACAGGATAAAATAAATGATCCCCACCCACATCACGATGGCGAACACTTTTACATAATCAAAGCCCCCCATCCAATGGACAATTTTAGCGGTCATCACCGCGGCGCCGAACCCATAGGTGGTGATCACCTCGACGCCCGGAACAAGCCCCTTGGTAATGGCGTACACCGCCCCAAACAATTGGACGTCCCAATTATGGAAATAATCCCCCATATAATTCATGGCAACCACGGCCTCTAAGTCCGGCATATAAACCACTAAAAAAATAAACAGGCACCCCAAGGCAGGGGCAACCCATGGGCTTAACCGCAAGGAAGCGTAAAAACGCTTCAACAAAGTCATTCCCGATATAAATTCCGGCCAGAACACCGTTATGGCGATGGCCGCGGCAAACGCCCCCCAAAATAACGGCCATGCCCACAGCGGATCATCCAAGGTCACGATCTCAAAGGAAGAGTGGGCCATCAAAAAAACCAGAAGGACATGGGACGTCAAAAACAGCCTTAGATCCCATTTTTGTTTATGGAGCGGGCCCTTGATCAGGCCCAGCAAGCACGCGTATACACCCGCGCCTAATGCTATCCATAAACCGTATAAGAATAAATCCCGCTGGGCGTGAAAGGTCCTCTGGTAACAGGGGACAATGGAGTGGACATAGGCCGTGTCCACGGGGATGGGAACGTGGGCCAACAAAGCACATGCCGCTAATATAAGTTCCACTGACAACACCATCGCTGTCAGGACAATAATGATCATGGATTTCTCCGGCAGAATATTAATAGAGCCAAAAATTAACTGAAATCAACGACATTCCTCAAGACGTACCGGTTGATTTTACTATCTTCGATATAGTCCTTGATTTTGGCATACTCAATCCTTTTTTGAGGCATGACCTGTGCTGATTGAGTATGTGTTGCGGTCAGCGCATAGGAAACCCACAAGATCAACCGGTCATGGTCCTTGGGGGGTATTCCCCTATGGATCCCGTAATTGTCCGTGATCAACACCATGCCTCTGTCGCCGTACAAATGGACCATGTGTTCCTTTAGAAAATGCCTGTACAATTTATCGAAACTGTAGCCGTTTAAAGGCAATTGAAATAAATCCTCAGGGACGACCCTCCTTTTAAATGGATTGAGATCATCCGCAAGGTCATCATTCCTGGATTCAGGGAATATCTTCTTTAATTCCTGCAGAGTATGTGTTTTTGCGATATAACAATGCGCCCCCTCATCTTCCTTGGTGTCCGTCAAATTAATAAACATGGTGCAGGTCTTGTAATCATCCACATCCCGGTGAAACCGCTGGGGCCCCCTGGATTTTCCGTCCTTGCCCGCAAACGCCCAAAACAAATTAACGCTGGATATCGTTGGTAAACAACCGAAATAATCCGCGATCAGGCCAATCGCCTGGGGGTCGGAGAGCATCTGGGCCACATAAGGGGCGCTGATGATGGTCTGCATGTCATAAGAACCGAAGGGGTGGTTCTTTTTGACCATGTCTTTGGACCTAGGTTTTTCCACTGAAAAGTGCGCCACATGCGAGGGGTAAACTTTTTGCTGATTAAGGTATTTAACAATACTTTCCACCTGTTGGGGGCTCAAGTTTTTATGGTCGAGCTTTCTATAACCGGCCTCTTGGAGCTTATTCAACCAGTCCCCATCGGCGCGAGAGGGCGCATTTCCCGTGATTTTCCTGATTTGACCGCTGATATAAGCTGCACTCTCTTCACGTTCGGCAACACTTTTCCAATTCTTGTTAAAAGCAGGATTATCACCCCGTTGATCGTCAGGGATGGCTTTTTGCAGTTGTTCGACGATGCTCTGTGTCCCTTCATCCAGGCAGTAGGATTTCTCATAAGGATAAAGGGGCGGAAACTTTAAGACAGACCTTATTTTGACATAAGCCCTGAAAAAAATATAGGAATACAGGGTGTTGATCTCCCGCAAAAAACGTATCTTTTTAGCAATTTGACTGATCATTATTTCTCCTTTAACCCGAAAGTGGAGCTCACGATATAGTTAGGCCGCATCTTGGTTTGTTCATGGACGGAATTCAGGTACAAGCCTATCATCCCCAGGCAAAAAAGCTGGACGCCGCCGATAAAAAGGATCACGATCATCAACGCCGTCCATCCTCCGACGGCCTGGCCGGTAAATTTCTGGAAAAGGGCATGGATGACAACAAGGACATCCACCAAGATCGCGGACAAACCGCAAAACGAAGCGATTTGTAAAGGGACTGAGGAAAAATTGACGATCGCGGCGTTTAAAAAATTACTGATCACCTTCCTGCCCAGCACAAAAAACTTGCTTTTTCCGGCAAAACGGGGCTCGCGATTATATGGAATAAAACTTTGTTTAAAACCTACCCAAGCCACGATCCCGCGCATAAAAGGCCTGATTTCTTTAAACTGTAAAATATGGTCCACGACCCTGCGGGAAAGGAGTTTGAAGTCACCCGCTTCCGGGGGAATGAGGACATTGGTAAAACGGTTGAGTATGGAGTAACCGGCCCTTGAAATCAATAATTTGAATTTCGACTCCCCCTGGCGGCTTTTGCGCACGGTGTGGACCACCTCCAGCTCGGCATCGCCGAAATACTCTTCCAGCATTTTTATGATAAGCTCCGGAGGGTCCTGCAGGTCTGCATCCAGATAGACGACGGCATCTCCTTTGGCATAGGCCAACCCGGCCATCACGCATGGGGCGACCCCGAAGGTGCGGGACATATTGACAATGCCAATGTCTTTATGCCCAACAGCCAAATCCAATAACAAGGCCAAAGAATTGTCGCTGGAAGCATCATTCACAAATATCATTTGATGGTCTTTGATCAGGTGCTTGCGGGCGGCCTCACCCATGACCGCGCGCGTGCGGCGGACAAGTTCCGCGAGGACGTCCTCCTCATTGCGGAAGGAAAACACTATCGATAAATAAACCGGATTTTTTCCGCTGGATTTTTGATTTGAAGAATTGTCGGAAGGTGCCATAAAAGTGTTCCCATTATAGTCAATAAATTATTTAATATCAAATATTGAAATTCCTGGCATAAAAATTTTGTAAAAGTTTAGCAGCTCATCGGGTCCTGTCCTCGGGTTTCCCCATGTCGTCCTCGGGTTGAAAAGCACCCTGCGGGCGTCATGGGGAGACCCCTCCCTCGGCCACCCGATGAGACGCATGAGACGCTAAATATATACAAAATTTTAAGGGTGACTATCCCTTCCTTCGCATGGCCACCAGGTAAAAACCGGTGTCCACCGGCTCATAATGTTCGTCGACATATTCCAGCAGGCCTATCAAACCCGGAGTATCGTAAAAATACGTCGATGGCACCGACCTGTTTAAATAGATGCGCTCCATGAATAAATAAGGAGGCCGGTACTGTTGCAGTGAATCGATGGTTTTGCGAAGTTGCGAATACGCATC
>Ga0207006_1040_pt1 | contig 30515 bp, 34 predicted proteins | sample Alteio_BWMinCont_84_FD_153497 | JGI IMG/M metagenome (GOLD analysis project Ga0207006, IMG submission 153497) | Enriched cells from forest soil in Barre Woods Harvard Forest LTER site, Petersham, Massachusetts, United States -... | ecosystem: Environmental > Terrestrial > Soil > Temperate forest >...
TCGGGTGACGCCCGAACTGGCCGGATCATCCGCAGGTCCTGAAGAAGAGCGCCTGCGGGCTGGTGCTATCGCGAGCCAGCTTTCCATAGCGCAATTAACGCGTATGTGGCAGATGTTGCTGAAAGGGTTGCAGGAAACACGGCAGGCACCGGATACGCTGGCTGCGGCTGAAATGGTGCTTATCCGGCTGGGTTATGCATCGCAGTTACCGGTTCCTGCGGCCATTATCAAAGAATTGACCCAGGCTGATAATACACCGCCGTCGCCTATCACACATTCTCAACCTGCTGTCCCTGCTATCGTGACTCCATCTGCAATAGCCCAGCCACCTGCGGCGGCACATGCATCCCCAGCGAATTTCCATGAATTAGTGGCGATGGCCAAAGAAAAAAAAGAAATGACGCTTTATCATGCCCTGATGGCCGATGTCAGTCTGGTGCATTTTGAGCAGGGTAAGATCGAGCTGGCGTTACTGCCGGGGATAAATTCCGATATCAAATCGAAGTTAAATAAATGCTTAATGGAATGGACAGGCAATAACTGGGTTGTTATGATATCCCAGGAAAGTGCCTCGCCAACGCTTGAGCAGCAGAAACAGCAGCAGGACGATCAGTTAAAGATGGATTTATCCGGTCATCCGGTGGTAAAAGCGGTGCTCGAGCAATTTTCCGGGGCAGAAATTAAGGATGTCTATCCCTATCAACCGAGTGAAGAAGAGGAATAATCATGGTTAATATTAATCAGATAATGAAGCAGGCTCAGGCCATGCAGAAAAAAATGAATGACATGCAGGAGCAGTTCAGTCAGCAGGATTTTACCGGTACTGCAGGCGGTGGTCTTATTTCCATCACCATCAACGGCAAAGGAGAGATGCGCAAAATCAGTATCGATCCGACGCTGGTGGAGAAAGATGACGTGGAAGTGCTGGAAGACCTGATCATGGCAGCCTTTAACGATGCCAAGAAAAAAGCCGATGAAAGCACCGAAGGTGCGATGTCGGACGCCATGGGCGGCATGGGCTTGCCTCCTGGGTTCAAACTGCCATTTTAATTGTTTAACCGTGCGCCGCAGGCTCCCTTCTCCCTCTGGGAGAAGGCTAGGATGAGGGATTATTATAAAACTGAGCGAAGCGATTCCTTATCAATTAATATTGAATCGCTTCGCTCAATCTGTTTTACCCCTCACCCTACCCCTCTCCCTTCGGTAGAGGGAAGCCTGCGGCGCTTAATATAACCTGAGAATAAACATGCACGAATCGCCGCTTGAGCGACTCATCCATCTGCTAGGGAAACTTCCCGGCCTTGGGCCACGCTCTGCAAGAAGGGCGGCGCTCCATATGATCAAATATCGTGAGAGTGTCATGCAGCCACTTCATCAGGCGATGGCGCAGGTAGCGGAATCGATCCGGGTATGCAATCAATGTGGGAATCTCGACAGCCAGGACCCCTGTGCGATCTGTGCCAGCGAACGTCGGGATAACAGCATTATTTGCGTGGTTGAAGAAGTTGGAGACTTATGGGCAATCGAGCGCAGCCAGATTTTTAGCGGCCGCTATATCGTGCTTGGCGGAACGCTTTCAGCCCTTGATGGTCGTGGACCATCGGAACTCAATATCGCGAAATTGATCGAGAAAGCGGCAAATCCGGAAGTGATGGAAGTGATCCTCGCGACGAATGCAACGGTGGATGGTCAAACCACAGCGCATTATATCACCGAACATCTCAAGGATTGCGATGTGAAAGTTTCGCGGCTGGCCTATGGTATCCCGATTGGCGGGGAATTAGATTATCTCGATGATGGAACGCTGGGGGCGGCGCTTCGTTCCCGTCAACCGTTCTAAGGCAGCATATGGCAAGAAAAACACATGTATCTCCTGGTCGTCCACGTATCCTGCAGCGGGATGGCTCCCGCATTAAGGTGCGGCGTATCGGCAACCGCAATCTGAGTTGGCGTGACCATTATCTCAAGGCGATGACGATGCCGTGGAAAAATCTCATTGCCGGGATTTCGCTTGGTTTTATCATTATCAACTCCGTATTTGCCTATATTTATCTGCTGGTGGGGGGGGTGAAAGGCGCCCGCCCGCATTCCTTTATCGATCTCTTTTTCTTCAGCGTCCAGACATTTTCAACGATCGGTTACGGACGGCTTGAACCGGAAGGGATGAATGCCAATATCGTTGTAGCCGTTGAGGCTCTGGTCAGTTTAGGCAGTGTCGCGATGGTTACCGGTATTTTATTTAATAAACTGGCACGTCCGAATGCCCGAGTATTATTTAGCAGTATCGCCATTATCGCCCAGCATGATGGCCTCCCCAGCTTTATGTTCCGCGCTGCCAATGAACGCTCAAGCCGTATTATCGAGCCGGTGATGCATGTGGTGCTGCTGCGTGACGAGGTGACCAAAGAGGGCCGCAAATTACGGCGCTTCCATGATTTAAAACTGGTGCGTGAATATAGCCCGTTGCTACTGCTTAGCTGGACGGCGATCCATCCGATCACCGAGCATAGCCCGCTTTATGGCGCAACCCCGGAATCCCTGCGTGAGATGAATGCCGAAATTATCGTGTCATTGACAGGTCTTGATGAAACCTTGTCGCAGACCGTACATGCGCAGCATTCCTATATTGCAGAGGAAATCATTTTTGACCGCTATTTCAGGGATGTTATTGTGATCAATGAAAGCGGCCTGGTCGAGATCAATTATAATTTCTTCCATGATTTAGAGGGCTAGTCTGCCTGATCTTTTAGTTCATTCAACATAGCTGGTTGCTTGTTAAGCAGGAACAGGAGATTAGACATTGGTTTGCTGATTGATATATTACTTTGGAGGTTCTGCAGCGGGTGGGGCTTCTGGTGTAGCTGGTTTATCATCAGCTTTACTATCAGCAGGTTTACTATCAGCAGGCTTAGCATCTGCCGGTTTAGCATCCGGGGTTTTGCTATCCGTAGGCGGCGTATCGGCAGGCTTGCTATCTGCAGCAGGAGCAGCGGCTGGAGTCGGAACTGCCGGAGCGGGGGGAGCGTCTGCGGCAGGAGCCGTCGCCGCTGGCGTATCTCCCGCAGGAGCTGGCGCCGCTGAATCATTCGCGGCGGCATCGGTGCCGGGATCAGGTTGTGGGTCAGCCATCGGAGGAAGGCGTTTCTGTTGGGCAAGCTGAATTGTCAGTTCTTTGGCTTTTGTCGGATCCATTTGCGCAAGGATAAGGGCGGCATTGGCTTCCTTCATTTTGGTAACGACCTCCAGCAGGATCGGCATATCGAGCTGCTCGAAAATAGCGGCGGCTTCTTTCGGTTTCATATTCTGATAAATCTTGACCAGGCTGGCGATTTTCTCGTCTTCTTTTTTATTATACTCGAACAATAAATGGCCGACTTCCAGTTTGAGGGAACTCAGTTCTTTGATCTTGCCATTGACCTTTTCCGTCGCGGCAGTCAGCACATTTTCGCGAGTGACAATATCCTGGTTCCATCTATCGAGTTCTTCCCGGCGTTTTGCCAGATTTTGCAAGACATCAATTTCGGCGGGACTAAATTCCTGTTTGCTTAAATCAATCGATTTGGGTTTTTCGGTCGATGCGACTAACTCTTTTTCTTTTACAGGCTTTTTCTCGCCTTCGCCTTCCTTCTTTTCGCCTTCGCCTTCTTTTTTCTCACCTGCACCTTCTTTCTTGTCACCTTCTCCTTCAGTAGGCTTTGCTTCAGCAGGTTTTTCTTCCTTTGGCGGTTCTGCGGATTCTTTCTTATCCGCAGGCTTAGCAGGTTCTTCCGCGCTATCTTCCTTAGCGCTCAGGTCACTGACAAAACCAACTTCTGATGTTGGATTGACGCTATAACCAATAATATTGCTAACTTTGATCGTTAGCAATGCAGCGAATAACACGAGGGAGAAAAAATAGAAATAGACTCTTCTCATAGGCTACGTATTATCCCCCCGGCTAAGGGTTCGCAGGGTGCGTAAGAAACTGCTGCTGGCATTCGGAGCAGGCAGGGTTGCCATTTTTTTAGGAGCTGTTGGTTCAAATGAGCTGGATGTAGCGCGTTTCTGGTGCGTATCTTTTGCCGCCGAAATTCGTTCGAGTAGCGATTGCAGCGAGGCGGCGCGGGAATTGTCTGATTCTTTCAGCGCAGGCATCGGTGCTTTAACACCATGTTGCCGATCTTCTCTGACCAACAACTGCATCGCTGGGGAAGTAAGGACGGTACGCGCGGCGGTGATACCTGATTCAAGTTTATTACTTAAGTTATCCGCCCGATCCGTGATAAAGGATAAATCTTTGATGGTATGTTCCGCTTTATCAATGGTTCCCTTTAAATCGACCACCACCGTTGAACTGATAAGCTTCAGTTCATGCAAGCTGTTTTCCGCACGCAATATCGCATCATCAAAATGTTTGATACCTTTGGAAAAGTCCTTACGGTTATCATGGAGTAGCTTGATACGATTATGTAATTTAATGCAGAAACTGATACAGACAATCAGCAATATGGCAACAAGCCCATCAAGGATAAGCGAAATTAGATTACTCGTCATAAGCTATCCTCCTTCTTCTGCTTGTTGATCACATTACTGATACAAACCGCGATATTCTCACCAACCCTGCCCATTTTACCGCTGAATACACGTACGCCGGAAGAATGTATTATAATATCATCATCAGGTGAGTTTTCCATAAGGATTGTGCTGCCGACCTTGAGTTGCATAATATCGATCATCATCGCGGTTTTAGGGTCAAGTGTTGCTTCCAGTTCAACGGCTGTGCTTTGAACCTCATATTCCAGGCTTTCTTCCCAGGCTGCGTCACGGCCAAATTTTTCTCCCATAAACACATTGAGCAGCAGAGGCCGGATCGGCTCAAGTGTGGCATGTGGAATAAGCAGTTCGAGATTGCCGCCGCGATCGTCCATATCGATACGTAATTGGAGCAAGACGGCCGGTTCTGCCGGACGGGAAATGGTCGCGAATCGCGGGGTGGTTTCCATGCGTTCAAACTGGAAGGTGGCCGGGCTGAGAGGGTCAAAGGCGGTGCCTAAGTCAATCAGCATCAAATCAGCGAGCTGGCGGATAATCCCTTGCTCGATCGTCGTATAGGGGCGGCCTTCAATACGGATGGGGCGCGTCACTTTACGACCGCCGAATAATACGTCGACCAGGGAATAGACAAGCGGCGCATCGACGGTGATAATCCCGAGATTTTCCCACTCTACTGCTTTGAAGACGCTGAGCAATGCCGGAACAGGAATGGCGTTGATGTAATCCTCGAAACGTAAGGAGGTGATGCCACGTATATCAATATCGACGTTGTCGGAGGTGAAGTTACGCAAGGTGGTGGTCAGGATACGGACGAAACGATCAAATACCACTTCGAGCATCGGCAGTCGTTCATAGGATTCGAGTGCCCGGTCAAGCATGGCAATAATGCCCGTAGACGGCGGTTTGCCGGTCGCAGCAGTGTCAAAGCCTAGCAGACTATCAATTTCATTCTGGCTAAGTTCCTTGCCAGACGGCGTTGCATTCATGCCGGCAGTGGCTGTATCATTGGTATCGTCGGCCATGGTTTACGCTTATATATTATACCAATTATACCTAGTGGCCGTCATTGCGAGCGTAGCGCGTCATTCCGCATCTTCCAGATGCTACACTCCTCGCAATGACGATCACCAGGTTTTCAATGGATTGATCGTTATGTGTCTATTGCACGAGGATAGATTTAAACAATATATCATTAATTTTTATCGGATACATTATTTTATTTAGGCGCAAGAGCAAATCTTCCCGTAAACGGTAAAGCCCAGCGGATCCTTGCAGGTCATCGACTCGTAATTCACGCAAATAGACCTGGAAACTATCCCGTATACGCGGCATTTTTGCTTGAATATCCTTTACTGCATCAGCACTTGGCACCACCAGCGTCACCGTCATTTTCAAAAATGTCTGTTGCTTGCCTTGGGAATCCAGGTTTACCAGGAATTCATCAAGGTCAACATAGACTTCAGACGGTGCTGCCGGTTTTTCACTAGGTTTTTCTTCTGATTTCTCATCCGCTTTTACTTCGGTCTTTTCTGCTGGTTTCTGCGGCATAAATTTTTTGAGCATTCCGGTGAAGTAAAGGCCGCCACCAATACTTGCGAGGATTAATACCGCTATCAGGATAATAATCAGCCGGCGCTTTCCCTTAACCTTGGGAGCATCGTCTTCTCCCTCGATAGGAATAGCAACTGCACCAAGTCCGCCGCCACCGTCATCATCATCGTCATCAATTGCCATAGGGCTCCTCTTTAACCAATATTCGAGCCTATCAACAGGCCCTTATCCGATAGTATAGTACTGCATATTACAGGAATAACCACCAAAACCTTGCGATGGCTGCAAAATCGTTGTTTTTCTAGAGGTGATTGTTACCGTTATTCATCGGTTTGCCGCAATTCGTTCATCACTGCATATTTTTATGGAATATCCACGTAAAAATTGAAAATCAAAAAATGGCACAGCTTTTGCTCATAGGGATATGTACGGTGCTTATATCACGTACATTGTTATCATTCTAATTACAGGGAAACATGGATAATACCAATTATATCGCCCTCTCCAAACAAGCGGCATTATTCCGCCAGATGGATGTGATTGCCAACAATATCGCCAATGCCAATACCCCTGGTTTTCAGGGTGAGGAGATGCATTTTTCGGATTATATGGTAAGTAGCAGTAATAATCAGAAACTTGATTTTACCAACGATGATTTTACCGTCCGTAATATGGATGAAGGGGAAATTGTAAAAACTGGTCGTCCACTCGATGTTGCGATAAGCGGGCAGGGTTATTTTTCGGTGCAGACACCACTTGGTACACGCTATACGCGAGCTGGGAATTTTCAACTGGATCCCAATAATCAGTTGGTAACGCAGCAAGGCTACCCGATATTGAATGATGCCGGAGTGCCGATTACCCTTGATTCAAAAGATACCAATATCCAGATCAATTCGGATGGGACGATTAATTCACGGGGGCAGGTGATTGCCAAAATTGGGGTGGTGGATTTCGCCGCGCCGCAGTTGCTGCAGAAAACGGGTGGTTCGTTATATAGCAGCGATGCTGATCCGACTGCGGTCATTGCTCCGAAAGTTACACAGGGCGCAATCGAATCGTCCAATGTATCAACGATCAAGGCGCTGACAGCAATGATTGAAGTACAGCAGGGCGTATCGGATACCAGTAACCTTATCAGTAATCTGGATACCATGAAGCGTAACGCCGTCCAAACTATTTCAAAACAAGGTTAATACCATTAGATTACGAGGAGAATAATTATGCGCGCACTTAATATTGCCGCAACCGGCATGCAGGCTCAGTCGCTCAATGTGGACGTAATTTCCAACAATCTTGCCAATATCAATACCACCGCGTATCAGAAACAACGGGCAGGGTTCGAAGATTTGCTGTATCAGACACAACGTAATCCGGGCACCCAAACTTCCGATAATGGGACGATTGTCCCGACTGGTATTCAGATCGGCCTTGGGGTGAATGCGGGTAGCGTCTACCGTATCCAGGTACAAGGTTCACTGCAGCAGACGAATAATCCGACCGATCTTGCCATTCAGGGGAGCGGCTATTTCCGCGTGGAACTGCCAAGTGGCGATTTTGCGTATACGCGTGACGGAACCTTCCAGCTTAGCCCTTCCGGTGAAATTGTGAATTCAAACGGTTATGTGATCAGCCCGGGTATTACGGTTCCGATCAATGGGTCTAATTTGACGGTCAATAGTATTGGTCAGGTATCCGTAACGGTGCCGGGTAATACCACGCCGCAGATTCTTGGACAGCTCGATCTGGTAACCTTCCCGAATCCGGCAGGCTTGTCAGCCAATGGCGGCAATCTGCTTTCGGAAACGGCTGCATCCGGTGCCCCTGTTGTTGGTGTGCCTGGTACGGAAGGGGTGGGCACGATTCAGCAAGGATGGTTGGAAACCTCTAATGTGGATGCAGTCACCGAAGTCACCTCGCTGATTACCGCTCAGCGTGGATATGAACTTAATTCCAAGGTCATTTCGACGGCGGATCAGATGATGCAGACAATCAATAACGCGAAACAATAGTGAAATTCATGCAGTTCCTTAGATCGATGATAATGGCTGGTTTGATGGTGATGGGCTCTATGAGTATGGCGCTCGCAGAGCCCTTGCCGGCAGAACTTCCTGATTCTACCCTTAAAACGACATTGCCTGCTGCAACAGCAAAACAAGCTCAGCAAGCCATGCCACCAAAAGTGACGCCGCTTTTAACACCAGCAAAAGGCGCTGCTGTGGATACGGGCGAAAAACAAACATTGACCGAAGAGGTTCGCGATTTACTTTATGAAAAAAATGCCTTCATTACCAATCCCGATGAAGACCATATTTCCATCGAATTTACAGGTAAGGATGCTGCGTTCGCATTAGCAACCGATGAAACTATCGACCATATCGACATTAATCCGTCATTGCGTTACTTTAAATTAAGCGTGACCGATAGCGCCCATCCGCAGGGAATAGTGATCCAGGGCCATTATACGGAAACCGTCACCTTACCGGTGCTGGTCAACCGCTTAAAAGCCGGTGATATTATCCGCGATAGCGATCTGATGATGGTCACTATCCCTGTCGCGCGCCTGCAGCACGATACGGTTCGTACCCGTGAGGAATTGCTTGGCAAAACACCACGCTATTCCCTGACCACCAACCATCCGATCAATGAAGCGGATGTCGTCTTACCGGTTGCGATCAAGAAAAACGATATTGTCACGCTGGTATATAATAATGGCGTGCTGAGGCTGGAAGAAAAAGATGCGATTGCTATGGAATCTGGAGCGCTTGGTGATACAATCAAGGTAAAGAAACAAGGAAATGGATTTTTGCAGGGGATCGTCCAGGAGAACCACATTGTCAGCATTCCGGTACGATCGGATTAGAGAGGATTTATGAAAGAGAAAAAATGGATTCCAGTAGCGCTGCTGACATTGATGCTCAGCGGCTGCAGTAATACGTTTGACCGGTTGGAGCAGATCGGCAAAGCGCCGGAAATCCAGCCTGTCCAGAACCCCATTCAGAAAGCCGATTATCGCCCTGTTTCCTGGCCTGCCAATCCAGATCCGTCACGCAATAAAACCGCTAATTCCTTATGGCAGCCAGGCGCGCGCACCTTCTTCCGGGATCAGCGCGCAAGGCGTGTGGGGGATATCCTCAAGGTGATCGTCAAGATCAATGATACCGCGAATTTGAATGATCAGACGACCCATACCAGGGATACGCAGGAAAATGTCAAGGCGCCAAACGTGGCAGGGTTGCTAGGCAGGATACTGCCTAAATCAGCGAATCCTGCCGATTTGCTGGATATTACCGGCACCAATAAAGCCAATGCGCAAGGGCAGATCCAGCGTCAGGAACAGATCCAGACACAAGTCGCCGCGATGGTGACCCAGATATTGCCTAACGGCAATCTGGTGATTCACGGTACCCAGGAAATGCGCGTCAATTTTGAATTACGCCAGATCACGGTGGAAGGGATCGTCCGTCCGGAAGATATTAGTTCGGATAACGGCATCACCTCCGACCAGATTGCTGAAGCCCATATTTCGTACGGCGGTAAGGGACAGATGACGGATGTTAATCAGCCGCGCGTAGGGATGCAGGTGCTTGATATTCTCTCGCCGTTCTAGTGGTGTAGGAGTTAGATGTTGCGCTCGCAATTTCGATCTCTAGGGCAAGAGGTGATTCATTTCACTTGCTAACCCGCCACCGGTTCAGGTGCACCCGGCATCACATAGGTCCGTATTTTCTCACCTAATGATTTTTCCTTCATCCCAACCGGCGCGTAGACATGTTTTTCCGCAGCCGTAATCAGTACGCCGCCAAAGGGCTGCAGGCAATGCTTGCCGATCGTTTCAAAGAGTACCGAGCTGGCGAGGAACGGTACGGAGACAGGCGGCATGAATAAGGCGGAGATAGTGCCAGTCGGAGTGAACATCGCTTCCTGCAGCAAATTACTGATCTGCATAATATTAAACGGATGGCCGTGACCAAATGGGGTCCGTTCCATATGCGACCATAGGCCCAGGCGATTCGGCATAACCACCAGTAATTTCCCGCATGGCTTCAGCACCCGCCATATTTCCCGCATCATCGCCGGAGATTGATCGCTATATTCCAAGATATGGACCAGTAACATCCGGTCGATGGAATTATCAGGCAGAGGAAGTGCGCCTTCATCCGTCATGCAGCAAAGATTATGTTCCTTGCTCGGCCAGGTAATCGACCCTTGCGGAGATGGCATCAAGGCAATAACTTTATTATGGCGTTTCATGAAACGTGGCAGATAGATTGCAGAAAATCCTAATCCGGCAATCGTTTCATCATGGGTATCGGGCCAGAAATCATCGAGTGCACGGCTGATATGGGCGAAGGTTGCCTGCCCGCAGGCGGAGTTGTAAAATGCATTCAGACTTGGTATATCCGGCCAAAACATAACTCAATTATCAATATGGAGCTGCACAGGTTTCGGCGCTCCAATATTGTAGCGCATCCCGATGAGGAAATTCTGGCAGCTTGTATGGTTAGACGTTTCATAGCCGGCACTATCACGAAATTCGGTGTTAAATACCGTGAGATAATGATAATCGGCAAACATACTGAGATTACCGGTGATACGATAGCTGATACCGGCAATTGCCTGGACGGCAGGTTCTAAATCGGTACCGTTGATCACCTCATTTGCCGGTGCCTGCATCCCACGTAAGGCAAAGCGTGATGCTCCGACGCCGACGCCGATATAAGGAGTAATGGGTTCATTTATTTTAAAATCATATAATCCGTTGGCCATCAATGCGGTATTGCTGATCCGGCCATTGTGATCCGCACTATTGTCACGGAATGAAAGCTCTAATTCACTGCGAAAGCCATTATAATAAGGCTTGCCAACAGCGACGAATCCGGAAAACCCATTCTCGAAATTAATATGGTTATTACTATCATTGCCATCGACCTTATTATGGGAAAGTGTCGATATCCCCGCCGCGCCGGAAACATAGATATCCGGATCAATAGCAAAAGCAGAGGCAGGCAGGGAAATACCTAATAATGCAAGCAATGTCAGTCGTTTCATAGATTCTTAATGAGAGTTTTCTTCGGTTGGAGAGTGATTGCAACCCGGGCTGACCGGCTGATCAATCGTACATTTAGGGACGTTGACATCTACATCCGGACCTGATCCCGATGAGCAGGCGGTTAATCCGGATAAAGTGAGTGTCATAATAATAATGCTGCGAAGATAGGCCATATCATGTTCCTTTTATTAAAGTGAAACGATAGAGTAGAGGATTAGCGATCAATTTTCTATAGGAAAGTTTTTATGCCACCAGCACTTCTTTCGGCAGCTTAAACTTGATATTCTCACTCACCCCATTCATGGTCTCCACCGTAACGGAATAAAGCGACTGGAGGTAAGCAATTACACCCTGCGTCAATATTTCCGGTGCAGACGCGCCGGAGGTAATACCAATTACTGAGGCATTTTCCAGCCATTCCGTTTTGATATCATGCTCATTATTGATCAAATAAGATGCCACACCCATCTCTTCGCCAAGATCCCGCAGGCGGTTGGAGTTAGAGCTTCTCGTGCTGCCGATCACCAGCAGGATATCGACCTTGCTTGCTAATTCGCGTACCGCATTCTGCCGGTTCTGTGTGGCGTAGCAGATATCGCGTAAATCAGGACCGGTAATCGCCGGGAATTTCTCTTTCAGCTTGGCGATGATGGCGGAAGTATCATCGACGCTAAGCGTTGTCTGTGTTACATAGGAGAGATGTGTGGGGTCACTGACCTGCAAGCGGTCGACATCATCGACGGAAGATACCAGCAGCATTTCACCCTTTATCCGCCCTGATGTACCTTCCACTTCCGGATGCCCGGCATGGCCGATTAGAATCACCTGATTGCCCTCTGCCTCATTGCGCTGTGCTTCCTTATGGACTTTGGTGACAAGAGGGCAGGTCGCGTCAATCACCGGAAGATGACGCAATTTCGCATCATCTTCGACTTTCTCGGAAACACCATGCGCACTGAAAATGGTAATGCCGCCAGTCGGGATCTCATCAAGCTCGCTGACAAACACCGCACCTTTACTGCGCAGGCTGTCTACCACATATTTGTTATGGACGATCTCATGGCGGACATAAACCGGCGCCCCATAAATGGTCAACGCCCGTTCGACAATCTCGATGGCGCGCTCAACACCGGCACAGAAACCACGGGGCTGAGCAAGGATAATATGACGTGAATCAGGCATAGTTCAACATTTATAAAATGTGAATAAAAATATTCTACATTTTATATTGCATAATTGGATGAAAAGCGTATAATACTCGTTAATTATTGTAAAAACAACTAAAACTAACGACGATGACTGACGAAAAAAAACCATCCTTCCAGGAAGGCAACAAGATTGCAAGCAAGTATCTAAAAGGCGTGATTGCCGAGGAGCTTGCCGATAGTACCACGCCGTTTGTTTCGGAAGGTTCCTATGAACTGCTCAAATTCCACGGCAGCTATCAGGGCTATAACCGTGATACGGCGACGGCGCGCAAGCAACAGAAGCTAGAGAAGGAATACGAATTCATGGTACGCGCCAAGATTCCGGCGGGACGGTTGACGGCGGATCAATATCTGGCGCTGGATGCGATTGCCGGCACTTATGCGAATAGCACGCTGCGGATTACCACGCGTGAAACCTTCCAGTTCCATTGCATCGTTAAAGGAAATCTCAAGGCGCATATTGCGGCGATTAACGCGGCGATGCTTAGTACGCTTGGTGGATGCGGCGATGTAGTGAGGAATATTCTGGCCTGCCCGGCACCGATCAAGGATAATATCCATCATGTGTTAGAGCGTGATGCTTTTGCACTTGCTGCACATGTCGCGCCTAAAACCCGTGCCTATCATGAAATATGGATGGATGGGGAAAATGTGACGCCGGCTAGTAGTGTCATCGAACCACTTTATGGAGAGACCTATCTACCGCGTAAATTTAAGATCGCGCTTTCCGATCCAGAAGATAACTGTGTTGATGTGCTGGCGAACGATCTGGCCTTTATCGGGATTTTTAAAGACGATGAACTCATTGGCTATAATGTCGCCTTAGGCGGCGGTCTTGGGATGACCCATAACAAGCCGAATACTTACGCGCGGTTAGCGACACCAGTGTCGTTCATCACGCCTGATCTGTTGCTGCCAGCGGCGGAAGCGGCGATTAAATTGCACCGTGATTATGGTGATCGCTCTGATCGTAAACATGCGCGCCTCAAATATGTGGTGCAGGAAAACGGCCCGGAATGGACGAAGAAAACCTTTGACGGATATCTCGGAAGGGTGTTGCCTGATCCGGTAGCCATGCCGAAATTCGCGGTGATCGACCATCTCGGTTGGCATGAGCAGGGGGACGGTAAATGGTTCCTCGGCGTGCCGGTATCGAGCGGACGGATTATCGACCGCGATGAGGAACATATCCGCACTGGCCTGCATGAGCTCATCAAGACTTATAAAATGCGAGTGATTCTGACGGCTGACCAGAATATTATCCTCTGCGATATTGAGCAGAGCGATAAAGAAGATATCACGCGCCTGCTTAAAAAGCATGGCATTAAGCTGAAGGAAGACCTGACGCGTGTCTATCAGAATTTCCTCGCCTGCGTGGCCCTACCGACTTGTGGGAAGGCGCTGGCGGAAGCAGAACGGGTCAAGTTGCCGCTGGTGGCTGAGATCGAAAAAGTGCTCGCGAAGCATAAGCTGCTTGATGAGCGTATTTCGATCCGCATCGCCGGCTGCCCGAATGGCTGTTCGCGCCCAACGATTGGCGATATTGGGATTGTCGGACGTACACCGGATAGTTATGTGCTCTCGATCGGCGGTGATTTTGAAGGGACGCGGCTGAATAAGCCGGTCTTCGATAAAGTGCCGCTTAAAGAAATTCCGGAAGCGCTGAATGTGATGTTTGCTGATTATGCGGCGAAAAAGCAGGATCAGGAAGGCTTCGGCGATTTCTGCCAGCGTGTCGGTATTGATACGCTGGTGGCGCATACCAAGGCTACCTTGAAAGATACCTATAAATGGGCAGCGGCATAAATGTTTCCGATCATTCTCGATTTAACTAGACTGACGGTGATGTTGGTCGGTGAAGGCGATGCGGCTACCCGTAGGCTTGCGCTGCTTGAAGAAGCTGGCGCGACGGATATACGGCGCTTTACGCCTGAGCATCTGCCGGGAGAAGCGGATTTTGACGGCGTATCGATCGTGATGATCGTTGATATGATTGAATGGCAGGCGGAGAGCATTGCGGAGATCGCGCGGGAACGGCATATACTGGTCAATATTGAGGATAACAAGCCGTGGTGTGATTTCCATTTTCCAAGCATGATACGTCGGGGCAGTTTACTGCTGACAATCTCGACGGAAGGAAAAAGTCCGGCACTGGCGAAGCGTATCCGCAAAATGCTTGAAGAGATATTCGGAGAAGAATGGGGCAGCCGCGTCGATGAGCTTGAAGCGAAGCGAGTGGCATGGAAAGCGGAAGGCAAAGATTTTAAAACAGTAAAACGGTTACTTAACGATGAAATCGCGATAAGCGGTTGGTTTAAATCATGACAGCATCTCTTACACGTCTGCAATCCTTCTATGGCGCGCTCGATACGCATTCGTTGTTGCGCGTGATGATCCAGGAAGAATTTAAGGATAAAATCACCCTGGTATCGTCCTTCGGGGCAGATTCGGCGCTGCTTCTCAGCCTGGTGGCGGAAGTCGATCCGAACCTGCCGGTATTATTCTTAGAGACAAGAAAACATTTCAAGGAAACGCTGGATTATGTCGAGGAGCTGCGCGACTTGTTCGGCCTGACCGATCTGCGGATGCTCACCCCGGATGAAAAGCTGGTGAATAATATTGACAGGAGCGGCGAATTATGGAAAACGCAGCCGAACCGCTGCTGCTGGTTACGCAAGGTTGAACCGCTCGAACGCGAGATGAAAAAGAGCGGCTTCGAAGCGATTATCACCGGACGCAAAGGCTATCAGAATAAAGACCGTGAAGAGATGGATTCGATCGAATTGTTCGACGATGGTGTCTACCGGATCAATCCGCTTGTTGCCTGGAATAAAGAGCAGATCCGCGAAGAATTCGCCAAACGGGAATTACCGGCGCACAGCCTGGTTGCGAAGGGTTATTTATCGATCGGCTGCGAGCCATGCACGTTGCCGGTCAAACCGGGTGAAGATGAACGCTCCGGCAGATGGGCCCATACGGCTGGCTTGGCAGGTGCGCAAAAAACGGAATGCGGTATCCATATTCAGGAAGTACCGAATTGGGATTTATGAAACGCTATATTTTAACAGGGACGCCGGGTGCTGGAAAGACGTCGCTGATCCGGTATTTAGAGATGATGGGACATGAGGTGGTAGAAGAAGCGGCAACCGATATTATTGCTTTGGAGCAGGCGCAAGGACTTGCTGATCCATGGAATAACCCGCCGGTTTTTATTGATAAGATCGTGGCATTGCAGATGCAGCGGCAGGCGAGGAGCAATGCCGCATTACAGTTTTTCGATCGCTGCCCGGTTGATGCCTATGCGCTCGCTATCTATGCGGATATATCGCCAACGGCCTTGTTGCAGGAAGAATTGAGTCGGATAAAGCAGGAAGAAATTTTTCAGAAACGGGTGTTTTTTATTGAGAATCTGGGATTTTGCGTCCCGACCGAAGCCAGGAAAATCACCTTTGACGATGCGCTTCGTTTTGAAAAAATTCATGAGGAAGTATATGAGTCATTGGGATATGAACTGATTAAAATAGCACCACAACCCATTCCACAACGTGTGGATAATATATTACGATTACTATAGCAGGAACGATATGGACCATTTAGATAAACTGGAAGCGCAAAGTATTTTTATATTCCGCGAGGCATTTAATAAAATCGATAAACTGGCGATGTTATGGTCGTTCGGGAAAGACAGCAATGTGATGATCCATCTGGCGCGTAAGGCGTTTTTCGGCAATGTGCCGTTTCCTCTGATCCATTGCGATACCGAGCTTGAGATGGATGAAGTTTATGAATTCCGGAATCAGTACGCCCGCGAATGGAAGGTCAACCTGATCTCGGAAATCTGCCCGCCGCTTGAATCCACCGACCCGACACTGCCGCCGGCTGCGCGTGTGGCTGCCCGTAAAACCGGCGGACTCAAGCAGGTCATCGAGAAGCATCATTTCACCGGGATTATCGCCGGAATCAGGCGCGATGAAGAAGGCACCCGCGCTAAGGAGCGGGTATTCTCCCCGCGCGATACGGAAGGCGCCTGGGATGTTAAAGACCAGCCGCCCGAATTCTGGGACCAATTCCTGACCGATTTCAAACCCGGTATCCATGTCCGTGTCCATCCGCTATTGCATTGGACGGAGCTTGATATCTGGCTCTATATCAAACGGGAAGGGATCCCACAGGTGCCGTTATATTACGCCCGCCCGAATCCTGAGAAGAATAATGAGATGTATCGGTTCAGGTCGCTCGGGGAAAAGGGGATTACGTTCCCGGTAAAGAGCAGCGCCTCGAATATCGATGAAATTATCGCTGAGTTGAAAGTGACAAAAGTACCGGAACGGGCTGGCCGAGCAATGGATAATGAAACAGAAGACGCGTTTGAAAGATTGCGTGCTGATGGATATATGTAAGTTATTAGAATCACAGGAAACAACCATATGAAAACATCCCCTTTACCCCATATAGCCCCTGCATCTACCGAACGCAGCCAGCTTAAAATCGTTATTGTCGGCCATGTCGATCATGGAAAATCATCCCTTGTCGGGCGGATATTCCATGATACCGGCTCGCTTCCCGATGGCAAATATGACGCGATCAAAAAGATGTGCGACAAGCGCGGGATGCCGTTTGAATATTCGTTCCTGATGGATGCGTTGCAGGCCGAACGCGATCAAGGGATTACCATTGATACCACGCAAATATGGTTCAAAACGCCGAAGCGCGATTATGTGATTATCGATGCCCCTGGCCATAAAGAGTTCCTCAAAAATATGATTTCAGGAGCGGCGAGCAGTGAAGCGGCTGTCCTGGTGATCGATGCAAAAGAAGGCGTGCGCGAGCAATCGAAGAGGCATGGGTATCTGTTGCATCTGCTCGGTGTCCAGCAGATTGCAGTAGCGGTCAATAAGATGGATCTGGTGGATTATTCTGAAGCGCGGTTCAAGGAAATCGAGAAAGAGTTTACCGCTTATTTGAAGGATATCGGCGTGACGCCCAGCTATATCATCCCGATCTCTGCCAGGGAAGGGGATCTGATTACTAGCAAATCCGCCCATATGCCATGGTATACCGGGCCAAGTGTGGTAGAAGCGCTTGATTTATTCACCGAAAGTAAAAAACTCGATGAATTACCGCTGCGCTTCCCGGTGCAGGATGTCTATAAGTTCGATGAGCGACGTATTATCGCCGGCCGTATCGAAGCGGGCAGTCTCAAAGTGGGGGATGAATTGCTCTTTTCACCTACCAATAAAACGGCGCGTATTGCCTCCATCGAGCACTGGCCGGAGAACGATAATGGCAGTACCAAAGCGGCTGCAGGCGAATCGGTAGGGATTACCCTCGATGAGCAGATATTCGTCGAGCGTGGCAATGTTATCAGCCACCGTACAGAAGCGCCGAAACTGACCAATATTTTTAAGGCAAAACTCTTCTGGTTGGGTAAGCAACCGCTGGCGGTGGGTAAACGCTATAAGCTGAAAATCGCTACCAGCGAATGGGTGGCGGAAGTCAAGGAAATCGATAATGTCGTCAATACCGACGATCTCTCCCATAGCAGCCAGAAACAGGTTGAACGTGGCGCGGTGGCGGAAGTCACGCTGCGGGTGCGGGGATTAATCGCCCTTGACGATTATGCGTCTAACAGCAAAACCGGACGGTTTGTATTGCTTGAGGATTATTATCCGGTCGGCGGCGGGATTATCTCGATGGATGGCATCCCCGACCAGCGTTCGGAAGTCAAAGTCAAATCCACCAATATCCATGAGGTGGATTACCATATCACCACGGCGCAGCGCAGTTACCTCAATGGCCATAAAGGCGGCGTGCTATGGTTCAGCGGTCTTTCCGGTTCCGGCAAAACGACGCTGGCGCAGGAATTGCAGCGGCATTTATTCGCTAAAGGCTACCAGGTCTATGTGCTGGATGGGGATAATATTCGCAGCGGCTTATGCAGCGATCTTGGTTTCTCTCCAGCCGACCGTCAGGAAAATATACGGCGTATCGGTGAGGTGGCGGCATTATTCGCCAGTGCCGGAGTGATTGTCATCACTGCCTTCATCTCGCCTTACCGCTCCGACCGCTTTAAAGCGCAGGCGGCAGCGCAAGGGAATTTCCATAGTATTTATGTAAAAGCGGATATCAAAACCTGTGAGTTACGTGATCCGAAAGGCTTGTATAAAAAAGCGCGAGCTGGGGAGATCAAGGATTTTACGGGAATCTCAGCGCCTTATGAAGAGCCGGAAGATCCTGATTTGACAATCAATACGACGAAAACATCGGTTGAAAGCTGCGTGACGATGCTGCTTGATTATGTTGAACAAAACCTGGTGACGCCGGTGACGTCGCATAGTGATAAGCCATCGGATTATGTGGGGGCGGAGATATAGAGCCTGGCACAAATTTTGCTTGATAAATCCTCTGTCTTTGTTTCATCAATGATGGAGGTTTATCATGGATATCAATAATATAGCAAATAACAGCCAATTCTTTTCAATTTCTACCAGTTCCCTCAATAATCTAGTCAATACCATGCCCGGCACCACGCCGTTTGAGCAGGTGTTACAGGATAATATCACCGCCAACCAGACGAGTGGAGGCAGCCAGGCAGGAGCCGGGCTGAGCATCACCAGCCCTCAGCCTGGGCAGGTACTGAGTTTCCTCAATTCTGTCGGCGGTTTCTGGGCGCAGTCAAGTCAGGATGATAGCGGTGGGGTAGCGTCGGCTTCGGAGTCAACCAGCGTGCATGATATCAAAAATGAGGTCGCCGATGAATATCTGGCGGCATGCGCAAGCGGCAAGGATAGCATTCAGCTTCAAAATCAATTTGTCGATACGATGGAGCCCTATATCGGATTAGAAGGCAATATTAGCGCAACACAAAATTCTACCGATCCGGCGGCAACAACGCCTACCACAACCTCTGTAAGGGATAGTTCCCTTACGATCGCCTACACGCAAGAAAGTGAGCGGATTATATCAACTGAGTGATGCTGTCCATATAGAGGGAAATGGATTTTATTGTTGTAAATTAGGTATTTTCTTCAGAATTTTATCACTATACTAAATGTTTTTTCTCCTATAATGTTGATGATGTTGTTAATCAATAAGGAGAAAAATAATGCCAGTCAAACCCCATAATAAAGTGACCGGCTTTTCCGGAAATGAAATTTATTGCCTGGAGAAGCTTGGCTATAAGGCTGGGCAGCTTTGTCTCGGTAATAATGTGATTGCACTTGGGATTTTAAGAGGGGTTGGTGCAGGGCTTTCCAATCTGGCTGGTGGTGAGGTTGCAGAGATTACCCAGCTCGTCCATGAAGGTAGAAAAAATGCCTATGACCGGATGATGAAAGAGGCGGATGGTTATCAAGGTATCGGTTTGGCGGGCGTATCGTTTGATATGATCAATCATGGAGGGAATCTTGAATTTATTGCCATAGGATCAACCATTCATCAGCCGGGTTCTTCGCAGGAAAAACTGGCGTTTTCTACGTCCGCCAACGCGCAGCAGCTATATTGCCAGCTTGATGCAGGGTTTACACCTCATCGTTTTGTATTTGGTAATGTCGCTTATTCAATCGGTGTTGGCGGGAATATCGCGGGGGCGCTGCGTGGATTGCAACGTGGCGAAGTTTCTCAATATACCGAGATATTCGACCGCACCCGGCATCTTGCCTTGACCAGGATAAAGGATGAGGCGAGAGAGGCGAAAGCCAATGCGGTGATCGGGATAGAAACCTCCATTATGCCGCTGCTCGGTACGCAGGAAATGATGATGATCGGTACGGCTTCAAGCCATCCAGCGCTTGATGAGTATTTAACCGATCCTGTTACTAGTGATATGACCAATGAAGAGCTATGGAACCTGGTGAATATCGGTTATCTGCCGATCAGGCTGGTCATGGGGGTGTCGGTTTATTCGCTTGGCCTGGCTTCAGGGATTACCTCATCGTTGAAAAGCATGGTGGGAGGGCAGATTGATAGCTTAACGGAACTGCTCTATGAAGCACGTGAAAAAGCATTGGAGCGTATTGAGCAGGATGCTGAACGATGCGGTGCTGATGAGGTGGTCGGTGTCAAAACGCGGGTATATGATCTCGGTGGTGGGTTGGTTGAATTTATGGTGATTGGAACGGCTGTCAAAAAAATGCCGGGTATTACAACATTGCACGATACGTTGCCGCCACAAGCGATTATTCAGGATAAAGAAACATTTGTCGATACATCGCAAGGAATGGGGGCGGTTCTTACTATGCGCCAAGCAGCTTCGGCGAAGAAAACTCAGAAGGGGCCGTTATCGCTTATTTTCACTATCATATTTGTCATATTCTATGTCGTCGTTAAAATAATTGCGCATCAATAATGCAGGATCGTGCTTCTAAAACGAAGGGGCTAATCTGGCTAGCTGCGGCGGTATTGCTGGGAGGGTTATGTGCGTCAGGCCTGTCGCCTTTAGCCCATGCTATTCCTTGGAGGATGGAGAAAGAACTAGGAGACGCGCTTGCACCGACGTTGCCTTCTATCTCCTGCCATAATCAGGGGCAGGCCGATCTGCTGTTGCAGCGGTTAGTGATGCGCCTTTATCCCATTCGTCCCGGTGATGATGCCTTTTCCATCGAAGTAAAACTGGTTGAAAGCCCGGAGATCAATGCTTATGCGACCCTTGGTGGACATATTTATATCAATTCCGGATTGCTGGCTAAGGCAGGGTCGCCGGAAGAGCTTGCCGGAATTCTGGCGCATGAAATAGAGCATGTGCACCATCGCCATATCATGGAAGCTACTCTCATGCACCTCTTCACTATTGGTGGGTTACAGATGGTATTTGGAGACTCATCAAGCGCGGAATGGGCTAAGTATTTCCTGAACCTGGATTTTACCAGATCCCAGGAAAAGCAAGCAGATCAGGAAGGATTGCGGCGGCTGCAAAAGGCCCATATCGATAACCAGGGATTCCGCCACTTTTTTGAACGGATGGAAAAAACAGAATCTGCCGCGGCATTCTTATCCGATCATCCGTCGAGTGAATCACGCCATGAAATGACGGAGAAATTCAGTAATCAGGATATCAAGCCGATCATGACAGAGGGAGAGTGGTTGGTTCTGAAAGATTATTGCCATAGGGAGTAGATATCTCCACCGTAATATGCGACAACATCCCCACATGCTTCAACCGCTCTTTATAATGCTCCGGCGCCTGGGGGAAAGCTGTCTCAATCGAGAGGATGGCGGCGTAATGCTGCGGCGATAGCGGCCAGAGGTGGAAATCGGCGAGCTTATCCCCGTCTTTTTCAATAATGCTGCGTATTTCATGGGCCAGCGTTTCATCGGGAATACGGTCGAGCAGTAACCGTCCGGTCACCTGCAATTGCCCGATTGCAAAATAGCCGATGAAGAGGCCGCCTAAGATACCAGCCAGGCTATCCGTCCACATGATGCCGAAATATTTTCCGACCAGCAGCGCACTGATTGCAGCAACCGAGGTAACGCCATCGCCTATGGCATGTAGATAAGCTGCGTAAAGATTATGATCATGATGATGATGGTCGACGCCGCTATGATGATGGTTTTCCTTCAGTAGCAGGGCACAGAGGATATTGATGACCAGGCCGATGACAGCAACACTCAGCGCTGCATTGAGCATAATCGCTTCGGGATGAAAAAATCGCATCAGCGAATCGGTAATCAGCATGAAAGCGAGGAAGAGCAGGGTGATATCGCTGGCGAAACTACCAAGCGCATTGGCTTTGCCCGTCCCGAAACTATAGTTGCTGTTCAGCGCCTGTTTTCTGGCAAAGCGGTAGGTAAACAAAGTGAGTCCCATCGCGAAGACATCGCCTGCCATATGCCAGCCATCGGCAAGCAGCGCCATCGAGCCGCTGATATAGCCGGCAATCACTTCTGTTACCATCATTACCAGGCTGAGCAGCATGACGATTCTAGCGCGCCATTCATGCGTCTGGTGATGCGGCATATAATGATGCGCGCAGGGATGGGAAGGAATATCGCTCATAATCTCACTGATTCTATAAAATATGCTTTACTAGTGATCGCATTTAGTATATACGCTCTGCTACCCATTATAAAAACAATTTTATTATTATTAGGCGCTACATATGGCAACAAAGATTCGTCTGGCACGGTTAGGTGCAAAAAAACGTCCATTTTACAGAGTGATGGTCGCAGATTCACGTTCACCGCGTGATGGTAAATTCATTGAAATCGTCGGTACGTATGCACCGTTATTGCCGAAAGACGATGTAAATCGTGTAAAGCTCAATGCTGAGCGTATCACTTACTGGCTGAGCACCGGCGCACAGCCTTCGGAAAAAGTGGAAAAGCTGCTGAAGAATGCGGGTATTGAAAAGCCTGCTAATGAAAATGCAGCGAAAGCTGAAAAGAAAGAAGCCAAAGCAAAGCCAGCGAAAGCGGCTAAGGCAGAAGGTGAAAAAGCTGCACCAGCTAAGAAGCCAGCTGCAAAAGCGAAGAAGAAAGCCGAGTAGGCTCAAAAGATTATTAGTGTTAAAGAAAGCGGCTGTTTGAGGCCGCTTTTTTTATGGTAAATATGATGACTAACTTCATCCCCATCGGTAAAATCGTTGCAGCTCATGGTATTAAGGGTGAGATCGTTATCCATCCCTATAATCCAGATGGCGATGAATCCTTGTTCACCCAAGCGGTGAACAAACAAGCCGAGCCGTGCCATATCAAAATCCGTGGCCATAAAAAACAACAAATCATCGCTGCGATGAAGCATATCATCACCCGTAACGATGCGGAAGCATTGCGCGGTCAGGAGCTATTTGTACCACGTGAGATGTTACCTGAAGTCGAGGAAGAGGAATTTTATCATGCCGACCTGGTAGGGCTGAAAGCGCTTAATGCCAATCGCGATGAGCTTGGACAAGTCGTCGGGGTCTATAATTACGGCGCAGGCGATATTATCGAAATCCGCGATAAAAACGGCAAAGAGGAAATGTTCCCTTTCACCAAAGAAACGGTGCCGGAAATTGATATCAAGGGTGGGTATGTGGTTGTGGTGCCGCCTGAGATGCACAGTGAGCGGGAATAAAGCGGGTATTTTGCTCCGCATCCATTCGTGTCATCTATTGACATTTCAGTCAAAAAGCCCTAGAATAAACCATATAACCTATTGGAATTCCTAAGAGGATCATCATCATGACCAGCAGCCTGCATGTTAGCCTACCCGATGAAATGCGTCAATTCGTCGATTGCCGTACCAATGGCGAGGGCCAATTTTCGACGCCTAGCGAGTATGTGCGCGCCTTAATCCGCGAGGATATGAACAAAGAGGAAGAAAGGCACTATGTTTACGGGGAACTGCTGAAATCCGCTGCTGATATTGAAGCCGGGCGGCTCATTTCTGCTGAGGATGTAAGATCGCGCATGGATAATCTTTTTGTGGAACTGGCTGCCGATCCTACTATCGACGAATGACCCAATATCACCTTACACCAACTGCGTTTACCCACCTTCAAGAAGTAGTGCGCACAACCGCACGCAAATGGGGCTTGAAACAGGCTAAGGCCTATGAAGCTTCCCTGGAAGAAGGCTTCAAAGAAATAGCCAGGGAAGGGAAAACTATCATGACCGATTTTCGTGCAGGCATGGTAAGGAGCACTGATTTCTCACTTCACCTTGTCGAGCATCATTATGTTCCCTTTGTGGTTCTGGATGAACATCATGTCATCATCGCCGGATTATTCCATGAAAGGATGAATATCCGCGCGCGACTAAATGAGCTGCATAGTAAGGGTAGGGATGAGATTGCCCTGCTTGCGGCAGAGATTCGGAGTTAATAAACCCATGCTCCACATCACCATCCTCACCTTATTCCCCGAAATCTTTCCCGGACCGCTCGGCTGTTCCTTAGCAGGAACGGCTCTTAAGCAGGGGCTATGGAAGCTCGATGTCTTGCAAATCCGCGATTTCACCGAAGATAAACACCGCACCGTTGATGATAAACCCTTCGGCGGCGGGGCAGGGATGGTGATGCGCGCTGATATCCTCGGACGGGCGATTGATCATATAGTCGCCAAACAGCCGCAGGACAAGATAATCTACTTTAGCCCAGGCGGGACTGTGATGTCTCAGCCACAAATCCATAGCTTGAAAGAACTAAATCATATCACCATGATCTGTGGGCGATTCGAAGGGGTTGACGAGAGGTTAATAGAAGAGTATGATATCCAGCTAATTAGTTTAGGTGATTTTATACTGTCTGGCGGAGAAATTCCGGCACTGGCATTGATTGATGCTTGCGTTCGTCTCATTCCTGGTGTATTAGGATCGGAGCAAACGCTTGAAGAGGAAAGTTTCAGCGTGAGCGGAGAATATGCTGGACTTCTAGAATATCCTCATTATACAAGACCTTCACTATGGAAAGGACGTGCAGTTCCAGAAATATTGCTTTCGGGTAATCATCTGGAAATTAAAAACTGGCGTCTGGAAAAGGCAAAAGAGATGACGAAAATTCGTCGCCGTGATTTATGGGAACAATATAAGCAGCAATAATGCTGCGTACTTAGGAAGAGAAACATCATGAACTTACTTCAGCAATTTGAAGCAGAACAAATTAAAAACCTTTCGGAAAACAAATCCATTCCGGATTTCGCAGTCGGTGATACCGTCCGTGTGCATGTCCGTATTACGGAAGGTGCCAATGAACGTATCCAGGCATTTGAAGGTGTCTGTATCGGCCGTAGCAACCGTGGGATCGCTTCATCCTTCCTGGTGCGCAAAATCAGCCACGGCGAAGGCGTAGAACGTGAGTTCCCGCTTTATTCACCTCTGGTCGACAGTGTGGAACTCGTCCGTCGTGGCGTGGTTCGCCGCGCGAAACTTTATTATATGCGTGACCTGCGTGGTAAAGCAGCGCGCATTAAAGAAAAGCGTCAGCCAGTAAAGAAAGATTCAACTACCGTCGAAACAAAGACAGAGGAAGCAGCCAGCTAATAAACTTATGGATAAGGTGCGGACATTATTTGATAAAATCTGGGACAGCCATCTCGTTGATGAACAACCAGGCGGATCTTCACTGATATATATCGACCGCCACCTTATTCATGAAGTTACCAGCCCGCAGGCTTTTGAAGGGCTGCGTGCGACTGGCCGCAAAGTGCGTCGTCCCGATGCGACGCTTGCCGTGGCCGATCATAACGTGCCGACGACGGACCGCAGCAAAGGCATTGCTGACGAAACTTCCCGTATCCAAGTCCAGACCCTTGCCGATAACTGCAAGGAATTTGGCGTTCCCTATTTCCAACTGAGCGATATCCGTCAGGGCGTTGTCCATATCGTTGGCCCTGAGCAGGGCTTTACCCAGCCTGGCATGACGATTGTCTGCGGCGATAGCCATACGGCGACGCATGGCGCATTTGGTGCCTTGGCGTTCGGTATCGGTACCAGCGAAGTGGAGCATGTGCTTGCCACGCAAACGCTGATCCAGTCACGTGCTAAGAATATGCGGATTACTGTTGAAGGCGATCTGGGATTTGGCGTGACCGCCAAAGATTTGATCCTGGCGATTATCGGTAAAATCGGGACTGCTGGTGGAACCGGTTATGTGATCGAATATGCAGGTCGCGCGATTGAAAAATTATCGATGGAAGCGCGGATGACCATCTGCAATATGTCGATTGAAGCAGGCGCACGCGCCGGCTTAATTGCTCCTGACCAAATTACATTTGACTATATCAAAGGCCGTCCAATGGCTCCAAAAGGAGCGGATTGGGAAAAGGCAGTTGCTTATTGGAAAACGTTTGTTTCTGATCCGGGTGCGACATACGATACCGAAGTGAAAATCGATGCCGCCTCGATCATCCCGCAAGTCACCTGGGGCACCAGCCCGCAGGATGTGCTGCCGATCAACGGCGTTGTTCCTGATCCAGCCAAGGCTCCTGATGAGCAGCATCGTGTTTCATTACAACGGGCGCTTGATTATATGGGATTGACTGCCGGCATGCCGCTTACTTCGATCAAACTCGATAAAATATTTATCGGTTCCTGCACCAATGGCCGCATTGAAGATCTGCGTGAGGTCGCCAAAGTGGTGGAAGGGAAAAAAGTTGCCTCGAGCATCAAACTGGCGATGGTCGTACCTGGTTCTGGCTTGGTGAAGCAACAGGCGGAAGAAGAAGGGCTCGACAGCATCTTCACTGCTGCCGGATTCGAATGGCGTGAAGCCGGTTGTTCGATGTGCCTGGCGATGAACGCCGATAAACTTGAGCCAGGTGAACGCTGCGCCTCGACCTCCAACCGTAATTTTGAAGGACGGCAGGGCAGGGGCGGACGTACGCATCTGCTGAGCCCGGCAATGGCGGCTGCTGCTGCAATTACGGGACATTTAACTGATATACGCGACCTGCATTAGAGCATGGAATGAAGCTTTCTTTTACGGAGATAGGCAGGTATATTTTAGCCATAGCATTGTATGATGCTGTTTATGTTGTTTTATTTGCTATACCTATAGACTATCTTTTTTTTAATCATCAGTTTCACCCGGTGCGTCAAACTATGTATGGAATATTGTTTGGGATGATCCAGTGTTACCGGAGATATAAAAAAGATCAAATAGTGACATCCAATAACTGATTGAAACATTAATTTATAAATTTTTATGCAAGCTTTTACAAAACTCACAGCGGTTGCCGCTCCAATGCCGATCATCAATATCGATACCGATATGATCATCCCTAAGCAATTCTTGAAAACGATTAAGCGGACGGGCCTTGGCGTCAATTTATTCGATGAAATGCGCTATACGGCGGATGGTAAGGAAATCCCTGATTTTATCCTTAACCAGGCCGCTTACCGTAAAAGCGGGATTATTATCGCCGGTGAGAATTTCGGCTGCGGATCAAGCCGTGAACATGCGCCATGGTCATTGCTCGATTTCGGTATCCGCTCGGTTATTGCGCCGAGTTTCGCCGATATTTTCTATAATAACTGCTTCAAAAACGGGATATTGCCAATTGTACTCCCGAAAGAACAAGTCGATGAATTAATGCAGCATGCGGCTTCTACGCAAGTGCCGATGACGATTGATCTGCCAGAGCAGAAAATTATCGCCGGCAATAAAGTCTATCATTTTGATGTCGATAGCTTCCGCAAAAAATGCCTGCTGGAAGGACTTGATGATATCGGATTGACCTTAAAGAAAGCCGCACAAGTCCAGAGTTTTGAAAATAGTAATAAAACCGCCCAACCTTGGTTATACGGAACTGCCCATGTCTAAAAATATATTGATCCTGCCGGGTGACGGTATTGGTACGGAAGTAACGAAACAAGCTGAACGGGTAATTGCCTGGTTCCAGCAGAACCGTGGGCTTAAGGTCACCTTATCGCATGGGCTTCTTGGTGGTGCGGCGTATGATGCGACCGGCAATCCATTCCCGCAGGAAACGCAGGATGCAGCTAAAAAAGCTGATGCTATTCTACTTGGTGCCGTTGGCGGTCCACAATGGGAGCATCTGCCGATCGCGGTGCGTCCTGAGAAAGGATTGCTTGGTATTCGTAAGATGCTTGAGCTGTTTGCTAATCTCCGTCCAGCGGTGGTGTTTGATGAGTTGGCCGATGCGTCAACATTGAAACGCGAAATCGTATCCGGCCTTGATATCATGATCGTCCGTGAACTGACCGGCGATGTCTATTTCGGGCAGCCACGTGGCGTGGAAACACTTCCAGATGGCACCCGTCGTGGAATCAATACAATGGTCTATACTAGCCCGGAAGTGCAGCGCATTGCGCGGGTGGCCTTTGATCTGGCGAAGAAACGTAATGGCAGGCTTTGCTCTGTTGATAAAGCCAACGTGCTTGAATGCACCGAGATGTGGCGCGAAGAAGTGATCAAGATCGGCAAGGATGAATATCCTGAGATCGAATTATCCCATATGTATGTCGATAACGCCGCGATGCAATTGGTACGCAATCCAAAGCAGTTTGATGTGATGGTCACCGGCAATATTTTCGGTGATATCCTATCCGATTGCGCCTCAATGCTGACCGGTTCGCTGGGAATGTTACCTTCCGCATCACTCGGAGCTGCCGATAATGGCGGCAAATGCAACGCGCTTTATGAGCCGGTCCATGGCAGTGCTCCTGATATTGCCGGTAAGAATATCGCCAACCCGATTGCGACCATCCTTAGCCTGGCAATGATGCTGCGCTATTCATTCGATCTGCCAAACGATGCGCAATTGCTCGAAGATGCAGTGAAAAAAGTGCTGGCTTCGGGGCTCCGCACGATGGATATTATGCAAGATGGTATGAAAAAAGCAACCACCAGCGATATGGGTGATGCGATCCTCAAAGCACTGGATGGGTTGAAAGCTTCGCTTGAGCATGCAGCCTAGCGTTTTACTCATTTGATCTCTATTCTTCTTCTAAGCGCCCCTGAAATATGGGACTAATCATTGTTTTTATTGAAAAATCCGAATAGTTATCTATTACCTGAAAAAGATAATTTGATAATTGTTATTGCATTTTAACAGATCATTGTCTATTTATATCAGGTTCGTTTATATAGACGCTTAATATTAAATATTATTAATAAAACTTGATTTTCTAGGCAAATCCACTTATAGTTAATTGGTTAGTAATCACGTTTGTTGAATCAAAAATAGTTTATGCTTACCATTGGAATCATTGGCACAACGCTCAGCAGCAGTAATGTAAATGCGCATACTGCCCCTGATGCTGCCAGGCTCTATAAAGAAATTATTCTGGAAACAAACAGGGTATTGAAAGAAAAAAGAGATGCCAATCTAACTAGTAGCTCTGAGCCGCCACCTCCCATAACCGATCAGCAACATCCCCCCGCTGTTCTTGCCTGCCTGCCGCATAGGACCAAAGAATCTATATCAAAAACAATGGAGTTATTGCATACCCAATTTGGTGCGGATTTTCTGGTGTTTGCAGAAAAGTTAAGTGATAAAGCACGTGAAAGTTATAAGGCCCAAGGATATGATATCTTTGAATTATCTACCAATGATGATGCGCAGAGAGTTGTGGCAATAAAAGACCTTGCCAAACGTGTTGTTACTCATGCCCTTTATGGAAAGCCGATAGATGAAGATAGGCGCACCAGGGATGAAAATGGGACAATAACTATTTGGAGAAGTGATGATAGAACAAAACCTTTCTTAGTTAAGAAAGGTGGATTTGCTTGTGCAAGAAAACGGGAGGGTGTTCCAGCAGACCTTCTTATGTATACGGGGAGTATCTCTAGAACAACACCTGTGATCGGGATTGTTGGTGGTGGTGGGACATTAGCGGGAGAAGAGCTCTTTGAAGAGACGATACGAAGGCATGTTCCTGCTATTATGGTAAGTGATACATGGGCACCCAACAAAAATGATGCAATAGTGGCAATGGGCGAATCCTTCGAGCCTGCTTACCAACGTGATCTTAAATTACTTAAGCATCATGTTGCAGCAGTAATGATTGGTTGCAATACGGCTCATGTTCATATAGATGAATTTGCCCTTGCCTTCTCTAAAGATCAATTTGATAAGGGCGCTCAAAAAATTCATATCCCGAAACCTATCCTGGATATTCGTGATGCTACAATTACATCATTAACCGTATCTGATCCAAATGGTCAGGATCAAACCAGTTTCCCTAAAAAAATTATCTTACTGGCTACACCGGCTACCATTGTAACCGGGCTCTATACAAGTAGGCTTGAAGAAGAAGGTAGTTTGGTTATTGTCCCTTCTGAGAAGCAGCTTAGTACTGTTTTAAAAACAATTTATAAGATCAAAGAATGGTCGGGCGACGATGAGACGCGAGAGGCACATAGAAATACGATTTTGCAAGTAGTGAGTGATTTGCGTGCTGCGGCTTCTCAAGTCGGAAAATTCTCTGAATTTATAGTGTCGACAGAAGAATTGAGTGATAAAGAAAAAAAACAAATTCTTAGAACGATGCTTGGGAGTGAATTTAATGTTAAGGGTCTTATTAAAGACAAAGATGCACTTGAATCCACCATTCATCAACAATATTCGGGTAGATTAGAGGAGTTTGGCAAGAAGTTTAATGATTTCACCAAGCAATTTGATGATAACCACCCTCTCAAAGCCCCGCATAGCCAGGAACATAGTGAGGATATTACAGCAATACTGGGCTGTACCGAGCTTAATTGTGCGTTTAAACAATGGGAAATG
>Ga0207006_1039_pt2 | contig 30385 bp, 32 predicted proteins | sample Alteio_BWMinCont_84_FD_153497 | JGI IMG/M metagenome (GOLD analysis project Ga0207006, IMG submission 153497) | Enriched cells from forest soil in Barre Woods Harvard Forest LTER site, Petersham, Massachusetts, United States -... | ecosystem: Environmental > Terrestrial > Soil > Temperate forest >...
CTGCTCTGGATAAATTTGTGGCGATCCGGAAAGGGGGATGGATCCTTTTGAGTAAGTTCCGATTGGGGCGTTACCAGGAGGTGGCGACGGCGGTTTGTTAGCGTTGCTCGCCTAGATCAGGCTGGATCGATGGCCTAGTAGGCGTAGGCCTGAGGAGCGCGAAAACCGCCACGCCGGTGATGGAAACGTAGAGCCAATGGGGAACGTCCACCGTGCGATTCGGCGCGTGCGATGCGAACTTTCTACGTAGTGGTGGCGGCCTTGGCCTTCGTCGCAGCCTGTTCAATAAGATCCGCGACCGCTTTTGGCTGCGATACGTAGATGGCGTGGCTTCCCTTGACCTCAACGACCGTGGCACCCGCGCGCTTGGACATGGCACGCTGGGCGTCCGGTGGAATCATCCTGTCTTCGGTGGTGAGCAGGTACCAACTCGGCTTGGTCCTCCACGCGGGTTCGCTGACCGCGCCGCTAATGGCACCCAGGCCCCACGGAACCTGGGAATCAGCCATGAACGCGGCTTTTTCCGGGTCCACGTCGGCTGCGAAAGAAGCGGGAAACTTCGCCTTGTCGAGGAACAAAAAGCCGTCTTGCGGCGGCAGTATCGGCGGTACGGGCGCGCCGGGCGGCGGGTCCTTAATAAGCGATCCCACCGACTCGCCTTTGTCTGGAGCGAAGGCAGCGATGTATACGAGGGCTGAAACCTTTGGATGGTTTCCGGCTTCAGTGATTACCACTCCCCCGTAGGAATGGCCAACGAGAGTTGCAGGTCCGTCCTGCGTTGCAAGAGTTCGCTTGGTAACTGCTACGTCGTCCTCCAACGATATTGTGGGATTCTGGACGATGCTGACGCTGTAGCCGTCTCGCTTCAGGATCTTGTAGACGCCCTCCCAGCCAGCGCCATCCACGAAGCCACCATGGACGAGAACGATGTTTTTCATGGTTTGCCTCCTCCAGTGATTGATACTGCTGCTTACTTCGGCAGATTCCCGCGTTGACAGAGGCCGGGTATCGAAGGTCTGCGCCCGACTGCGGCGGAGTATAACGACGGGCAGAATCGCTGTCAACACAACAACGTTTGGTCGCCTACGGGACTAGTAGGCGTAGGCTTTGAGGAAGACGAAAACGGCCACGCCGGTGATGGAAACGTAGAGCCAAATGGGGAACGTCCAGCGCGCGATTCGGCGGTGCATCGCGAACCGGCCCGTCAGCGAGAAAAAGAGCGTGGTGAGCACCATGGGCAACGCGACGATGGAAAGGATCACGTGGCTGGCTAAAATCGAAAGGTACAGCGTGCGCACCGGGCCGTGGCCGGGAAAGATCGTGTCGCCGTGCAGCGCGTGGTTCACGATGTAGCTGACGAGAAAAACGGAAGAGAACGCGAAGGCCAGCAGCATGCTCGTGCGATGCGCTTCCCGGTTGCGATGTTTGATGAAATACAAGCCCACGCAGAGGGCCATCGCGCAGAGCCCGTTCAGAAGGGCGTTGAGGGCCGGCAAAAACATCCAGCGCCCGGCGAAAGCGGCGGAAGCATGATGCACGTACAACAGCCACAGCAGGAATGACACGGCGAGGCCGCTGACCACGACGATCGCTCCGACCACCGGGCGCGGACTGATTCCAGCTTGTTCCATACTGACAATTAAATCACAAAAATCCCTGGGGAAGTCGTATCGAGCCCGCCGGAAGGGCGGCTACAGGAGTTCCGAGTGGCCCGTTTCGGGAACGATCGCCAAGATGGGAATCTGAACACGTCTCCGGTTAGCTACAGCACCTGTTCTGAACCGCACAGTATTCCATCCGTATTAATGGCACCATGAGATATGTCCCAGGATAAGAAAGAACCTAACGCGATGCCTTCGGCGGTTCCGGCGGAGCCTGAAAAGAGTGGCTGCGCGACCTCGTTCTTGACCAGCGAGCGAAATGAAATAGACAAAGTTTGTGGCGGAACCCAAGCGACGAAGCCAGAAGAATACGTACAGCCCGAGGAAGAGAAGGAAACGGGCGGCGAAGCCTGACAGGTGGTTTGTTTGGGATCTGCGAGCGAAGAGATAGAAGTATTTTAGAAGTTGAAAAGGAGATTCACATGTTACTGCTACTTATTCTTGTGCTGCTGTTGTTCGGCGGGGGCGGTGGCTATTACGGGTATTCCAGATGGGGGAGACGCGGGGGCCTAGGGCTAGTTGGGACGGTGGTGCTGATCGTGGTGGTGTTGTACCTGGTCGGCGCATTGCCCCGGTAAACGATCCCGGAAATTGTGTTTGATCGCAGTCGCATGCCCTACTTCGATGCGAAATTGAGAGCGATTACTTCTTCCGCAGCTCGCCCTCGAAATGACTTTCAACGTCTTCACGACTAAGCGGGTTTCTTGCTTTCGTCAATATAACCGAATAGACAACCTCATTGCCCGCAAGCTGCGCGGTGAGAAACGCCCTGTCTTCCGGGAGTTCCTGGTAGATGAATTTTACTTTTCTGCCGTCTTGAAGCGTCTTGATCCACTCTTCGTCTGGCATTGTCGTATCTCAATATCACGTAAGATTAGCGGTGTTACCCGAACGATTGGCGCAGCGCCTAGAGTTGGTTTTTCGCTTCACGGGCGGATTTGGCCATGCGCGGCTTCGCCATTTCCTTCTTGACGGCGAGGAGTGTGGCTTTGCCGGATTTGTCTTCGGCTTTCTTCCCACGCATACAGTCATAATGACATCGAAACCGAAACAATACTGTTCGATTTAGAACAGTGGCAATTTGTGGTGACGATATAGCGATGGGGATGAATCGAACCTAACTGCCCGCAACCACGTTAAAGGCAAAAGCAGATCCCTCGGTCGTCCGCCGGGCGGACTCCCTCGGGATGACAGCGTTAGAAGCGAAGGCGGCGGACGGATTCGTCGCCGCGTTCAGAACGACACCGAAGAATTCGCCGGGCTAGAGGGACATCCAGCTCGACAAGAAGAAGTAGAAGACGGCTGAGATGACGACGAGATAGGCGAGCATGATCAGGGTCCAGCCCATATTATGGCGGATCACCTGGCCTTCGCTGCGCACCAGTTTGCTGGTGGAAACGCCGACGCTGGCCGTCTGCGGCGCTATGGGCTTTCCCACTTCGGCGCCCACGGAGTTGAACGAGGGGAGCAGCAGGATGGGCAGTTTCAAGAGGCTTCCGGTCAGGGCTTGCACCGGTCCGAACATGGCGTTGGTAGCGGCGTTGCTGCCTGATAGCGCGACGCCGATCCAGCCTAGAATGGGCGCCAAGACCACGAAGAACACGCCGATCTTGGAGAGGCCGTAGGCGAGAGAATTGGCCATTCCCGTAAACACAAAAACATAGGCGAGGGCGAAAATGAAAAAGGCTACCAGCAGCGCGCCCCACATCTGCTTGAACGTCTTGGAAAAAACCTGACGCAGGAGGTGCAATGGCGGGCGCAAGATGAGCAGGAGCACGAGCCAAGACGCCAAAATAGAAGTACCGCCGGCAAAGGGGGTGAAATTAAAAACCGATTGGATGGGCTTCTGCGTGACGGACGAGTTGGCCGAGACCGCCCAGCGGAACCAACTGACGGCCGTCAGATGGGACCACGGACCGGTCCAAGAGACGACGACGGCGATCAGCACGATATAGGGGAACCAGACCGAGAGCGCCTCTGCCGGTGAACCCAGGTCGAACGAAGCCGCCGCGGGCGCGTTTTCCGCCAACGCCAAGGGCGCGCCGCCGAAGCCGCGAATCGTTTTCGGGTGCCAGACCTTCACGAGCAAGAAGAGAATCCAGAAAGAGACCAGCGCCCCGCTCAAATCCGGCAGATATGGACCCAGGTAACGGGCCACAGGCCACTGGCCGGCGATATAGGAAAGCGACCCCACGATCGCGAGCGGCCAGGCCTCGATCATTCCTTCCCAGCCGCTCACCAGATAAATCAAAATCCAGGGAGGCAGCAACGCCAGAACCGCGACAATGCTTCCTACGGAGGCGGAAAGCGCCATCAAAGGAAGGCCGGTCACGGCCGCCAGGCCCAGAATAGGCGCTCCCAGCGCGCCGTAGGAGACCGGCGCGTTATTTGCCAGGGCGGCCACGCGGATGGCGTCGAGGTCCGCGATTCCCAAACCGACCAGAATCGGCACGACGACGGCCCACGGATAGCCGAACCCCACCAATCCTTCGAGCAGGGCCCCGAAAGCCCAGGCCAGCATGATGGTTTGGATGCGGATGTCGGCGGTGGCGTGATGAATCATCCATTTCTTGAATCTTTCAAACAGCCCAGTGAGCACCAGGGTGTTGAAGATGATCAGACCCCAGAACGTGATCCAGTCGATGGCCCAGAAGCCGGTGAGGCCGCCATAGAAGTAAGATTTCAGCGTATTCCCGCCAGGCGCGTGCCATACCAGGATGCCGAGAAGAAGAGTGACAAGCCCTCCGATGATCGTGGCGAGCCAGGCGGTGAGGCGCAGCGCGGCCAGCATGTAGAGCAGGACGATGAACGGGACCATGGCGACAAATACGGTGAGCCACAAATTCCCTAACGGATTGAGCGTTTGCTGGAACATGTTGGCGCCAATCTCCTTTGAATCCGCCTAATACCAGACTCGATGTGCGGCAGAGACCCGACCGATCGATTTAGCGGCCAACGTTATAACTTCCCGAGGCACACAAGCACAAGCAGGCATGTCGGGAAATCGCCGGTGGGCCGGGACAGGAGAGATTCTTTGCGCGAGGCGCGCTTAGCCCCGGCGCGGCACACGGCAGGGGGCCCTTGGCTGCAGGGCTGAAAGGCGCGAGCTCATGAGAGATTCTTCGGTCGCCGAAGGAGAAGCCTGCGTGCACAGCCAAGAATGGCTGTGCCACGAAGCCGGCGCTACAAAAATGCCCAGCCAGGAGTGGCTGTACCACCAAAGAGGCGCTGCCAAAAGCTGTCGCGCCCCGCCTGCCGAGCAGTCCTGCGCGGAGGCGCAGATGTGTTAATCTCGCGTCTTTCCTTCGGGAAGCGAGAGCTGGATGGATCGCGCCAAAATACTGGTCACGCACCGCTTGTTCGAAGGGCCGCAGGCGAAGCTCGGCGAACACTTTGAGGTGGAATACTGGAGCGATTCAGAACGCCCGCCACGAGCCGAAGTCCTGCGGCGCGTGGCGGACAAGGACGGCTTGATCTGCCTTCTTACGGAAAAAATTGACGACGAGCTGCTGGCCGCGGCGCCGCAGTTGCGAACGGTGGCCAATATTGCGGTGGGATTTGACAATATCGACGTGGAGGCGTGCACGCGTCGCGGCGTGGCGGTGAGCAACACGCCCGGCGTGCTTGATGAAACGACCGCGGACTTTGCGTGGACCCTGCTGATGGCTATCGCGCGGCGGCTGATTGAAGGCGATGCGCTCTGCCGGTCCGGCCAATGGAAAGGCTGGAACCTCGATCAGCTCGTTGGCGCCGATATCTGGGGCAAGACGCTCGGCATTCTGGGCTTCGGGCGCATCGGGCGCGCCGTGGCGCGGCGCGCGAGCGGATTTGGCATGAGAGTCATTTATAGCGACGCGGTTCGCGCGCCGAGTGAGATCGAAAGCGAATTGAGAGCCGAGTACACGGAGCGCGACGCCGTTTTGCGCGAGGCCGATTTTTTGAGTTTGCATGTGCCCCTGCTGCCGGAGACGCGGGGCCTGATCGGGCCACGCGAGCTGGCGCTGATGAAACCGACCGCGTTCCTCATCAACACTTCGCGGGGCCCCGTGGTGCAGGAAGCCGCGCTCATTGCAGCGCTAGAGCGGCGCCAGATTGCGGGCGCGGCGCTCGATGTTTTTGAACGCGAGCCTCAGATTGGCCACGGTTTGTTGCGCCCGAATGTGGTGTTGGCGCCGCACCTGGCGTCGGCCTCGCTCGAAACGCGCACGAGGATGGCCATGATGGCCGTCGAGAACACAATCGCTTTCTTCGAGGGCCGCCGTCCGCCAAACATTTTGAACCCAGAAGTTTGGAAGAAATAAAAAAGGAGGGATGCCCGTGCCGCCCGTGACTCGCAACAATCCCAAATTAACCCTCGAAGGCGCGCAAGTGGTGCTCGCCGCAGCGCAAGCGCGCGCCGTGGAGATCAAAGTTCCCATGGATATCGCCGTCGTCGATGACGGCGCCCATCTGCTTGCCTTTGCGCGCATGGATGGAGCGAAACTTTCGTCCGTGGAGATCGCCATTCGTAAAGCACAGGGCGCAGCCATTCGGCGGCTCCCGACCGCGCCTGCACGTACCGGAGACGAGGTCAACGTGGTGCTTTCCCTGGGGCTCGCCCTGGCCACTGAGGGACGCCAAATACCGGTGCGCGGCGGCATCCCTTTGCTGGTGGATGGCATTTGCGTGGGCGCGATCGGCGTCAGCAACGGCAGCGAGGATCAAGATGTAGACGTTGCCCAGGCCGGCGCTCGCGCGCTCGAACGTGTCTGACCTGAAGCAACTCGCGCGAGAAATCTTCCACGAAACGCTCGCAGGGATCGATATTCCGCTGGCCATGCGCCAAAAACTGGCGCGCACCGGTTCGCGTATCGATTTCGAAGGCGAGGCCATCGATCTCGCCGCCTATGAGCGCATTGTCGCCATTGCGATCGGCAAAGCATCGGTGGCCATGGCGCGCGGTCTTGTCGAGATTGTTGCCGGGGATTTTGCATTTGAGGGAATCCTGGTCGCCCCGCGTGAAAGCGTGGCTGAGATCGCAGGATTTCGGTCCATGGGGGCGGCTCACCCAATCCCCGACGAGGGCAGCGTCGCCGCGGCCCGGGCGATCATCGATTTGCTCTCGCGATGCGATTCGGGCACGCTGGTATTTTTTTTGCTTTCGGGCGGCGGCTCGTCGCTCATCGAGTTGCCGCTCGATCCCGGCATTAGCCTCGAAGATCTTCAGGAACTGAATCGCCTGCTGGTCGGCTGTGGCGCTTCGATTAGCGAAATCAACGCGGTGCGGAAGCATCTATCCGGGGTCAAAGGCGGGCGCTTGGCCGCGCTTGCCGCCAAATCGATGAAACTGTCCCTGGCCATCACCGACGTGCCCCCAGGATGCGAATCGGCACTCGCATCCGGGCCTACTCTGCCCGATCCGACGACGGTCTCTGACGCCCGCCGGGTGATCGAAAAGTACGGGCTTGATTCGAAATTGCCAGCCTCGATTCGCGCCAAATTCGCACATCAGCAATCGATGCCGGAGACCCCAAAGCCGGGGGACGACGTGTTTGCGCGGGCTCGGTTTTCGCTGCTGCTCGCCATGCACGATCTCTTTCACCACGCGCATCAAGCCGCCGAAGCACGCGGCTTTCTCACCCAATGTGATAATTCGAGCGACGACTGGCCCGTGGCGCGAGCCGCCGAATATTTGCTCGGCCAGCTCGAGCGCCTCTCGCAAGCAAATCGCGGCCGCCGCGTGGCGCTCATCGCGGATGGCGAGGTCAGTTCGCCGGTGCACGGTAATGGCGTGGGCGGCCGGAATTCGGCGTTTGTACTGGAATGTGTCGAAAGGGTCGGAGGTAAAGAAATTGCGGTGCTGAGCGCGGGAACCGACGGAAAGGATGGCTCGAGCCCAGCGGCCGGAGCCGTGGCAGACGGCAAGTCGCTCGAAAGGGCGCTCGCGGCAAATTTAAATCCGCGAGAGTTCGGCGCGCGAAGCGATTCCTATAACTTCTTCCACAAACTGGGAGATGCCGTGGAGACGGGGCCCACCGGAAACAATCTCCGGGACCTGCGTATTCTGCTGGCGGAATGATTACGGCGTCGCTCGGCTCTGTTGCTCGATTTTCCTGAGCCTCTCGTTCATTTCGGCGAGATTCTGCTCGATCTTATCCAGCCGTTCGACAATCTGCCGGCCGGCATCCTGCCGTTCGGGGCCATTCGCAGCGGGCGAGCCGTTCGCCGGATTTTCGGCGGACTGCGTCTCCCGGTCTTGTCGCTCGGGATTCTTGATTCGCGCGATCTGCTGCTCGATAACAGGGCCTTCGGTGGAGGGAGTGTCTCCATTCTTGCGCAAATTCTCGAGCGGCTCGATTGCCGCCGGATCGCCGCGTTCACCGAGCGCGAAGATTGCGGCGAAGCGAATGTCGAAGTCCGAATCGTTCAAAAGCGCGATGAGGCGAGATTCCACCGATTCGTCCTTCTTGGCGATTTTCCCCAGACTGCCGATGGCCGCGGTTCGCAAACGCATCGGCTTGCCGGGCTCGAGCCACTCCAGGAGGCGCGGAGCGGCCTGATCGTTGCCTAGCTCGCCCATGGCACGCAGGGCCGCGCGGCGGATCACGTCGTCCGGGGAGTCGGTTTTTGCCGCGCCTTCGAGCGTGCTCAGCGCGCCATCGGCCTTGCGCTGCCCCAGAGCCAGCAGGGCGGCGGCACGCACGCGATACGCGCTGTCCTTGGCCGAAATCTCCGTAAGCCTCGCAGCGAGGGCCGGATCATCGGTAAACTTCCCGAGTTGCTCGACGGCGACTTCCCGCACCCAGGGCTCAGCATCCGCGAGGACGGGCAGAACGCCCTTCTCCGCTTGCTCTCCGCCAAGCTTGCCCAAGGCGGTGAGCGCCTGAACGCGCACGCCCCAGAAATGGTCGTGCGCCGCTGCTTCGCCAAGCGCTGAGATAGCGGCGTCGTTTCCTTTCAGATCGCCCAGTGCTTGCGCGGCGTCGGCGCGGTCGGGAACGTCTTCCGCGTGCCGCAGCTGATAAATCCACTGGGCCGCGGATTTGTGAAATTCGACGGATTTCAGGATTTTGTCGCCTTTATCGAACAAAATCAGCAGAGGCTCTGAATCGGCAGGAAAAGAGAATGTTTCGTCGGCCTTGGTTACCGTGACGGGAAAGCTCTTTGTGCCTTCAACTGTTGTGATGGCCACGTCCACCGGAGTCTGAAAGAGTCCCACGTGGCCACGCACGTCCTGCGTCTGCTTCACCTGCAAGCGAACTTGCTTCGCGCCCGCATCATAGGTGGTGGTCACGACAAAACGCGGAGCGCCGCCGCCGTAGATCCACTGGTCAAAGAAACGGTCCACGTCGACGTGGGTCGTGTCCTCGATGGCTTTGATCAGGTCCGCGGTGACGACGTTTTGCAGGCGATTGGTTTCCAGATAGCGCTGCAAGGCATGAAAGAAGGCGTCGTCGCCCAATTGCTCCCGGAGCATTTCGAGCACGAGGCCAGCTTTGCCGTAGATATTTCCGGCGTATTGGAGCGAGTCGCGGAAATCGTGCGTCACAATGGGCACGTCAAATAACCGCCGCTGCCGGAACCATGCGGCTTGCGACCGCCAGCGCGCGTAGGCCGCATTGTCGGCGCCATACTGGTGCTCTTCCCAAAGTGCGGCCATGAACGTGGCGAACCCTTCGTTGAGCCACAAGTCCGCCCAATCCTTGCAGGTCACCAGATCGCCGAACCATTGATGGCTCATTTCGTGGGAGATCAAACCATCCGCGCCTTCCAGGCTCTCGCGGGCGAGCTCGGGGTGCAGCAGGCCGCGGGTGGTGAGCGTGGTCGCGCTCACGTTTTCCATTCCGCCGACCGTGAACTGATCGACCGCGGTTTGGTCATATTTATCCCAGGGGTAGGCGACGCCCAGCCGTTCGGAGAAAAAGCTCAGCATGTCGGGAGTGCGGACGAACGTCGGCTGGATGCGGTTCCCCTCTCCCCTCGGTACGCGATATTCGACGGGGATATTGCGCCAGCTCTTTTTGCTCTCGTCGAATTCGCCGGCCACCAGCGAAATCAGGTACGTGGAAATGGGCTGGGATTGCCGCCAGGTCCACGTTTTCATGCCGGGACCCGCGTCGACCACGCTCTCGAGCTTGCCATTCGAGACGGTCACCCAGTCGCGTGGAACCGTGACGATCATCTGCGTGGTGGTGCGATCGTTGGGATAATCGTAGATGGGAACGTAATAGCGGGTATCCTCGGCTTCCCCTTGGGTCCAGATTTCCTTTGGCTGGGTCGAATCGCTCTTATTCGGCAGAATGAAATAGAGGCCCTTCTTGGGGCTGCCCTGGTAACGAATGACCACTTCGTGTTTCTCACCGGCTTTGCCGGCGCGGGCGAGGTCCACGCGCAGCTTCGCGTCGTCCGTCGAAAAATGAGCTTCCTGACCATCGAGGCGGGCGCTCAGAATGGTCAAGCCGACGGAATCGAAATCCAGCTCGCGCAGGCCGTCCTTTAAAGTTGTGAGCGTATGGGTGACCTGGCCGATCACTTGACGCTGATCCAAATCAAAGCGCAATTCGATCCGGGCGTTCTGCAGGTCGTAATCCCGGGTACGGGCGAAGGGTTCGTCGGCGCGAGCCCAGGGGGCAATCGCCGCTCCCGAGACGAGCAGGAGAAATGAAATGACGGCAAGGCGTGCGCGCATTTTCGGCCTCAAGTTGATAAATGATCGAGCGTTTATTTCTTCAGGTGTTTCTTCAGGCATTTCCACTCTCCGAATCGTCCATGCTCGTTCAGACGCGCTGTTCGCGCAAATAGGCGTCTTCTCTGCGAATCCAGTCTTCGCGGCGAGGGGCAAAGAAATCGATGTCTACGGTATCCTCGAGCGCGACGGCTGAATGCGGCTCATTCGCGGGGATGTACAGCACTTCGCCGCCGCGAACGACCACCTCGCGGTCATCAAATACGAATTTAAGCGCTCCGGACAGGATCAGCGAGAATTGCTCGCTGACGTGCGAGTGCCGCGGCACGACGGCGCCGCGGGTCATGAGCAGCCGGGCGACGGTCGCGTTATCGCCACTCAACATTTGACGTGAGATCAGCTTATTTAGCTGCTCGCCCTCGAGCTTTTCCCAGGAAGTCTTTTCCATGGCTCCCCCCTTGATTTCGGGACTGTGATAATCTCCGCATCGTCGCGCGAAAGAGCAATCGCCGTCAATGCCCGGTCCCCCTTGCCGATGACGAGTTTTTTCGAAAAGGCCGTCCGCATCATCGCCATTGCCGTTCTGGCCTTCGAAATGCCCGTTCCCATCTACTGGCTGATTCTGCATGGTCGCGTGTTTTTCTGGCGCAGACACATCCGTGCGGCTTTTCCAATTGCCGTGCTGGCCGCGTGGGGAATTATCGACTTTCTTCTTTACCGGTACCGGCTGGAGCTTTTTCGGCACGACATTTCGTTCGGGGCGGCGCTTGTGGGCATGGTCCTGATTGCGTTCGATGTATTCGCTTTCTCCACGTCGGAAGCCGTGCTGGGCGGCCGCCGCATAGTGGGGCATTCCGAGCTGGCCGGCAGCCGCGAATTGATCGCGCGAGGACTCTACGCTCGCGTGCGCCACCCGCGCTATCTGGGTATGATGGCAGGCGTGTTCGGTTCGTGTCTCATCATTGCAGCAGCCCCCTTATGGGCGGCCAGTCTGCTATGGCTGCTTCTAGCGCTGCTCACTATTCGCGCAGAAGAGCGCGAGCTGCACGCCCGTCTGGGGCCGGCCTACGCGGCTTACGCCGAGCGTGTCCCGGCGCTGCTGCCATTCCGGCTGAGGTCGCGCGACGCGCAGGCATCCTCGCGCCGCGAGCACCGCTCTTGACTCCATCGCAGGCAAAACGCCGCGTTGCCTTCCAAGGCGAACCGGGCGCCTTCAGCGAAGAGGCCGCGGTGAAGCTCCTCGGAGAGGGAATCGAAACCATCCCGCGAGCGACCTTCGAAGCCATGTTTGCCGCGATCGCCGATGGCGCCGCCGACCTCGTTCTTGCACCCGTCGAGAACAGCCTGGCCGGCTCGGTCTATCGCTGCTACGACCTGCTGCTCGAAAGCAAGCTGAGCATCACCGCGGAGGTGATTCTTCCGATTGCACACAATCTGATCGGCCCGCCCGGCGCAAGCATCGAGCGACTGCGGTTCGTGCAATCGCACCCCGTGGCGCTGGCGCAGTGCACGCGGTTCTTCGAAGCGCATCCCCTGATCACGCGCGTGGCCGCGGAGGACACGGGCGGAAGCGTTCGAGAAGTGGTGCGCGCCGGCGATCCCCAGCGCGCGGCCATCGCCAGCCGCCGTGCCGCGGAAATCTATGGCGGCTCGATCCTGCAATCTCATCTCGAAGACCATCGCGAGAACTACACGCGTTTTGCGCTTCTCTCGACCGAGCCCGGCGAGCCCAAGGGAGCCAATAAGATTTCGCTGGTTGTTTTCCTGCTGCACCAGCCCGGCGCCCTGCATAAGGCCCTGGAGCCTCTCGCCAGAGAAAACATCAATTTGGTGAAGATCGAAAGCCGCCCGATCGTGGGACATCCTTTCGAATACTGTTTTTATCTGGACCTGATGGCCTCACCCGAAGCTCAAGCCACGCAGGCCGCGCTCGAGGAATTGCGCCGGCGCACGAGAGAAGTACGCGTTCTCGGTTATTACATTGCCGCGCCGCCTCCTAGCGTTTCGTAGAGACTCGGTTGGCGCGTTGGGCCGCCGTTTTGCAGGTTTGCCGTTTAGTTTCCGCCGCGTATAATCTTCAGACCGCTGCGCGTCCGAAGCCGATGTACGCGTAAAGAAAGCGCCGCGAGAGGATCACGAACTGCCCGATTCCATGACTTCTGCTTTCCTGCAATGCATCGAGCAAACCTGCGCGCGGCGCTTCCCGCTCGATTCGAAAGAGCACCAATGCGCGGCATGCGGCGGCCTGCTCGACGTGCAATACGATTTCCCCCGAATCGATCTGCCTTCGCTGCGTAAGCTATGGCAGCAGCGAAAGATGAGCAGCGCCATCGTTGACCAGAGCGGCGTCTGGCGGTTCCGCGACCTTTTGCCTTTTGTGCCCGCCGGATTCGAGGTGATCAGCCTCTCCGAAGGGCGCACGCCTCTGATCGAGGTGAACCGCACCGGCGAATGGGCCGGCGGTGTGCGGCTGGCCATCAAGCATCAGGGCAATAATCCGACGGGTTCGTTCAAAGATTTGGGCATGACCGCCTGTATCACGCAGGCGGCCATCCTTGGCAGCCGTGTAACGGCTTGCGCCTCGACCGGCAATACCTCCGCTTCCATGGCGGCCTACGCCGCGCGCGCCGGGATGAAAGCGGTGGTTTTTGTTCCTTTCGGTAAAATCTCCACCGCGAAGCTGGCGCAAGCTCTCGAGTTTGGCGCCGTGGTCATCGAAATGGGCGACAACTTCGATCAGGCTTTCCGGATGCTTCGCGAACTCACCGATGAACTCGGCCTCTATCTGGTGAATTCGTTGAACCCATTCCGGCTGGAAGGGCAGAAAACCATCGTCTTCGAAATTCTGGAGCAGCGGGATTGGCAGGTGCCGGATTACCTGGTGCTGCCGGGCGGAAATTTGGGAAACGTCTCCGCTGTCGGAAAAGGGCTGCAGGAGCTTCGGCAACTCGGACTGATCGACAAGCTGCCGCGCCTCGTCGTGGTGCAAGCGGAAGGAGCGAGCCCTTTCTATACCATGATCGCCACCGGCGCAGCCGAGATCGCGCCCGTTCAGCCGCGCACCGAGGCTTCGGCGATTCGCATCGGCAATCCCGTAAACTGGAAGAAAGCTCTTCGCGCGCTTCGTTTGACCGAAGGCTTGTGCGAATCCGTAACCGACGAACAGATTTTCGAAGCGAAAGCCGCATTGGCCAAAGATGGCGTGGGATGCGAGCCGGCATCGGCGGCGTCGGTCGCCGGAATTCAGAAATTGGTGCGTTCCGGAAAAGTTGGGGAGGGTGCGGACGTCGTCGCTATCCTCACGGGCCATCAGCTCAAGGATCCCGAGATCAGCATCAAGCGGCGCAGCGAGCGGGAGCTGGCGCAGCAAAGATTGCATGTCGAGGCTGACATCAAAAAGCTGCGAGCCGCCCTGGAAAGCGTGATTCTGCAATCGGCCTGAGAGTTTCGCGTCCGCCGTCTGTGCGGATCTCTCCGCGAAAAAGCGACCGTGAAAGCAGGAAAGCTATTCTCGCCGCGGGAAGCTGCCCAGGTTCTGGGCGTCAGCTATCCCACGCTAAAACAGTGGATCTATAAAGGCAAAATTCGCACGTTCAAGACCGCCGGCGGCCACCATCGCATTCCCGAACAGCAGATCGACAAATTTCTTTATCGCGCAAGCGAAACCGGGGATGTGCGAGAGCGGCGCAGCGGCTTCCGCAGAATCAGCGGACGAAATCAGCTGATCGGGCGTGTCACCGATATCAAGACCATGGGGCTAATGGCGCAGGTAACGATCTCCATCGGGGGGCAGCGCATTACTTCTATTATTACCGCCGATGCCGTTCGCGAGATGCGCCTGCAGAGGGGCCAGACAGTTGCCGCGCTCATCAAGTCCACCGAGGTCATGATTCTGCGCTTCTGAGCGGCCTGCTTCCGGTTGGTTTGCCGGCTATTGCCTCGCCGAGTCGTTCTATGTTAATAGCCATGTATAGGCACTAATCGTCGGGATGGTTGGGTTTTAGGGAGGAAGTGCATGAAGATTAAGCCTCTTATCTACTTGGCCTTAATCGCCGGCATTATGCTGGCCGGGGTCCCGCTTTTCGCACACCACGGAACGGGCGTGGCGTACGACACGGAAAAGGTGGTTAATCTCAAAGGAACCGTAACCGAATGGATTTGGGCCAACCCCCACTGCGGCATTCTCTTCGACGTAACCGATAACAAGGGCAGCGTCGAACATTGGGGGGCGGAACTGGGAAATCCTCACGCGCTCTCCATGTCCGGCTTGAGCAAGGACATCCTGAAGCCGGGCGACAAGATCACCATTTCCGGGCACCCCGCCAAGTCTGGCGCACCACGAATCGAGCTCCAGCAGTTCACAATGGCCGATGGGCGAACGCTGCCGGAAAAGGGCCATAAGGGCAACGGCGCCACTCTAACAGACGAACCTGGCCAGTAATCGCAGTGCGGCCCGGTGAGTGGTTGGCGGATCGGGCGGCCTATTCACGGAGGGAGTTTCAAAAATGCGAAATCGTTTGATGGACTTGTTCGTGATGCTCGCGATGGCGGTGGCGTTCTCGGCCGTCGCATTCGGCCAGACGTACGGCACCAAAGGATATTCGCCGGGGGCGTGGAAGCCGGAGGAATTGCCGAAGGATTTGGCAAAGCCCAAGCCGTACAACGCGCATGATATGAACGGAGTCTGGTCTTCTCCGACCAGACAGGGTTATTTCGAAAGACATGCGCTGAATGACAAGTGGCTGGACATAAAAGACAAGAGCATTCCGGATCAGATGAGGTCGCAAACCTATCCTCCGCCAATGACGCCGTGGGCCAAAGAGAAGTTTGAAGCGACGAAACCCAGTTATGGGCCGCGATCGGTTGCTCCCGGATTGGGCAATGACGCTGTTTCCACCTGCGATCCGATGGGATATCCACGCGACCTATACGAAGCAAATCTGCGGCCGTTCGAGATCGTTCAGGCTTCCGACAGAATTTTGGTACATATGCAGTACCACGATATTTGGCGAACCATCTGGACGGATGGCCGCGAGCTACCAAAGAACCCCGATGCCGCTTGGATGGGGTACTCGGTTGGCAAGTGGGACGGGGATACTTTCGTCATCACATCAACAGGATACGATGACCGGACCTGGCTGGATCATTTCGGCAATCCGCATAGCGATCAGATGGTCCTCGTAGAGAAATGGCACCATCCCGATGCCGACACGTTGACCGTGGATATGACCATTACCGATCCAAAGGTGTATACGGCGACTTGGGTGGGTGAGACCGTTACGTTTGTGCGTGCCAAAGCGGCTATTTTTGAGGAGCTCTGCGTGCCATCGGAAGAGGAGCACTTCAACGATAAAATCAGGGATGCCGCAGTGGGAACGGCAAAGCCCTGAGCTTGAGTTCGCGCACGTCTCGGCCTCCTCTTCGTAGCGCAAAAGACGACTTGAGGCAGGAAATCCGGCGTTGAGCAAGGCCGGAGCTTGCTGTAAGCTCTTATAACTTGCGGCAGACTGAAGTTGCTGCGAGAAAGACGCGCCCGTAGCTCAGTTGGATAGAGTGTCTGGCTACGAACCAGAAGGTCGGGGGTTCGAATCCCTCCGGGCGCGCCACTTTCTTTCACCTTTACATTGAGCGGATTGTGGCGATAGCCTTCCTTGTTTAGAACTGGTGTCCCATGGCTCGATAGAAGGTTCTGAGGGAGGTTGCGCACAAGCTTTGCGCGGCATTAATCGTGGGGCTCAATTGCTTCATTCAGTTTCCATGGCATCAGTACGTTGGAGGGACCGAAAATGCGAAATCGCTGTTGGGTTTTAATGGTTGTTTTGTCGGCTGCCGCGCTAACAATTTCCATTGGCACATCCGCTCAGAACAAGTCTAAGCCGACTTGGCCTGAGGTGGATTGGCATAAACCGCGGATAACACCGCAGAATCAGAAACCAGCTCCGCCGCGCAGCATTGCCGGGTCATGGAGTACGGCCGGGGGGCCGGACGCAGGAACTCAGGCCGGCGGCGTGCAGTTAAAGCCAAACAATGGGAAACCGGAGAATGCGCTACCCTACACGCCCCATGCGCTGGAGGTGTACAAGACCCATAAGCCAACCGAGGGGATCGACGCGGTCGCGCCGGCCGAACACAATGATCCCAGGAATTTCTGCGAGCCCCTAGGATTCCCGCGCTGGAATCATTACAGCCTCAGATTTACCCAAATCTTTCAGGACGAGGCGAAGATAGCAATTTTGTATCACTACGACGACCGATGGCGCATCATTTGGATCGACGGTCGTCCCCTCCCCAAAATGCTGGATGGCGGCGTGGAAATAGACGGCCAGTTCAGGGAACAGCGGTGGATGGGCTACTCCGTCGGCAAGTGGCTGGACGATCATACCCTCGAGGTCCAAACGGTCGGAACCATGCCTGAAGACCGGGTTTGGCTGGACAATACCGGCAGGCCCATCAGTGATAAGGCTCTCGTAACGGAAACCTACCGGCGCCTGGACTATGACACTCTGGAATTGTCAGAGACGATCAACGATCCGATCATGTATAGTAAACCATTTGACGCCCTGAAGATGGCATTTAGGCTGCAAGATCCCAATACCGAGGAAAACGAAAACATATGCTCGCCAAAAAACTACCAGCTCTATCTCGACGCTTTTGGCGATGACGCCAGCAAGAAGTGACAGTCGAAGGAGAGCGAACCTGTCTTTGACATTGTTTCCCGAGCTGGCCATAGAGCGAAAGATGGACTCGTAAAAACGGAGGATGCACATGAGTAAGAGGCTTGTAATCGCGTTGACTATGACCCTGGGGCTTTTGGTTTCAGTTCCTCTGTTCGCACATCACGGCAGCGCTTCATTCGCAACGGATAAGAAAGTTATCTTGAAGGGGACCGTCACGAGATGGCTTTACGCCAGCCCCCATCTTTTGCTGATGCTTGACGTGAAGGGTGAAAACGGCGAAGTAACGCACTGGGTTCTGGAGTCGCAATCTCCTACGGTCATGTACCCCAGTGGCTATCGTAAGGACTCTTTCAAGCCCGGAGACGAAGTTACGGTCACTGCGAGCGAAGCCAGGAATGGCAAGCCAATCGGACGCATCATCGAGGCCACAACTGCCGACGGCACGAAGTTGGGACGCATACCTGCCGGGCAAGAACAATAGTAAGTTTCTGTGCCCGCTCATCCTTAAGCAGACCGGTCTTTGCTTGCGGTTCAAATACCGGATAGCCAAAAATTGGGGATGTCTGCCGGGGTCTGACTTGCCCCAAAAGTTCTAAAATCGTCCCCCAGGGCGCGGCGCTTCTGCACGTCCTGTGCATTTCTAGCTTTGGTGATGCACCATCGCAACAGGTCGGACTCCGAGGGCCTTGATGAATTCGTTAGAATCTGAGACCCACCCGAAGAGTGTTTGCATGACCAAAAGGGACGCCTCGTGATTGCTTCTGGGCAGCTCGTTTCCGATGGGCTCGCCCATACAATCTGCCAGCAGGATGCACGAATAGTCTCGAAACATAGCATCTCTGACCGTCGACTCCACACAAACACTCGTTGTACATCCAGTGACAATGAGGTATTTGACCTTTAATTGTTTGAGGATGGAGTCCAAATCTGTTTCATAGAAGCCGCTAAATCGATGCTTATATATGACCACATCTCCATCCTGCGGCTTAAGTTCTGAGACAACCTCTGTGTTCCAGGTATTTCGTATCAGGATTCGACCTTCACTGCCGTCAGGTGCCTGAACGTTCTTTCCGACGCCAAACATCAGGTGCCGCACCCTGTTTGGAGAATCGGACGCACCCAAGTCCGACAGGTCCGGACGAAAACCCATGTTGAGATATGTGACCTTTATGCCCGCGTCACGCGCTGCGGCCAGGACCTTAGATGTGGGCCCGATAGCTCTTTCAATCATCGAAATGTCGAGTCCCGCGCGGTCGAACAAGCCGCCTTTGACGCCGAAGTCATTTTGCATGTCGATGACGATCACTGCAGCTTTCGCCATATCGATCGTAATTGGCTCAGGATTCGCGTTGATCCTGATAAGGTGGTTTTCATTACCAAAGGCTTGGTGTGTCATTGATCCTCCAGTGGAAGTCTGGACAGGCCCGCCAGCGGAGAGTTCCAGTGCACACTTTTTACCACACTCACGCCCGGCTCAAAGGTTCCAAAATCGTCCCTAAGGCGCGGCACTTTCCAATAAAAACAAGGTTTTTGAAACGAAGAGTCAGGAGCGGGCGGGCTGATTTTCCCTGGATCGCAACGGGCTGGGCGATCGAGGAGCTGGCTGGGGCAGTTCAAAAAAGTGGGCTAAATTCAGATGGGGAACGGTCCGCCTACAATTCTATCCAAAACCCCCACCGCGAAGTGTTTTGGGCACCGGATACATTGAACCGTTTGGCCGCTCACCACCCCTCCCGCACTGGAGGCGACATGAATAAGCTGTTTCATCTTGCAGTGTGGGCAGTCAACCATATATCGAACGAAAGGCACGTTAGGCATAGGCGAATGTTATCACTCAAACGCCGCCCACTCTTCTAGCGAGTTCATCGCCTGTCCACTCACCATCTGCGTAGCACATTGATCCGTCGTAGCCTGAAGCGTTCGATATTTCATCAAGAATTGGCTTCATGGCGAGAGGTAGATCTGCCCCATCCCATAAATCAGATGGCCGCCAGAAGAATTTGCGAATGATGCAACATCGGCGAGAAATTCCTTTCGTACATCGTCGCCGCCGGCAGGCGGCGCTTGCTTGTATTCCAGCGTTTTGAGTTCGGGCGTCCCTGCTTCAATCAGGGCGTAAGGTCAGCTTCTGTTATCTCTTCGACGGGCTTATCCAGAGCCAATAAAGTTCTCCCGCGCTAGTGGCGCGGATTCTACCATGCCGCTTTCGGCGCTGCGCCGCCTCCCTTCGGCCCTTCCTCCCTTAACTGAATCACAAACGGCTCCCGTGGCGGCTGTCCAAGGTGCCCCCTTTCCCGCTTCTAATCCATCAATAGCTTTGTGAGAACCGGCGCTGATGTGTTGGCTGGCCGGGCGCTACCATCGTGGTGGACGATGGTGCATGGAATACACGACCCAGATTGTTGAAAATGGAAAGGCGCGCTAGTTGAAAACCTTCGCGGTGGAGCCGGGCAAAATACGGCCTACGTGGACGACTAAAATCAGTGAAGCCACATCCGGCGATTTCCAATTATCAAGAAACTGTGCGAAGTGATGAAAAAGGCGAAGTACCCCGTGCGGGTAATCGAAGCAGGGCGCCCGGAGAATCAGATTCCCGAGGTAGGGTGATGGCGAAGAAGAAAATCAAAAAGTATTGGCTGCGCTTCGAGGATGGCGAGTGGCGCCTTCGAGATAACTATTCAGGCGAAGAAATCACGATTAGGATTCCCGCCGACCAATCCTCAGTGCTTGACTACTTGGAGCAGCAAGGCATGCCGAGAAAAGAAATCATCTACACGAAGCCGGATAAGCCGGAAAACGAAAAAGATTCCAGCGCGGGGAAGGGGCTTATTGAGGAATCCCCGCTATTCTAGGGAAGTTTCTGTCCGTGAACTCCGTACAAAACCCGCCGAAGGCAACCAATTCCAAGCGACGCACACCGTTTTCGCCACAGTCCAGAACGGCTATGGGCGCCATCTAACAAGTATGCAGAAACTTGACGTTGTGAATCGCGAAATCATTATCGAATTGCACCGGGCGATTAACGCCCTTGGAGCCGATCCCGAACTACTCGCTACTGTCGGATCGTGGGGCGATAAGCTCGAAGATGAGAAAGTGCTCGAAAAATTGAAGGCGTGGAATGCCACCAAAGGCAAGTTGATTTCAACCATCAGTGGTGGTGCGTGAAGCGAACAGCGGAGTCTCTCATTTAGCGTTCCGGCCTCTTGCGCGATCACAAGCGGATCCTCGGCGCGCCAGGGCGGCCGAGCCGGGTATGGGACTCTGCGACTCCGTTTATCTAAACGGGAACTAATGCTTGGGTCCATTCGCATGCTTCGCCCGGGACAGCGAGAAATGGGTATGTCTGAGGCTCTGCGCTCATGCCTCCTTTAGTTCCGAATTGCTTCAAGAGATATAGGACTACGCAGAAGCGCCTCATGTTGTCTTCCTCCACCTCTCTTTGGTGGTGCTCCAGACATCCGCGGCGAGCTTCCAGCCACGGCGCATCTCTGCTAATTATTTCGTTAAAGCTGGAGTCCCCGCCCCTCTCATAAGCCTCCAACACACTATGAATGTGATTGCTCTCTTGTTGTGAAACCGAGGTGACATCAAAATCTTTCGAAACATCCGCCGCCGTGAGTTCTGAATCCAGCGGTCTGCCCGCAAATCGATCGTAGATTTTACGGTTGATGGGCCCCTGAGCCCAGGCCTGAAACCGCCCGTCGAAAAACGGGTTACCATAGAAGGCAAGATGCCAACCCTGCGCAAAATACAAGAGTCTCTGAAGCTTGAGAACAGTTAGAGTCTTACGAGCACCCTGCACTCCGATGATGTAGTCGCAAAGGCGTTGAATATCCACATGTCCTCGGTTTCTGAAGGGGCTTGAAGCTAAGGGCGCGTCCAGTCCAATGGGGGAAAAGTCACATGCCAGAAGCCGGGATTGGGCAACAAAAAGCCGACGCCGACCTCCGCGCGTTGACCATGATGCTGGCCGAGATAAGCAACCACACACTCGGCGCTCTGCTGCGCTGCAATGTTCGAGAGAGTGAGGGTTTGCCCCTGATTGATCTGCGTCGAGAGCAGGAGCAAAGCGCCATTCGCGTTGATTACGACCGTTTGGGCTTCTTCTTCAAATGGCGACCCCAGCGCGTTCCGCCCGGAAACTCGGACAGGAACTTGCAAGAGTATCCTTTGAGTTCTGTGGCGGTGCAGAGCAAGCCACTCCTTTTGGCGGAACGGCCGGAGCCATTTTTCGAGGATCTGAAGCTGCTCCTGCGCAACAGCCGCAAACAGCATGCCCACGCCATTTGTCTTCGAATGTACAACTCTGGCTCGCGCTTCAAAAGTGTCCGTTCCCTTGGTAATACGCAGCGTTGTCTCCGTTCCTAGCAAAAAGGGTCTATCCATCTCCACGAAGCAGCCGCGTTGACTTATATCGCTGATACTGGCGTTGGTCCGGATGCCAGACTTCTCGTCCGTAATTTCAACCGCCGCTACGAAGTTGTAACGCGGATCGGTTCGGCGTTCAGCCAGGCCAACTTGACCACCTGGCAGTTTTGGGGTTCCGTCTGACATCTCTCGTCCAAGTTCAATGTAGCGTCCCGGCGGCAAACCATCCGATTGTTCTACGAGAAGCTATTTGGCCTCCAATCGACAGGCGGAAACGCGATGTGCCAAAAGCCGGGCGCCGGCTGCCGGAACTCGATTGCCACCTCTGTGGGACCCGTCGGCGTCTTCTGCGTGAATACGACACGGCATTCCTGCTCTTCCCCACTGAAGGCGTGCTTCAAAAGGAGCGTTTGATCAGCCGCCACTTTGGCTGCCAGGCTGATCAAAGCGCCATGCGCGCTGACCACCAACGTTCGGGTCCCTTCGGAGAAGGCGAGACCCAGTTTTTGAGATCGGTAAGCAACGACGGGAACGCTAAGGACGAGCCGTTGGCTACGCCGTTCTTTGTGGTAGATCATCTTTTCTTTCGTGCAGGCGTCGGGCAAATTCTCGCTGAATTTCAATCTTGATCTCTGGTCATCTTTCAGAATGTCTGGATTGAATTGTGTTCGGTAACGCCACATTCTTTCCCTCCGGCACCGAAGAGCGGGGGCAATTCCGTTGCCAGGAAGCAAGTGTTCTATTCTTGCTACCTTAGAGAGATGTGCCCGGGGGTCTGCGGCCTGGTTGTCTCTCTATGGCATCTGTGTGGAGAGGATTCCTCAAGGTGTTTGCAAGGTCCTCAGACGTTCGTCCGTTGTGACGGAGAGTGCTTTTGAGGACAATCGGCTCTACCACGTCATCCATTGCGAGAATGCCTTCAAGCTTGCCCTCGGCATTAATTACCGGGAGACGGCGTACCCTGGCCTCTAACATCTTGGCCAATGCTGATCGGACGTCATCGGTCGAGCTACAGCAGATGGCTCGCTGTGTAGCTACGTCCCCGACCGTGATTTCGCCAGGCAGGCGGTTCCGCGTGCCCAAGGCGATGCAAATATCACGCTCAGTGATTACCGAGATGACTTTCTCATGCCCGTCTACCACCGGGAGAATGGCACAGTTGCCATTCCAGAGAATCTCGACCGCCGCGCCCAAGTTGATGTCCGGAGTGCAGCGTGCGGGTTCGCTCGTCATTACTTCTCTTACGTTCATTGCAGTCTCCTTTGGAGTGTGATCAGGCCTCGAGTGTGATAAAGCCGCATCCGGTCCGGTTGAGTGTATGAATAGCACTCGCAACAGACGCGGAGTGGAAAGCACGGCCGTTACGGATTCGCATTTCAACTACCATTCGCGAGGAATCTCCGGAGTGAACTAACAACACAGAAACACAGCTGGTTATCGGTCCCGCGGGCTAGCTTTGCATCCCAGATTAGTCCCAAATTGGCCCGACCCGCCTTTCATCTCGGGAACGGGATGCAAGTCATCCCCTGGCGCGCACCGGAGATCTCGGCAATGCGGAGTCAGTGACTGGAAGAGGTTCGTGCGGAGGGGTTTTCAGAATACCAAAGTGGTATGCCGCAACAGGGAGGAAGCCGAGCTTCCTCCCCGAATGCTCCCGTAGTTAGCCGAGTGGAGTGCTGGCCACAGTCGCACCCGTACCGGAGGTGTTTACGCGGATCACGCCAGACTGATCGGTGAAATACATGCTCTGTCCGGTCGTGGCCGCGGTAATAGGTGTGGCCGTTATCGTGTAAGACTGGTTGCTCGCGCCAGCCGTATACACAAACGTGTAGCCGCTCTTGGTCCCGGCAGACAGGACCGAGTCGATCAAGTCCGCTGACGTGGAGCTGGCCGTGCTGCCAGAAGCGACAGGGCCAAGGTTCGTGAGCGCCGCGGGATATTGGCCATAATTCGTGGCAAAGGCGATACACGATGTGTTCAACGTACGCAGCGAGCCAACCGCCGAAGCCTGATTCGCAGCGATCTTCGCCCGCAATAGGTTGGGGATGGCGATGGCGGCGATAATTAGAATAATCGCCACCACGATCAAGAGCTCGATCAGGGAGAAACCCTTTTGTTTATTGCGCATGATCATCTCCTTCAGGCACTCTCGGGCCACCTTCTTAGTGGCACGTCCGTGGCCATGGCATCGCGAAACGAGGGGTATATTCGTCGTGCCGAGTGTAAGCGTCTTAGTTTCAGTAAACTAACAGCACGCTCGGGCGCTCGGCGACTAAGTCAGAGGCACGAGGGAGGTGGCGAATCGGGAAAGCGATCGTTCTTGGGTAGCTGGCCTGAAAAAACACCGAGGCCGGATGGTCGAAGCCATCCGGCGCTCGAGTGACTGGTAACAGCAATCGTCAGGGCTTGAGCGTGATGGTCTTCCCGGCAATCACGTCAATGTGCTGTTGGTAGAACGTCTGGCCATCGGGACGGTCTGCATTGCCAACGTGCTCGTTTTGCTTCGGACCGGCCTTATCCACAGGTAAAGTGTGGGTAAAGCGTGTCCTTGGGCTCTCCTTCCTTACCTGCAAAAACCTCGTTTTTATTGGGAAAGTGGCGCGCCCGGCGAGACTTGAACTCGCAACCCTCGGATTAGAAATCCGATGCTCTATCCAATTGAGCTACGGGCGCGTGTATCGATTCTAAAAAGATTGATTCTAAAACCTTCGCGGCTCGGGAAACCACCATTTGTTACCTATGGGCATTATAGAATGCGTCAGAACTAAGTACCCTTGGCGGCTGCGATTATTCTGCAGGCGATTTGAATATTACTTCGTGCTCGCAGGCCCGCCGATAAATCTGTTGTATTCGGCAAGCTCCGCGGGCGAGCACAACATCTCCGTGACGTCGAAATGGCTCGTTTGCAACTTGAACGGTAGCTTGTTCAGCGCGATCCACGGTTTTGTATACATCTGCGGGTCGTTGATCGTTACGGTAAGTTCGAGCGTGTTGGAGTCCGCGCGGTGGAAGCGCTCTTCGACCCGCATATCGGGACTGTGCGGGCGCCCCGCCCGATCGACCCAGATTTCGTCGTTCATGCAGCAGGTCTGCACCACGAACGTGGAATCGTCCTCCCACTTGCCGATCGAAAATCCAAACCATCGTGGCGCTGGATTCTTGGGGAAGTCTCGCCCATCGGTCCATATGACCCGCCACACTTTGCCAAACTCGTACAGGATCACCACGCTTGCCGGCGTTTGTAGAATTTGAGTCGTCCTGAGTTCATAGAGATCTTCGCGAGGAAGTCCCTGCGGATTACAGGTAACGACGGGATCATTGGTCTCGCCGGGCAGAACGCTGCGCGCTCCGTTGCTCGGCCTGGTCAGTTTGAGCGCCGCCAATCCCGCGGGAGTGTACGGCAGGCTATGCTCGGGCTTGCCGTCTTCCGGCATCGCTGCCGCGCCCATGGCCTGAATTCCGCCATTTCCGGGATCCCAGATTCCAAAGATGTCACGACGTGGAGTGGGACCCGCCGTCACAGGTTGGGGAACAGGCTGCCCCGTCCAGCCGTCCACGGGCACACCGGCATACGAACTTGTTCCCCTGGTTGCTGTTTGTGGCTTGTCTGTGGTTGGAGCGTTCTGAGCATATGCGAAGCACGCGAACGTCGCCATCGCAACGAAGGCCGTTGCCGGACCACACAAATGTTTCAACATCGTCGGCTCCTCTGATTCCAGCTCGCGAAACTCACTGCGCGGCGGATGCGGACGCTTTCTTCTGGTCCTCTGCCAGCCTCTTCTTGAATCCCTGCTCCCATCCATCGATATCCGCCAGGCAGCCCTGCTGCCCCCCGATGAAGGGGTTCGGTCCTTTGCCGATTTTCGCGTACTTCTCTTGCATGTGATAGAAGGGCGTGTGCGACCCCAGCATCACGTCGCACGGAAGAATGCGCAGATACTTGTACATAAAGAGGCTGTCTTCCGCGATCTGCGGATAGGTTTTATTGTTCACCACGGCGGTCATCCCGTTGGGGCCAATCGAGCCGGGAAACACCACGTCGTAAGTCTTGCCATCCTCTGTGGCCTTCAGCGTCCAGGTGGTATTGCCTTCGGTGTGGCCGGGAGTGAGATGGGCCGTTAGCACCTCTCCGCCCAGCGTGACTCGATCCAGATGGTGGAGGACTCTGTCGATCGGATGCGCCTTCCCTCCGGGCCGAATCTTCTCTGTGGCGGGAACGTCCCGGTCCATGATCATCACCGTGGCGCCAGTCATCTGTTTGACCAACGCATCTCCCTCGCAATGGTCCGAGTGCGCGTGGCTGGTCAGCAAAATTTTGATGTCCGTGAATTTGAAGCCCAGTTTCTCGACGGAATCGCGGATCCACGGCACGTTGCTCTCATACGTGCTGTCGATCAGGATATGGCCCGCCGGAGTTGTAATCAGAAAAGAAGAATGCGTGTCCGTTCCCACGTAGTAGATGTTGCCGATCACTTTGTGCGCCGGAAACGGCTTGTCCTCGTTTCCCTGGGCCCTCAGCTTTGCCGGAACAAGGGTGGCAGCCAGAAGCGCAAACACCAGACCGATGGTTCGCATATTTCCTCCTCTTTATTAGCGGCACGGCGGGCAACGGCGCGGAGTCTAGTTCCACAGAGGAATCGCTGTCAATACAGTGTGGGCATGGCCGGGCGCGCAGTTTCATCTGCATCGCTGATTCGTGGTTCCCGGCCCGCAAGCTCATGAGGTAGACTCTCGTCACACCACCGAAAAGGACAAGCGCATGACAAAACCTACCCTTGTTCCATCGTGTCTGTTAGCGGCAAAGCCGTTGCGGCGCCCCGCCCCGCGTTCCTTCCGTCAGCGTCTGCTCGCACGCGCGGCTCTGCTCCTCGCATTCGTTCTTCTCCTTCTCGGGCCCGCCTCCATCGCCTCGGCCCAGCAGCCGCCGCTGCATTTCAACCCCGCCGTTGAGAGATTGGCGCACGGACAGTCCATCGTCGGTATCCAGACCGACGATATGTCGCTGCAGAATTGCCACTCGCTCGCCCGCGTCGATTTCGACTACGCCTACGTCGATATGGAGCACGGGCCGCTGAATCTCGATGGTCTTGCCTATTGCATCGCCGGCATGGTCGATAAAGCCGCTGTCCTCAAGAAGGGCAATGCGCAGCCAAAGGTCGCGCTTTTTGCCCGCTTCCCGGCCTACGGGCGCGACCTCGAAAGCAACGATTGGATCGTCAAGCAGGCGCTGGACATGGGTCTGATGGGCATCATCTTCAATGGCGTGGACAACAAGGAACAGATGATGCGCCTCGTTCAGTACATGCGCTATCCGCAGCAGAGAACGTCGAAATACCAGCAGCCTCTCGGCCTGCGTGGCTACGCTCCGGGGAACGCAACCTTTGCCTGGGGCATCTCCGCGGCGGAGTACGAGCGGCACGCCGACCTTTGGCCCCTCAACCCGGAAGGCGATCTGCTCGCCATCCCCATGATCGAAACGGCGGAGGGTCTAAAGAACGTCAACGAGATTGCCGCCGTGCCCGGCGTCGGCGCCATTTTCATCGGCGCCGCGGGTGATCTGCACCAATACCTTGGCGTGCCGCAGGATTCTCCCGAAGTCGAACAGGCCCGCCAAACCATCCTGGCGGCGTGCAAAGCTCACAACGTCGCTTGCGGCATAACCGCGCTCACCAAGGCGGACGTCGATAAAAGACTCGCGGAAGGATGGAAGATGATTCGAACCGGCCGCGGAGAGTAGCCGTCCCGAGCCGCGGATCGAAGCGGATCGAATATGACGCCGTCCCTGCTCACCGCACCGAAAATGGCTCCGTGGCAACGCTGGGTTCACCGTCCGCAACGTATGTGGATTCGCAGGGCCATTTTTCAGGTGCACTTGTGGGTTGGCTTGGGCGTTGGTCTTTACGTCGTGGCCATCAGCATCTCCGGCAGCGCGATCGTGTATCGCCGCGAGCTTACCCGGCATTCCGCGCGCAAAATAGTTCTGCCTGAGTCTGGGCGCCGCATGAGTTCGGAGGAATTGACCCTGCGCGCGCAGCAAGCCTACCCCACATACGAAGTCGATTACCTGCGTGAAGCGCAGGCGCCCGGCGAACCCGACGATATTGTCTTGGAGCGCGGCCGCAAACGAATCGAACGCCTCTTCAATCCTTACACGGGCGCGGACCTCGGCGATCCTCATTCGGCGATCGCGCGCATGGTCGAATGGCTCGCCGATTTGCATGACAATCTTCTGGCGGGATGGAACGGCCGGCTTGTGAACGGCATCGGCTCGTGCCTGCTTACATTAATTTCCCTCACGGGAGCCGTGATCTGGTGGCCGGGAATCAAAAATTGGAGGCGCAGCACCACGGTCAGTTGGAAGGCAAGATTCCCGCGGCTTAATTGGGACTTGCACAGTGCCCTCGGTTTTTGGTGCTGGTTCTTTGTGCTGATCTGGGGAATCTCGGGTATCTACTTCTGTTTTCCCGGAGTCTTCGGCCCCCCTGTTCACGCCACCGAACTTGGCACTTCATTTCTATCTTTGATCGCGCAACTTCATGTGGGCAGGTTCAACGGGTTCACCAAGGCCCTTTGGACCGTCTTGGGTCTCGTTCCCGCCGTCTCGGCCGTTACCGGCGCTCTGATGTGGTGGAACCGCAAGCTCCGCAAGAAATTTCGCCGCCCTTATCGGCAGCCTGCGACTGGGGCCCCTCTAGGGCGCGCAAAAGTCTACCTCCTCCGGCGAAACGTCTACCAACAGGATGAGCTTTCGCCGGCTAACAAAGTCGAGCTTTTGCGCGTCAAAACAGTCGCCTCCGATCGCTTGCTGATCGTTCGCGACTGATTTTCTACTCTGGCACCCCGCGCAGAGCGCGCATTGCGGACACATAACTCACCACATTCTGTACGGCGTAGATCGGCGTGATCATCAAAGAAAGCGTGCCCCACCAGCCAAACAAAAGATTTTTGGCCATGAACTCTCCGAAATGTTTGCGGATGCAGCTCTTGCACAGATTTCCTTCCAGTTTGTAGGTTCGGCGGATGAAGAGCATCCCGACATTGCGGTGAAAACTGACGCGCGCGGTGGAGCGCATGCTTCCGCAACGCTCACAGCGCGTCATGGCAAACGTGTTCGGGGCCTGCATGGTGGGCATGGGAGCCTGCATTGTTGGCATATCAACCTCCGCAAGAGTCTTGGTTTTTCGTTCTTCAAATTGCCAGGATTCGCTTTAAGGCAGACTAATGTGACCAGACATGGCGGGCAAGTGTCGGTGCCCGAGCGGGCATTAACTTTTCCGCTTCTTCGAGCCCAGCGTGCGGAATTGCAGCCCGCTGAAGCCCCGTCAGGGGCGACACAAATTAGCCCAGGGCGGAAGCCCTGGGAAAGTGTGGTGCGATAACATTAAGCCCCGGAGCCACCCGGTAGGCGCGGAAACGCGCATGCCGGGCGGCGTGAGGGGCGACACACCCATAGCTCGGGCTGGAGCCAGGGCCCAGCGGCGGCTGAGGTGGCACAGGCATTCTGCCTGTGCCTCTGGTTTTACGGGTGCCCCACCCTTCGCGTCCCAGCGCAAGCTCCGCTTGCGCGTCGGAAAAAGTCGAAGGGTGGGTTGCCTTGCGCTTTGAGCCGGGCGCCCATGGGGCACGGCCCAAGAATGGGCAATTCCCCAGCCGCAGCTTAACGCTGTCATCCCGAGGAAATTTGCCCGCATGTCTTCATGCGGGCAAATAACGAGGGATCTGCTTTTCCCTGGGGCTCGGATGCAAACGTCACCGCAATCAGCCGATGGGCCTTTCAGGGCGGCACCCGGCTCTCGCGGAATAGGGGGTCGGAGCTTTAGCTCCGACATTCCTGGTCCGAAGTCCTGCGGGGCTTTAGCCTCTGAAGAACTCTGTAGCCCAGGGCGCGCCGGTTTGAGGCGGCCCTGGGGCCTTTTTCGCATCGCCGTCTTCACGTGGCGCGGGCATTCTGCCTGTGCCTCTCGTTCGGTTTTACGGTTGCCCCACCCTTCGTGTTTTGTGCGAAGGGCGGGTTGCCTTGCGCTTTGAGCCGGGCGCCCATAGGGCACGGCCCAAGAATGGGCAATTCCCCAGCCGCAACCTGACGCTGTCATCCCGAGGAAATTCGGCACCCGGCTCTCGCGGAATAGGGGGTCGGAGCTTTAGCTCCGACATTCCTGTTCCGGGGTCCTGCGGGGCTTTAGCCCCTGAAGAAGTCTGTAGCCCAGGGCCCGCCGGTTTGCGGCGGCCCTGGGGCCTTTTTCGTATCGCCGTCTTTACGTGGCACAGGCATTCTGCCTGTGCCTCTGGTTCGGTTTTACGGGTGCCCCACCCTTCTAAGGGTGGGTTGCCAACACATCCTTGAAAAAACGCGTCATGGCGACTTTGTATTCCGCATCGGCGCGCTCTTCCGAAGGATTCTGCGGGTGCGTAAAACCGTGCGCGGCGCCGCTGTAGAGTTGGAGTTCGAAGTTCACCTTGGCGGCGCGCAACTGCGAGATCAAAATATTCACTTGCTCCATCGGCGCCACCGGATCTTCGGCGCCGTGCAGGATCAGCACCCGGCCCTTGATGTTCTTGGCGCGTTCCGCCGTGAAGTTGTTGAATGCGCCGTGCACGGAGATGAAGCCGAGGAGCGGCACGCCGGTTTCAATGAGCTCGACTCCGGTGGTCCCGCCAAAGCAGTAGCCCACCCCCACAAGCTTCGTTGGATCGACCATCGGTTGCGCCTTCAGGACGTCGAACCCGGCCACGGCGCGATCTCGCATGAGGGGACGGTCATTGTCGTAGATCCCAATCAGCTTGGTCATCTCGGGAACGTCCTTGGGCACCACGCCCTTGCCGAAAATATCTTCGGCGAATACCACATAGCCGAGCATGGCGATCATTCGGGCATCCGCGAGCGTGCCCTCCGAGAAGCCGGACCTGTCATGGATCATCAACACACCGGGCCGGCGCCCTTGGACAGCGTCGTCATAGATGAGGTAGCCCGATAGCGCCGTGTCGCCTTGCTTGTAGTCGATCCACTTGGTTTG
>Ga0207006_1041_pt1 | contig 30337 bp, 30 predicted proteins | sample Alteio_BWMinCont_84_FD_153497 | JGI IMG/M metagenome (GOLD analysis project Ga0207006, IMG submission 153497) | Enriched cells from forest soil in Barre Woods Harvard Forest LTER site, Petersham, Massachusetts, United States -... | ecosystem: Environmental > Terrestrial > Soil > Temperate forest >...
AGATTTTTCTTGTGTTCTCATGTGATTAGGGGAGAATGAATAGTAGGTAATTAGGATAAAAAGTGTGGGGAAAAGTATGGCCATTGTCCTTCAACAAGAATACGATTTTTTTCTTTCCCATCTCGATGAGTTTATGAAGACCCACCTGGATGAATTTGTACTTATCAAAAGTGACAAGGTCATTGGGTTTTATGGATCTTATGAAAAGGCTTTGGTGGAAGGGTTGGCCAAATTTGGAACCACGACCCCTTTTTTTATCAAAGAAGTACAAGAGGAAAAAATTATCCATTATTTTCATGGAATAAAGTAGTGTTTCATGGCTTTTGTAATTTCTGCACAATCAGAATACCTATTAAAAAATGGCCCCATTTATCCGGTTGTAATAACACCATCATTCCCCACCATTAAAGCATTGAAGCTGGAGAAAAAAGATGTACCGCATATTAAGGTCAAGGCTTTATTTGACACCGGAGCTCAAACGACTGCTATCAGCGGTAAAGTCACCCAGTTTCTCAAACTTATTCCGAAAGGGACAGTTAAAGTTTACACTTCTCAATCCAGTCAAATTGTTAGTGAGTTTGACATAGCTTTGGAATTTGACATTAACGCATATCTAAACACATTGAGAGTGTTTAAGGCCGACCTTGAAGATCATAGTATTGATTGCATTGTTGGCCGTGATGTCTTGCAGTTTGGCATCTTTACCTACGACGGTCCCAATAAAAGTTTCCAGCTATCTTTTTAATAGGAATCAAGTATAGGAGAAAACCGTACAACTTTAAAGAAAAATGCTGACGGCAATGTGATGCAAGGGCTATTTTTAGGGTTGGGGCCTTACGTAAGGGTAATCTGAAAATGATTACCTTTTTATTTTCTTGCTAACCCTTTGGCTTTTATATACTTCTTGACTTATTCTTACCTTATATTAAAATCTTGGTATTAAAATTTTACTAGTACTTTGTGGAGTCTGGGTTTTAGCGACTTCTGGATTCCCGCTTTCGTGGGAATGGCAATGTGAGATGTGGGAATGACAATATAAACATCAGAATGACAGTGTCTAGCTCAGAATGACATAGGGATGTATTTTTATGAATGTTTATCAGATTTTAACAGATTCCGCAGCAGCTTATGCCCAAAAGCCTGCTATTATATTTAAAGATAAGAAAGTTAGTTTTTCAGACTTGAATGCTAATGTGACGGCTTTGGCCCGGGGTTTGAAGTCTTTAGGTTTGGCTCGTGGCAAAAAGATCGCCCTGTACCTGCCTAATTGTCCTGAACATGTGTATAGTTACCTGTCTTCCTTTCTATTAGGAGCTGTGGTCGTTCCTTTGGATTATATGCTAAAAACCGACGAATTGATCTCTTGTTTATCTCATGCGGAAGCTGATTTCGCGGTTGTTTTGCCTAAAGCAGAGATAGATTGGGACTTTATTCAAAAGGAAATCCCTTCTCTTAAAAATGTTATTCCGTTGGGCCCTGATTTTGAACGGTTATTTAAGCCCGGAGAGTTTAAAGCTGAAACAGTGTCTGATGCTGATCCAGCCTTGATCATGTATACATCTGGAACAACCGGTCAGCCTAAGGGGATTCTTCTTAATTACAAGCATTTGCAGGGCTCGCCCCAGGCCATGAAATATTTTGCGGACCTAAGCGAGCGCGACGTGAAGCTTTGTGCCATTCCTTTAAGCCACATCGGCGGGTTTATCTATATCCAGAATTGCATTATTTTTGGGATCACCCTGGTGCTGATGGACCGATTTCATCCTTTGGAATTTTTGAAAAATGTGGCCCAATACAAGGTGACCTGTTTTCATGTTGTCCCGCCGATGTATACAGCGATGTTGACGGTCAAGAACATCGACCAGTTTGACCTTTCCAGCTTACGTTGGGTGGTGGTTTTCGGGGCCCCTAATTCGCCGGACATTTTAGAACGTTTCCATAAATATTGCCCCAATGCCAAATTGCTTAACGGCTGGGGAATGACCGAGACCTGTCCGCCCAACACAGTCACGCCTTTAGATAATCCTAAAATTGAAAGTGTGGGCAAACCGGCGCCCAATTGTGAGATCCAAATTGTTGATGAGGATGACAAAGCCCTGCCGACAGGTTCAGTAGGTGAAATTGTCATTCGCGGCTGGGTGGTGATGCAGGAATATTACAAGGACCCGCAGGCGACACTTGCGGCCAAGCGCGGCGGCTGGTTTCATACCGGGGATTTGGGCCGCTTTGATAATGAGGGATTTTTATATATCGTGGGACGCAAAAAAGAGATGATCAAGGTGGCCGGACAGATCGTTTATGCCCCTGAAGTGGAAGCTGCATTATGCAAGCATGAGGCTGTGCTGGAAGCTGCGGTCATCGGTATCGCAGATGATATGCGCGGAGAATCGGTTAAAGCATTTGTTGTCCTAAAACAAGGGGCTAATATTGAGCCATTAGAGATCAAGTATTTTGTGAAGGAGCATTTAGCCAATTTTAAAGTGCCTCATAGCATTGAAATCCGTTCGGCGTTACCTAAAAATCGGACCGGTAAAATTGATAAAGAGTTATTAAAACAGGATGTCATCCTGAGCCATTCTTGTCATCCTGAGCGAAGCGAAGGACCTTAATAGAATTAATTCTTTAAGAGATATTCTTCGCTTCGCTCAGAATGACAGTAATAGCCCTAGAATGACGAATATTGGAAAGGGTTTAGTTATGTCCACTACCACGATGGATAGAATGACCAGGGATGTGCATTTAAGCGGTAAAGATTTGATGGCCATGGTGCAACTGCGGCCTAAGGACATCGGTCCTTATGCGATCGTGCCGGGCCCTAAAGAACGTTTGGACTCTTTGGTCAAGAAAATGGAAAATCCGGTCAAGAATTTTTCATTTATGGAATACAACATGTTCACCGGAAATATCAATGGCACCCGTGTGACCGCCATCAATGGCGGACGTTTTGCAGCAGATACGGCGATTACGACTGAAATTTTATGCAATGCTGAAGCCAAGGTGCTTGTCCGCATCGGCAGCTGCGGGGCCATGCGCCGTGATATTAAAATCGGTGATTTTATTATGACGACGGGTTGTGTGCGTGGGGACGGGGTTTCTCCGTATTATGTGGATGATAAATTTGTTACTGCTCCGGATGCTGCGTTGACTCAAAAATTAACGGTGATCGCTCGGAATCTTGCCGGCACTGCCGGTTTGACCGTGCATGAAGGCAAGGTGTGGTCCACCGATGCCATCCTGCGTGAAACCAAGGAAGTCGTCAATAAAGTCATCGATCAAGGCGCCATTGGTGTTGACATGGTCAGCGCCCCGTTTTTGACCATTGCCCAGATTTACAAGATCCCTGCGGTCTCGATTTTAGCAGTTTCAGATAATTTAATCACCGGTCAGATGGGTTTTATCAATCCGGACTATTACATGGCCGAGGGCATGCTTATCCAAATGGCGCTGGAATTGGTTAAACAGTTGGAAGGGAAATAATGTTCGAATCCCCATTATTTTGGCCGGCTTACATGAAAGAGGATGTATTGTACGTTCTCGATGAGACCTTGGTCCCTGAGAAATTAAAATATATCCCTGTTAAAAATGTCAAAGGCGCTGTTGGCGTTATTCGTGACATGAAAACCCGTGCCTTCGGTCAATTTTTGGTGGTGCTCAATACTTTTCTATTGGAATTGACACCTGAGATCAAGCATTTGCAAAATGTGGCCCGACAACTTAATAATTCCCGACCGACTTTTCCTTTTGCTGAAGTGACGGGGATTGTCTTAGGGGCAGCACAGAAGGCTTCTGCTAACGGGGTGGATGTGCGGTTGGCTGTCGTAAAAACTGTGCAGGGATTTCTTGCCGGCATCAGGGCCCGGCGTTTGCAAAGAATACAGGAAATATCCGAAGTGATGAAGGACAAGGATTGTATTTTAACTCATTGCAATGTCAGCGGCGAATTGGCCATGGCCGCAAGTATTGCCTTGCATCAAGGGAAGCATGTGAAATGCTTTGCGACGGAGACCAGGCCCTATATGCAAGGAGCCAGGCTTACGGTATGGGAACTGCAGCAAGCAAAAGTACCTGTGACTCTGGTTGCTGATAATACCATCGGCTCTTTGATGGCTGAAGGATTGGTCAACAAGGTGATCATAGGTTCTGACCGCTCGGCAGCGAACGGGGACATTGCCAATAAAATCGGTTCATATCAAATTGCTGTTTTGGCTAAAGAATTCGGCATACCTTTAATTGTTTTGACCCAGCCTTCACGGGGGGGTTGCAAGCGGGGAGGACATGCCCATGGAAATAAGGAACGAAAAAGAGTACCTGTTCTTTAACGGTAAAAGGATTTTTGGTCCTAAAGTCAAAGGTTTTTATCCGGGATTTGATGTGGTGCCTCATCCATTGATTACGAAAACGATTGCGATCCATGCAGGATTATAAAACTAAATCCATTTGTTTATTCCAGGGCGTTTTAAGCCCCGAAGCTTTGAAAAAAGTAAAATTAACCAAAGGTGACCATGCCTTTGTTTGTGAAGGACGCCCAAGTTTAGAGGCAGGGCGAAAGACATCGGGGAATCTTTTGAAAAATGGGACAACACCAACGGTGATCAGTGACAATATGGCAGGATTTTTATTTTTTAAAGGGCTTGTCAAGGAAGTGATCATTGCCTGCCAGTACGCAGATAAAAAAGGCGCTTTGTGCGATATGGGAGCTTTGATACTCGCAGTTTTAGCCAAGAAACATAAAGTCCCTCTCAAATTACTGGTCGCTGAGAAACGGCATAGGTTTTTGGGAGATCCTAAAGATATATTAAGTTTTGAGGGTCAACGCATTGCTCCAAAAGATACGCATGGGTATGTGCCTTTAGTGGAGTGGGTACCGGTGAGGTATTTGAAATGAAAAATAAAATCATCGAAACCGGCAAGCTGCTTTGGGACAAGGGGCTGGTGACTGGTTTTAACGGAAATATCAGTTATCGCCTTGATGATGATACTATTTTGATCACAGCTACCGGCACATGTTTGGGCTATTTAAAATTGGCTGACATTGTTACGTTAAATCTCAAGACAGGCGAAGTTATCGGGGAAGGGAAAGCTTCCAGTGAAAGGTTCATGCATACGGAAGTTTATAAAAATTTTCCCGACATTAAAGCGGTGGTGCATACCCATCCGACTTATACCAATGGATTTTTCTTAAACAATGAAACATTGGAGCCTAAAACTTTTGAGGCAAAATTTTATCTAGGGACTGTTAAGTCGCTCCCGCAGTCCACGCCATCGGTGACTGCGATGGGACCGGTGGTCAAGGAGTTGAAAGCCAGCAATATCGTTGTATTGCGCAATCATGGTGTTGTAGCCATGGGGCCGGACTTATTCTATGCATTTGTGCTGATTCAGGAATTGGAAGAACAGACGAAGGTGGAATTGGTGAATGTCCATTATAAATCCCAACGCCAACCCGGGGACATGGCTTTAGCCGTGTCCCCAAGCACGCTGCCAAGCGACGCAGCTCTGAATACGAAAGCACCCCAGGGAAACCACCAAACGCAGACCAAGAAATATAAATTATTTTCCAAAGACCAAATTGAAGAAATCGTCCGTTTGGTCAACGGGGACGCCCAAATGCAGGAATTGGGAAGTAAAACAGCCATGAATATGGATCTGGCCGTCTGCCTGCAGGAGACGGGGGACATTTATAGTTTTAAATTTGAAAATGGCCGTATCACCAAAACCGGCCGGGATGATAAGGCGGAGTTTTTGATAACAGCCAATGAATCCATTTGGCGCGCAGTCTTTAACCGTGAGATCGACCCCTTTGTGGCCACGACCCAAAAGAAAATGAACCTGCGGGGGGATTTCGCCCGCATTTCCAAATGGTACGCCCCTTGCAGCCGTATTTTTCAATTATGGACCAAGGTGCCGGTTGAATAAGGGTGAAGATATAAATGATCAGGGTTGATCGAAAGCACACGTTATTAAAGAAAACAGATAAAAATCAAGATAATTACATGGATGCCTCATATGCCAGGAGGCTTTCCTTTATTTGGGAATTGACCCAGGAAGTGTGGTCACTAAAGGACAAAAAAAGTGCTCAACGAAGATTACAGAGACATATTACGGCTCTTATTAAAAGAAAAAGTTAAATTTTTGGTGGTGGGGGCTTATGCGTTGGGCATTCACGGTTATCCCCGCGCGACAGGAGATATTGATATTTGGCTTGATGCCGATCTAGAAAACGCCAAAAAAGTTTTCAATGTATTGGCGGAATTTGGGGCACAGCTTAAAGAAGTCACGGTAGAGACATTTGTCAGGAAAGGTGTAATATTTCAAATTGGTTTGCCACCGAGGAGGATTGATTTTATAACAGAAATTGATGGGGTAATATTTAAGAATGCTTATAAAAATAAAAAAATAGTGACTTTGCAAAATTTAAGAGTCCCTTTTTTGTCCTTAAAAGACCTTATTCGTAATAAACAATCCACCGGACGAGAAAAAGATTTGTTAGATGTCAAATATCTAAAGGAAAAATATAAGTAATGAACACAAAAATAGTGATACAACAATTTGATTTACTGATGGAAGGCAAGCTTGGGGCCGCGCTCAGCGGGAAATATTTTGACGCTGTTAATCCGTCCAACGGCGAAGTGTTTGCGCGTATCGCTGATGCGGACACGGTTGATGTGCAAATGGCTGTCTCTGCCGCGCGTTTGGGATTTGACCATGGGCGCTGGCCGCAAATGGATGTTGCACAGCGCGGAGCGTTCCTGCTTAAAATCGCGCTGCTTATCAGGGAGAATGCCAAAGAATTGGCGGACTTGGAATGCGCTTCAAGCGGAAAAACGATCAAGCATGCGACTTTTATTGATGTCCCGACCGCCGCAGAAACGTTTGAATATTTCGGCAATTTATCGGGAAAATTGAACACTGAGACGATGAGGAATTCTTCATCCGTCTTATCGATCATCGAGCGTGAACCCGTGGGTGTGGTCGTCACCATTATTCCATGGAATTATCCTTTGATCTTGACTGCCTGGAAATTAGCTCCTGCTTTGATCGCGGGCAACACCGTGGTCCTTAAACCGTCACCTGCGGCCTGTGCATCCGTGATGTTCCTGGCAAAATTAGCAGCCCAAGTGGGTTTGCCTAAAGGTGTATTGAATATTATAGCTTCTTCAAGGCCCCAGGCTGGCCAGGAGTTAGTCGGCTCTCCCGAGGTGGATATGGTCTCTTTTACAGGGTCTACTAAAACCGGAGAAGCGGTGATGGCTTTAGCATCCAAGGGGGTCAAAAAATTGACTTTAGAACTGGGGGGCAAATCGCCGAACATTGTTTTTGCTGATTGTGACATGGAGGCAGCCCTTGGCGGGTCTTTGTCCGCGATCTTTATGAACCAGGGGCAGATGTGCACCGCAGGGTCCCGGTTATTGGTGGAAGATAAAATATACCAAGAGTTCGTTGAAAAGCTGGTGGCCCGTGCTAAAAATTTAAAGATCGGGCCGGCAGACAGTTTTGAAACTGAATTCGGCCCTTTAGTCAGTGTTGAGCAAAGAAACGCTGTGTTGAAATTTATTGAAAAAGGCAAACAAGAAGGCGCCAAGATTGCCTGCGGCGGGAAAATCCCGGACATTAATTCCAAGGGGGCTTATTTAGAGCCGACGATATTTATCAATGTCCGCAACAACATGAGCATTGCTCAGGAAGAGATTTTTGGCCCGGTTTTGTGTGTCATTTCTTTTACTTCGCTTGAGGAAGCGGTCCAAATTGCCAATGACTCCAAATACGGTTTGGCGGCGATGGTCTGGAGCAAAGACCTGGAAAAAGCCAATAAAGTGGCCCGCCGTTTGCGCTGCGGCACGGTCTGGATCAATACTTATGGCGCGTTTTTAAATGAAGTGCCCTTTGGCGGTTATAAACAAAGCGGGTATGGCCGTGAATTGGGGTTGGCCGGCCTTTTGGAATATACCCAATTAAAACATATTGCCACTGACCAGACGCCCGGCGGTAAATCATTGGTGACCAGTTGGTTTTAATTATGGAACAGTCTAAAGAAGAAATGCTGGCTGTTGTTTCTCATTTAGGCGGGTTGATCCCGTGCTGTTTTTTGCCTCTTATTGTCCCGTTTATAATTTGGATCACCAAGGGCGAAGAAAGCGCTTTTGTCAACCGGCAAGCCAAGGAGGCCTTGAATTTCCAAATTTCTTTGTCTATTTATTTCGGCTGTTGCTGGATTTTGGTCTTTACGATTTTGGGGATCCCGATTGCGTTGATGGCAGCCATTATTTTTATCATTACTAATTTTATTTGCAGCATCGTTGCAGCAGTTTTGACGGCCCAGCATCATACGTATAATTATCCTATGAACCTGAGATTGATTAAATAGCTGTCAGCGGGTGGCCGAGGGAGGGGCATCCCCATTGAGCGAGGCTTTTTGCGAGCGAAATGGGAAAATCTTAAGGACAGGACCCGCTGACCATAGTAAACTCGAGGAGGATTTATGAAAATTTTATTTTTAACACCGCCGCTCAAGGCTTGGGATTCACATGGTCTGCATAAGGCGGCCAATCAGATGCACGCGCAGGTGGCGGCCTATGTCCGTTCCAAAGGCATTGCCACCGTCGAAGCATTGGACAGCCGCGCTTTGGACCTGGATTGGGACGGGATGATGGCTAAAATCGCACTGAGTAAACCGGACATGGTCTTTTTAGGGGACCAGCTTTTTTCCACTTGTGGCGCCGCGGTCATTTGGTATTTCAATGAAGCCATGCGGATGATCAAGGAAAAGTATCCTTCCATTATTACCGTGGCTTCCGGTTTATGGTATTCCGCGGATTATGACCGCCAAATGCGCTTGAATCCGTCGATTGATTATATTTTGATCGGTGAGGGCGAATTGACCTTGGAAGATCTGGTCAATAACCTAAAGAAAGGGGACAGTCCCTTAGAAAACAATGATAAAGGGACAGTCCCCTTTCGCAGGGACATGCGTGATATTCCAGGTTTGGTATCCCGCCGTGATAAAAACACCATAGTCGTGGGACCTCACCGTGGTTTGATCCCTGATCTAAACGTGCTGCCCATGCCGGCGTATGACCTATTTCCTATGACCACCTATATCGGGCATACTTATTGGAAACCGTTTGCGGAATTGATGACGTCCCGCGGCTGCCCGGGCAAGTGCCATTTTTGTTATGAATGGGCGCTGTATGACAGCCGAAGTGCCGCCAAAGATTTTACTTCATGGCGGGGGCTTTCAGGCAGACGCATCGTTGATGAGCTCGATATCCTTGAAAAACAATATGGGATCACGACCGTCGTCATGCAGGATGACGCATTTAACTCTGACACCAAGGCCATGATTGAATTCTGCGAAGAAAAAATTAAACGCGGCAATAAGGTTGGCTGGGTCTGTTTGGGGCGTGCTGACCAGTGGATTTCCCAGCAGGATATTTTGCCTTTGATGCGCAAGGCCGGATTGTTCATGGCCTTGACCGGTGTAGAAGTGGAAAGTGATTCCCAACTGCTTAAAACCGGCAAAGGTGTCACCATTGACCAGATCAGAAAAACGATCCAAATTTTAAGGGCCCAAAACATCGGCACTGTCGGTACAGTGCTGATCGGTCTGCGCGAAGATACTGAAAGTAAGATCAAAGAGCGCCTGCGCATCGCGGAGGAAATTGATCCGGATGTTTTTGCGCTTGATTACCTGACACCGGTACCTAATTCCCCGGATTGGCGCTATGGCATTCAAAAAGGCTGGTTTGATCCCGAAACAATTAATTTGAAAGATTGGGATTTTCAGCATCCCATCATACCGACCGATTTTCTATCTATCGAAGATGTCGGCCGTTTAGGCGCCTGGTGCATGCGCGAGTATTATTCCAAGCCTGAGCGCATCCACCGCATCATGGAAAGCGATTATGATATCCGCGTTAAATTATGCGTCAAGGATTTCATGAACAATATTGCCAAGTGGGAAGCTAATTCCCGTGTTGCAGCAGCAAACTAATGCCAACCGGGGGACATGGCTTTAGCCGTGTCCCCGGGCCGGTTGCCTAGCAAGTGAGGGTTGAGGGTGAAAGCACCCCAGGTAAAGCACCTTACGAATTGAAAGTGAGCATACGCATGGTAACAATCCAAACAACGATGCATTGGGACGCAATAGCTTTGAGCAAATATAATAAAATGCTTAATTTGATCCCTGTTTTTCACCGCAGATTGGCCAAGGAAGTGGTCAATAAAAAAGCGGAACAGGGTGCGCTGAGTCGCGGCTCTTTATCGGTTGAGGAGATCGACATTGTCCAGGCATTTTTAACCGAGGTGCCCAAGGCATTTTATAGTTTGATGATCCGTATCATGGATGAAGTGGGTTTTGATTATAAAAAATACATTTAGTGTCGTTGCGAGCGTAGCGAAGCAATCTTTTATCAATATGAAAATCGCTATTATTGGTGCAGGGGCCATCGGTGGGGTCGTGGCAGCCTACTTGAAAAAAGCAGGTGAGGATGTAATTCTTGTAGGCCGCGCTGATCAAGTCGATGTGATTAATGAGCATGGCTTGACGATCAAGGGTGTGCGCGGCACTGAAACGATCAAAGTACCGGCATTGACACGTTTGGACAAGCACTATGATCTGGTGATCTTTGCGGTCAAGACCCAGGACATAGAAGAAGCATTTACTCATAATAGCGAATTTTTAGAAAGCACCGGCTTGATATTGACCACCCAAAATGGCGTGCAGGCAGACAATATATTAAGCAGCCATTTTGAGCGTGACCGCCAGCTTTCCAGTATTGTGATGTTTGGTGCCACCTATATTAAGCCCGGCGAGATCATATTTAATTTTGAGGGGGATTGGATCATAGGACGTCCTTTGAAGCCTTTAGACCCGACGGCGCATGCGATCGCGGAAGTTTTGGGTAAGGCATTTAAAGTGGTACCAAGCACTGACATCATGGGCCAGAAATATTTAAAGCTCTTTGTGAATTTTAACAATTGCATCCCAGCGCTTATCGGAAAAAGCATGCAGGAGACTTATGCCGACCTGGATCTATGTCGCTTAAGCATTATGCTTTTGAAAGAAGGCGTTGAAATCATAACCCAGGCCCATATTGAATTGGTATCATTGCCGGATTTTCCAAAAGAGCGCATCTATGGCCTGATCAAGATGCCTGTTGATCAAGCTGCTGTAATCATAAATAAAACTTTAACGACTTTAAGCAAGGAGCCGTTATACGGCTCTATATTACAAAGCATCATGCGCGGAAAACCAAGTGAGATCGATTTTATCAACGGGGAAATAGCCCAATTAGCCGTTCATTTTAAAATACCATCTACTCTAAATGGCAAGATAGTTGATATGGTGCATGAAGTTGAACGGACGCATCAATATTATTCTATTGATGAAGTAAAAAATGCATTTGCATTTGCGCGGGTTGAATAGACATTGTAGACGAATTTTTTCGGCTGCGGTCGTCTTTTTCCGCCAATCTTTTCTAATATTTCAGAAATACAACGGCCTTCGGCCTGTATTTCTGAGTCGGTGTCGAAGATTGGCGGGACTCCAGCAGCCTCAAAAATTGTCTACAATGTCTATTCAACACGATTGAAAGGAGAAAGTTTATGATAACAGCTGGAAAAACACCCGAAGAGCTTGGATTGAAGCGCACGTCTTGGATTCCTGAACATTGGAATGAAACCCAGATTGAAGTATGGCGCTGCATTGATGAGCATTGGGATTTGTTGATCACCAAAAAAGTGGACGAGTTCATTAAATATATCCATCCGGACATGATCGGTTATGGCCATGAAAGTCCGATTCCGGTTGACCGTCCCTGGCTGCATAAATGGGTGGGATTTTGGACCAAGAGTACCAACATTGCTATTTGCGAACTGCGTCCAATTCAAATTAAGATCCATGGTGATATTGCGATTTTACAGTATTTAATATTTACCGTTGAAGTCAATGCCGAAGGCGGCAAGCGGGTGATCCGGCGCTATACAATGACGTGGAAAAAAGGGCCGGAGCGCTGGCAGGTCATCGGGAGCCATAATAATTTAATGGATGAAACCCTGAGGCATTAAAGAATTGGGTAAAATTTTTTCAGACCTCGCTCCCCCCAACCCCCGCAACACATGCACGTGCTCGATGTCGAACGGTTGCGGTGATGCGGTTGATGGTACTTTTAAAGGGTGGCATGTATCGGGGGCGCTCGGTCTTCAAAAACTTTACCCAATCCTTTAATGAAGCAATGGAGCACATAAATGAATAAAAAGCGTAGAGTTGTGGTGACAGGCGTCGGTATCGTTTCCCCCAATGGCATTGGTAATGAAAATTGTTACCGTGCCATGATCAACGGGGTTTCCGCCGTGCGCCGGGTGACGGAGTTTGATGTGTCTATTTTTAATACTAAAATAGCGGCACAGGTCTCTGATTTTGACCCTGTTGCTTTGGGGCTTAGTTTTAGTGACGCCATGCGCATGGACCGTTATGTGCAATTTGCCTGTGTGGCGGCACGCATGGCTTTGGACGATTCCCGTCTCGATCTGTCCAAAGTAGACCTTGAACGCATGGGGGTATCCCTGGCCAATGCCATCTGCGGGACTAAATACATGGAAGAAGAATTTGCGCTGGTGACCGATAGCGGTAAAAAGCCTATCAATCCGGCGATTGTCCGTCCAGATTTATATGACGCTGCGATGTTTAACACTCCTTCCAGTGAGATTTCTGCCAAATACGGGCTTATGGGTGTTTGCAATACCATTTCTACGGGTTGCACCGCGGGAACTGACTCTGTTGGGTTCTCTTATGAAGCTATTAGTGACGGAGATGTAGATATTATGATCACTGGCGCATCAGAAGCACCGGTGACGCCCATTACCTTCGGGGCTTTTGATACTGTTAATGTTTTGTCTGTGCACAATGACGAGCCGCAAAAAGCCAGCCGTCCTTTTGATAACAAACGAAATGGTTTTGTGATCTCTGAGGGCGCCGGCTTGCTTGTAGTTGAAGAATTGAACCATGCTTTAAAGCGGGGGGCACGGATCTATTGTGAGATCACGGGTTTTGGCACCACCTGCAATGCCTATCACATGACGGATTTACCGCCGGAGGGGGACGCCATGGCCGATTGCATCACCCTGGCCATTAATGACGCCGGTATCAAGCCGGAATTGATTGATTATCTCAACGCTCATGGGTCATCCACCCGTCAGAATGATGTGTTTGAAACCAGTGCTTACAAAATGGCTTTAGGGAAACATGCGTATAATCTGCCGATTTCGTCGGTCAAATCCATGATCGGCCATCCTCTGGCCGGGGCCAACGGCATTGAACTGGCCTTAAGTTCCATGATATTTGAACGCCACATTTTACCGCCGACGATCAACCAGGAAGAACCTGATCCGGGATGTGATTTATATTACATTCCCAACAAAGCCATTGAGAGAAAAGTGAATTGCATTTTAAAAACTTCGAGTGGTTTTAGCGGAATTCATTCTGCTATGATTCTTGAACGGTATAAAGGATAGTATGGAAAAAATAGCGATAACCGGTCTTGGTGTTATTTCACCCAGCGGGATTGATAAGAGGGTTTTTTGGGCTAATATCAAGGCCGGGCGTTCTGCTGTTGAAAAGATCGAACGCTTTGATGCATCGCTGTATCCTTCACGGATCGCAGGCCATGTTAAAGAATTAGAGGGGTATAGCAATGTCTCGTCGCGATTGTTGAAAAAAATTGACTTGTTTTCGCACATGGCTTTGGTGGCTTCCGAGCTTTGTTTGGAAGATGCCAAGATCAATTTGGCAGATGAAGACCTTAAACGTGTCGGTATTTTTATGGGCAATGCCATTGGCGGCTGGTTGTATGCGGAAACCGAATTACGCGATATGTATATGGAAGGGCGCGAGGGGGTAAGCCCTTTTATGGCGTCTGCCTGGTTTCCGGCGGCACCGCAGGGACAGATATCCATTAATTACGGTATCAAGGGATTCAGTAAAACGATCGTGGCTGACCGTGCTAGTTCCTTGATGGCCATTGGTTATGCAGCTCGCACCATTATCCGCGGGAAATGTGATTTTATTTTAGCCGGAGGGATGGAGGCGCCTGTGACACCCTATGCCCTATTGTGCTGCAACACCTCGGGGATGTTAACGGAAAGTAATGAACATCCGCATAGCGCGTACCGGCCATTTGATAAAAATAGGGACGGGCTTGCCATTGCCGAAGGTGCCGGGGTATTGACATTAGAGCCCCAATCGAGAATTACCAAACGCGGGGCACATGTTTATGCCAATATCATTGGTTATGGAACGACGACCGATGCTGTTAACCGTATTGAGCCAAGCCAAGACGCTGTCCAATTAGGACGTGCCATTAAAATTGCCTTGGAGGATGCCGGGTTATCGCCTAAAGACATTGATTATATCTCTGCTGATGGGGCAGGGACCCAAATAGGGGATGCTACTGAAGCAAAAGCCATCAAAAATGTTTTTGGCGACTACGCAAGGAAGGTCATTGTTTCCGCGCCCAAATCCATATATGGCAACATGCTGGGGGCAAGCGGTGTCCTGGATGTGATCACGACTGTTTTGGCCATGGAACACAACATGGTCCCACCGACCATTAATTACGAAACGCCTGATCCGGATTGTGACCTGAATTTTTGTGTTAACAAGGCCCAGGCCAAAGAGATCAAGAACGCCTTGATCATTAACCGCGGGCGAGGCGGGATTAATTGTGTATTAATCTTGCAAAAACCTTAAATCCGTGTCATTGCGAGCGAAGCGAAGCAATCTTTTAACATAGGAGTCAAAATGTACACCCAGACAGACATCGAAACCAAACTCAAGTCCATCTTTAAAAAAGTCCTTGATATCAAAGAAAGCGAGATCATTCCTGGTGCAAAATTAGACGAGTCATTAGGGATCGATTCGACGGAAATGGTAGAAATTTCAGTTGTTATCAAAAAAGAATTAGGTATCACTCTTAAAGATGGTGAGCTTAAAAAAACGTATTCATTTAACGACATTGTTGGGATTTTAAAATCCAAATGAAAATTGTAGATCTTAGTTTACCTATAGATGACACCTTGGTCGAAACGCATGATGCCAAAATTGAACGAATCACGCACAAGGCTGGTGTGGAGCATTTTAATTGGGTGGTGATGTCTAAACAGGCTGGCGGACAGGAGCGTTTTGATCGTGGCGAGCGGGTGGCCACAGCCGAAGAGATTCCTGACGGTGAAATGCTTTCTTTGGAAGTGGTCAATTCTTCGGTGCACATGGGCTCGCATGTAGATGCGCCGTTTCATTATGGTTCGACTTGTGAAGGTAAGCCTGCCAAGCAGATCATGGATGTGCCTTTAGAATGGTGCTACGGGCCTGGGGTCGTGCTTGATTTTACTCATTTGAAATTCCCTGATGCGATCGGTAAAAAAGAAGTCGTCACGGCCCTTGAAAAGATCAATTATAAGCTTAAGCCAATGGACATTGTTCTCTTTTATACAGGCGGGGACAAACTTTTAAGGACTGATGATTACGTGAATAAATATGTAGGCTGTACGCCTGATGCGATTGAATATCTGCTTGATCGCGGCATCAAAATGCTGGGCATCGACACCATAGGCCTTGATCGTCCGTGCTTTTTGATGTTTAAGGAATTTTTAACGACCAAGGACAAGAGTAAAATTTGGCCTTGTCATTTTTTAGGCCGCAAGCGTGAGTATTGCCATATGGAGCGATTGGGCAATCTGGGAGCTATCCCAAAACCGTTTGGATTTACTATTAGCTGTTTGCCGGTGAAGGTAAAGAATGCAGGAGCTGGCTGGTCTAGAGTTGTGGCCATATTATAATCCAGCCGACGCAAAACGAAGCAATAGGGAATATTACTATGACAGGCAAAGAATTTTTTAATAAAATAATTAACGGCAGTTCTGACCCTTTACAGCTCTTTTTGGATTTAATTAAAAAAGAGAAAATCCATTTTTGTGTGATTGGAGGCTTGGGGGTCAATGCTTATGCCGAGCCGGTTGTAAGTTTAGATCTAGACTTGGTCATAGTTGCAGAAAAAATTGAACAAATTTTATCTCGCACCAAAGGGTTTTTTAAGATCAAACGTTTTACAAACAGCATTAATTTGTCATATAAAAATTCTGATTTACGAATTCAAATTCAAACTGATCAACGGTACCAATCGTTTTTAAAAAAGGCGAAGATCAAAAATGTCTTAGGATATCAACTGCCAGTGGCGCGAATTGAGGATGTTTTTCAAGGTAAGGTATGGGCCGCCAGTGATGAAAAACGCCGTCCAAGCAAAAGGCAGAAGGATTTGGCGGACATCTTAAGGCTGATTGAAGTCAAAGCGGGTTTGAAAAAAATCTTACCGGAAAAATTGAAGAAGCTGTTGCAAGGATAGGAAAATAGACCCAACGAGAGAAGGGCAGAAGGGAAGCGCGCCGTGCAGAATCTTAGAACCGGTGCCGGCCAAGAGTTATTGTGGGAGGAGCATATGAGCAAGGAAAAAAGACGCAATATAGATGATGAGATTAAGGTGTATAGGGGTGTAATTCCCTGGTCAGTGACGGAATATGACTGGGTCATTGCAACCTTTGATGAACGCCGCCAAAAGAATGAAAATTTGCCGCTGCCGGAAGAATTTGCTGATTATAAAGATGAGTTTAAAACTTTAAAGGGCCAAGAATTACAAAATATTAAAGATATGGTCCTTTTTAGTGATATTTTTCATCGAAGATATCCCAAAAAATTAGACTATGACGCCCATTTTCATAGATTTAACCTAATTAATAAATTTATGGATAGATATTATGATGAGCTTGAACAATTAAAGCTCGTATCTGTTGAAGATGGCAAACATCATGTAGAGTCGCGATTAATGGAAGCCTTATGTGCCATGTTGTTTGATGAGGAAGATTTTGATGAATCGGGGGAATGGATTGGTAATACCTTTTTATTTAAGGACGTTATTGCGCAAACTAAGGCTAAAATTAATAAAAAGCCAAGCAATAAACGGCTAACTGAGGAGCAAGGGTTTAAGGGCCTCATCCCTTGGTCAAAGGCGGAATTTAGTTGGGTCATGAATCAACATGCGGTTCGCCGTCTGAATAGCGAGGAAAATCGGACACTGGAAGACCAATATTTGCCTCTTAAGATACAGATGGGGCGTCAGACAGGCAAGGGCATTGACAATTTTGGTACGATGGTCTTGTTAAACGAAATTTTTCATGAGCGGTATTCTAATCGCGTAGAAGCAATGGCGCATTTTCTTAGATATCGCTCCATTTTTATGTTTTTGGATGAATATAAAGATCAATTGATCAAAGAGGGGCTTGTAGATAACACTAGCGGGGAACTTGCAATGGAGCCGGAGCTTATTGAAAGTCTTTGTGTTTTGCCATACTCCTTAAGGCAGGCTGAGAAAGCTGCCGATAAAAAACATGCCTATTTGTATGAAGAAGTTGTGGCAAAAGCTAAGGCTTTAAGAAACGTTCGTTTAAATTAATGGTGAAAACTTTTAAGAAAACAGTCAAGGTTTGTTGGGCATGCAGTGATCCGGTACACCGGTTTAATGCCAAATTCTGCCTTCGATGCGCAAGATTCGGCCAGCGTATGAGGACCAAACGTTTTCCGCCTGAGACTGTTAAGGCCATTTGGGAATATATCAGACGCTATGGCTATCTTTGTTACTATACGGGAATGCTTTTGGAGCTTGAGGACAGAAAAAGTCCCAGGTATTTAGTTTTTGACCATTGGATTCCGGGTGATCCCGCCAAGGTGGTTTTATGCTGCGCTTTTATCAATGAAATGAAATCAGACATGGCTGAAGATGAATTTAGAGACACGGTCTGCCAGGTCGCGGATCATTTTAGAAAAGGCACGCCTGTTGTATTGAAACCGTTTGTTTACTGGGACAGGGTTTATCCTGTATAAATAGAAAGGCCGCAAATTATTTGCGGCCTGACTGAGATGGATAAAGCTTTTCTCCCACGAAGAAGATGATTAACAAAAGTATATCAGAATCATTGCTCTTTTCAAGTAAAATGTGATCTTAAAGAAGCTTTCCGATCATTCTTTAAGATCTTTAATACCCCTGGCCAGATTCGAACTGGCATCATCTTTTTCGTGGGAAAGAGCTTTATCCAATTAAGCTACAGGGGTACTAAATTTGATGAATATACTAACATATTTTGATTATTAATCAATATTTATTTAGAAACAAAAATCGTAGGAAGGGTTAGTAAGGGGAAAAGATAATGAGAAAAGAAATGAGTTGCCGATCACCAAAAAGTGTCTGGCACCTTATTCCGACCTGTCCCTTTAGAGTGACCTGGTCCGTTCTCTTGTTTAATGAATAAGGGTTGTCTTCCTGGAGGAATTATGAAGCAATTATTAATAATTTTATTTTGTTTAACGTTTATTGGTTGCGCTTCAACACAAATGCTGAAAGTAAAAGTTGAAAGTGATCCAAGTGGGGCTCAAATTGATGTAGATGGTATTAGCTTTGGAAATACACCAACTGAAGTCAATATGTCCTGTTCAAAAGCATGGGTTGGATTTATGAATTCACCAGATGGTTGGGATTATGCAAATACAACTTATCAAATTACTGCTTCACCTTCACCTTCCAATCCTGGGTATACTCAAATAAAATATATAAATCCTTGTCAATGGAAGGGAAATCAGCCACCAGTGATTAATTTTAATTTAGGGTTAGAGAAATTTTCTCCGACTCAAAAAATTGAAGTAAACGCTACAGGCATTGTACAACCTGATGCAGAAAAAGAGGCTCTTGATAATCTTAAAAAGCTTCGGGATGAAGGAATTCTTTCTGATACTGAATACAAAGAGAAAGTGCTTAAAGTAGTCGGTCAATACAGTAAATAACAAAAAGGGACTGTCTCCTTCAAAGATTGAAGCCGTTTATGCGTAAAGAAAAAGCGGAACATGAAAGTAAGGTTTGCGGATTTATCGCTTCAGTAATTCATAAAAGAAGAGGCGAAGAAATTGTGCTTAAAAGTGAACCAGACAAGAGTGATAGGGTAAACAAAGCCGTAGAATTTGTTTGGAAAAGTCCTTCTTCGGATTATGTTGTAGAGCATACTCGGATTGAAACTTATCCTAAGCAAATTGAGGATAACCATAGATTTAATCAGCTTATGGGACCGTTGGAATCAAAATTTCAAGGGAAATTGCCATCACCTGGATATTATCAATTAGGTATTCCAATAAAAGCTTCATTAACATCGATGAATATTGATGCCATTAGAGATAAAATAACCGTTTGGGTGAAAAATAAGGCTTCAGACTTGGCATTGGGAAAGCGTATTGTTGAGATTCCCGATGGGGTGCCTTTTCAAGTTTCTCTTTCACGACAAGAGGCTGTGGTAGAAGCAATAAAAGGAAGATGTTTAATCCATAGATATTTTACAGGGGATTTACAGATCAATCGAAGAGAACGAATTCAAGAAGCTTTAAGCAAAAAGTGTCCTAAATTACATTCAGCAAAATTAGGCATTGGTAAGAGCAGATCAGTTTTAGTTTTAGAGTCTGATGATATTGCATTAGCGAATCATCATGATATCGCAGATGTCTTAATTCCTGAATTGTTAAATAGGAAGAAAGATATTCCGGATGAGGTGTATTTGGCTGAAACTGAACTGAAAGAACAACCTGTGATATGGGTTATCAAAGAAGGTGATGCCTTGTTTTCAAAAATTAAGCATCCAGGTCCGTATTATTTTGATAAATTAGGAAACTATATTCAAAATCCAAATTAGGAATTTTTATCGGACATGCGATTTATCTAAATGTAATCGTTTAGGTATTCATGCTTCTCATCGGGTGGCGAGGAGAGACGTTAACGAGCGGACGACAACTGCTCAAGTCATCTATTAAGGGAAACCCCCTCTTTGGCCGCTGATAGGTTAGCCATTCGCCAAGAGGAGCACGTTAACGTCGCGACGAGCCAGGACCCGATGAGTTGCGTGACTGGATTCCCGGCAAAAGCATTCGGGAATGACAATATGTAACATTAAGATTCTTCGCTTCGCTCAGAATGACAGTGGAGAAAAGATTGCTTCGGCGCTTCGCGCCTCGCAATGACACACAATCAATGGAGGATATAAATGGGACATACGGTTAATTCGATTGTTATTAATGCGCCTTACGAATTGGTTTTTGATATTTCTAACAAGATTGAACGATGGACCGAGCTTTTTGGGGATGAGTATGCTAAGGCGGATGTTTTGGAGCGAAAGGGGAATGAGATTACATTCCGCTTAACAGATGAGGATGGTAAGTCATGGGTGTCCAAGCGTTGGCTTTATAAGGATTTGAAATTTGCTTATGCCCAACGCTGGGACCCGTTGTTTCCTTTTAAGTATATGAAGATTGTTTGGTTTTATACCAAAACGCCTGAGGGGATTAAGATGTCCTGGATCCAGGATTTTGAGATGGACCCTAAGTTTACCAAGTTTACGGTAGAACAGATCGAAGGCTTTATTAATAAGCATTCGCAGGATAATATGAAGATATTCAAGAAGGTAATTGAAGCCGAAGCAATGGCCACAAAATAAGGAAATGTAGAATGGGAAGAACAGGTCTTTATATCTTAATTGTTGGCGGGATATTTGTGATCCTGGTGGCTTTTTACTTAATAATTGAATTCAATGGCGCAAAGCATTGGCGCACAACAAAGGGTCAAATTCTTTCTTCTGGGCAGCAATATTTTTCTGGAATTCGAAATTATGGTGCTGGTGGGTATGGAATCAATACAAAATATGCTTACATGGTAGATGGAATAAGATATATTTCAGATAAAATAGCTTTCTTTTATACAAATAATTATAGTTTTAATGAAGCTGATAAGATTTTACAGAAATATCAGCCTAATATGGAAGTGGTTGTTTATTATGATCCTAAAAAACCAATAAATGCTGTTCTTAAGCCTTTTGATACTTATGGTATTTTTCAATGTTTCTTTGCTGGGGGACTTATGTTGTTGCTTGGTTGGGTAGGTATGCGGCTTGGTAAAGGTAAATGAATACTGTGTTTAGAGAAAGGGAATTTATGTCACATACACAAGTTGATTTGAAGGGAAAGACGGTGCTTATTACCGGTGCCAGCCGGGGCATTGGCAAGGCGGTGGCGATTCGTATGGCTTCGCATGGCGCTAACCTTGTTTTGGCCGCGCGGTCCCAAGGGCCTCTCGATGAAATTGTTAGCCATTTAAAAGACAAATATGGCATTCACGCCATCGGTGTCCCCACTGACGTGAGCAAATTAGATGACCTGAAGAATTTGGTCAACAAAGCAAAAGGATATTTTAAACACATTGATATTTTAATCAACGTGGCCGGTGTTTCCAGTCAGCATCCTTTTCATTTGCAGCCCATTGAAGATTTTGAAATGTTGGCCAATACGAATTATTTGGGCTATGTGCGTTTGATCCGCCTGGTCATCCCAGATATGGTTGAGCGCAAAAGCGGGCATTTGATCAATGTGGTGTCAGGATCTACGCTGGTAGACCCGATACCGCGCGGATTTTTAGCGTATAGTTCCTTAAAGATGGGCTTGCGTGCTTTTCTCAAAGGCTTGTTTTGGGAAATGCGCGAGCATAATATTAAAGTGACATCATTATTACCGGGGGTTGTGGCGTCCGACTTGACGGACCAACTTAAAGACGTTGCTCAAACCCAGCGAGACCGTTTGATGGACCCGGTGGCAGTGGCAGACATGGTGAGTTTTGCATTGTCGGTACCAGCAAACGCATGTCCCCTTGAATTAGCAGTCATTAACCAATTAACAACCTGGACAAAACCGATCATCGATTATCAGCAGACGCAGGCGAAATAAGCCTAAGTAAGGGCTTATTTCGTCCCGCGCTTTATGGCGGGACAAAATGAGGAGGTGATTCGAAATGGATCAAACTGTTGCAGTGTTCCCTAAAAATAAGTTTCAGGAAGTTCGCGTAGGTATCCGGGAATTTAAAGGCAATGATCTGGTGGACATCCGCATTTGGACCATGACCCAAAGTGTGGATAAGATGGTGCCGACTGCCAAGGGGGTGACGATCAACGTTCTTCTGTTGCCCCAATTGCTCAAAGCCCTTGAAGATACCGACAAAATTATTAAAGCAAACTTTGCTGCTGCAAATTCTGTAAAAAAGTAAAAAATTGGAATTATGACTATTGACGCCCACAGTCATTACATGCCGCCTGAAGTAGCTGTACATACGGCTTTTTTCAGGGAACATTGGTCTGATGCGCCCAGGCAATTGCGTTTGATGGATGAATACCATGTCGATCAGGCGATGTTGCTGTACCCAACCAGCGACGCGCATTTAAACATGGGGGGCTGGCAGGCGGTGTGCAATATTTATAACCAAAGAATTTCCGAACTTGTTAAAACGTATCCAGGCCGTTTTATTGGTGCAGGTATTTTACCGGTGGATGAACCTTTGCTTATTAAAGATGAATTAAGACGCATCAAAAATTTGGGACTGAAAGTATTGTCATTGGCATCAAGTTATGAAGGAAAGTATTTAGATGATCCTATGTTTGATGAAGTCTTTGACTTTGCGGGTAGCAATAATATGCCGGTGCACGTCCATCCTCAGATCATGAACCCTATCGGCCAGGAACGCGTGCGCGATCCTTTGCTAAGCCCCGTGTTGGAATATGTTTTTGATGTTTCCATGTGCGTCGGCAAAATGATGATGTCAGGGGTCTTTACAATATACCCCAAAGTCAATTTTATTTTTGCCCATTTTGGCGGTGTTTTGCCCATAGTCAAAGAACGTTTTGATTCCACCTACAGCATGTTACGAAAGCGCAACTTTGTTAAGGATCTAGGTAAAAATCCCGGTGAATATTTCAGCCGTTTATATTTTGACATGAGCGGTACTCGTTCCAATGGATCTTTACAGTCAGCTTTAGAGATGACGGACGAAAAACATATATTATGGGGCAGTGATTTTCCGGCCAACCAAAACTTTAAAGATTCTTTAAGCGTTATATCACAGAGCATATTGTCCGCAGATAAAAGAAATCTGATTTTAGGCGAAAATCTCAGCAATCTGCTGAATTGATCCCCGACGGTAAGATAAGCATTTCCAAGGCCTTAGGTCTTTTAAGAAATAGTTATAATAATTGCTTGACATCATAAATTTATCTGATATTCTTATTGAACCTTTGAAGAAGTTTTCGGAGCTTTTTTATCCGCTCTTTGACAATCTATTGTCCAAATCAATGTTCAATTGTTGTTTTTAGTTTTGCCAATGTTTACAAAAAAGCCAAGTACTTTTGGAGAGTTTGATCCTGGCTCAGAGTGAACGCTGGCGGCGTGGATTAGGCATGCAAGTCGAGCGATTCCCGCAAGGGAATAGCGGCGAACGGGTGAGGAACACGTAAATAATCTTCCCCTTATCCTGACATAGCCCTATGAAAATAGGGGTAATATCAGATGACACCATGAGCTCTCATGAGCTTATGTTTAAAGACGGGGACCGCAAGGCCTGTCGATATGGGATGAGTTTGCGTAGCATCAGCTAGTTGGTAGGGTAACGGCCTACCAAGGCTATGACGCTTAGCTGGTCTGAGAGGATGGTCAGCCACACTGGGACTGAGACACTGCCCAGACTCCTACGGGAGGCTGCAGTCGAGAATCTTTAGCAATGGGCGAAAGCCTGACTATGCGACGCCGCGTGAGGGATGAAGGATTTCGGTTCGTAAACCTCTTTTGGCAGGGAAGAAAAAGTTGCAGTTAATAGCTGCAAAACTGACGGTACCTGCAGAATAAGCCACGGCTAACTCCGTGCCAGCAGCCGCGGTAATACGGAGGTGGCTAGCGTTACTCGGAATTATTGGGTGTAAAGGGCAAGTAGGCGGCTTGGTAAGTGGGGGGTGAAATACTCCGGCTCAATCGGAGAACTGCCTTCCAAACTGCCAGGCTTGGGTGTGACAGAGGAAAATGGAATTCTCGGTGTAAGGGTGAAATCTGTAGATATCGAGAAGAACACCAGCGGCGAAGGCGATTTTCTGGGTCACTACCGACGCTAAATTGCGAAAGCTAGGGGAGCAAACAGAATTAGATACTCTGGTAGTCCTAGCCGTAAACGATGAGCACTAGATGTCGGTCCCTTTAGGGGTCGGTGTCGCAGCTAACGCATTAAGTGCTCCACCTGGGGACTACGGTCGCAAGGCTAAAACTCAAAGGAATTGACGGGGGCCCGCACAAGCGGTGGAACATGTGGTTTAATTCGAAGCTACGCGAAAAACCTCACCAGGGCTTGACATAATAGAAGTAGTGAAATGAAAGTGGAACGACCTGTCAAGTCAGGAGCTATTACAGGTGCTGCATGGCTGTCGTCAGCTCGTGTCGTGAGATGTTGGGTTAAGTCCCGCAACGAGCGCAACCATTATCCTTTGTTGCCACTTTTTTCCAGCTTGCTGGAGAAGAAGCACTCTAAGGAGACTGCCTGGGATAACCAGGAGGAAGGTGGAGATGACGTCAAGTCAGTACGGCCTTTATGCCCTGGGCGACACACGTGTTACAATGGGTAAGACAGAGGGTTGCCAACCCGCGAGGGGGAGCTAATCTCTTAAATTTATCCTCAGTTCAGATTGGAGTCTGCAATTCGACTCCATGAAGCCGGAATCGCTAGTAATGGCAGATCAGCACGCTGCCGTGAATACGTTCCCGGGCCTTGTACACACCGCCCGTCAAGCGATGGGAGCGAGGAGTACCCGAAGTCCTGTGTAGGCAGGCCGAAGGTAAAACTCGTGACTGGCGCTAAGTCGTAACAAGGTAGCCGTACGGGAACGTGCGGCTGGATCACCTCCTTTCTATTTTTTAGATTTTCGAAATTTTCGGTAACGAAAACTTCTAAAAATCTTAAATCCCCGAATGTTTTAATCGGGGACCTATTACAGGGTAGAATCCAGCAGTAAGAATCAAGAAACAAAGTCCTTCTTTGAGAGGACATAATCAAGTTATGATCTCTCTTCGAAAGGCTTGGCTTTTTTTATATATTTTTTGTAAAGGTAAAGGCGCTTAGTACACGCCTTTACATATGTGGTAATATTGATTACCACTGACTTTTGGGCCCGTAGCTCAGTTGGTTAGAGCGCGTCCCTGATAAGGACGAGGTCAGTGGTTCGATTCCCCTCGGGCCCACCAGATTTAGAAGCCCCTGATTGAAGCTTTCTTATTGGCACTAAAAGTGTTATACTATTTGGTGCTACAGGCTATTATGATGGGGCCGTAGCTCAGTTTGGGAGAGCGCCTGCTTTGCAAGCAGGAAGTCAGGAGTTCAATCCTCCTCGGCTCCACCAGATTTGGACAATAGATTTCAGCATATATTTTTTTCTCGACAGGCCTGGCCGGTTGAGGATTTTTGCTCTTTGACAATTATGAAATATAGGGTAATACAATTTGCCGAGTAGTTTTATCTTTAGTCGGGCTTCTCGCCCTGACTTAAGAAACGTTTTTGATCAAGCTACAAAGGGTCTATAATGAATGACTGGGCAGATAAAGGCGATGAAGGACGTGGAAAGCTGCGATAAGCCCCGGGGAGCCGCAATTGGCTTTGATCCGGGGATCTCCGAATGGGGCAACCCCATCAGATTCATCTCTGATGATTTCATACTGAATACATAGGTATGAAAAGCTATACCAGGTGAACTGAAACATCTAAGTAACCTGAGGAAAAGAAACCGAATGGGATTCTCTTAGTAGCGGCGAGCGAAGAGAGAACAGGCTAAACCGACAAGCTTGCTTGTCGGGGTTGCGGGACCTTAATGTGGGATTGTGATGGAATAGCAGAAGTGTTTGAAAAAACACGCCATAGACTGTGAGAGCCAGGTATGCGAAATTCCAAAGCACCCTAGAGGCATCCCAAGTACTGCCGGGCACGGGAAATCTGGCAGGAATCTGGCCCGACCATGGGCTAAGCCTAAATACTCAATCTGACCGAAAGTGGACAAGTACCGTGAGGGAAAGTTGAAAAGAACCCCGGGAGGGGAGTGAAATAGAACCTGAAATTATAGACCTACAAGCGGTCGGAGGCCTATGTTCATCTCGCAAGAGGTGAAAACGGCTGACGGCGTACCTTTTGCATAATGGACCAACGAGTTATTATGTTCTGCAAGCTTAAGCACCTTTGGTGTGTAGGCGTAGGGAAACCGAGTCTGAATAGGGCGAATAAGTAGAACATAATAGACCCGAAACCACGTGATCTATCCATGGCCAGGTTGAAGCTTATCGAAAGATAAGTGGAGGACCGAACCCATTATCGTTGAAAAGATTCGGGATGAGCTGTGGATCGGAGTGAAAGGCTAGTCAAACGTGGCAATTGCTGGTTCTCCCCGAAATAGTTCTAGGACTAGCTTCGAGGAAATACCAAACAGGGGTAGAGTTACTGAATAGACTAGGGGCCTTACCGGGCTGCCAAATCTAACCAAACTCCGAATACTGTTTGGCTTATCTCGGAAGTCAGAGCAAGAGGGCTAAGCTTCTTGCTCGAGAGGGAAACAGCCCAGACCATCAACTAAGGTCCCAAATATAGACTAAGTGGTAAAGGAAGTGAGATCACATAGACAGCCGGGATGTTGGCTTAGAGGCAGCCATCATTTAAAGAGTGCGTAACAGCTCACCGGTCGAGTGATTTCGCGCCGAAAATGATCGGGGCTCAAGTCTATAACCGAAGTTATGGCTTTGTTTATCTTCGGATAAACAAGGGGTAGGGGAGCGTAGTGCTATGCGTTGAAGGCATACCGAAAGGAATGCTGGAGTTGGCACTAGTGATACTGTTGGTATGAGTAGCGAAAACTATAGCGAGAAACTATAGCATCGAAAATCTAAGGTTTCCTGGGGAAGGTTAATCCGCCCAGGGTTAGTCGATCCTAAGCAGAGGCCGAAAGGCGTACGCGATGGATATCAGGTCAATATTCCTGAACTGATTACGAACGTCATACTCCAATGTGACGGGGTAGGTTACGCACGCAGAGTGTTGGATGTCTCTGTCTAAGGCCGTAGTTGTGCCGCAAGGCATGATGAGAACTGACGGGGAGCTCAATCGCAAGAGCGAGCGAAGGTGCAGACACCATGCTTCCAAGAAAAACCATTGGGGAAGTCTCGTGATCAATCGTACCGGAATCCGACACAGGTAGATAGGCTGAATAAGCCAAGATGCTCGAGAGAATCCTCCTTAAGGAACTAGGCAAAATCACCCCGTAACTTCGGGAGAAGGGGTGCCTGATTCGTGTAGTGCTCCGCGCATGAAGCGATGATGGCCACAGTAAAGAGGCTCGGGTGACTGTTTAGTAAAAACACATCACTCTGCAAAGTCGTAAGACGACGTATAGGGTGTGACACCTGCCCGGTGCTGGAAGGTTAAGGGGAGAGGTCAGCCGCAAGGCGAAGCTTCGAACTGAAGCCCCAGTAAACGGCGGCCGTAACTATAACGGTGGAAATCATTACGTATAAATAACTTACGTAAATGCTATCTGATTTGGGCCGTTAAAAAATCTGGCTAAATGCTGGAACATCTGAGTATCTCATACTACCGTAGCATCCTTGCCGAGATACGCAAAGTGCGAGGTAAAAATGTATGAGTGCAGACAATCAGCAGGAAAGACTGGTAGTTACTGAAGAGTTTAAATGGTTTCTGGCAGGACTGATTGAAGGAGAAGGCAGTATATGTATTTGTTTTAAACAACTGCCTAAGTCCAAATTTGGATATTACATTCATCCAGAGTTCTTTATTTATCAGCATAAAAATGCGAGAGAACTTTTGGAAAATGCAAAATCATTTTTTGGTACAGGTAATATCAGTCCTAAACCTGGAAACGAAGATGTCTTGGTTTTTAAAATCTCATCGCGTAAAGCAATTAAAGAAAGGGTAACACCTTTTCTTGATAAATACATGCGATACGGCTCTAAAATCAAACATCATAATTTCCAAGTTTTTAAAGAAATCATAGAAGCATTAGAAAATGGTGCTCATAAAACTCCTGACGGAAATTTACGTATTGTTGACCTTGCATATTCAACTAATCATGCAGGGAAACAGCGTAAGCGTCCTAAAGAAGAAGTAATTAACAGAATCCTCAGAGACTACACGCCAGACTCTGTTGCAAAAACAGAGATGATATAGTCCGATCTTTATGGCGACATAAAGCTAACAAAAATACCTAAGGTAGCGAAATTCCTTGTGGGGTAAGTTCCCACGCGCACGAATGGTGTAACAACTTGAGCGCTGTCTCGAGGAGGAACTCGGCGAAATTGTAGCGGCGGTGAAGATGCCGTCTACCCGCACCAAGACGAAAAGACCCCAGAACCTTTACTGCATTCTGGTATTGGATTTGGTTATTGATTGTGTAGGATAGCTGGGAGCCAATGAAGCCGCGGCGTTAGCCGTGGTGGAGGCAACGGTGAAATACCAGCCTGTTGATGACTAGATTCTAACCTTGTCCTGTGAAACCAGGCAGGAAACAGTGCCAGATGGGCAGTTTGACTGGGGCGGTTCCCTTCTAAAGAATAACGAAGGGGTCCAAAGGTCCACTCAGGACGGTCGGCAATCGTCTGTAGAGTGCAAAAGCATAAGTGGGCCTGACTGCGAGTCCGACAGGACGAGCAGGCACGAAAGTGGGGTTTAGTGATCCGGTGGTTGAATGTGGGATTGCCATCGCTCAACGAACAATAGGTACTCTGGGGATAACAGGCTGATCGCGCTCGAGAGTTCATATCGACAGCGCGGATTGGCACCTCGATGTCGGCTCATCCTATCCTGGGGCTGTATAAGGTCCCAAGGGTCCGGCTGTTCGCCGGTTAAAAGGGTACGTGAGCTGGGTTTAGAACGTCGTGAGACAGTGAATAATTATGACCTTGCTGTCTAAAAATCTGGCTATATGCTGGGATAACCGAGAATCTTAAAGTACCTTATTTAGGTAATAATCTTTAAGTGCGGTCAATCAGCAGGGAAGGCTTCCATTCGGGATTAAATAATGGAAGAACCCTCAGAGACTATATGCCAGAATCCGGTAGTTATCGGATAAGATATAGTCCGAACTGCATGGCGACATGCAGAGCTCAGCAGAAATGCCTGGGCCCTTTATCAAGGATTGATGAAGCGTAACAGAGTTGTCGGTCTCTATCTGGTGTGGGCGCACGATGATTGAAGTAAAGATCTCCTTAGTACGAGAGGACCGGGAGATACGAACCTCTGGTGTTCCAGTTATCCTGCCAAGGGTAATGGCTGGGTAGCCATGTTCGGAAGGGATAAGCGCTGAATGCATATAAGTGCGAAGCCCGTTACAAGATGAATCATCGATCGACTTCGGTCGTGAAGGCACGTTGTAGACTACGACGTTGATAGGCAGCGTGTGTAAGATCCGTAAGGATTTAAGCTAAGCTGTACTAATCTGCCAAATGCTTGATCATTTTTACTTTTGATCGGCATTCTGTATTATCCTATATTTCATAATTGTCTTTGATTTTTCCGGTAACTTTACTGGTGGTGTTACACCCGTTCCCATTCCGAATACGGAAGTTAAGCCCACCGAGGTCGATGGTACTATGGTCTCACGGCCATGGGAGAGTAGAACGTTACCGGTTTATCTAATGCCCCGTAATCTGAAAAAGATTACGGGGCATTTTTTTGTGTACAACCCACACACTGTCATTCCGGCGAATGCCGGAATCCAGAACACGCGCCAACTTTGTCATTCCGGCGAATGCCGGAATCCAGAACATGCAATACTACGTTTACATACTAGCAAATAAACGCAACGGTACCTTATACACCGGCGTCACCAGCGACTTGATCAAAAGAGTTTACGATCACAAAAATGACCTAGCCGATGGTTTTACAAAGAAATATGGCATTCATCAGCTTGTATACTTTGAGCAAGCAGGGGATGTGAACAGCGCCATTGCCCGTGAAAAACAACTAAAAAACTGGCACCGCCAGTGGAAGCTAGATTTGATCGAAGAAAAGAATCCCGAATGGAAGGATCTATATCAGGATTAGCTTTAACACTGTCATTCCGGCGAACGCCGGAATCCAGAACATGCATACCGCAGACTTGGAAACAATCTTTTAGTGCTGCGGTCGGCTTTATCCGCCAGCCTTTTCTAATATCTCAAAAAAACACAAAGTCTTGGCGCAGGTTTTTCTGATCGGCGACGTAGGCTGGCGGGCCTCCAGCAGCACTAAAAGATTGTTTCCAAGTCTGCTTTTCGCCATCAATCCCGATCCACCCGCCGCAATCATTGAATAATTTTGACAATCTTACCAAAAGGGGGTAGACTTATTTTTATATGTTTTGGTTAGGTTTG
>Ga0207006_1042_pt1 | contig 30278 bp, 31 predicted proteins | sample Alteio_BWMinCont_84_FD_153497 | JGI IMG/M metagenome (GOLD analysis project Ga0207006, IMG submission 153497) | Enriched cells from forest soil in Barre Woods Harvard Forest LTER site, Petersham, Massachusetts, United States -... | ecosystem: Environmental > Terrestrial > Soil > Temperate forest >...
ACATGGATGCCATCTATGCCATGGGGGCTTGCATTGCGCCGCCCATGGAATCGCTCTCGGATTTTAATTTTATCGAAGATAAAAAAAACAAGTCCCAAATGAATGCCGACTTCATTGTTTCTCTGGCGCCTTATAAAGGGGTCATATTTCTGTTTTTGATCTGCGTGATTTTCCTGGCGGGTATTTTTGTTTATTTCCAGCTGCAATTAAAAACGACCCAGAAACAATACGATCTGTTGTCCGCCAAACAGGGCGCGTCTTCGATGGTGACCAAGGAGAGCATTCAAGCCGAAACACAGCAGAACACCGATTTGCTTGCCCAGTATAAAAATATCAGGATGAAAAGTGACGTGAATTTAATCATTTTGAGGATCGCGTCTCATTTGCCGCAAGGCGCGCTGCTTAGCAATTTTAGCGTGGGTTATGACCATGGCAATACTAAAACAGTGCAGGTGTCTATCGACATGACGGGTAATTTATTTAAAGAAGACCCCAATGAGCAAATAGCGGCGGTTGACCGGATTTATTCTGATCTTAAGAGTGACAAAGAATTGACCCGGTTTGTTAAAAGCGTGGATTTGGTTTCTTTAAACCGTGAAAACTTTAATGGCCGTCAAGTCACGGTGTTTAACATCCATTGTTCCTGAAATTATGCTTGATTTTAATAAATTAAATTCACAAATTGATTTCAATAACATTGATGCCGACCAGCTTACCAAGGTCATCAGTGAACACCGGAATTCTTTTTTTAATTTGGTCCTGATCGCGGCATCGCTCCTTTTGGCCGGGGTGATGTTTAATGACCACCGCGTCAAGGAGCAGAATTTGCGCGTCAAGATGGCCGATATCCAAGATAAGCTTTTGGCCCTCGATGCCGGTGACGCGGCCGTCCGTGACCTTAATAAATTTAAGTCCCTCTTGCCTAAAAAACTTAATGAAAGCGATCTGATCACGCTGATTTCAGAGTACGCGAAATCAAATAATATTGTGATCACTTCCCTGTCGCCCGCTGACAGCAAGGACATGGGTTTATACGATGCCGTCGATGTCAATTTTAACTCGGCGTCGGACAATTTTAAAGACATGATGCTTTTTTTGAGAAAGATAGAAAATTCCGATTTTCCACTGACGATCAACTCATGGTCCGGGCACGAAGAGGCTGATGGAAGGATCACCTTTACATTGGAAATCAGCGCCGTGAATATCCATACATGATAAAGTTATTCTTTTTGCTGGCATTTCTATGGATGGGCAGTCATCCGCTCAAGGCTGATGAAGCGCCCGGGAGCGACCAGGATTTTATGCGGGAGTTGGACGGCATCAAAAACCCCTTTGAAGATGGTTTGCCCAAGCCGGTCCCTGTTGTCCCTGCTGTGCAAATCCATTCACCGGAGCCGGTATTGCCCGTCATTGTTAAACAAAGACCTAAGCCGGTGGTCGTGCCGGTGAAACTTCCCGAGCTTAATTTACAGGGTGTTATTGTGGGTGAAGACGTCAATGAAGCGATCATCAACGATAAAGTTGTGCCTTTGCTGGGGTTCATTAAGGGCGCGCAAGTCAAAGCTGTGAGTAAACAGGGGGTAAGTTTATTGTACAAGGGTAAAAATTTCTTTTTAAAGGTTGATTAATCTTTGTTTATTAGTTAATGTAAACTATAAGGATCAATAATGTCTAAATCTATTCTGACATGTTTTTGGGTCTTGGTGCTTGTTTGGGGGAGGGCCCAGGTAGGTCTGTGCGAGGACATGGAGGACCGTTTTATTGATCCTGACCTATCAACTTCAAAAAATATTTTCATTGATGTTAAAGACGCTTCTTTGTTGAATGTTTTGAAAATCCTTTCCAAGCAGTCGGAATTGAGTTTTATTGCCGACCAGGACGTCGCGGACAAGAAAATAACCCTCTATCTTAATAAAGTCCCGTTAAACCAAGCTTTAAATACGGTGCTGGATGCCAATGGTTTGACTTATGCCATGCAGGATGACACCAATGTATTTGTCATCAAGGCAAAGGACAAAACGGCAAAGAACCTGATCACAAAGGTTTATCAGCTGAAATACGCCACTGTTTCTTCATCCAAATTAAATTCCACCATTTCCACGTCCTCCGGGGGCAGTACAAGCTCAAGCGGCGGCACAGGCGCCTCCGGCGGCGTTTCATCAGGCGGCCTGGAAGAAGTGCTCAAGGACTCTCTTTCTTCGGATGGCAAGGCGGTGGAAGACACCCGCACCAACAGCCTGATCGTCACTGATGTGCCGGGCCAGTTTGTGATCATTGATAGCACCATCGCCAAGCTGGATGTGCCTATTCCGCAGGTTCTTATTGAGGTGGAAATGCTGGAAGTCACTAAAAGTACCGCGGACTCGCTGGGGATCACGTATGGCGCGACCCCGTTGACTTTTACCGGAGGATCGAAAATTGAGAATTGGCCCTTTGGTTCCGGGATCGGCCAACTTTCCGGTTCCAATTCAAGTTCCAGTTCAAGTTCCAGCTCAAGTTCCAGCTCCAATTCCAGTTCCAGCCCCACGACCGGTTGGAATGCCACCGGCTCCGGGGCCAGCTTGTCAGCGGCCTTGAACTTTATAGCCAACACCACCGACGCCCGCACCCTGGCGCGTCCAAAGATATTGACCTTAAATAATGAGACCGCCCAGATCCAAATATCCACGGACCAGGCCATCAGCATCCAGCAAACCGCCACCTCGACAACATCCAGTTCTTCTCAGACGAGTTTTACTCCCGAACGTTATACGACCGGCGTGATTTTAAAAGTCACGCCCCAGGCCAATCTTTTGACGCGTGAAATCACCCTGGCTGTTTCTCCCAAGTATATCAATGTCCAGTTATCCAAGGTCCAGCCGCCCGCGGGTTCCAACCAGGGATCAATTTATGATCCCGTGACCAGCGGTTCCGATTCTATATTGAAGTTAAAAGACGGCCAGAGCATGGTGATCGGCGGATTAATGCAAAATGCGGATGAAAAACAGGTCACAAAGCTTCCCTTTTTGGGGGACATACCGGTGATTGGGGCCGCGTTTCGCTCGACCACTAAATCAAAAGATGAAACGGAGCTCCTTATTTTTTTGACACCCCATATCATTGATGACACCGACCAAATGGCCCTTAAAGGGGACAATTCCTCGACTTCAGCCCAGGCAGATTTGGATTTGCAAAATGCCGAAAATCACGCCCAAGAGATTAACAGCAGTTTAAACAATTACGACATGAAATAAAACTGACCCCATGGCACGTATCAGAATCGGTGAAATTTTAATCAAACAGGGACTGTTGACGGACAGTCAATTGCAGGAAGCCATTAATATCCAGAAGCGGCAAAAAGGCAGCCGCATCGGTGAAATTTTGATGCAAGTGGGCATGATCAAAGAAGAAGATTTTGCCGTTGCCTTAGGCACGCAGTTATCGGTGCCTTTTGCCTCCTACATGTCCGGCCTGCTTAAACCGAAAATAGACCAGAGCCTTGAAAAGCTGGTGAATTATGAATTTGCCAAGAAAAATTTAGTCCTTCCTTTAAGCAAAAACATGAATGTGTTGACCTGCGCGATATTTGATCCCATGGATTTTTTTGTTTTGGACAATTTGAAGATCCTGACGGGATGCGATTTGAATTTGATCATTGCCACCAGGACGGACATCTCCAAGGCCATCGATGAATTTTACGTGACCGGCCGGGAAGCGGGTGAGAGGGAAGGCGGTTCGATCTTAGACCAGGCCCTCCAGAAAAGTTTTGAAGATGGAGAGCGCACGAGCAAGGTGGAAGATAAAGGGGCTGTTGCCGATTCAGAGTTGAGCATTGACCGCCTGATCGCCAAGGCCGGAGAGGCCCCTGTGGTCAAGCTGGTCGATTTAGTGATCCGCCAGGCCATCGATGAAAGGGCCAGTGATATCCATATCGAGCCTTTTAAAGACAGGCTGGAGATCCGTTACCGCATTGACGGGATTTTGTATCAAATACCCCCTCCGGCGGCGCATTTGCACCTGCCCATTGTTTCGCGCATCAAGATCCTGGCCAAAATGGACATCGCGGAAAAACGCCTGCCCCAGGACGGGGCCATCTCCGCCAAGCTGGAAGACCGGGTGGTGGACCTGCGCGTCTCGACGATACCGACGGTCTATGGTGAAAAGGCGGTCATGCGTCTTTTGGACAAAGGGGCGGTCAAGCTGGAGCTTGTCAATTTAGGATATGAGGCCAAACAGCTGGAAGCCATACGCAAGGCGTTGAAAAGTTCTTATGGTTTGTTCTTTATCACCGGCCCGACGGGAAGCGGCAAATCAACGACACTGTATTCCTGTTTGAATGAAGTTTTTGACCCCAGTTTGAACATCATGACCTGCGAAGACCCCGTGGAATTCAAGCTTGACGGGATCAACCAGGTGGCGGTGCGCACGGACATCGGGCTGACCTTTGCCAGCGCCTTACGCGCTTTTTTGCGCCAGGACCCGGACATCATCATGGTGGGCGAAGTCCGTGACCTGGAGACCGCCCAGATTTGCCTGCGCGCGGCCCTGACAGGGCATCTTGTCCTCTCAACCTTGCATACCAACGATGCCCCTTCCGCGGTCGCGCGCTTGATAGATATCGGAGTGCCCCATTATTTACTGACACCGTCCCTGGTGATGATCGTGGCCCAGCGGCTGGCCCGCAGGCTTTGCCTTAAATGCAAAGAAGCTTACGAAGCCAACGGTTTGGTGGTCGGGGGCTATAAGGTCAAAAGCGATTTGATTTACCGCGCCAAAGGCTGTGACGAGTGCAACCACACCGGCTATAAGGGCCGTTTGGTGATTTCGGAAGTGATGGCCATTAATGAAGAAATCCGCAGTTTGATCGCGAAGTCCGGCAGTTACAGTGAAATCAAGGACGCGGCAAGGAGAAATGAAATGGACACGCTTTTTGAGTCGGGCATGAAAAAAGTGGAGCAGGGCATCACCAGTGTCGACGAAATCCTTGGCGTAACCACGGGTTAAATGTTGCAATTTTGTCATCCTGAAAAACTGTCGTCATCCTGAGCGAAGCGAAGGATCTCAACAGAATTAATTTTGAAAATCTAATCTATGCCGGTATATTCCTACACAGTCAAAGACAGCTCAGGCAAGACAATAACGGACATTGTCCAGGCCCACAACGAAGAATCCTTGGTGGATAAACTGCAAAGTGAAGGCTATTTTGTCATTAATATCCGCTTGTCCCTGGAAAAATCCGCCGTCCAGGTCGAAAAAAAGAAAACGGAACTCAAGTTTGACCATGACGCGTGTAAAATAGAAGACCTTCTGGTGCTTTCCCGCCAGTTGGCGACCATGCTGGAAGCGGGGGTCACCATGCTGCGCAGCCTGGACGTTATCCTGTCTCAAATCCAGAGCAGGCAGCTGTATAAAGCGGCCACCCAAATCCACGATGACATTGAACAAGGGTCTTCTTTAAGCGCCGCCTTGACCAAGCACCCTAAAATTTTTAACCAGTTTTGGATCAGTCTGGCTGAAGTGGGAGAGGCATCGGGCACAATGCCTTTGGTGCTCAACAAATTGGCCGAACATGTCGAGCAGGACGCGGCCTTCCAATCAGCCATTATCTCGGCCCTGATTTATCCCATGATCCTTTTTGTGGTCTGTGTAGGGGCCGTTATATTTTTTGCCCTGGTGGTGGGGCCAAGGTTCGAAGACGTTTTTAAGTCCATGCATGCCGAATTGCCGATGATGACCAAGTTCCTTTTGGGCACTTTTGATTTTATAAAGCATTACCTTTTAGTCATTGCGGGCGGGTTGTTTGCTTTATTTATTTTTTTAAGGACTTATATTGCAACTCCCATAGGCCTCTTGCAATTTGAGAAGGTGGTCTACAGCCTTCCGATTGTCGGTGAGATCACCAAATTGATCGTTGTCGAGCGTTATTCCGCCCAGATGGCGATTTTGATTGAAAGCGGGGTGCCGATTTTATACGCTTTGGAAATTACGGAAAAGCTGGTCAACAATAAAACGTGCGGTCTGGTGATAGCCCAGGTGCGTGAAGGGGTGCGAGAGGGCAAGGGAATGGCGGATGCTTTGCTGGAGGCGGGGTTTTTCCCCATGATGGCGGTACAGATGATCAAGGTGGGGGAAGAAACCGGTGAGCTTGGCAAAATGCTTAAACATGTGGCTGAATTTTACCAGGCCAATGTCGAAGCTTTTATGAAGCGTTTCGGGACCCTTATTGAGCCTTTTATACTGGTTTTTATGGCCGCCATGATAGGCACCATAGTTGTATCGATCTTTTTACCCCTATTCAAACTCGGCCAGGGCTACCATTCACATTAAAAAAAATATTTTCTCTTCCATTTGACAAGTTCCTACGGCATGTTATACTTAATTACGAAAGTAGCAGTTATATGCTACTAAAAGAAGGAGTAGCAGCTATATGCTACCCTTAAAGAGCACAAGACATGCAGTTATATTATAATTAGGTCAAAACAAGGAGAACATAATGAAAAAGATCAATAATAAGAGTGGTTTTACCCTTATAGAAATTATCGTTGTATTGATCATAGTAGGTATTTTGGCAGCCATAGCGTTACCTAACCTCTTTGGCAACGTCCAAAAGACAAGGGCGGAAGAAGCTTTGGCAACTATCAGCACCTGGAGACCGATGATCACAGCCTGTCTTCAAAAATATGTTACTGCTGAAGGTACTTGTGTGCCTCCTGCTTACCCGTTTCCAGCTAACTCTGCTTGCTTTACTTATCTTACAGGCACCTCTGCAGTTACTACCGGTAAAGCAGGACAATATAGTATCGTAGCTAAAGGTGGCGTTGGTTGTGGTCTTGCCGCCACTGATACTATAGATATGGAAAATCCCACAGGTAGCGTTTCTCCGACTTGCACTGGGACAGGTGCTTTGGCAGGAGCTTGTTAGTATATAAGGTATAACATCGAATTAAAAAGGCCCCCCGCCGCAAGTTTTGGCGGGGGGTCTTTTTTTCTTTCATTTGACCTTGTTCGTCTAACATGTTATACATGAAGTGACAGTTGTTCGATGTATTAATCGGGGATCCAATTCAGGGAGGCAGGCTGATGGCAGCTAAGAAAGGGGTCACTTTAATAGAGATTGTAGTCGTTATGATTATTTTGGGCATCATTGCCGCAATTACGATCCCCAATTTAACTTCTTCCATGGAGCAGACCAACGCGCAGGCGGCCCATAATAATTTATTGGCCATTTCTGCCGCGCAGGAAAAATATTTTGAAGATTACGCCAGCTATTGCACCACCACCACAGGCAATACCGCCAATTGCGGAATTTGGCCTAATCTCAACACCAATTTGAATTTGGGTATTGCTCCAAGCGATACGTTTACTTATATTTGTTCGGTCCCGCTGGTTAACCCGCCTCCGTTTACATGTACTGCAACCGATGGTACGGACACCCTGACTTTAAGTCTTGTTATGCAGGGCAATACAGTGGCAGGGAATAACGTAAGCTGTGCTGGCCCAAGTTGTCCGATTTAATGAAACAAATAGCCTCTCTTATTTGACCTCTTTTGCTTTATATGGTATAAATTAAAGTAAGGAGAAACAGAATGCTCCGCAATAACGGCATGACATTATTTGAGATTATAGCTGTTTTAATTATTGTAGGCATTGCCGTTGCCATCTGTCTTCCCAATTTTACACAACCCAACGAACAAGCGCTGGCAGCAAATGCCCGGAATAATTTATTGGCCATTTATAGCGCCCAGCAGAATTATTATAATAATCAAACCCCTCCTGCGTATTGTCTCGCAGCGGCCGGCGCTTGTGATACCCTGGCTGATATTAATACTAACCTTTCTTTAAGTATCCAGGACGATGGTTCCTACGCGTATGCCTGCGGTGTTGATCCCAACGGGTCTGCGTTCGCCTGTACGGCAACGAGAAATAACGCCATCCCTTCAACGGCCAATGTGATCACAGTGACGGACACGCCGATCAAGTTAAACGCCGGAAATCCAACATGCACTAATGCAAGCTCGTGTGCCTAAAATTTATGCAAATAAAAAAATTAAATAAAACAGCTTTTACCTTACTGGAAGTATTATTGGCGGCCATTATTTTTATTATTTCCATTGGAGGCCTTTTTGCCACTTTGAATGCGGTGCGCTCTCCGGTGACCCAGAAGGAAAATGCCCTGTCCGCGGCCATTACCGGCCAGCAGGTGCTTAATTATTTACGTTCCCAGGTCAACGCGCAGACGTATTACAATGGTTGTTCCTTGCCGTTGGACGCCAGTAACAATTGTCCGGCTTTGGATTTAAGTACCGGTCCTCATCTGGTGCCTTCAGGAATTTTGACAGGGGTGGGGATTAGCTGGCCGAATAATTTGTCTATTTTAAATGCCACTGGATTGAACTATACGGTACTTTGCGCGGATGGCTCCTCCGGCGCCGCTGCGACTTGTAATCCTGCTCCGAATGGAAATGGGGCCAATCTTGACCAGGCACGACAGGTCACTTTGAATATCACAAGCTAGCGGGACACTATATGAAAAAACTTTTTATAAAAAAAGCATTTACCTTGATCGAGTTGATTGTCGCGGCAGCTCTTGTCATGGTTGTTGTATTAGGCATCTTTGCCGTTAATAATGTGCTTGTCAATAATCAACAGGACTATGGGCAAAGGTATTTAGTAAATTCTGAGACGCAGAGCACTTTAAATCATATCCTTAATAATGCTTCTTTGGCTGTCGGAAGCGGGGCCAATGATAATGAAGCTATTTTGGTCGGGACAACAGCTACCCCGACTGATCCGACAGGGATAAATGACCCCAATACATTCTGCATTCATCAGGGCCCTGGAAGCAATATACTTAACAATAACAATGACATCTGGCTATGTTACCAGTTCTATCCTCAAGCAGACCCTAATTTTCCAGATCAAATTAATTATTGCGTTGAGAAGTATAACCCTGTTGGAGACCCCCGGGGCGCTTCCAGTTGCACTGCTGCGATTGCTGCCGGTAACGTTGTCCCTATTGGAGTGAACAACACCACATTTCTAGGATCGGTAAATAGTATAGTTTCCACTTATACTACAACACCACAAGTGCTATTCACTGTTACCCTCCAGAATTGTCTTAATAACACTGCGGGAACTTGTAATAATCCTAATCCTGGAGTTTCATCTGACCCGGTCAATAATCCCGAAGTCAAAATTACAGGAACTGCATTCCCTACACAAGTCAGCTCGTAAAGGAGGCCCCATGAAGCATGTCCAATCATACGGCTGGATCCCGGACAGGCCGGACCACAGAGATTATCTTTATAGTGCCATCGCCCCCAGGGTCAAACTGCCGTCTAAAGTAGATCTAAGAAGTGTAGATTCTCCCATAGAAAATCAAGGCCATCTGGGCAGCTGCACGGCCAATGCCCTGGCAGGCAATTTGCAATTTTTGGAAAAAGTCACCATAATAAATAAAAAGACGGCTGACGTCCGTCAAATTTATCATGACGTCAGCCGTCTTTTTATTTATTATAATGAGCGCGCCATTGAGGGGACGGTCGGCTATGATTCAGGGGCCATGCTTCGTGACGGCATCAAGGTGCTTGCTAAAGACGGTGTTTGCCCGGAAACAAGCTGGCCTTACGATATATCCAAATTCACCCTCAAACCCACTGCCGCCTGTTATAAGGAAGGCCTCAAGCACCGCATAACCAGCTACCATCTGCTGCAATCGCTGGATGAAATGCTCAATTGCCTGGCTGAAGGTTTTCCGTTCGTCTTTGGGTTTACCGTTTATGAAAGTTTCGAAAGCTTAAAAGTCGCCCAAACCGGCATTGCGCCCATGCCCAAAAAATCTGAAAGGGCAGTGGGCGGACACGCGGTCATGGCCGCGGGCTATGACCAAAAGCAAAAGCGGTTTATTGTTCGCAATTCCTGGGGGCCTCAGTGGGGGCAGGCGGGATATTTCACCATGCCCTATGCCTATATTGAAAGCCTGGCCAGCGATTTCTGGACCATCCGGCAGTAGTTTTCCGTGTCATTGCGAGCGCAGCGAAGCAATCTTTTTCCATTGTCATTCTGAGCGAAGCGAAGAATCTCTATAAGAACAACTTATTATAAATATTTCCGATTTTCCTGTCCCTCGAGTCTTCGTCGAAGTATAATTTAATCCGTATTCATATTTTACTTTAACTAAACCCTTTTACAAGCGGAGGGAGAAAATGTTAATTTTTCGTATATTTTTCGTCGCACTAGGTGCTTTTTTATTGGGGTTTACCGGTCAAAATGCTTTTGCGGGTGACAATGGTGTGATTAAACTGGAACTTCCGGACGCGGCGGCAGTTGGTATGGGAGGTGCCTTTACGGGAGAAGCGGACAGGCCTTCGGCCGTTTATTACAACCCTGCCGGTATTGTCCAAATGGACACCATTGAGGCATCAGCAGGATTGACATGGTTACAGCCCCAGGTTTCATTTGAATCATCAACAGCAGGGAACGGGAACACGTCCCAGATGAGGACGCAAAATTTCATTTTCCCTGATTTTTATGTGACTTCCCCGGTGATCAAAGATAAATTTTATATGGGTTTAGGGGAGACTTCTGATTTTGGGGGAGGTGTCGACTGGGAAGCCAACGGTTTTTCACAATTTGCCACCATCAAAACAGCAATTCAAAACGAGGATTACAGGCTGGTGGGGGCCTATAAATTCAATGATCAATGGTCCTTGGGTGCAGGCGCGACCAATGATGAGTCACACTTTGAGCATGATGTGGCGATCAATCAGGGTAACGGGCTTCCTTATGCGGATGCTTTATTTAAATCCAATGATGACGCGTGGGGGTTTGATTTAGCCGGCATGTTTAAATTAAATGAAGAGAACCAATTTGGTTTAGACTATAAAAGCCCTCTCCATCATGACTATAGCGGCACTTTGTATTTAAATAATTTAAGTCCGTTCAGTTTTGGCTCCGCGGGCTATTTTGGCAGTTCATCGTTCTCAACAAAAGCCCTCCAAAAACTCACCTTGCCTCAAAGTGTCACCTTAGGTTACAATTTAAAACCCACCAATAAATGGACAATCAATTTTGACCTGGAATGGACAGACTGGGCCCAATATAAACAACAAACGACCTATTATCCGAATTTAACCAATGCCAACGAAAAAACGGTATTAGCCACAGGCAACCCTCAATTAAGGGACTGGTCAGCGGTCTGGTCCGAGTCTTTGGGCGCGCAGTACGCGCTGACGGATAAATTCAGGATACGCGCCGGGTATTCCCATCATCAAACGCCAGTCCCTGAGAATACCCTTGACACCGAATTCCCCGATGCGGATTCAAATTCATACACCGTTGGTATCGGTTACGATTTAACAAAGAACCTTATGATAGACCTTGCTTATATAGCCGATTTTTACGTGTCCCGTAATGTTGTCAATACAGTGGACAGCGTCTTCGGGGCATCTTTATGCGGAAAATACTCTGCTTTTGTTAATGTCGGCACAATGTCCTTGACGTATAAATTTTAATAATTCCCCTTTGACATCCTTATGAATAGATGATACGATTGATACAGTGTCAAATGTATCAATCGTATCCTCTTTTATATGGACAACCCTTTATTTAAACAGCTTGAGGCCTTGCGTAAGCAAAAGAACCTGTCTATTTTGGCGCTCTGCAGGCAGATGGGGGGACTTAATTCGCTCACTAGTCTTTTGCTCAGACCAATCAACTAAACCAAAGAAAATGTATGCAATATTTAACCCTCTTTCTTCGTATTCAGTCTTAGCTCTACGATAAAGGTTCTTTAATATTTTTCTTAGCTCACTGTTCGAAGAAAAATCACATACAATCTCATCGTCTTTGGGTGGATTTGTTGATAACCAATCAACGTCGGAATTTGAATCTGCTTGCTGTTTTTCTTCAAACAAGTTTGATTCTGTATCTTTAATTAAACCATCTTGTTCTTCAGCAGGTTCTTCAGGAATTTCCCAAAAATTAAATTTTGTTTCATTAATTAAATCATTGTATAAGGATTGAATATTATCGGATTTAACTATTAAAGAAGAGGATTTACGCTTCTTATAGAATAATAAATTATTCTGACGGGTAAGATTAATTAACTTTTCTTTGCAACTAACTAGTTTTAAATCCAATGGAGTCAATGGGTTTGGAGGCATTTAAACTATTAATCCTTTCTAGGCAATGGCATTATAGTACCCCAAACTAAAAAACGTAGCAACGAATTTAATCTGTCCACTACCCAAGAAATATAGGAGGCTTCAGCTCAATCTTCATTGATAAAAATGGCTATGGTTAGGATTAGAACAATATTTTATCCTCCCCGCCCTGTCCCTGTACGGCCTTGCCCAAGTCATGCCATCCTTATCTATTTCACGACCAAAGGCCCTGCAAGGGGGATAGCTTATCTTGCTGTAATGGATTTTCTCCACATTCCCTGACCTGCAAGACCTGGTTGCGAAAAATATAATAATCGCCACCACCCCCAACGGGGGGATGGCCACACATACAGCGCATAAGAACCAGAAATAGTATCTCATAATGGTCTCCTAATTTAGGTTCAGGGGGTGTTTGTCTATCGCCCCCTTTAACTGTTTCTCATCACAGCCCAAATAGAACCTGGCGGTCGTGGATATGTCTGCATGACCAACCAAAAGCTGTATGTCCCGTATGTTAACCCCGCCTCTAAGCATGAGCGTACAAAACGTATGCCGTAAGATTTGGGGAGTTATCTTCTTATTAAAATGGATTTGCTTGCGTAAGTCCCTAAAAAGGTCGTACAAGCCCTGTTCTGTGAGCGCAGATTGCTTTCTATTGGTCGAAACAAAGACCTGGGGCACATTCTCCCGCTTGGGGCGGACTTTGAGATAATCAGCTATAAAATCCCGTGCCGTCTCATTCAAGGGAACGATACGCTCTTTGTTCTTTGCGAAGACCTTAATAAAGCTTTTTTCTAAATTAAGGTCATTGAGGGTAAGGTTGAGCAATTCCTTCCTTCGCAGGCCAGCAAACAGGAACAAGGCAATAATGGCAATGTCCCTGCTCCACCTTGACTTGTACATTCGTTTCAAATTGATGCAGGCGAGCAATAATTCCCTGGATTCATTCTCATCAAGGAACTCTGGTAATCGGCGGGAGAGTTTGGGCTTTTCTATGTGGTTGAGAGGGTTTTCAGGAAGGTGTCCACGCTTCACCAGGAAGTTGCAAAACGACCGCATTCCCTGCATGGCATTGACGATGCTTCTGGGTGCATTGCCTCTCTGCCTATGGCTAATGAAGTACGCTCTTAAAGTCTGTATGTTCAAATTCGAGAGGGTTGATTCTAAAGCATTATAACGCAGGTATTTGATAAACGGCCTAACGCACCGTTTATACCAATAAATCGTATTTGTTTCTAAACACCTCTCCAATGTAGCATAAGCCACAAATTCCTCGAATGCGTCGGCAATTTTCATAAAATTTCGACGGTAAGGAAAGCACTAATAGTCTATGGCTTATTTTTCGGGAAATGCCTCGACGAGGCTATTGCAGTTTTAGTAAAAGTGGCGGGGAGTGGATTTAAACCACCGACCTGTCGGGTATGAACCGAATGCTCTATCAACTGAGCTACCCCGCCAAAAGAAAGATGATTTTAGACGAGAAAAAACGGATTAGCAAGCAATTTCTGTATACAAAAGCACAGGAAATAGTGTATCATAAAAAAGTCCATGAAAACGTCACTTAACGCACAAATTTTCTTGGGAGCTTCACTGGGAGTGGCTTTTGGCGTTCTGTTGGGCCACTCGGGCCTTCCTTCAAAGACCGTCTCGCCCTATTTATCCATCTTTGATCTATTCGGTAAAATATTTATTAATCTCCTTAAAATGATCCTGATCCCCCTGGTCTTTACCTCTATCACTGCTGGTATTGCCAATCTCAAAAACTCCCCTCAATCCAAACGCATCTGGCCCACTCTCCTATTTTATTCTTTGACCACCACAGCTTTGGCCGCTGTCACCGGACTTTTGGCCATGAATTTTATAAAACCCGGTGTTGGGCTTGATATCCATTTATTCAAAGAAAACATGGATTCCTTTCAGGTCCGCTCCCTGTCAGTCGGTGATTTTGCCCACCATTTTGTAGATGCTGTTTTCATGAATCCATTAGCCGCCATGAGTCAAAACAATATCCTCGCGGTGGTTGTATTTGCCGTGTTTTTTGGGATTGCCATTGTTGTCTCGGGTGAAAAAAGCCAAACTGTACTAAAAGTGGTCAATGAGCTTTTTAAGATCACCATGACCATCGTGCGCTGGATCATGCGCCTGGCGCCTTTTGGCATCATGGGCCTATTAACTAAATTAGTTGCCGATGCAAACGTTTCATTGCTCTATGTGTTAAGTAAATATATTCTGGTGGTGGTTGGAACCACCCTGTTTCACGGGTTTATCACACTCCCCATTATTTTATGGTCGATCACCAAAATTTCACCCTTAAAATTCTTCTTGAGCATGAAAGAGGCATTGATAACCGCATTTTCCACCAGTTCCTCGACAGCCACCTTGCCTGTCAGCCTGCGCTGTATCACAGAAAACCTTAATGTTGACAAGCAAATCGCCCGTTTTGTCCTGCCCGTGGGAGCGACCCTTAATATGGATGGGACTGCCATGTATGAGGCCATGGCCGCCTTATTCGTGGCTAATTTATGCGGGGTGCATTTGCCCCTTCTGTCGCAAATAGTCGTGATGCTGACAGCCATGATGGCATCCATCGGAGCGCCCGGCATACCAAGTGCAGGTATGGTGACCATGATCATGGTTTTACAGTCCGTCGGATTGCCGGCGCAAGCCGTGGCAATCCTCATTGCGATCGACCGTCCCTTGGATACTATCCGTACAGTGGTCAACGTCGAGGGTGATTGTATCGGTGCTTGTGTGGTGCAGAAACTTTCCTAATCAAAAACAACTGTCTTATTGCCGTAACAAAGGATCTTTTGTTCCAGATGCCAGCGCACGGCGCGGCTTAAAACGGCCTTTTCCAGATCTTCCCCTTTTCTCTTTAAGTCTTCAAGGGAATCGCGGTGGCTGACGCTTACCGTGTCTTGTGCTATGATCGGCCCTTCGTCTAAACCTTCGGTCACGTAATGACTGGTGGCCCCGATGACTTTGACGCCCTTTTCGTAAGCCTGCAAATAAGGATTGCTCCCGGCAAACGCCGGTAAAAATGAGTGGTGGATATTAATGATCTGCCGTGGAAATTGTTCAACGAATTGTTTCGTTAAAATTTGATGGTACCGTGCCAGGATGACAAGATCGATCTTTTCAATCTTCAAAAGTTCGATCTGCCTGCGTTCCTGCTCGATTTTGTTATGGGGTTCGATGACGAACTCGGCAAACCTGATGCCGAAATCTTCCGCAACTTGCCTGGCATCAGGATGATTGCTGACCAAAAGTACAATGTCGCAAAAAAGCTGTTTTGTCTTATGACGGTACAATAAGTCATACAAGCAATGCAGGTGTTTGCCGGCAAAAATGGCGAGGCGCATTTTTTGATCTGAAAACAAGAGTTTCCATTTCATGTTAAACGATTTTGCAATAACGGAAAAAGCCGGCTGAATGTCCCCGCTTTTTAATTTAAAACCCTCAAGAGACCATTCAATCCGCATAAAAAACGTGTTGCTCTGCTCATCGATGTGCTGGTCGGCGTGGACGATATTCCCCTGGTTTTGGAAAATAAAATTCGTGACAGCGGCCGTGATGCCTTTTTGGTCCCGGCAGGAAATCAATAAAATGGCGTGGTCCATATTAATCCCTTTACATACCACCGAATCTTTTATCGCAGTCGGTGTGGACTTCATTCATATATTTAATGTTTAACTGGTTGATTTGCATTTGGTCATCCCGGGTCAATCTCTGGATCCAACGATTGGGGTTCTGGGGATCAGGAGAAACCACCTTATTGGTATCAATGGCGGCCTTGACCGCAGCGATATCCGCCTCCAGATCTTTACGGTCCTGGTCAGAAAGGCCTTGACCGGAATTTTTGAGTTTTCCTTCAAGATTATCAGCGACTAATCTGTAATAATACCCCTGGCTTCGATGCAAACAATTGATTTCATTATCCATGCCATTCTGACAAGTGGCGGTATTGGGCCCTGCACAACTTACTTGATTTCCCCACGTCCCTTTTATGGGGTTGGTTGAAGGTGTCGGTGCAAAAGATCCGCCTGATGACGATCCGTTTTGGGATTGCTGTTGCATCTGTTGGGATTTTTGTTCCAATTGCTGGGAGGCTTGCTGCAATTGCTGGCTTGCGCTGGTAAGCGCATCCATCCATCCTGCGGCAGCTTGCTTAGGAATTGCCCCACCAATAACGACTACAGTAATAACCAAAACCTTAAACCGCCACAAAGAATTTTTCATAAGATCATCTCCTTTTTTAAGGACAACGCCCTGATTTTTACTAATGCTACGATATTCTGGCGGAGAGGGTGAGATTTGAACTCACGGCCCAAGTTACCCTGGGCAACGGTTTTCGAGACCGCCGCATTCGACCACTCTGCCACCTCTCCCTACCAAAATCTTACTATCAAATACCAAATTACTATCCAAATATATCCAGAAAAGGGAGAGGTGTTGTGTCGATGCTATTTTCAAAAGCTCCGACCCACCTCCCGCTTAAATCCTTTTATCAAATACGCGATTTATTATTCATATAATTCAGATCAGGGACAGGTGTTGTGTCGATGCTATTTTCAAAAGCTCCGACCCACCTCCCGCTTTATACCAAATTTATGAAGAATCTATAAAAAGTGCTTTATAAACAAATTTATAAAGATGGATTGTTTGGGAAGATAATGACTTGATAAAACCCACCAATGAGTACTCCGGAATCGCCCACGCCAGAAGCAAAGATATAATAATAAAGCTGGCTATTAAAATGGCCCCATAAGAAATCAGATAATGCGCTTTTAAAATACTGTTGTCTGATCCGTATATTTCATGCGCTGTTAAGACCAAATGCATGGTGAGTGTAAAAGCGATGGCAAATAAAAAATAGGGTTGTACAGTAACTCCCCGTCCCAAGATCAATGCTATGACATAGACGATTATCAAAAAAATGGAATAAATAGGGACCAAGTGCCCCGCCGGTTTGAAAAAAGTGAACATTTTATCGACCTGGGATTTCCCCAATTCGTATATACTTTTAAAGTCATATAAAAAGAGATTCAGAGCGATATAAGTCCCTGCCCCCCAAAGCACCCAGACTTCCTTGTTCACCGGCAATACCAGGATTTGAGTTTGAAAAGCAATGAAAGAAGCAATGATCAAAGGCAGGATCAGCAGGAAACCAAATATTTTTAAAATCGCCCAAAAAACTTCTTTCACAAGGCCCCCCCACGGCGCGTGATACTCTCCAAGCCTCCCATATAAGAACGCAGGGCTTCGGGGATGATCACATTCCCTTCAGCATTCTGATAATTCTCAAGGATCGCGACCATGGTGCGCGGCAAGGCCACGCCTGAACCGTTTAAGGTATGGACTAAACCTTTTTTTTTGCCGTCCTTACCTTTATAGGAAATGTTCCCGCGCCGGGCCTGGAAATCCTCAAAATTGGAAACTGAGGACGCCTCCAGCCATTTATCCAGACCAGCGGCATAAACTTCAATATCATAACATTTAGCGGCCGCGAAGCTCAAGTCCCCGCTGGCCAAGGCCAAAACCCGGTGAGGGACCCTTAAAATTTCAAATACCCGGCGGGCATTGGCCAAAAGGGACTCTAATTCAGGATAAGAATTTTCAGGGCTGACAAACTTGACCAGTTCCACCTTGTCAAACTGATGGATGCGCACAAGCCCCCGGGTATCTTTGCCGTAAGATCCCGCTTCCCGGCGGAAACAAGTGGTATAAGCCGCATAATACAAGGGCAGGTCTTCTTCATTGAGCATTTCATCGCGATGGATGTTCGTCACCGGGACTTCAGCGGTCGGGATCAAATACAGATCATCGCCTTGAAGGGCGTACATGTCGTCTTTCATTTTTGGCAGCTGGCCGGTGGTCGTCATTGAGGCTGTATTGACCACGACGGGCGGTGACATTTCGCGATAACCGTGTTGGCCTGTATGCAAATCGAGCATAAAATTATACAAGGCACGTTCAAGCCTGGCGCCCAGGCCTTTGTAAAGAACAAAATTCGATCCGCTTATTTTTGTGCCGCGCTTAAAATCGATAATATCCAGATTTTCGGCGATCTCAATATGGGACTTAGGTTTAAAATCAAAAACCGGCTTGTCTCCCCAGCTGGCTGTAATTTGGTTGGCCTCCGGACCGCCTTGGGGCACAGTGCCATGGGGAACATTGGGGATAAACAGCAGGATATTTTGGATCTGCTCATCCAAAGCCTTGACCTGGGGACCAAGCGCGTCGATTTGGGCGGCGATCGTCTTCATCGAAGCAATAAAGGGTTTGGGGTCCTGTTTGTCTTTGATCAAACGGCTGATATCATCATTGGCCGAGTTCTTCTTCGCTTTTAAATCATCCATTTTAACAATAAGCTGACGCCGATGAGAGTCTAAGAGCAATAACCCGTCCAAATCCAGGGTGACGCGCTTGGCAGCTAACCCGGTTTTCACTTTGTCCGGATTTTCACGGATAAATTTTAAATCCAGCATATTATACCGACAATCTGGTCGTCCAATCCGACACTCACTTTTGTTCGTCATTCCCTCGACCCGCCTGACGGCGAGGCAGGATGCGGGAATATTTAATTTTTAGGGTTATTCAGGATCAAATTGATTTGTTTTAAAAGGAGCTTGGCAGATATGGGCTTGGCTAAATAATTCTCGCCTTGTTCAAAACATTTAATGACATTGTCCGGACCGGTCAAACTGGTCAAATACAAGACCGGAATATCCTGTGTGTCCATATGCGCTTTTAAAAGCTTGCATACCTCCGGCCCCTTGATGTCCGGCAAATTATAATCAAGGATGATCAAATCCGGCTTTTCTTCTTTGGCCAATTCAAAACCGCTCCTGCCATCATTGGCTTTCAGAGAGGTATACCCGCCCTGCTCAATGGCCGCGCAAGCCAGCCGCTGATCAACTTCAGTATCTTCTATGACCAAGACCTTGATTTTTTTGGGGGCCTCTTTAGGCTTAAAAATAGATAATATTTTGCTTAACATCGGATAATATCGTAACGCAGGGACATCGAGGTGTCAAATCAAAAGGGTGATAAAGTCTCTATTGAAGGAGTGTCATTAGTTTACTTAAAACTTCTGCCGTTGCTACAGAAGATAGTTTTGATATAAATCGGGCCTTTCTATGGTTGTAATCCAGGCTTTTGACTTGATCTGCCAAAACAACCCCTCGAATCTTGTTGCCCTCTGGAATTACAACTTCAAAAGGATAACCCTTGACTTGGCTGGTTATGGGGCAAAATACAGCCAACCCGACTTTTTGATTATAAATTAGAGGGGAAACGACCAAGGCTGGACGTTTTCCAGTTTGTTCGTGGCCAGCCTGTGGCGTAAAATTGATCCAAACGATATCGCCGCGTTGGGGAACATAATGCGGCATTACCAGGCCTCCATTCCTTCATTTCCCCCAAAATCCTCTTCTTTGTGCTTGTTGGATTTATTCACACCGGACAAAAGATTTGCCAATAAAAATTCTTTTTTAATCAATGGTTTTATAATGATGCAGCTTTCTTTTATTCCCATATCAACCACAGCCCCCTTGCAAAGATGGGTTTCATGGACAAATGCTTTGGGTATCCGCAGCGCCAGGCTGTTTCCCCACTTTTGAATTTGGACCCGCATAAATACTCCTTTCAGATAGTATCTACAATGAGTATACAATGCAAAGGATGCATTTTCAAATAAAAATATTATTCGAAGCGCCCGGCGGTTTTGTCGGCTTTGATTGAGGAGCAGCCCCCGTGGCCCATCCGCTCCGGTTGCGTTTAAGCCGCTGCCCCCATCAGTGGGCACTTTCGAATAATATTATAAAGTATGGACTTTATTGGCCATAAGCTTCAAGTACTTTTTGGGAAATCAAGAAGCGGGTGTCCTGGTTTAAACACCGGACCCGTTCATACCACTTCTCATCTTTTCCCTGTTCTGTCGGCATGGAAACGAACAGGCCTTTTTTGCCCTCAAAAATCCTTACACCTTTAATCAAAAGGGCATCATTAATGCTTATATCAGCAAAAGCTTTGAGGTGGCCATCCGTCTGCAGACGATGGATCTTGATGACTTTGATATCAATTGTTTCGACTGGCATATGCTTTTCTCCGTTGCTTGGGGGGAGTTAAGTTGATTAAATAAAGTGTAAACTAAAATTTATTATTTGTCAAGTATAATATTGATTTATAATCAATATTAAAACAAATGGAACAAAACAAATAGAAACAAATGGTGTCGTTTCTAACATCTTATTTAATTCTAATAACTTATAATTAATTTGGGTAAATATCAATACAACTCTTTCTTGGCCGCCCTCTTCTCCGCTTATTTGGCAACAACGCATTTATTTGTTTTCGAAATTTCTCAGACAGATAATTATTTCCTTTTCGCGTACTAATTTGTATTTCTCTTAATTCATCTTCATCTAATGAAACATCAACCAAATTTTTATATGCTTTAATGCGCTCTTGGTCTTCACTTCCTAGCCCGCGAAACACCAAATTCTCATCCCTGTCAACCAAGACAGATTTCTTCTTGCGCACATTTAACCAATAACTACTCCATCGATAATCTTCTATATTCTTAACCATTCCTGCCCTTATTGGATTTTGTTCAATATATTTCATGACATTTAAAAAATATCCGTCTTCACTAACTATTGGACTATGAAACCTCCCTTGCCACACATGACCACATCGACGATAAACATAATTATAATATCGAATATGCGCAATAGTAATACTTTGCACTATTCGACTAATCGTCCCTTCTTGCCCAACTTTGATTAACAAATGTACATGGTTTGTCATCAGGCAATACGCAAACAATTTAAATCCATATTTCTTTTTGTAACGTTGAAGCGTATTTAAATAATGTTGATAATCCTCATCTTCGGCAAATATTACTTCCTTATTATTGCCCCGTTTAATAACATGATAAATTAATCCTGGATGTGTTATCCGCGCATATCTCCCCATAATTTCCCCTCCTGACATATCGGGGAAAATATGTTTATCCTTATATATTTAATATGAATTATTCATTACTACTTAAAATTATTCATTTTATGAGAAACGACACCATTTATTTAATTTATTTAATACAGGTAATAGTTGCGCAATTGACACATTGATCATTTGCCGTATTACAAGCATAACCTGTGGAGCAGGAAGGATTAGCGGTATTACATCCATTGCCACAAGTATCTATACCTACAGTGCTGCCGCATTGAAAGTCAGGGCTGCAAATGCCTGGTTGGGGCGTGCAAACACATCTTAAATTCGAACAGGTTGTATACGGCGGGGTGAGGCATTGACCTGGCTCGACATTACAAGGATAGCCGCAAGTATCCAGGCCTTCAGTGCTTCCACATTGAAATAGCGGGTAACAAATGCCGGGTTGGGGCGTGCACACACATCTTAAATTCGAACAGGTTGTATAAGGCGGTGTGGAACATTCACCCGGTTGAACGTTGCAAGGATTGTCACAAGCATCCAAACCTTCAGTGCTGCCGCATTGAAAAAGAGCTTCACAGGGTGGGCAAAAAGGAGGAATAGTTTGCGCCAAAGAGGCCGCTTGTCCCAAAAAAATACATGCAAATAGTACCATCAAAGAAAGTATGATTTTCTTTTTCATTTCAATGCTTCCTGGAATTTCTTTGGAGTAATGGACGGACTATTTTGAAAGCATACCACATTTATTTGCTTTATTGAAGTATAAAACATATTTGACTATTTGTCAATCAAATTTTTGATTAATGATTAAATGATAAATTTTACTTGTAAAATCATCAATAAATGGTAAACTTAGAACCAAACAGTCATTATTCTCAACACAATAGGAAGGAAACCATATGTATATAGGAGAAAAGTTACACGCAATCCGCAAGGCCAAAAGAATTTCGCTGACCGAGCTCTCGGAAAGAAGCGGGATCCAGATGGCGACCTTGAGCCGTATCGAAAACAAGAAAATGGTGGGCACCCTTGAGTCTCACATGCAAATCGCCAAAGCGCTTGGGATAGATGTCACCGAACTCTATCAGGGATTGAGCCACAAAAATGCCTTGATTGATTTTGGCCAGGATAAAAACACGGATGTCTTCACCCACAGCGACCAGGCTTCATTCGAGATCCTGACTAAAAATATCATGAACAAAAAAATGATGCCCACCCTTGTGCGCATTGAAGAAGGCGGCAAAACCAACAAGGAACAGTCCCAGGGCGGGGCTGAAAAATTCATTTTTGTCCTGGATGGGCATGTGGAGATCAACATCAACGGCCAGGTGTTTATTTTACATAAGCTCAACACCCTTTATTTCGATGCCAGCCTGCCGCATTTCTATCGGAATACCGGCAAAACAGTGGTCAAACTTATTTGTGTGGGGACCCCCGTCTCACTTTAAACGAACACCTAATCAAGAAGGGACCTCTTATGGCAAACTCTAAAATCCTCATCTGCGATGATGAAGAAGGCATCCGCGAATCTTTGAAACTTATTTTGGCAGACCATTATAACATTGTGCTGGTTGATTCCGGGGACATGGCTTTGGAAGTTTTGGCCCACAGCAAGGACATCAAGGTCATGCTATTAGACATCAAGATGCCCCAAACCCATGGGCTTGAAGTGCTGCAAGAAATAAAAAAGAAATACCCTCATTTGAAGATCATCATGGTCACCGGATACAAATCGGTCGAAACCGCAGCCGAAGCCACCCGCCTTGGCGCCTGCGGCTATATCGTCAAGCCATTCAAGACGCAGGAAATATTGGAGACGGTTAAAAGAAATATGGGACCTTAATCCGTTAAATGGAGTTCAATTCCTATAATGACAATGCACACCTCTCTTCGGGTGTCATTGCGAGCGAAGCGAAGCAATCTCTTTCTACTATCGTTCAACCCACTTCTTTAATTAATAATTCACTTACCAATACACAAATATGACTCCTTTCGCGCTTTCAGGACTTTTGATTTTAATAACAAGCTTAGGATTGGGCATTTTTGTATTGATAAAAACACCCAATATTTTCTCAAATCGATTATGGGTATATTTTAATTTTGCTATTGCATTATGGGGATTAGGCGCTTACAAGACTGGGTCAGCTCACGATCCGCAATCTGCTTTTCTATGGTTTAAAATAGCACATATCGGCGTCATATCGATACCTATATTCTTACTTCATTTTACTTATTACTTTCTAGAAATCAAAAATAAAAACTTAGTTGTGATTATTTATTTAACAGGTATTTTCTTTCTTATTACATTATTTACAGGTCAATTAGTGCCTCATGTAAAATTTATGTTTAACTCATTTTATTATGGCACTAACCCTTCTTTTATTTATGCTATTTTTACTTCTCTTTGGATATATTCTGTCATCTATAACTATCAACTTGCATATAAAAGAATTAAAACTAGCTCAGACGAAAAACGAAATAAAATTAAATATTTTTTTCTAAGTTTAAGTATTGGCTTTATAGGTGGTATTACCGACTTCTTTCCTATATTCGGAATTAATCTCTACCCTTACGGAAATTTTTTAGTGGCCGTTTTCCCCATAGCCATGACTTTTGTTATTCTCAAATACCATCTCATGGATATTAATATCATTATACGCCGAAGCTTGATCTATTCATTATTAGTCACATCTATCACGATAATCTTTCTTATATCTGTACTTGTATCGGAGCGTTTATTCCACCAAGTAGTCCATTATCAAAATGTAACTACTTCCATTACCACAGCTATTTTAATTGCCCTTATTTTTACTCCTCTCAAAAATAGAATTCAAGATTTGGTTGATCGAGCATTTTTCAAAGCAACCCCCATGGAAATGGCCCTTCAAAATGAACAACTGCGCCAGGAAGTTGCTCAAACAGAACGGATGAAATCCATTGCTGTCTTGGCCAGCGGCATGGCCCATGAGATCAAAAACCCTTTGACCCCCATTAAAACTTTCAGCGAGCAACTGCCCTCTCGGCTTGATGATAAAGAATTCCTGCTCAAATTCTCCAGGATTATCGGCAAGGAAGTAGACCGCATTGACGGCCTGGTCCAGGAGCTTCTCAGTTTCGCCAAGCCTTCTTTACCGGAATTAAAGCAAGTTAATATCCACCAACTCATTGGACAGACCCTGGACCTATTAAATAATGAAACCATCGGTCATAAAATCAGGTTAAAGACTTCCTTTGAAAATAAAAATATACTGATCAATATTGACCCCAAACAAATCAGACAAGCACTCTTAAACATATTCCTCAATGCCATTGAAGCCATGCCCAACGGCGGCAGATTGACCATAGATTCCCGTTCCCTGCCTCACCGTCAGAAAGAACGTGGGAATGAAAAATTCATCATTACCATCTCCGACACCGGTTGCGGAATTGATCCCAAAGATCTTCCCCATATTTTTGACCCTTTTTTCTCAAAGAAAAATCACGGGACAGGTTTAGGACTTTCCATCACCCACGAAATCATCAGAAACCATAACGGAAAAATCTTCGCGGAAAGCGAATTAGGCAAGGGGACCAGTTTTAGGATTGAACTTCCGCACTAAAGCTCATTTTTATGGTACAGCTTAAATAAGGCATCTACGGGTTTATGGTTAAATTGCTTATTTATGCAATCTTGTATTTCCGCAATGGCATTTTCTTTATTTAGCCCTTTGCGATACGGCCTATCTGTTGTCATGGCATCAAAAGCATCTGCCACCGCGATAATGGCCGCAATCATGGGAATATCTTCCCCTTTTAAACCTTCAGGATATCCCTTGCCGTCATAGCGCTCATGATGGTACTTAACGCCATTGATGACTTCTTCAAAACCGGTCAATGGGGCCAAGATCTCGGCACCGCGGGTGGTGTGGCTCTTCATGATTTCGTATTCTTCCGGTGTTAATTTGTCCTGTTTGGACAAAATGGCCTCGGGTACAGCGATCTTACCGATATCGTGCAAAAGTCCGGCAATATACAAGTTTTCAAAAAACTTATACGGAAAATTATACGATTTAGAGGCCTCCATCTGGCGGCCTATGGCCAGGGCATATTTGGTCACACGCTCAGTATGGCCATGCGTATAGGTGTCCTTGGCCTCAATAGCTGATCCCAAAGCTATGGTCGTTTGAATGAACAAATTACGGTTACGCTCTGCCTCCCTTTTTAGGTCTTCGAATAACTGGGCATTGCGGATGGCCATGGCCACATCAGATGCCAAAGCCGAAAAGAAATCGAGTTCTTCCTGGTCGAAACGGCTGCCGTCTTTCTTTTCCCCAAGCAGTAATATGGCCAATAGCATGTGCTGATGATAGGCCGGCACACAGGCGACCGCATTTAGTTTTGGCAATTGTTCACTGACGCTGTGTAAAAGCTGTTTCACGCCATTCCCATTGGAAATAACACTTTCTTTCCAAAGAAGTTTATTGATATCTTCCGCGACAATGGCATTGCGATTCTCAAAAATATATTTATATTCTTTTTGGATAAATAGTTTTACTAAAGGATTGCCCTTGTTAAAACGGATCAAGCCTTCAGGAATACGCTCGCCTATTTCTCCACGGGATATAGACAGGACATAAGAATCATTATCAGGATCGTAAAGGACCATGCCCGCGTGCTGGATATGGACCTTTTGGACAAGGGAACGGACGATAAGCTTGATCAATAAGCGGGGATCATGAATAAGGATCATCCCTTTGGATGCAGATTCCAACTCTCGCTTATAATCAATTTTTGTGGGAGGCATGTCAGTTATTTAACTGGGCTAGGACGATCTTTTCGAGCTCCTCGAGGATAAAAGGTTTGTGGATATACCCAATCACACCCAGCGCATTTGCTTCCTTAATGGTCTCCACATCTTCAACCCCTGAGACCATGATTACTTTAACATCCGGTTTGCTTTTACGCAGCTCACGCAAGACCTCAATACCGGTCATTTCTTCCATCCTGATATCAAGCAATATCAAATCGGGGTTATCACTGGCAATCAAATCCAGGGCCTGGCGTCCACCCGAGGCGACAAAGACCTCTAATTTCCGCTTTTTAAAAAAATTACGGGCAAACTCGCGGATATCAGATTCATCATCAACAATAAGCAATTTAGCCATATTATCAGTTTACCCAAAACATCATCCGATAGCAATAGGCAACCGCAATTTCATCTGTGTGCCCTGCATATACTTAGAGACCATTTCCACATCGCCGTTATGGTTGTCTTCCACTATTTTCTTGATCACATAAAGACCAAGCCCTGTTCCTTTTTTACTTGATAATTTGGTGGTAAAAAACGGTGTGAATAATTTTCGCATGTCTTCATCTTTTACACCGATACCATTGTCTTCAAAAATAATTTGGGCATAATCATCTTTTTTAAAAATGCGGACAATCAAGGTTGGTTGATAATCAGGTTCTTTTTGCTCATTCTTCCTTTGCATCATGGCATCATAGCCATTATCGATCAGGTTAAAAAAAACTTCCTGCAACTGCGTGAAATTACCCTTGACCTTAGGGATGACCGCAATATCATAATCACGGATAATTTTCAAATTTTCCACCTTGATCTTAAACTGCAGCATTTCCAAAGCGGCCTTTAATACAGCATCCGCATCAATCGCTGTAAGCCCGGCCTCACCTTTACGGGTATATTTCAAAAGCCCTTGGACAATCTCCCCTCCCTGGACCACATTTTCCTGGACCCGCACAAAAGCACGATCTAATTCACCCATTACTTCCTTCATCTTTTCCGGCGTCATCTTATTTTGATTCATACGGATCGTATCCAAAGCATCCCCGGCAATGAAACCCAACGCATGAAACCGGTTATTAATTTGATGCGAAAGCCCGTCAGCCATAGTACCGATAGTGGCCATTTTTTCAGCCTGAAATAATTGCTCATGAGTAAATTTCATGTCCTCATAAAACTTAGCATTTTCAATAGCCAAGGCTGTTTGATTGGCCAAAATACTAAAAACAGCAAGATCATCCTCACTATAAAATTTGCCTGATTCTTTTTTACCCATAATAATAATCGCAATTAAACTTTGATCTATAAATATAGGAACGAGCAGTTCCCCGTTAAGTGAAGTTATAATTTTTTCAATCTTAATTAATTGAGAATCATTAAAATCTTGAGCTTTTTGTTTGATTTCTTCAAAAATTAATGGGCCTTTATATTCAAGAAAATATTTTACTAAGGGAGAATTTTCTTCGATAGTCTCAACAAACTGGATATGGCCGGATTTTCTTTTGGATGCACCTAAAACATATTTCTTTTGCCCTTCATCATAAATATAAACTATAGCATGTTCAATTTGAATAGCATGTGTCAACACATAGACAATCATATGTAATAACTTTTTTAAATCTTTAATTTTTCCCATCCCAGCTGATGCCTGACGTAAGGTAGCTTGATAACGGCGTTGTTCTTGTAATAAACGATCTTCGGCTCTTTTTTGAAAATATAAATAAATAAAAGGACCAGCAGTTGCGAGAATTCCCATAAAAGTCACTGGTAAAAGCCACACACCTTTTCCCAACAATTTAAATCCAAGCCAAACAGGAATCCCAAGAACAAATGCATATACAATAAAAAAAACGCCTGCGCGAGTAACTGCAATTTTAATATCCAAAACCCTATATTTTAAAATTGCATATGTTGTTACAGCACAATAAATAGGAATCGTAAAGTTTCCAAGAGGGATGATATTAGAATAAAAAACTGGTAAGAAATTACTTAATCCTCCTGTAAAACCTACACAAAACCAAAATAAAATGAACAAAAGCTGACTCTTTTTAATTTTATTGGTTTCAATACGAAATTTTAGAAAAGTCTCAATTAAGGCCCAAGATACTAAAAAGGCCCAAATTAACAAAAATATTGGATATAAAAAGCCATCTAATTTTAAATAAAAAAATGAATCTTTAATTCTTTGAACTGAAGAAATAAAGGGTATTCCAAAATTATAAAAAGTTAAAAAACTAAAAAGAAATCCTTGAATATAAGCAAAAATAATCATTCTTTTTCTATTTATGCCTACAAGGATACAAGAAAAATGATAAAAAAATACAGCAATAAAAATAATTCCGAGATGCGCTATTTTAAAAAGAGATAAAGTTAAATTTGCATTTGTTGATCTCCCAATAAAAAAAGCACCAATTCCCCACCATGCAACTGCAAAATTAAATAATGCAAATATTTTATGAAGTCTTAATTTGCCGTATATAAAAAGAATTAACACCAAAACAACACTTGTCCCACACACAATCAATCCAGAAAGTGAAAATAAAAAAATATCTATATTATTCGATGATCCCATTATTTAAGAATCCAATTATTAAATTGAAATATCGACAAATTCATTCTTTCTAATTGCTTCTAAAATTTTTTTTGGCAAAAAATCTGCTATGAATCTACCGTTTTCATTCTTCCCAAAAATAACTTTATGCGTTGCATAAGAAATTTTATTCAAATCCTTTCCATTTAAAAATTTAAAAAATTCGAAATAAAGATCCAGACCATTTTCATAAATAGTATTTAAGTACATTTTAACTTTAATAATATCAAATGGCATGGCCTCAACTAAGTGATATATTTCACAATTTATACATATAAATTCTCCCATTTCTCCTTTTCCTAAATAATATTCAGGCATTAACTCTTTAAAATAATTATCTCTGGTTTTCCCTAACCATTTAGCATAATTTGAAAAATAAATATTTCCTACTAAATTTGATTCTTCAAGGCTTGTGAAATATAAATCATCTCTTAATAAATGATTTTTATAATTATTTATGGATCCAAATATTTGTTTTCCAATATTTAGATTTTTATAAACAGATACATAAGGAACTAGGGAATTCAAGACTACCTTTTTTGGACTCAATAAATGAATAAACTCCTTCACGTCTTCTGGAAATGATTCAATTTTACCCTCACCATACCCTGTTATTTGTATCCAAGAAACACGTTGTTCACTAGTTGCAACTCTTTCATATTGACCACTTGGAAGTAATTTTAACCAATCAAACATTAAATCTAAAACTGATTCTTTGCTTCCCGACACACGATGGAGCCATAATTTAGCTTCAACTAAATCATTTGACTTTAAATCACCATGTATCTGTAATTTTACATGATTTGTAGCCATTCCCCAATTTCCCGTTTCGAATAAACTTGTTAAATGCTGTCTAATCGGATATAAGCCATGTTCTCTAATCTCTCCAATCCAATCAAAATAATTGCTAAAATAAACATTTTTACTTAAATTTTGAGTATTTTTAAAGGTAACTGGAAATCTTTGTACATAAACGGGTTGACCTTGAGGTCCGGAATAATCAAATTTTAATTTAAATGCTTCTTCATTGTATCCAATCTCATTTAATAGACCCCTTGAATCATTTATAGTTTTCTCTTCATCTATTTTTTGCAAAAAGAAGGTTATTACTCTAGAATTTAGTTTAATTAACTTGATATTTAAAGATACTATAGCCTTTGAGTTATGCTTATCCATAACAAAAATAATAAAATTATCCGAAATTCTATCGATTAAAAATCTATGATGAATACCTGCTTCCAATTTAATTGTTGTTTCTATTAAACTCCAAATGGAAGTTCCTATAAAATCTTTATTCTCACTATTTTTTTCTGCCATTTCATAAATCTTATAATTTTCTTTTCCTAGAACATCCCGCCAATCCTCATTGCTTCTTTTTTTTAATATTTCTACATCACAACCTTGTTCCCCATACCCAGCAACGACAATTAAAAACATTCCATCGTGTGAAATAGATACGCCAATGTCCTTGACATTCTTTCCTTCTACAACGGGTTTTCCTGATTTAAGCCATTTGATTTTAAATGCTTTGGCCGATTTTCCTTCTCTTTTTAGCAATTCATCCAAAGCGGATTTAATTAGTGGGAGTTCGATTTTATGGCGTAATACTTTTGAAGCATTCTTGAGCCTTTCGTCGTAAGCGCATTTGATAACAGGAGGGGTAAATCCTAATTCTTTTGAGATTTCTTTTAACCTGTCTTCTATAATCTTTTGATCTCTTTTTGCAGGATTAATCAAATCATTTGCCGAAGGATTACTTAAAATAGTATCCAGTACTTTGAGTTTACAATTGTTTATTTCCAAAAATAAG